>JAABUJ010004252.1_pt1 | contig 15232 bp, 17 predicted proteins | sample 5559131 | NCBI WGS metagenome assembly JAABUJ01 (sample SAMN10711875, study PRJNA513366) | rock metagenome | isolation source: Antarctica rocks | place: Antarctica: Victoria Land, Mt New Zealand nord | collected 2016-01-07 | reverse complement strand
GCGCAATGCGACCACCGCCTCTTCGAGTCGAGCGACCCGCGTACGCGCCGTCTTGAAGGCGATGCCGGCTCGGTCGTACTCGGGCTTGGAGTGGCCAGCACCGATGCCCACCTCCATGCGACCGTCGCTCAACAAATCGAGAGTGGCGACGTCCCGAGCAAGCAGTGATGGGTGGTGGAAGTCGTTGTTCAGAACCATGATCCCGAGGCGCAGACGATCGCTTACCTCGGCAGCCGTGGCGAGTGGGATCAGTGGGGCCAGGCAATCCTCGAGGTGATCCCCTGTCACGATCATGTCGAACCCAGATTCCTCGGCACGCTTGACGAGCTCGACCCACTCCCGACGCGACTCCGCCTGCGCTGCCTGGAGGCTGAACCGAAATGGTCGCCTCGCAGCGTCATTCGACATGACACCGACGTTGCCACAGCCACGCTCGGGTCGCCGTGACGAGCAGGCCGCGACTGCCACCTACCGCCGCCTGGCGGAGATGGACCGGTCGATGATCCGCGCCGCACCGGGCACGTAGACCCGGTCATTTCTGAGTTCGTGCCGACAAGATCCTGTCGGCCTCCTCGCGTACTCGGTCGTGGTGAAAGGCCGGGTAACCCAGTGCCACACCGGTTCTGTGCGCCAGTTGCTGGAACAGCACCATGGACGCACGTAGTGCGGGAACCATCTCGTCTTCGGTGAAGCCTGACCAGCACGAGTTGAGCGCGACCCGTAGGTCGGCGTCAGCCCACTTGTTGACTTGCTTTCCGCCGTACCACGTGTCGTAGTGCCAGCCGTAGCGGCATCGGTGATCCCAGATCATCATCCGTAGCAGCTGGCCTTTTAGGTCCCAGTCGCGGTACTTGGCAAGCCATGGTTCGCCGCGAACGATCAACTTCGCCTGCATTAGCGCCGCAGCGGCGAACCAGTTGAGGCATTCGGCGAACTTCTCCGCAGACGGCGGGTGATACTCGTGATTCTGCTGCGTCTCCGCCAGCGCGTCAGCTCGCCTGTCCTTGTCGACGAGCACGCGGAACGGTCGCGAGTAGGTAGAGGCACCGAAGGAGGCCAGATCACCGATGGCGAAGTCGATCTTGCCGTCCACGAGGTATAGCAGGCGCGTAGGAACCCAACCGGGGTTTGGGAGTTCTTCTACCGCCAGGAGATATCCGAACCGGTTGTACCAGTTCCGACGATTGAGGAGATCAGAGGGGTCGTGGAGGTAGAGCTCGACGTCTACGTCCGAAAGGTCGTCTTGGTCACCGCGGGCGACTGACCCAGTGAGTACGACGGCTCGGATGTTGTCGTCCGCCAGCGCCCAGCGCATGATCTCCTGGATGGCGCTTCTTGGTCCATGCTCCAGAGGTTGCATCATCCACGGGTCGCAGGTTGCCCACGGCCCCTCGGAGCGCGCTGCAGGCCACCGATCGCCGGCCTGGCGTCATTGTCGCCAGGATTCGTAGGCGGTATGGAGGGCGGCGCGCCGGTTGGGTTGGGAGAGGATGTCTACGTTGTCGCACCACATCTCGACCGAGCCGATTCCGATTGGTAGAGGGAGGTCCGTGTCGAGGGAGGCGATGAAGGCGGGATCGACGCAGCGGTAGGGCCGATCGTGGAACGGCACGGTGATCGGTTGTCCGGCCAGCTCGTCTAGTGCTGCGCAGATCAACGCTTCTGAGTCGAGCCGATGAGGTCGGCTCCCGTAGGCGTGCCCGTACCACTTGGCGTACGGCGGCCATCGATGCTCGAGGAGGAATGTCAGATGCATCACTGCTCGGGCGACGCAGGCGGCGATGAGTTGACTGCCGAGAACGTCGCCCCGGTCCCGGGTGCGCCCGATGAACGGCAGCTCTTGGTCGATGCGTACCCAAGAGGAGGCCACGACGTAAGCCTCGACCGCTGGGGGTACCAGGCCAGGGACGCTCGAAGGGCGCTCAGGGTTTCCGTGTCGTCTCTGAACACCGGTCCCGCGGTGACCCAGCACGGACTGGCCGGTGAGTAGTAGCCAGTCGATGTCGTCAGCAGGGATCAGTCCGACGATCGGGTGAACTCGTCGAGCGTGTACAGCTCGACGCCGTCAGGAAGATCCGGTGTCGCAATCTCGGCGATGACGGTCACCCGAGCGCCCCAGTCGTGATCCTGCGACATCGTGTCGTCGAGGCCGAGCACATCGCTTCCCCGGCCCACCCGTCCGGCTGCGTGCGGGACGCCGGCCAATCGGGGCGCCACCTCCCTGTCATAGAAGTCCCGTGACACTTCCACTCCTCGCATCGCCCCGAGTCTGCCAACCAGGCAGTCCCGGATGTCGCCCAACGCCGGGCGAAGGTCGGAGTCAGGCGCGGACGTCGGCCACGACAACTCCGACGTTGTCGCGGGCACCGTTGGACAGCGCTTGTTCTCCGAGGGCGTCGGCGACAACTCCGACGTCCGTCGCTCCTTCCATCAACGACAGGATGTCGCTCTCCGCGACCTCGTTGAACAGGCCGTCAGTGCACAAGAGGAAGCGGTCGCCGGTGACCACGGTATGGAGGGCGCCGTCGACGTCGATCTTCGGTCCTACCCCGAGGGCACGGGTCAGGACGCCGCGGTGAGGGTGGTCGACCGCTTCGGGTTCGGTGAGTTCTCCCTGGCGCACGAGTTCCGCAGTCCAGCTATGGTCCTGAGTGACCTGGCGTAGGGAGCCGTCGCGCAGCAAGTACGCACGACTGTCACCGACGTTGACCACGGCGAGACGGCCGTCGCCGGTCGAGCCGATGGCGCACAGGGTGGTGCCCATGCCCTCGAGTTCATCGCTCGCAGCGGCGCGGTCCGAAATCGCGCGGCTCGCCGCTCGTACCGGGGCCTGCAACTCCTCGAGCGATGCTCCGGTGAAGGCCGCTTCCAGTAGCGCCAACGTCAGGTTCGATGCGACCTCACCCCCCGGGTGTCCTCCCATGCCGTCGGCGATCGCAACGAGGTGGTCGAGGCACAGCACCGCGTCCTGGTTGTTGTCCCGAACTCGACCGATGTCGGTACGGGCGGCTGCCTGCAGAGTTGTCATGGTTTCCCTTCTTGGCTGACCGGGGATCCACGCGGCGCTCTCGTAGTCGAATGTGAGTAGGTGTCGTGCAAGATCCAGCGCGTCTTGGCGCTGCACAGCGTCGACTTCGACCTGTCGCGTCCAAGCATCGAGTCGCTCGACCGAGGGGTCGGCAAGGAGTGACCCGATCTCGGCGAGCGGCACGCCAGCGGTTCGGAGCGCGTCGATTAGACGTGCCTCGCGCATCTGCCCGGGCGAGTAGTACCGGTAACCCGAAGAGGAGTCGATGGCTGCCGGGAGCAGGAGCCCGGCGGCTGCATAGCTTCTCAACCGTTTCGGCGACAGGCCCGATCGGTCGGAGAACTCGCCGATCGGCATGAGGTCGTCCATGTAGTGCAGCGTGAACCCTGACCGTAGGTAAGAGTCAAGAGTGTCAGCGGTCGACTGCCTCTAACGCCGGGACGGCGGGGGGGTCGGCGCAGCACGGATCTAGCGTGCGGCCGTGCGGGCGATCCAGACTGATCGGCTCACGATCCGAGAAGCGGTCGAGAGTGACCGCCCTCGTTTCGTCGAGTTGTTCACCGACGAAGCGTTCACCGTGTTCTCCGATGGTGTCCACGACGTCGAGTCGGCGAACGCGCGCTTCGATGGGATGCTGTCGCTGGCCGACGTGGTTCCCTACGCCAAACAGCCCGTGATCGTTCGGGCCACGGGCACGATCATCGGCTACACGGGCATAGGCACCGTCGAGATCGACGGGATGGATCGACTCGAGTGGGGTTGGCGGTTAGCACCCGACGCCAGGGGCCGCGGCTACGCCACCGAGGCGACGACCGCTCTGCTCTCCCGTGCCGATGGCCATGACAACGGCGAGGTGTTGTGCATCATCGCCGTCGACAACGTTGCGTCACGACGTGTGGCGGACAAGGTCGGGTTTCGGTGGCAACGGCGAATCAATTGGTTGGGTGATCCATCCGAGCCGGTTGATCTGCTGGAGCGACGCGTCGGCGGCGGAGGCCGTCCTCTCTTCGCCCCCGACCGCAACTGACTCAGGCCTCCGGTCGCCGTATCGCGACGTCGTGTCGGGAGCCAGCCAGTATCGGGATGTGAGGTCTGTCCAGCGCGACTCATGGCTCGTCATCGTCACCGGTTGGACCGGAGCCGGGAAGTCGACGATGGCAGATCTCCTCGCCGCTGAGATCGGAGCCGGTGTGGTGAGCTTCGACTGGCTGATGTCCGCGCTCCGGAGTCATCACGAGGTCTGGTCCGCTGTCGAGGAGCCGGTCGAGCTGCAACGTCGGGTCGGCTGGGAGCTGCTGTCCCGTGTCGCCGAGCAACAGCTTCGTGGAGCCCGGAGCTGTGTCCTCGATCTCGTGGCGCGCGAGCAGCCGCGGAACGAATGGAGCGCGCTGGCGGACCGGCAGGGAGCGTCGTTCGCCGTAGTTGAGTGCATCTGCTCCGACATCGATCTGCATCGCAGGCGAGTCGAAGGTCGACACCAAGATATTCCGGGTTGGTACGAGCTCACGTGGGAGCGGGTCGAGCGAGGGCGCCAGCTCTACGAGCCGTTGAGCGAGCCGAAGGTCGTCGTCGACGCCGTGAACCCGCCGGAACGGAACCTCGACCTCGTGATGCGCCACCTGGCCGGCGTTCGAGGCCAACGCCGCCCAGATCCCTGAATCACCGGCAGGACCAAGCCTTGCCATCACGCCGAGTCGGTGCCCGGACCGTCCTGGTTGACTCGGCCGCGTGTCACGCACGGTCGTCGGGGTCCGCGACGCGAACTGCCACCTACCGCCGCTGCCGGCCTACGACGGCCAGCGTCGCTGTGCGGTCCACCCAAGGGTGCGTTCGGCCAACGACGTGTCGAAGTCACCTGGACCACAAAGAGTCAGTCGAACGTGACCATCTAGGTCGGCGCTGAGGGCGCGCACCACCGCTTCAGCGACATCGTCGACATGCACGAACGCACCGAGCTCTACATCCTGCGCAGTCATGCGCCGGAGCCCCTCATCATCAAGGATCAAAACCGGGCGAAGGACGACCGTCGGGATCCCTGTGCGAGAGGTCCATGCCGCGCACATTTCCTCGGCGAGCCGCTTGGACATGCCATACGGACGGGCGGCGCGCAAGGGATGGAAATCATCCACCGGTCGGGAATCGGGTGATCCTTCGCCTTCTGCGAAGCCGAAGACCTGCGCCGAGGAGAAGTACACAACCCGAGCCACTGCATGCCGCTCCGCGGCAAGAAGGACGTGCCAGGTGCCGAGGACGTTCGTAGCCACGATGTCAGCCGGCGTCCCGCCCGTGTCATGGGGGATCGCGCCTGCGTGAACCACCGCGTCGCATCCGGCGACCGCCTGGAGTACCGCTGCTTCGTTGCGGAGGTCGTCGCCGAGTGCAAGGTCAAAGGGCCGGACGACGCAGCCCTGGGCCCTCAAGCGCTGGGCAAGACTTCGCCGACTTGCCCTGACGAACCAGTGACCAAGACCGTCTGCATCTATCCATCTTCGTTGACTCGCCCTGCCCGAGATCGCCGACTCGGAGTCACGCCACCAACAACGCAAACGTTGCCTGGCGTGGCGCGCAGCTCAGGCCGGCGGCTCGGCCTCGGGCCGCTCGGTGAGGACCCGGGCCAGGTTCCCGAAGAATTGGGAGCGGGCCAGCACCTGTTCGCAGCCGGCGTCGCCGGCTTCGGCCAGCAGGTCACGGTCGACGTGGCTGCCGAACCCGACGACCCGCACGCCGGCGCCGGCCAGTTCCCTTACGGCGTCGACGGCGCCGGGGCGGCCCAGGTCGACCACCACCAGTTCGGGGCTGTCCTGCTCGACTGCGGCGACCAACTTGGGTGCCTGGTTGACGAACCGCACGCTCTCGCCAGCAGCCTTGGCGGCGGCACCCACCTTGGAACGGTCCATCAGGTCAGGGACCAGGGCGACGATCACCGCCGTCCCTCCGCCTTGCGCCGGCTGAGCACCACATAGGCCTTGGCCGCGCCCCAGGCCAAGCCCGGTTCCAGCAGGTCGGGTTCCAGGTCGGCGAAGCCAGCCGGCGACAGGTCGTAGACGTCCTGGGGGAAGGCCCGTTCGGTGAAGGGATCCCGCTCCACGGGCGGAACGCCGGCGGCTTCCAGTACGGCGGTCGGGTAGGCCACCGCTGCCCGCAACACCGAGAGCGGGTTGGTGTGCTGCTCATCGACATCGGTGGTGAGCAGCGCCCGCACCGCCGGCCCGACCTCGGCCCGGGCCCGCTCACCGGCCTGCCGGCCGGACTCGCTCACCTCAGCGCTGGCCTGGCCGTGCCATGCCGCCGCCAGCCGCTCGACGTGGCCGACGACCCAACCGGGCAACGCCTCCTCGATCCCATCAGCCAGTTGCCGGGCGAGGCGGTCCAGCGTCTCTTCGTCGCCTGAGGATCCAGCAGGATCAGGGGAAGCGGTGGGCACACCGGCCATCATGGTTCGCCATGCGTGACACCGAGGGAGTCGAGCCCGAGCGAGAGTCGGTTTGGGATTACCCGCGCCCACCGCGCGTGGAGCCGACCGCGGCCCGCATCCAGGTGTGGCACAACGGGCTAGCGGTGGCCGACACCACCCGGAGCCGACGGGTGCTGGAGACCAGCCAGCCGCCCGTCTACTACGTGCCACCCGACGACGTGGACCTCGACCTGCTGGAGCGTTCGACCAACCTGACCTTCTGCGAGTGGAAGGGGCTCGCCACCTACGTATCGGTACGCGTTGGTGACCGGTTGGCGCCCGACGCCGGCTGGACCTACCGGGACCCCACCCCTGCGTTCGAGTCGATCCGGGACCACTACGCCTTCTATGCCCAGCGCCTGGACGAGTGCCTGGTCGCTGGTGAAGCGGTGCAGCCCAACGAGGGACAGTTCTACGGCGGCTGGATCACCTCGTCGGTGGTCGGACCGTTCAAGGGCGGCCCGGGTACCGCCGGCTGGTGAGGATCGTCGGGTCGCTAGGTCAGCGATTAGCGCCACGGACTCATGATCCGTGAGTCGATGGTTCGAATCCATCCCGGCCCATAGGTCCGCTTACGGTGGCCCGATGACCACCGTCAACGCCAATGAGGTCGTCCTTGGCATCGAGTCCTTCGGTGACGACGACGCACCACTCGTCCTGCTCGCGGGCGGGACGACGATGCTCTCCTGGCCCGACGAGCTCTGCGAGCACCTCGCCGACGGGGGCCGTCGGGTGGTGCGTTACGACCTGCGCGATAGCGGCGAGTCGACGACGGCGGACCCGGAGGCACCCGCCTACACCCTGCGCGACCTCGCCGCCGACGCGGCTGCCCTTGCCGACGCGCTCGGCGGCGGACCCGCTCACCTCGCAGGGATCGGCGTCGGCGGGATGGTCGCCCAGGTGGCCGCGCTCGATCATCCAGGCGCGTTCTCGGCGCTCACCCTGGTCGGCACCCGCTCGGTCGCGCCCGGCCCGCCCGACGATGACCTCCCCGACCATGACCAGGCGACGATGAGCCGGCTGTTCGCGCATCCGATGCCCAACTGGACCGACCGCGAGGCGGTGGCCGAGTACGCCGCCGCCGGCGCGGAGATCCTCGGCAACGACCCCGTCGCCGCGCGCGCGATCGCGGCGCGCATCTGGGACCGCATGCCCGGCACCGCACCCCCGGTCCGGATGGCCAACCAGATGGGCACGGTCTTCTCCAAGCTCGACTGCAAACCCCGCTGGCGCGAACGCCTGCCCGAGATCGAGGTCCCGACGCTCGTCGTCCACGGCCGCTGCGACCCGTTCTTCCCCGTCGGCAACGGCGAGGCGATCGCGCGCGAGATCCCCCGGACGCGACTGCTCATCCTCGAGGAGGCCGCCACTGCGATCCCCGATGCGGCGACCGGCGAGGTCGCCGATGCGATGCTCGCGCTCGGGTAGTGGTCCGTCGCGCCGGAGCGTCACGGCATCCCGTTCGGTTGGACGTTGGTAGGCTCACCGATCGGCGCGACCGATGGACCTCCGCGTGACGCCTATCCGCTCAGGTCCTAAGCGGCGCCCGGCTGCCGCCGACAGATCCATCACGAGATGTTGCGAGGAAACGACGTGATTCGAAACTCACGAGCCCGTCCTGCCCCGTCGGGCGCGCTAGCAACGGTGGCGATCCTGCTCGTGGCGGCGGTGTCACTCGTCGCCGGCACCCCGGCCGGCGCCACCGACCCGGCGCCGACCACCCCGCCCGCACCAACGTCCACCACCTCGCCACAGCCCAGCCCCCGCATCGTCGGTGGCGTGCAGTCCCAGCCCGGCGACGGCCCGTGGGTGGTGGCCCTGCTGGACGCCACCAAGTCCCCACTGGGCGGGCAGTTCTGCGGCGGCAGCCTCATCGCCCCGTCCTGGGTGCTCACCGCCGCCCACTGCACCCAGTACCCCGCACCGGCCACCGTCGACGTTCTCACCGGCCGGCAGTTGCTGTCGGGTACCGGCGGTCAACGCATCCGGGTGGTCCAAGCCATCGTCCACCCCGGCTACAACTCCTACTCCGAGGACAACGACGTGGCCCTGTTGCAGCTCGCCGACCCGTCGACCAGCCCGACGTTGCCGGTGCTGCCGGCCGGCTTCGAATCATCGTGGTCTCCCGGCACCACCGCCACCGTGTACGGCTGGGGCAACACCAGCACCTCCACCACCCCCTCCTACCCCGACGAGCTCCGCCAGGTGAGCGTGCCCGTGCTGGCCGACAGCACCTGCAGCGACCCGACCGTCTACGGCACCTCCTTCCACGCCAACACCATGTTGTGCGCCGGGTCGTATCCCTTCGGCGGCCAAGACTCCTGTGACGGCGACAGCGGCGGCCCCCTGGTGGTGCCCTTCGGCTCCGGCGTGGCCGAGGTCGGGGTGGTCAACTGGGGCGTCAACCGGCCCTGCGCCCAACCCAACTACCCAGGCGTGTACGCCCGTGTGCCCGTCTACGCCGGCTGGATCTCCCAGGGCAGCCGGTACGGGCCCTTCGACCGAGACCTGTTCATCCAGCACCAGTACCTCGACTACAACGGCACATTCGCCAGCACCGACAACCTGAACTTCTGGCGCTGGGTGTTGACCAGCGGGACATCGCCCGGATCGTTGATCGCCAGCCTCAACGCCAGCCAACCCTGGGACTACACCGCCGGGTCGGTCACCCGCCTGTACCTGGCCACCTTTCGGCGGGACCCCGACTCCGGCGGGTTGGCGTACTGGGTGTCGTCCCTTCGGGGTGGCCGGACGCTCGCCGACGTGGCCACCGGGTTCACGACGTCGGCCGAGTTCCAGTCGACCTACGGCAACCTCGATGACCCGGGTTTCGTGGACCTCGTGTACCAGAACGTGCTCGGACGGGCGCCGGACTCCGGCGGCCGCGCCTACTGGCTGGACCGGCTGGCCCACGGGCTCAGCCGGGGCGGTCTCATGATCTCGTTCTCGGACTCCCAGGAGTTCCGGCAGGCCAACGACGCCAAGGTGACACGGTTGATCATGTGGTTCGGCGCCCTCCAGCGGGTACCCACGCCAGCCGAGCAAGCGACGCTGGCCGGGCTGAGCCTGCAGCAGATCGCCGACTCCATCCCCAACAACATCGAATACAACAGCCGCTTCTGATGCCGCTGTGCTCAGCGGCAACCTGATCCCGGCTACCCCAAGGAGACGGTGGACAACTGGCCGGGGCTGCTCGAGCGCTGAGCCGGCGGCCCCCCGGTCGACGTCTGCTCGACGGGTTCGAAGGTGTACTGCCAGGTGCGGAGATCCTCGAACCGGGCGAACCCGCCGGGCACCAGGTGGGCGATGTACCAGCCGGCGTGGCCCGGGTACACCCACCCGTCCGGCAGCGCCACTGAACCGGACCGCATCGAATTACCCCAGGCCGGTTCCCCCTCCGGGTCGTGCCACGCCTTTAGATCGACCGTGCTGCCGATGACGCGGGCGCACAGGTGCCACGGCAGCGGGGCGACCTGCCCGTTGGCGAAGAACTCCGAGCCGAGGTTGACTTGGCCCACCAGGGTGAAGGGCTGCGCCGAAGCCGTGTCCCAGACATGCACGTTGAACACCCACACCGAGTAGTAGGCGATGTTCTTGGTCACGGTGATGGCTCGAACGTGCCCGTCGGCGGTGGACAGCCTCAGCACCGCGCCCTGCTGGGTGTTGGCCACCGTGGCGTCGCTCCAGGTGGCGCAGGACTGCTGGTCAACCACCTCGGGTCCGCCGGAGGGCCAGAAGACCTGGCGCAGGTTGCTGTCGCGGTTGTCGGGCCGGGCATCGAATTGGGCGTAGCCGGGGCCGGAGGAGAAGGTGTAGCTGTCGTAACCGTTCGGGGTGAGCACGACCACTTGGGGCTGGAGATCGGCGCTGCCGTCGTAGGTGACGTGCGGTGTGGCCACGCAAGCGCTGGCCAGAAGGACCAGGACGCCTAAGAGCACCGCCGCCCGCGCCGGCTTACGACTCAGACCACCGCTCCCCATGCGGCGTTGAGGTTACCGGAGCGCAACCCGTCCAAGTCCAAGGTGGCGTAGCGATAGCCGGCGGCGTGGACGGCCTCGACCACCTGCTGGCGTTGGGCCACCACGTCGGCGAGGCGGTGGATCGGCACCTCGATGCGGGCGAGGTCGCCGTAGTGGCGGACCCGCAGGTCGTCGAAGCCGAGCGCCCGCAACCCGGCCTCGGCCGCCTCGACCTCCCGCAGCACCGTGAGGGTGACGGGGGTGCCGTAAGGCACTCGCGACGCCAGGCAGGCGGCCGCCGGCTTGTCCCAGGTGCGCAGGCCCAGTTCTCTCGACGCGGCCCGCACCAGCTCCTTGGTGAAACCGGCTTCCACCAGCGGGAACCGCGCCCCCGCCTCGGCCGCGGCCCGCTGGCCGGGCCGGTGGTCACCCAGATCGTCCAGATTCACCCCCAGTACGACCGCGGCCCCTTCAGCGGAGGCCAGCGGACCGACGGCGTCCATCAATGCCGACTTGCAGTGGGCGCAGCGTTGCGGGTCGTTCACCTGGTAGGCGGCATCGTCCAGCTCGTCCGTGTCGACCGGCTGCCACCGCAAACCCCACTCCTGGGCTAGTGCGGCGCAGTCGTCGCGTTCGGATCCGGCCAGCGACGGTGAGACCGCGGTCGTGCACAGCACCCGGCCGGCGCCCAGCGTGTCGTTGGCCACCCACGCCAGCAACGAGGAATCGGCTCCGCCGCTGAACGCCACCACCACCCGGCCCAGCCCGACCAGCCCCTCGCGCAGGCGCCGGAGCGGCTCGGCGGTCGCGCCGCCGCCGACCTGGTTCAGGACAGTCCCACTTCGGTGAGCACCACACCCAAGTCGGCGACCATGCCTGCATAAAAGACCCCGAACTCGGCGTAGTGGGCCGAGGCCTGGTCGTAGCGCATGGTGTAGACGACCTCTTTGAGGTCATCAGGGTGCACTGCGAACAGGGTCACGCCCCACTCGTAGTCGTCGATGCCGGTCGATCCGGTGACGACTTGGAGCACCCGGCCGGCGAACTTGCGCCCCGACGAGCCGTGCTCGTACATCAGCGACTTGCGCTCGTCGTAGGGCAGCGTGAACCAGTTCTGGTCGACGTTGCGGCGCTTGGACATGGGGTAGAAGCACCAGGCTGGCTTGCCCTCTGGAGGCAACTGGGGCCACAGCCGGGCTTGCTTCAGCTCGTCGGGGACGCCCTGGGCGTACTCGGAGATCTCGGTGAGCGAGACGTAGGAGTCGACCAGCTCCAGGCCGGCGGCCACCACCGCTGACTGCAACGCCCGCAGCTTCCAGGCGTCGGGGCACAGCGCCATGAGGGCCACGTCGGCCTTGTGGCCGAGCATGGCCACCGCCACCACCTGCACCCCGTCGGTCTCGGCGGTCTTCACCGCGGCGATCACCGCCTCGCGATCCGCCCCCGCCGACGCCTTCAGGAACAGGTGGAGGACGGCCTGGCCGACCTGCGGCTCCAACGGTGCGGGCATGGGCCAGAGTCTACGGACGAGTGGATCGGGGCGCGAAGGGGGCCGGCTCGACGAGCCGGCCCCCTTCACTTGCTCAGGTTGTCGCCGGACGGCCTAGTAGTCCTCCATGCCGCCGCCGGGCATGCCGGCGTTGGCCGACTCTTCGGGCTTGTCGACGATCACCGCTTCGGTGGTCAGGAACAGAGCGGCGATCGACGCCGCGTTCTGCAGAGCCGAACGGGTCACCTTGGCGGCGTCGGGAACCTTGTCGATCAAGTCCTCGTAGTCACCGGTGGCGGCGTTGTAGCCGACCGAACCCTTGAGGTCCTGGACCTTGGAAACGATCACGCCCCCTTCGAGCCCGGCGTTGAAGGCGATCTGCTTGAGCGGCTCCTCGAGCGCCTTGGCCACGATGGCGCAGCCGGTGGCCTCGTCGGCGCTGAGCTTCTCGCCAGCGGTGAGCACCGCCTGTTGGGAGCGCAGCAGCGCCACCCCCCCGCCGGGCACGACGCCCTCCTCGACCGCAGCCTTGGCGGTGGAGACGGCGTCTTCGATGCGGTGCTTCTTCTCCTTGAGCTCGGTCTCGGTGGCAGCACCGATCTTGAGGATGGCCACACCGCCGGAGAGCTTGGCCAGGCGCTCCTGGAGCTTCTCGCGGTCGTAGTCGGAGTCGGTGTTGTCGATCTCGTTCTTGATCTGCTGGATGCGGCCCTTGATGTCCGAGTCGTTGCCACCCCCTTCGACGATGGTGGTCTCGTCCTTGGTGATGACCACTTTGCGGGCGGTGCCCAGCAGGTCGACGGTGGTGTTCTCGACCTTCAGGCCGATGTCCTCGCTGATGACCTGGCCACCGGTGAGGATGGCGATGTCGGCCAGCATGGCCTTGCGGCGCTCGCCGAAGCCGGGAGCCTTGACCGCGGCGCTCTTGAAGGTGCCCCGGATCTTGTTGACGACCAGCGTGGCCAGAGCCTCGCCTTCAATGTCCTCGGCCACGATCAGCAGCGGCTTGCCGCCCTGCATGACCTTCTCCAGGACTGGCACCAGGTCGCGAACGGCGCTGATCTTGGAGCTGACCAGCAGCACGTAGGCGTCGTCGAGGGACACCTCCATGCGGTCCGGGTCGGTGACGAAGTACGGCGAGATGTAGCCCTTGTCGAAGCGCATGCCCTCGACGAGGTCGATCTCCATGCCGAAGGTGTTGCTCTCCTCGACGGTGATGACGCCGTCCTTGCCGACCTTGTCCATGGCCTCGGCGATGAGGCCGCCGATCTCGTCGTCGTTGTTGGCCGAGATAGCGGCGACCTGGGCGATCTGGCTCTTGTCGTCGACGTCCTTGGATTGGGTGGCCAGCGAGTTGACCGCCGCTTCGACGCCGGCCTCGATGCCGCGCTTGAGGGCCAGCGGGTTGGCGCCGGCGGCCACGTTGCGCAGGCCCTCGCGGACCATGGCCCGGGCCAGGACGGTGGCGGTGGTGGTGCCGTCTCCGGCGACATCGTCGGTCTTCTTGGCGACCTCTTTCACCAGTTCGGCACCAATGCGCTCGTAAGGATCTTCGAGCTCGATCTCCTTGGCGACGCTGACGCCGTCCTTGGTGATGGTCGGGGCGCCCCACTTCTTCTCGAGCACGACGTTGCGGCCCTTGGGCCCGAGCGTGACGCTCACCGCGTCGGCGAGCTGGTTCATGCCAGCCTCGAGCGAGCGGCGAGCCTGCTCTTCATAGGCGATGATCTTGGCCATACGTTCTTCCTCCGTTAGCACTCTCGTGTGTCGAGTGCTAGCCAACCACCTTCATCCCCGGCCCGCAACCCGGCGCCCTTGACCGGCAGGAGCCGCCGGCTAGCCGCCGGCGACGGCGGGGATGATCGAGACGGTCTCGCCGTCGGGAACCGGCGTCTGCAGGCCGTCCAGGAAGCGGACGTCGTCGTCGGACACGAAGACGTTGACGAACCGCCGCAGGCCGCCGTCCTCGTCGAGCAGCCGCTCACGGAACCCGGGGTGCTTCTCCTCGAGCGACTCGAGCACGTCGCTGACCGTGGCGCCGTCCGCCGCCACCTCTGACTCCCCGGCAGTCAACGTGCGCAGGGTGGTGGGGACTCGGACGGTGACACTCATGGCAGCTCGGCCTCAGTAAGTCGACGGGTGGAACCGCCGATCGTAGTGGTGGCGGGACGAACCGGTCTCAAGAGGACGACCATCACATATTTTCACAATGAGTATGCGTAATGTCACTGTTTGTGGGCGACGGGGAACCGATGAGGGACGGTATGACCGCTGCACTTCGCATCAGCCTCGACGAACGGCGGACCCGCCTGGTCGAGCTGGTGACAGTGTTGGGCGGCTGTGAACCGTGCCGGGCGCAGCGGATGCTGGCCGACCGGGGCCCAGGTGGGAACGTCGACCTGACCGTCAACCCTGAAGCGTTCGGCGGTTGCGACGACCCGTGGAGCGATGTCGCCCTGGCCTTGGTCGCCCTCCGCCAAGCTGCTCTCTGAGAGGTCGGCTCGCCTAGCGGCTCGGCTCCCTACAGCCGTTGCAGGCGGTCGGCGACCGCCTCGGTGACGCAGGCCAGGGTGTCTTGATGGGAGCGCTCCTGGCCGAAGCGTTCCATCAGCGAGACGGTCTCGACCCTGTCACCGCAGCCGTCGAACACCTCACCGGCTATGGCCAGGACCGGCACCCCGACCTCGCCGGCCAGGTCGGCCACGCCGCCGACCACCTTGCCTTCGAAGCTCTGCTCGTCAAGAAACCCCTCGCCCGTGATGACCAGGTCAGCGCCCTCCAGGACGGCAACCAGGTCCAGCTCCTCGGCCACCAGGTCAAACCCCGGCTCCAGCACCGCTCCCACCGCCGCCAGCCCCCCGGCCAGGCCGCCGGCCGCTCCTCCGCCTTCGAGCTCGGAGACATCCACGTCGTGCTCGTCGCGGTACACCTGCGCCAGCCGTTCGAGCCGGCGCCGCAGCAGCTCGACCTGGGCGGCGCTGGCGCCCTTCTGCGGGGCGAACCGCTCGGCGGCGTCGATGAAGGTCGTGCGCACGTCGCAGGCCACGATCAGTTCGGCGGCGCGCAACCGTTGCAGCGGGTACAGCGCTCGCAAGGCGCCGAGACCTCCATCGGTGGTGGCTGAGCCGCCGACGGCGATCAGCACCCGGCGGGCACCGGCGTCCAGAGCGGCGGCGATCAGCTCGCCGGTCCCGTGGGTGGCGGCGGCGATGGGGTCGTTGCCGGCGGCGCCGCCGACCAAAGCCAGGCCGGACGCCCGGGCCATCTCCACCACCGCGGTGCGACGGTCGAGCCGCCAGGGT
>JAABUJ010004251.1_pt1 | contig 15235 bp, 14 predicted proteins | sample 5559131 | NCBI WGS metagenome assembly JAABUJ01 (sample SAMN10711875, study PRJNA513366) | rock metagenome | isolation source: Antarctica rocks | place: Antarctica: Victoria Land, Mt New Zealand nord | collected 2016-01-07 | reverse complement strand
AGCTGGTGGGCGGCGGTCAGATGACCATCGTCAACCGCACGGTGCCGCTGGCCCTGCAGACGCTGGGCTATGGCGACGAGCAGATCGAGCAGATCGAGGCCCACATCAACGAGCACTCGACGATCGTCGGCGCGCCCGGGCTGGCGGCCGAGCACCTGTCGGTGTTCGACGTGGCGGTGGGCGAGCGCGCCATCTCCCACATGGGCCACATCCAGATGATGGGGGCGGTGCAGCCGTTTATCTCGGGAGCGATCTCAAAGACGGTGAACATGCCCCACAGCGCCACCGTGGAGGACATCGCCGACGCCTACCTGCAGGCGTGGCACATGGGCGTCAAGGCGCTGGCCATCTACCGCGACGGATCAAAGACCGCCCAGGCGCTGCGCACCGAGGCCCAGAAGGTCAAGGAGATCCCGGTGGTGGTCGACGTCGAGGCAGCGGTGGCCCAGGCCCTGGCCGACGCCGGTCCCCAGCGCCGGCGCATGCCGCGCGAGCGCCAGTCGATCACCCACAAGTTCTCCCTGGCCGGCCACGAGGGCTACATCACCGCCGGCATGTACGAGGACGGCACGGTGGGCGAGATCTTCCTCACTGACATCGGCAAGGAGGGCTCGACGCTGCGGGGCATGATGAACGCCTTTGCCACCTCGATCTCCATCGCCCTGCAGTACGGGGTGCCGCTGGAGACGCTCGTGCGCAAGTTCAGCTACATGCGCTTCGAGCCTGAGGGCATGACCCAGAACCCCGAGATCCCCTTCGCCAAGTCGATGCCCGACTACATCATGCGCTGGGTGGCCTCGCGCTTCCTGGACGCCGACGTCCAGGAGGAGCTGGGCATCCTCACCGCCGAGGTGCGCGCCCGCAAGGCCGCTGAGGACCTGCGCCAGTCGGTGGTGTCCTCCGATACGGCGGGACCGGCCCTCGACGGCCAGGCGACGTCGGGAAACGGAGGCAACGGGGCGGCCACGGGGGGCGGTTACGGCGCAGCGACCCTGAGCGGGAAGCGCCCCGCGGCGAGGCCCGCCTCGGCGGCGCTGACCGACACCCCGCCCGTGGTCCCGGCGCGGATGATCGGACTGGATCTGGGGCCGGCCTGTGCGCAGTGTGGAGGGATGATGCAGCGGACAGGGTCGTGCTACACCTGCTCTAGCTGCGGCAGCAATACCGGGTGTGGGTGAGAGGGGAAGCTCCCCCGGCCGTCAAGGCCCCGACCGGTTACGGCACTTACTAGTGGGCGTATGCGGCAATCTTCACCCGAATTCGTCGCTCCCGTCGCGGACGAGGTGCCGAGTTGCCGTGAAAGGACAGTGGACCGCTGAGCGCCCTTCGGTGCGAGCCCGAACCGGAGAGAACCCCGCGCTGCGCTGGTAGCGTCTTGCCCGTGCGCCGACTCGTGCTCACGGCGATCCTCGCCCTGGGGGTCCTCGCCCCAACTGCTGCGGCCCGCCCGTTTGCCGCGGTGGACAGGCCCGGGCCCGCGCTCGACGTGCCGGCCCGGCCCAGCAGCTCGCCGCCTCGCTTCAGTGCTCGCCCGGGATCGACCACGCGGTGCGGGCGCCCGTGCTGCTCGTGCCCGGGACGGGTGTGACCGCTTATCAGGAGTTCTCCTGGAACTACGAACCGGCGCTTACCCAGCGCGGTATCCCGTGGTGCGGCGTGTCATTTCCCGACTCCGGCAACGACGACATGCAGATAAATGGCGAGTACGTCGTCAACGCGATCCGCACCATGCATGCACGCTCCGGACGGCGGATTGCCATCTACGGTCACAGCCAGGGCGGGGAGGTGCCGCGCTGGGCGCTGCGCTTCTGGCCCGACACCCGGGCCATGGTCGACGACGTCGTGGGGGCCGCGGGCCCCAATCACGGGTCGATCGTGGCCAACGCCGCCTGCGGGATCCGCAAGCCGTGTCAGCCCTCAGACTGGCAGGCGGCCACAACCTCCCACTTCATCGCCGCCCTCAACAGCTACCAGGAGACCTTTCCCGGGATCTCCTACACCGAGGTCTACTCGCGCTTCGACGAGGAGGTCCAGCCCAACCAGAACGACACCGGCACCTCGTCGCTACACGGTGGCGGCGGTCAGATCACCAACGTGGCGGTACAGGACGTGTGCCCGAACGACGTCGTCGAGCATCTCGGCGTCGGCAGCTATGACCCGGTCACCTTCGCGGCGCTGGTCGATGCCCTGGACCATGATGGCCCGGCGGTTCCCGCCCGTCTGGGGCTGAACCCGTGCATCCAGCGGTTCATGCCCGGCGTCAACCCGGTGACGTTCCCCACCGACGCCGCCAACACGGTGACCGCGCTGGAGAGCTCGCAGTCGATGGAGCTCAACGGCGAAGGGCCTCTCGCCTGCTACACGACGGCCTCCTGCGCGGCGGGCTCCGGCCGGCTCAGCGCGACTGCTCCCGCGACGTCGGTGAGCTCCGCCTGCGTCGGTCCGGGCAAGCTGCGCTTCGTGCTGCACGCCGAGCGCGGCGACCGTGTCGTGCGCGTGGAGGTCTTCGTCGACGGTCGCCGCGTGCTGCACCGAACCGGCAGACGTCTTACCAAGGTGGTGGCATCGGCCCGAGCGCCGAAGGCGACGATCCGCATCGTGACCGTCTCGCGCCACGGCACGCGGCGCACGAGCACACGACACGTGGCGGGATGTCGCAAGGGCAGGCCCAAGACCGTCGTCACGCATCCCTGATTCCCGCGAGCTCGTCCGAACCCGCCCTCAGCCCCCCCGCCCCAACCGACCCAGACGTCGCATCCGCCCTTCGATGAGGGCAAAGCGCGCCGCCGCGCGTCCCGAGACCCCATGGACCGCACCCCCGGGGAACGTCGCCGCGCTACCGAGGTACAAACCGCCCACCGGGGTCCGGTAGGGAGCCAGTGACGGGACCGGCCGGAAGATCACCTGATCGAGGGTGAAGCTCCCGCCACCGGTATCGCCACCCGCCAGGTTGGCGTTGCGACGCTGGAGGTCGGCGGGGCCGAGGACGTGACGCGCGAGGATGCGGTCCCTGAAGCCGGGGGCGAAGCGCTCGACCTGAGCCTCCATGCGCTGTACGTGGCGCTCGCTCTCGGCACCCCAGTCGACCGTTTGGGGTCCGTGGGTGTAGGCCCAGGCGGTGTGCTTGCCCGCCGGGGCCCGAGTGGAATCGGCAATGGACTGCTGGCCCAGGAGCATGAAGGGCCGCTCGGGCAGGCCGGCGGTCATGGACGTCGTCTGCAGCACCTCTGTCGCCGTACCCCCCACATGCACCGTACCCGCCCCTCGCGCTTCGGGCATATCCCAGGGAATCGGGCCGTCCAGCGCCCAGTCGACCTTGAGGGTGGCCGGCCCCAGGCGGTAACGACCCAGCGCCCGCGCGTAATCAGCCGGCAGACGGTCGCCAGCCATCCGGATGAGGGCTCCGGGCATGACATCGGCGATCACCGTGCGCGCAGGCAGGCGCTCGCCACCGGCCAGGACCACCCCGACCACGCGGCCCCGACGGACAACGACGTCGACGACCTCGGCGTCGGTTCGCACTACGCCGCCCAGGCTGTGCAGGTAGGAGACGAGCGCCTCGGCCAGCCGACCCGCGCCTCCCTTCGGACTCGGCCAGCCCGTACCGTGGCCCATGATGTTGAGGTAGGCGGCGGCGATGGCGCTGCCCGACCCCGACGGCGGCAGGTCGCTGTGCATGGCCGAGCCCCACAGCCACGCCCGGGCCCCCGAATCGCTGAACAGCTCTTCCCCCAGCGCCTGGGCGGGCATCAGCACCAGGCGCGCGAGCTCGAGCATGCCGTGCGGTCGCAGCGCAGCGGCGAGCCGGGCCGCCCCCAGGAGCGGTGGAAAGCCGGAGAGCATGGTGTGGCGAAAGGCGTCGAAGTGCTCGACGTAGGGTGCGGCGAACGCACGCCAGCGCTCGCCCTGACCGGAGGCCAGGCGGTCCAGGCTCTGGGCGGTGGCGTCGAGGTCGCGATAAAGCGCCGCTCCCCGCCCGTCGGGGAGCGGATGGGCGTAGCACGCCTGCGGGTGCACCCAGCGCAGCCCGTGGCGGTGAAGAGGCATGCGCTCGAACACCGGCGAGGCCGCCCCGGCGGGATATACCGAGGAGTAGGTGTCGTGACGAAACCCCGGAAGGGTGAGCTCCTCGGTGGCCACCGCTCCGCCGGCCCGAGACGCGGCTTCGAGCACCAACACCTGCTCTCCGGCTTGCGCGAGGGTGATGGCCGCCGCCAGGCCGTTGGGGCCCGAGCCGATAACGATCGAGGCGTCGCTCACGTCGCCGTCGCCAGGGCGATCTGATGAAGCATGCTCTGACTCTGGATGGCGCCCTGGCCCCAGAAGGCGTGCTGGGCGTCGCGACCGGCACGGCGATAGGCCTGCTCCAGGTGCCAGGGCATGGGGTCCCAGGTTCCGGCCGCTCGCACCCAGGTCCGGTCGTCGTAGCGGTAGAGAATCAGCCGGTTGTGGCCGCGGCCCATGAAGTGGCCCTCGTGGGTGGTCAGGTCAAAGCCGACCAGCGGCTCACCGCCCTCGGGAACCGCGCGCGGCTCATCTCGACCGAAGCGAGCCAATCCATCCTCGAGCTCTGAGAAGTAGGCCTTCACCGCGTCTGGGTCCTCGGGAGTGACCAGGCGGGTGATGGTCACGTAGCCCCTCTGAAAGACCGGCCGGCCCGCAGCCGTCCCCGCTGCTACGTCGATCTCAAAGGTCTGCCCGGCCAGGGGAGATCGCCGCAGCGCCGTGAAGCGGCCGGTTTCGGTGGCGTAATCCGGCCAGGTCTCGGTGTGAGTCAGGGCGGAGATCACCGCTTCGGGGTAGCCGACCTGGACCGGAGGGTAGGTGTGCCAGGTCTGCTCAGTCGCGGGAGCGATCTCCGGGGTCAGCGCCCCCAGGCGCGCCAGCCTCATACGCTGCTCGGGCTCGTAGCTCTCGCGCGCTCCGATCGTCGGGAACGCGATGCCCCACGCGCGCCGGGCATCGTCGGCGTAGGCCGCCGGGAACCAGTCACCCAGGAGCCGGCGCGCACCCCTGAGAAGCTGCTCGCGCGTGAGCACCCTGCGCGGGGATCCCGCCCGCTTCAGGAATCGCTCGCGGCCGAAGGCGCGGTGGAAGGCCAGCGCATCGGAGGCGCGCAGCCGCCGCCGGCCACCTGTGCTCAGCCAGAAGGTGGCGATGATCGCCCATGCGACTCGCAGGTCATCGAGCTTGCGCTCTTCCCACGCCCGGCGGTAGTAGGCGGCGTTGAAGAAATCGGTGACCCAGCCGGCCGCTGAGGGTCCGGCAATCGAGGAGCCCGCCAGTCCCACGAACTGCATCCGCTCGCGAGTCAGCACTCGGCCCACGAGCAGCCCCCCGCCGAAGCCTGCCGTCAATGCACGCGCCTGGGTCATGGTCAAATCTTCGCGCATTGGCCGGTGGTCGGGAGGGTTCACCGTATGATCGAGTACCCGTGAGCCCGCAGCGAGACCCTGGGAAAGCCGTGATGAACGCAGACCTCCAGCAGCAACAGCCGGCTCGAGTCCTCATCGCCGGCGGCGGCGTCGCCGGACTGGAGACTCACCTGGCCCTAAAGGATCTGGCAGGCGACCGGGTTGCGCTGACCCTGCTCTGTCCCGACGAGGAGTTCTTCTATCGACCGCTGGCGGTGGAGACACCCTTCGCCGGACACGGTGGCGGCCGGTATCCTATCGCTCCGGCGGTCAAGGAGAGCGGCGCTGAGTGGGCCCATGACCGCCTGCGCAGCGTCGACGTGGCCGTCCAGAGCGTCGCCACCAAAGCGGGAGCCTCGATCCCCTACGACTATCTGGTGCTGGCCCTCGGGGCCAAGACGCAGTCAGACTTCGCCGACGTGACCGTCTTTGATGCCGGTGCAGCCGATGAGGTGCTGCACGGGCTGGTGCAGGACCTCGAGGAAGGCTACATCCACCACTTGGCCTTCGTCCTCCCGGCCGGACCCACCTGGCCCCTGCCCCTCTATGAGCTGGCGCTGATGGCCGCAGAGCGCGCCTACAGCATGGACGTCGGCGACGTCCAGATTCACTTCGTCACGCCGGAGACTCGGCCCCTCGCCGTTTTCGGCGATGTCGCCAGCGAGCACGTCGGCTCCCTGCTGGCCCAGGCCCGCATCAAAGTCCACACGTCGGCCAACCCGAGCGTGCACAAGGGCGAGGTCGTCGTCGATCACGCACGCCCCGACGGAGAGGTCCTCCAGGTCGATCGCATCGTCACGCTTCCCCACCTCGAAGGTCGCTCGGACCGGGACTCCCCCAGGAGGACGGCTTCGCGCCGATCGACGAGTACTGCCGCGTGAGCGGCACCGAGAACGTCTACGCCGCGGGAGATATCGCGTCCTTTCCGATCAAGCACGGCGGACTCGCCGCCCAGCAGGCCGATGTGGTTGCCGAGCAGATCGCCGGCGCGGCGGGTGCCGATATCACCTCCGCGCCGTTGCGACCCGTCATCCGGGCCAAGCTGCTGACGGGAGGAAAGCCGAGCTACCTGACGGCCGAGCTCATCGGCAACGAGGGATTTCGCTCGACGGTGTCAGACGAGCCAACCTGGGATCAGGGCAACAAGATCGCCGCCCGCTACCTGGCCGCGTACCTGAGCCGCATGGGCGAGGATGCAAGCCCGACACGCGCCTCGCGCTGATCGGCATGGCCGACTCAGCTTCACCGGCGGGCTCATCGTGCCCCCATCGCCAAGCCGCCCGGCCTAGCGCCTGAGCCCGTCGACGATGTCATGCAGAGGGCGGATGCCTACGTGGTCGCGCTGCTGGACTCACTCGCCCGCAGGCCGGCCCTCGCCCGCATGCTCGTTGTCGAGGTCGGCGCGGGCGGTCCGACCGCGATCAGCCGCCGACTGGAGATGCACCGCCGCCCATCGCCCAGGCCATCGTCGAGCTCAACCGCCAGACCCGAGCGCTCGGTGTCGACGTCGCGGTCCTGCCACCCAGCCGCGCACTGGCGATGGTCGGGGCCCTGGTCGAGCTCATGCACGCCACCATCCACGACCACGGCCCCGAGCACCTCCCCCGCCTTCGTCGCGAGCTCAGCACGATCGTGGCCATGCTCGTCTCTGAGCCGCCGACGCCCTGACGGAGCGCCACCCCTTACCATCCGCCGATGACCACCTCGGCCTCATGGGCTCTCGACTGACTCCAGCCCTCCTCGAGGCCTCGTGACCCGAACCCTCAAGCTCGGCCTGAATACCGGCTACTGGGCCGGGGGCCCGCCTGCCGAGATCGCCGAGACGATCGCCGACGCCGAGGCCCTGGGCCTGGACTCGATCTGGACGGCAGAGGCCTACGGCTCGGACTGCCTGACCCCGCTGGCGTGGTGGGGAGCCTCCACCACGCGGCTGAAGCTGGGCACCGCCATCGTGCAGATGTCGGCCCGCCAGCCTGCCGCCACCGCTATGGCCGCGATGACCCTCGACCACCTGTGCGGGGGGCGCTTCATCCTCGGCCTCGGGGTCTCCGGTCCCCAGGTGGTCGAGGGCTGGTATGGGATGCCCTTCGCCCGGCCGCTGGCGCGCACCCGCGAGTACATCGCCATCCTGCGCGACATCTGGGCCCGGGGGGGACCCGTCTCCAACGAGGGACCGCACTACCCCTTGCCCGTGCCCGACGGGACGGGGCTGGCCAAGGCGCTGAAGTCCTCCATCCATCCGCTGCGCGAGGACATCCCCATCTACCTCGGTGCCGAGGGGCCCAAGAACATCGCGCTGTGCGCCGAGCTGGGTGACGGCTGGCTGGCCATGCTCTTCTCCCCCACCCATCAGGATCTCTTCCTCGACGCCCTCGACGAGGGCTTCGCCCGCCCCGGCGCGCGGCGCAGCAGGGAGGACTTCGAGGTGGCCGCCACCGTGCCACTGATCGTCGCCGACGACGTCGAGGCGGCGGCCGACACCCTGCGCCCCTTCTACGCGCTGTACTTCGGTGGGATGGGCGCGCGGGGGGCCAACTTCCACGCCAACGTCCCCATCCGCATGGGCTATGAGGCCATGGTGGGGGAGGTTCAGGACCTCTACCTGGCCGGCCACAAGCAGGAGGCCGCCGCCAAGATCCCCACCGAGCTCATCGAGCAGCTCTCCCTGATCGGCCCGGCGGCCAAGATCCGCCACGACCTGGAGCGCTGGCGCGACTCGATCGTCACCACCCTGCTCGTCTCCGGTGACCGGGCCACCATCGCCACCGCCGCCGAGCTCGTGCTGGGCTGACCGGCGGGCCCCGCCGGGGGGAGCGAGGGTCAGGCCAGCAGACGCGCCTGCAGGCGCTGCATGCCGGCGATCCAGCGGTCGTAGTCCTGGGCCTTGCGGCGCAGGAACTCGAGCACCTCGGGGTGAGGCAGTATGAGGAAGCGCTCGTGCTCCAGGGCGTCGACGACGACGTCGGCCACGTCCTCGGGCTCGAGCACGGTGCCGGCGGCGGCCACCACCCGCGGGCCCAAGCCCTCCACCCCCGCCGCCTCCAGGCCACCCTGGAGCAGGGCGGTGTTGACGCCCATGGGACACAGGCAGCTCACCCGAACCCCACGCGCGCCGTAGGTGACGGCCAGCCATTCGGCAAAGGCGACGGCGGCGTGCTTGCTCACCGCGTAGGGGGCGTCACCAATCTGGGTGACCAGCCCCGCCGCCGACGCGGTCGACAGAAAGTAGCCCTCACCGCGCTCCAGCCACCCCGGGACCAACCGTCTGGCGGCGATGACGTGGGCGCGCAGGTTGACGTCGAGGGTGCGCTCCCAGAGATCATCGGGAGTGTCCAGGCCCGTGCCGTGACCGATCCCGGCGTTGGCGCAGAACAGGTCGACGGGGCCGTACTCGGACTCGGCGCGCGCGATGAGCTCTCCCACCTGCTCGTCCGCGGATACGTCACATCCCATGCCGACGGCGCCCGTGCCGATCTCCTCGGCGACGGCCTGGGCGCCGGCGGCGTCGAGGTCGGCGAGCACCACCCCCCGCGCCCCCTCGCGGGCAAAGCGCCGCCCCAGAGCCCGACCGATGCCCGAGGCTCCTCCCGTTACCACGGCCACCCGGCCGGTCAGCCGCATGGCCACCGCCCGGCGCCGGCGACCCTCAGCGCCAGCGCCAGCCCGGGCATGGGCCGGGACCCCAACCGAGACCCCCAGTCAGGCGGAGCTGGCGCCGGTGCGTGCGTGCAGAGCTGTGCGTCCATCGCCGGGGCGACGGTAGCGCACGCTCAGCGCCACCGCGCTGAGCAGCAGGCCGGCGAACAGGGTGACGAGCATGCTCGCCCAGGACGCGGCGTCGAGGTGGCGGCTGGCGTAGGGGTCGCTGAACACGCTCCAGCGGGGAAGGACATGGACGGCGACGAAGCCCGCGGCGCTGAGGGCGCCCACCACGGCGGCGACGATAGGCGCCCGCGGGTCGCGGCGCGCGGTCAGAGCCAGAGAGCCCAGGACGATCACCGCCCCCAGCAGACCGGGGATGGTCTGGGCGGGGGAGGTGGGGGCACCGTGCTGGCGGGTGACGTGATCGGCGACGTGGGCGGCGATCAGCGCGGCGAGCAGGGCGTTGGCACAGAGCAGGCGGGGCATGGACACACATACCTAACCACAGGCCCCCCGGACGTGCCTATGCTCACCGCCATGGGGGAGCAACCGCTGCGGCCACGCCCAACCGGAGACGCCCCGTCGACCTCCCCCGCCGTATGGGGCCGTCTCACCCGCCGCACCGTCCTACGCGCCGGGGGTGGCCTGCTGGCGGGGGCCGCGCTGCCCTCCTCGCCGCTGCTGGCGCGAGCCGCCGCCGCGGGGGTGCGCCGCCCCGACTCCCTGCCCGACCCCACCCGTCCGGCGGGAGAGCCCACCGCGGCGCTGCCCTTTGATCACCTGGTGGTGGTGATGATGGAGAACCACTCCTTTGACAACTACTTCGGCATGCTCGCGCGCCGGGGCCAGCCTGCAGCCGACGGCTTCTCCTTTGACGGCGCCGGGCACCCGGTGAACGCAAATCCCGTCAAGGGCGGCTACATCGCCGCCCAGCGGGCGCCGTCGCTGTGTCAGCCGGGCGGACCTTCGCAGTCGTGGTCGGGCACCCATCGTGAGGTAAACGGCGGTCGCATGGACGGCTTTGCCTCGGTCGCCCCCACCTCCATGCTCTACTGGGATGAGGAGGACCTGCCCTTCTACTACTCGCTGGCAAAGACGTTCACGCTGGCCAACCGCTGGTTCTGCTCGGCGCCGTGTCAGACCTATCCCAACCGCCGCTTCCTTCTGGCGGGGACGGCCTTCGGGCTGATCAGCACCGATACCTCGAGCATCGGTCAGAACCCGCCCAACGGCACCATCTTCGACCGCCTGGATGCGCACTCGATCTCCTGGCGCGACTACTTCACCGACGTTCCCGCCACCGGGGTGATCGAGTCGATCGTCACCCGTCACCCGGCCAACCATGTGCCGGTGGCCCAGTTTCACGCCGACTGCGCCGCCGGCACGCTGCCGGCAGTGAGCTTTGTCGACTCAGACATCGGGGCCGCCGGGGTGGTGGGGGGCAACGTCCTGGGCGCGGTTGCGCCCCCCTTCGCCTCCGGGCCCGGAGAGCAGATCAGCACCCAGAGCGGCAGCGAGGAGGGCCCGGGGAACATCACCCTCGGAGAGACGTTCGTCAAGAGCGTGGTCGGCGCCGTGCTCGCCTCCCCGGCGTGGCGGCGCACGCTGCTGGTCTACCTCTATGACGAGCACGGCGGCTACTACGATCACGTCCCCCCACCGGCGGCGATCGCGCCCGACAACATCGCCCCGCGCCTGGGCCCCCACGACCCGCCCGGGGGCTATGACGTCTACGGGCCACGCGTCCCCGCCGTGGTGGTCTCCGCCTACGCCCGACCCAACGCCGTGACCAACGTGGTCCACGACCACACCTCGATCCTGGCAACCATCGAGGCCAAGTGGAACCTGCCTGCCCTGACCTACCGCGACGCCAACGCCGCCACCGTCGCCGACTTCCTCGACACCCGCCGTCCGTCGTTCCCCGAGCCTCCCGATCTGGCGCCGGCCAAGGACCTCAGGGACAGCGAGGCGCGATGCTCGACGGCGGCGCCGACGCAGGCCGTGCTCGGTGCCCCACCCCGCGCCGCCCAGGGAGCCGGCGCCCCGGGAGGGCGTGCCGACCAGCGGCCCGGCGGCGCCCGCCATCTCGTTGTGCGCTTCTACGGACGCCGCCACCGGCTGCACGGCCTACTCGTCGAGATCTACACGACGAGGGGCGCTCTCCGCGGCCTTGAGGTGCAGCTGCGTCGCGGTGGCCAGCTCGTCGCCCGAGGCCACGTGGCCCACGTGACGAGCGCCCGCCACCGCCTCGTCCTCCACCACGATCTCGGCCGGCGCCTGCCCGCGGGGCGCTACACCCTGCTCGTGAGCCACGCGGGGCACACCGTCCTGCGCCGCCGAGTCAAGGTGGGCTGAGGCACCCGTGCACCCACCGCGCCAGACCCGGTAGAACTACGGCCATGCGCTACCGACCCCTGGGCGACAGCGGACTGGAGGTCTCAGAGATCTCGCTGGGATCGTGGCTGACCTACTCCGGCGGGGTCGGGCGCGAGCAGACCGAGGCGTGCACGCGGGCAGCCATCGAGGCCGGGATCAACTTCTTTGACACCGCCAATGTCTACGGCGGGGGGGCCTCCGAGCGTGCCTGGGGAGAGATCCTGGGCGCCTATCCGCGCGACTCCTACGTGCTGGCCACCAAGGTCTACTTCCCGATGTCTGACTCAGACCGCGGGCTGTCACGCGAGCAGATCCACAAGCAGATAGACGCATCGCTGGCGCGCCTGCAGACCGACCACGTCGACCTCTATCAGTGCCACCGCTACGACGAGTCCACGCCGCTTGAGGAGACGATGGCGGCCCTCACCGAAGTGGTCGCAGCGGGCAAGGCCCGCCACATCGGCTTCAGCGAGTGGTCCGTCGATCAGATCCGGGCCTCGCTGGCCCTGCCCGAGGTGAGCAGGTGGGTCTCCAGCCAACCCCAGTACTCGATGCTGTGGCGGGCCCCCGAGGACGGTGTCATCGCCGAGTGCGAGGCCAATGCCATCTCCCAGATCGTGTGGTCGCCGCTGGCCCAGGGAGTGCTCACCGGCAAGTACCTTCCCGGCCAGCCCCCTCCGGCTGACTCACGCGGCGCCAGCGAGGAGATGGGCGGCTTCATCGGGGGCTTCTTCACCGACCGGATCCTCAAGAGCGTGCAACGACTCATCCCGGTGGCCCGCGAAGCGCGACTGACCATGCCCCAGCTCGCCCTGGCATGGATCCTGCGCCAGGACAACGTGGCCTGCGTGATCGTCGGCGCCTCGCGCCCCGAGCAGGTGCGAGACAACGCGGCGGCCTCGGGGGTCACCCTCAGCGCCGACACGCTGGCCGCGGTCGACGAGGCTCTGGGCGACGTCCTCGCCGGCGCCTCGCACTGAAGTTCAGGTCACCAGCCGGCCGATGGCGGCCAACCCCACCACCACGATGAGCGCCCGCAGCGCTCTCGCGGGCAGGCGGCGACCGTAGCGCGCGGCGATCGCCCCGCCGAGGACCGAGCCCGCGGCGATGAGCGCCGCCGGGCGCCACGCCACGTCTGCGACGGCCACGAAGATCAGCCCGGAGACGACGTTGACAAGCAATGCCAGGACGATCTTCAGCGCGTTTGAGCGCTGAAGATCGTCGGGGATGGCCAGGCCGAGGATGGCGAGCAGGAGGATGCCCTGGGCGGCTCCGAAGTAGCCGCCGTAGACGCCGCTGGCGTAGACGGCGGCCACCGCCAACGGGCCGCCATCTCCGACGACCGCCGCCCGGCGCGGCCGGCTGGCCCGACGACGCGAGAGGCGGGGCTGGGCGAGAATCGCCACCAGGGCGATGACGATGAAGACGGGAACGATGGCGCGAAAGGCCGACGCGGGCAGGACGAGCAGGAGCAGCGCTCCGGTGGCGCCGCCCATCACCGAGGCCGCCCCCAGACGCAACATGCGCCTACGCTGTCCGGCCAGCTCGCCGCGGTAGCCCAGGGCACCTGCCAGCGAGCCGGGCACCAGGCCCACCGTGTTGGACACGTTGGCCACCACTGGTGCGTAGCCCAGGCCGAGCAGGACCGGGAAGGTGATCAGCGTCCCGCTGCCCACCACCGTGTTGATCGCTCCCGCCGCCACTCCCGCCGCCAGGATGGTCAGCGCCTCGAGGACGCTCATCGTTGTCCCTGCATCCCTAGAGCATCACGGCCGGCGGCCGATCGGGCCCCGCGGGCCTCGGGCGATCGTCCAGGCAACTTGCCGGACGGGCGTCGGGCGCCCTACGATCGGTCTTCCATGCGACGCTTGGCCGTGGTCATCCTCATCCTCCTGCTGCTCCCCGCCGCGGCAGTGCTCGCCAACACCAGCCATGCCGGCTGGCCCCACATCGACGGCGCGCTGAAGATCAACAAGCAAGGATCAGAGCACCCCCCTGCACGGCCAGGCCAACCGTCACAACGAGCTCCTGGGAGGCCACGGCAGCGACACCATCTACGGTGGCAGTGCCGGCGATGTGCTGTGGGGTGACTACAAGCCCTGCTGTCAGCCGACGACCCAGGTCGACCACATCTTCGCCGGACCGGGCAACGACTTCATCTACACCAGCCACGGCACCAACTACGTCCACACCGGGGGCGGGCGCGATGTCGTCCACGCCCACTTCGGCCGGGGTGAGATCTTCTGTGACTCCTCCACCGTCATGGTGTTCATGAGCCACGTCAGCCGCCGCCGCTACCGACTGCACGGCTGCACGCACGTATCTCTCTAGGAGCGCAGCGCGATGCGCACGGTGTAGGAGCGCACGGCTGGGGACGGGCGGCCGCCTGAGAACAGCTGGGTATGCTCGGGCATCCTTTGTCGTCCGTCAGGAGACCCCATGCCCGACCAGCTGACGCTGTATGTCTGTGAACTCGATCGGGGAGGACCCAAGTTCCATCCGTGCCGCAAGACCCACGAGGCGCTCGACGGCGCCGGCCACCAGTACGAGACGGTGGTGTTTGACAAGAACCGCCCGATGGGTCTCTTCACCAAGGGCAAGCGCCCCGAGCTCAAGGAGATGAGCGGACAGGAGAAGCTGCCGGTCCTGGGCCTGCCCGACGGCAGGATGATCACCGGGGGAGCCAACATCGTCTCCTGGGCCCAGAGCAACGCTCCCGGCGCCTGAGCACCCGGCGATGAGCGAGCAACTGGTGGATGTGGGGCGGGAGATCACCCTGTGCTATGAGGCTTTCGGCGATCGGGCCGACCCCCCGGCGCTGCTGGTGATGGGCCTGGCCACCCAGATGATCGCCTGGCCGGAGGCGTTCTGTGAGGATCTGGCTGCCCAGGGCCTGTACGTGGTGCGCTTTGACAACCGCGACGTGGGGCGCTCCACCCACATCGACGGGGCCCCGCCCTCGGTGGGCCAGCTCATCCGCCGCAGCCGCGGCGCGGCGCACTATTCACTGGCCGACATGGCCCAGGACGCCGTCGGGCTCCTGGAGGCGCTCGGGCTCGGCCCAGCTCACGTCATCGGCGCTTCGATGGGGGGGATGATCGCCCAGACCATGGCTGCCCGCCACCCCGAATGCGTGCGCTCGCTGGTCTCCATCATGTCCACCACCGGCAGCCGCCGCGCCGGCCAGCCCGCTCTACGCATGTATCCCATGCTGCTGCGCCGGCCCTCGGCCGGGCGCGAGGCCTACGCCCAGCGCACGAGCCGCGTGTTCGCCGCCATCGGCTCCACCGGTCTGCCCCGCGACGACCAGGCGGTGCGCGAGATGGCCCTGGCCAGCTATGACCGCGACCACGACCCCCACGGTCCTGGGCGCCAGCTTGCGGCCATCCTCGCCGCCGGTGACCGCACCGCCGAGGTGCGCCGCATCCGGGCCCCCACTCTGGTCATCCACGGCAGCGCCGACCCCCTGGTGGCCCCCTCGGGGGGACGGGCCACCGCCCGGGCGGTGACCGGGGCGCGCATGCTGGAGATCGAAGGGATGGGCCACGACCTGCCGCCCGCGGCCTGGCCCCAGCTCATCGAGGCGATCGCCGATCACGTGGCGGCGGCCGACGCGAGCCTGAGCGCCGCCTGAGGCTGGGCCATGGCGCCCCGGCGACCGGTGCCGCGACACTGGGCGTTTAGACGGTCACTCGGCCCCGATCAGCTCAGCTGCACGAGCATCTTGCCCGTGTTCTGCCCCTTCAGCAGCCCGATGAACGCCGCTGGTGCGTGCTCGAGGCCCTCGACCACGGTCTGGCGGT
>JAABUJ010004250.1_pt1 | contig 15237 bp, 16 predicted proteins | sample 5559131 | NCBI WGS metagenome assembly JAABUJ01 (sample SAMN10711875, study PRJNA513366) | rock metagenome | isolation source: Antarctica rocks | place: Antarctica: Victoria Land, Mt New Zealand nord | collected 2016-01-07 | reverse complement strand
CCATCTGATCGAGAACTTCTTTTGCAAGCTGAAGGAGTTCAAACGCATCGCCATGCGAAGCGACAAGACCGATACGAGCTTTGAGGCGATGATCCATCTCTCAGCCGCACTCATCAACTCACGATAATCAAATCTCAACAGGCCCTAGGGTGTTGCGCGACGTGCCGCAGGCCGGGTTGTGCCAGATGGTGACGCTCACGATGCGATCCCTTCGGCGCTGTCCGGCCGCACGCGGCCAATCTCGGCCACGCGGCGGGTCAGCGCCATGCGGTCCAGTCTCCTCCATCGGCAGCGACGTGAACAGCCGGATGCGGCGTTCCAGGGCTTGGAACGCCTCACGGAAGGCGAGCATCCGCTGCGCGTCTGTGCCTTGCTCGGCGGCCGGGTCGGGCAGGCGCAGGCCCCAATGGGCGGTGATCGGCTGCCCCGGCCAGGCCGGGCAGGCTTCGCCCGCGGCCTGGTCGCAAACGGTGAACACGAAATCCAGGGCCGGCGAACCCGGGGCGGCGAACTCGTCCCATGCCTTGCTGCGGAGGCCCGCCGTGGGTAGGCCGGCCTCTTTCAGCAGCGCCAGCGCCAACGGGTGGACGGCACCGCGTGGGAAGGAGCCGGCGCTGTGGCCGTGGAAGCGGCTCCCGCCATGATGCTCCAATAGGCGTTCGGCCAGGATGGAGCGGGCGGAGTTGGCGTGGTGCATGGATCGGCACAAGCAACTTCAGCTGTTTAGGGAGCGTCAAAAACGCATTTGGGGTTAGAATCGGCATAGTTCATACCGCAACGAACACAATTTGACCGCTAATTGCGAACTCTTATCATCTACGCCTGACTGACAGTGATGCTAACCAGCTCAAATTGTTCAAGAGCCTTCCAGAGCTCCAATGCCGATCCATGCACCACGCTGACGTTGGCGACCATGCTGCTGTCCGGCACGCCGTTGTGCTGCGTGGCGCTCCAGCTGTAATCGGCGAACGTGCCGGGCAGGTCCTTCGTCCCGTCGAGCACCCGCTTGATGTCGGCGGGCTTGGTCCCGTTCGCCCCGCGCACCGCGTGGTCGACGATGCGGACAAGGTCGTACCCCAGCGCGATCCACCAGAAGTTGAACTGGATCTCGCTCCCGCCGAGCTGCGGCCGGATGGCGTCCACGAGCTTCTGCGTCCGCTCCGGCAGCTTGCCGTCAGGCCCGTACGACATGCTGCGGTAGCCCGCGGTGATGGTGTTGTCCCAGTAGCCGGGCTTGTTCAGCAGCGGCCTGATTGCCGGGGTACCGAGCACCGGGTGGCCGACGATGGGCACGTCCCAGCCAAGGTCGCCCCGCGTGTTCAGCACCCGTGCCGCCAGGCCGCTCGCCGCTGTCCACACCATGATGACGTCGGCGCCGGCAGCGCGTGCTTTGGTGACCTCGTCGGCCAGGTCGGTCTTGTTGGGATCCACCAGGGCGGTGTAGGTGACCTCCGCCCCGCCGCCCCTCGCCATGTCGCTGGCGCGCTTGGTGCTGGCGGTGCCGTAGCCCGTCGTGTCGCCGATGATGGCGAGCTTCCTCTTTTTCAGCTGGTTGATGCTGTAATCGTTTGCGGTCGTGATCCACTGCGTCGTGGTGTTCGCGACGCGGTACGCGCGGGGATATTTCACCGGGTCGATCAGCTCCTCCACCGCGCCCGTGACCAGGTTGGGAACGCCGGCGCACGCAATGATCGGAACGGTGGCGAGCGACTCTCCGGAGTTCACCGGTCCCGCCATGAATTGCACGTCCTCGCTGAACAGCAGTTGCTGCGCGAAGTTGACGGCCTTGGTCGGATCGCTGCCCGTGTCGCGCGAAACCAGCTCGATCGGGCGTCCGGCGATGCCGCCTGCCTTGTTGGCCTCCTCGACACCGAAGCGTACGCCGTGATCGAACCCGATCGCGGCGCTGGCCAACGCCCCGGTGAGCGACGGCAGCCAGCCAAGCTTGATCACCTCTGCGGAGGCGGCCTGTCCCCGGCGCGCGATGAATGGCAGCGCCAGCGCCCCCGCCGCCAGCGCCCGCCGCGTGCTCTTTAGGCCGCTTGCCTCAACCTCAGCCATGATGTCCCGTTTCCTTTTCCCTTGCGTCGGTTGTCCTAGGTGCACTGCCTCGTCAGGGCGTGATGCGCTCGTCCTTCAGCTGCCGCAGCATCCGGACGAACATCTCCTGGTCATCCACCATTTCCGTAAAGCCGAAGCGAACCAGCTTCGTCGTGTCGGAGATGTGGTCGTAATCCATGCGCCACTGGAAATCGGCGAAGTTCCAATCGACCAGTTCGTTGAACGCCAAATCCTGCAACCCATGGCGCTCCACCATTCGGGACCATAGCGGCCCCTTATCGGCCATCGCTTCGGTGAGCTTCACGTCCCGGATCGGCCCGACCGGCATGCCGAGCGCGTCCGCGATGCCCGGCCACATCTCCTGCCATCGAAACAGGCCGCCATTGCCGGCGTTGAAGATCTGGTTGGCGCAGCGCGGCTCGGTCGCGGCCCAGACGCTTGCCTTGGCCAGCAACGCCGTATCGATTGCCTGCTCGATCCGCTTGTAGCCGCCCTCGGTCCCGGGAAAGCACAGCGGCAACCCCATCTCCTTGGACACGGCGGCATACACGCCGAGAGCCGTGATCATGTTCATGGCGCTGCCGACGGAGAAGCCCCAGATGCAGCGGGGCCGCATGACGCTCCATGTGAAGTTCCTGCGGCTCGCAAGCGCGGTCAGGTAGTCCTGCTGCGGGAAATAGAACATCGGCGAGATGATCCGCGGATCGGTCTCCCGCGCCGGGGTCTTGTAGGGGCCCAGATGAGCGCCATACGCCTTGGTACCCTGCATGAGCGACACGTGCCGCAAGTTCGGCGCCGCTGGGCTGAGCGCCTCCATGAGGTTCTGCAGCATGCAGAGGTTCGGCTCCACCTCCTCCGCATGCGTGGGCCGGGGAGCGTAGGCGACGTAGAAGACGTGCGTGACGTCCGTGAGGTCCTTGAGCTTCGCCTCGCATTGCGGCCGATCGAGCAGGTCGACGCTGATCGCCTGCAGCCGACCCGCCGATGCAACGGCCCGCCGAGACAGCGCGACCACGTCCCACTCGGACAATGTCAGGAGGTGACTGACCAGTCCCCTGCCCACCACCCCCAACGCGCCGACGACAAGCGCCTTGCGTCTCATGCTTCCTCCACCCCTGGCTTGCGCCAAACCTTCTTGTCAGCCCGCAACCGAAGCAACGGCGCGTCGTGTTACCCTCTCGCAGCCATTACGCGCCTTCAACGCGCGGACGGACCGCGATGGACGGCGCTGCGTCCCGCAGTGCGCGGCGCATGATCTTGCCGGTCGGGGTCTTCGGCAGGTCGGCCACGATCTCCACCACCCGCGGATACTTGTACGCCGCCATCCGTTCACGGCAGAACGCGACGAGCGCGTCCCCATCGACCGCCTGACCCAGCTTCAAGCTGACGACCGCTTTCACCGTCTCGCCGCGATACGGATCCGGCACCCCGATGACCGCCGCCTCGCGCACGGCCGGGTGCATGTACAGCACGTCTTCCACGTCGCGCGGCCAGACCTTGTAGCCGGACGCGCTGATCATGTCCTTCTTGCGGTCGATCAGGAACACCCAGCCGTCCGCGTCCACGAAGCCGACGTCGCCGGTGCGCAGGCCGGCCGCCGTCAGCGCCGCGGCAGTCTCCGCCGGCTTGTTCCAGTAGCCGGCTGTGAGGCTGGGCGAGGCGAGCACCAGTTCCCCCACATCGCCCGCCGGCAAGGGACGGCCATCCTCCGCGAACACGGAAACGACCAGCCCCGGCATCGCCTTGCCGATCGACAATGCCTGGCTGACGGGATCGACGCGTGACGCCTCGTCGGGCGGGGTGATGATCACGGGGGCATTGGTTTCCGTCATGCCGAATCCGTTGCGCAATAGCTTGCCGAACCGCTCTTCGAACTGCACGACCACGCTCGCCGGGACGGGTGCGCCGCCCGAGTACAGGAGGCGGATCGGGTCGAAGCTGTCCGGCTTGGCGTCCGGATGATTCATCATGGCGACGTAAGCCGTGATGGCGCCGATGCTGAAGCGCGGCCGGTGCTGAGCGATCGCATCAAGCATCACGCCTGGCTCAAACCGGTAGGACAGCACCAGCGCGGCGGCGAGCGCGAAGGCGCTCAGCACCTGGCAGATCAGCCCGGTGATGTGGAACAACGGCGCCAAGCCCAGGATCGGCTCGCCTGCTGCCAGCCCCAGCACCGAGCACATCGTGTCGGCCGAGTGCATCGCCGCGGCATGCGTGCTGATGGAGCCCTTGGGCACGCCCGTCGTCCCGGAGGTATAGACGATGAAGGCGATGTCCTCCGGCGCCGTGGGCAGGACCGGGCAGGCGCCATGGCCGGAGGCGACGATGGCCGCGAGCGCCGCCGCGTTGCCCGCAGGCGCGTCCCCCGGGATGAACAGCCGATTGTCGTTCCTGGCCTGGAAGTCCCGCGCGGCGCTGGTCACGATCAAGTGCGGCCTGCCTGGTAGGCCGGCAACCACCTCGTGGAACAGCGTGTCCTGGCAGACCATCGCCGACGGTGTGCAATCATCGAGCAGCATGGACAGCTCGCGCTGCCGGTTCATCGGGTTGACGGGCACCGGCACCGCGCCCGCCTTCCACCCGGCGAGCAGGCCGATCACGAAGCCCGGGGTGTTTTGGAGGTAGAGCGCCAGGCGATCGCCGGGCCGGACACCGCTCGCCCCGAGCCAGATGGCCAGCGCATCGCTGGCGCTGTCCAGCTCGCGGTAGCTCATCCTGCCGTCGAAATAGGTGATTGCGGCGCCATCCGGCGCCATCCGCACTGCAGCGCGGAACGCATCGAGCGCGTTGCGCGGCAAGGGCACACTCGCCCCCCAGCCTGCGTGGTCGGCGTCATGGCTTGGTCACCCCGGCACCTCCCCCTCCGTCGCCCACGCTCATGCGTCGTTCAACGTCGCGGCGGACCTCCGCCGTCGAGAGCCGCCGCATGTCGTCGAGCGCCGCGAGCGCCGCCTCCACATCGCGGTTGCGGCACGCCACCAGCAAGCGGCGGTCGCGCTTCCTCCAGGTTCCGGCCTTGCGCGCGAACAGCGCCGGACTGGTGACGTAGCGGCAGATGTTCCAGCGAATGGCATCGATGGTGCGCAGGATATGCATCAGGCCGGAAACGAGGATCGGCTCGCGATGGAACGCGACATTGAGGCCATACCAGGCGACCGGGTCCTGTTCGGCCGCCATCGCATCCAATGCCGTCTGCATTCCAGACAGCGCGGCCGCCGTCATGACGGGGACCGCCTTGCGCAGCGCGATCTCCTCCAGCGACCAGACGATCCCGTACAGCTCGTCCAGCTCGTCCAGCGATAAGCGCGACACTGTGGCGCCCTTATGCACTTCCAGCACCACTAACCCTCCGCCGGCGAGTTCGCGCAGGCTTTCTCGTACGGGGACGCGGCTCATGTTCAGCGCGTCGGCCAACCGATCCTGCCGCAGCGCCGTCCCCGGCGGCAGCAGGCCGCGTACGATCGCGTCCCGCAAGGCGCGGGTCGCGCTGCCGGCCAGGCTTCCCGGTTGCACGTGGAGGCGCAACGTGTCGAGCGCCGCAGCTTCGACGACACTGATCGGGGCGGCGCGCCTGCTCATCTCGGCACCCAGTCTAGCGTCATGCACCGGCGTCACGCCACGGCGTCCTGCCCGGCCCCTCGGGCGCCCCCGCCCGACTGGCTGGACCGAGTGATGCCCGCCTGCTCCCGGTCCCAGCACGGCCGGTTGTCCCACGCCTTCACCTTCGCCCGCTCCACCTCGCGCTTGGTCGCGGAGCGCGGGAAGTCGTCCACGAAGGCCAGGAAACGCGGCACCTTGAACGCAGCCAGCCGCGCCTCGCACCATTCGACCAGCTCGGCCTCGTCCGGCCGATCGGGGCCGGGCACAATCCAGGCCTTGATGTCCTCGTCGCCCAGCGGCGACGCAATGCCGGTGACGATCACCTCCTGGACGCCTGGGTGCCGCGCGAGCACGGTTTCGATTTCGTAGGCGGACACGTTCTCGCCGCGGCGCCGCAGCCAATGCGCCTGCCGCCCGGCGAAGAACAGGTTGCCGTCGGCGTCGAGGTGTCCGAGGTCGCCGCTCTGGAACCAAAAGTTTCGCCAGGCGCGCCGCGTCGCCTCCGGGTTGTTGTGGTAGCCGAGCATGAAGGTGAATGGGACTGTGGGCCGCAGCACGATGCGGCCCGTCACGCCGGCCGGCAGCGGACAGTCATTGTCGTCCACCACCGCGACCTCCGACCAGCCATGCGGCTTGCCAACCGATCCGGGGCACGCGCTTCCCAGCCGGTTGGACGTGGCCATGGCGCCGCCGGTCTCCGACGCGCCGTAGATATCCACGATCGGGATGCCGAACCGCCGGGTAAACTCCTCCGGCACGGATGGCGGCACCTGACCGTTGACCCCCGTGGTGATGCGCACGCGATGCTGCCGGTCTTTCGGCGATGGCGGCTGCTGCACCAGCACGGACATCATGGTGCTGATCGGGTCGATCACCGTTGCGCCGACCTCGGTCACCCGGCGCCAATAGGCGGACGCGCTGAACCGGCGGTCCATCACCACCGTCATGTCGTTCAGCAACGGGCCCACGATTCCGAGCTGCACGCCGCTGGCGTGGAACAGCGGGAGCGTGGTATAGTGCCGGTCGCTTGCCCGGGCCGATAGCGCCTCGCCGTAGCGGTAGCCCGCGCTCACGATGGCGAAATGGGGCAGCACCACGCCCTTCGGCAGACCAGTCGTGCCACCGGTGTACAGGATCATCGCCGGGTCGCCAGGCGCCTGCGTGCGGTCTGGGGCCGGGCCAGCCGCCGGGTCCAGCAAGGCCCCGAACGGCGCCGCCGCGCAGCCGGCCGGCATCTCCCCCGCTACGAACACCTGCATGCCGTTGATAACGTGGTCGGGCAGCCGCCCCAGCTTGATCGCGTTTTCCTCGTCCACCAGCAGGAAATCCGGCTTGGCGTCCAACATGGTGTGCAGCAGGTCCTCGCCGACCAGGCTTGCGTTCAGCGGCGCCCAGAGGCCGCCCGCCTTGCTCGTAGCGATCCAGCCCAGGAGCTGTTTGGCACAATTGAACATCAGGCTGGCGACGCAGCCGCCTTCTGCCAGTCCGGCGCGCACGAGGTTAGCGGCGACGGTGTCGGTTTGCGCATCGAGCGCGCGATAGCTGAGGTCACGGCCGTCGATGCTGACGAATGGACTGTCGCCATGCTCGGCCGCCTTCCCGCGCACCAGCCCGGCCATGGTGCTCCACCGCACTGGACGACCTCGCACCATCATCGGGGCGGCGTTGTCAGAGGGCCGCATCATGGACCCTTTCCTGAGGGCGCGTTCCAGTCCCGGGCACCGGGACGATGCGCTCCTCCTGCAAGATGCGGAACCAGTCGAGGAACATCTCCTCGCTGTCCATGCATGCGGCGAAGCCGTGGCGGCGGGCCTTCAAGCCGGACAGGATCATGGGCTGTTCGGGCGTCTTGTAGCCGAGGATGTAGTCGGTCATGCCCCAGTTTGGCACCAGGTCGGCGAGGCCGTAGGGGTGTAGATCATGGCGGGTGACGATCCGCTGCCAGATTTCCGCCTTATCGACCATGATCCGCGCCAGGCGCGCCGGCGCGGGCGGGGCCCAAGGCAAGCCGAAGCTGCTTGCAACCTTCGGCCACAACGACTCCCAAGTGAAGCAGTCGCCGTTGACGATGTTGAAGATCTCGTTGGCGCAGGCCGGCGTATCGATCGCCCACGCAACCGCCTTGGCCAGCAGCCGCGAGTCGGTCGCCTCGAACAAACGGCTGGGGCTGCCGGGGAAGCGCAGCGGCAGGCCTAGCTCGCGCGAGATGGCGGCATAGGCCGCAATGCCGGCCAGGCCGTTCATCGGGCTGCCCACGGCGAAACCGCAGACGAATTGCGGCCGCAGCGCCGTCCAGCTCCAGCTGCTCCCGGCCTGCACGCGCCGGATGTAGTCTTCCTGCCCGTCATAGAAGTTCGGCGCTAGGGAGCGCGGATCATCCTCCTTCGCAGGGATCTTGAACGTCCCCGCCGCCGCCCCGTACGCCTTCGTCCCTGCAGCAGCGTGACGTGACGCAGCCCGCGCGCGCTCGTGCGCAGCGGCTCCATCAGGTTGCGCAGCATCGCCACGTTGGTCTCGACATGGTCCTTCTGCAGCCAACCGGACAGCAGGCTCGTTTCCTCCGAGTTGGCGCAGTACACAATGTGCGTCACGCCGCTCAGCGACCCGGCGGCCGCTTCGCAGGCGCCGGGATCGCGCAGGTCGACCGACAGCATCTCGCAGCGTGTCGGGAAATCCGGCTGACGGCGCGACAGGCCGGTCAGGCGCCATTGCGGCATGGATTCGAAGTGACGCAGGACGGCACGGCCAACCAGACCGAGTGCGCCGACCACCAGGAGTTGGTCCATTCCGTCCTCCCCTGTCGCGATGGGCTCTTCGACGAGACTGCCGCAAGATTGGGGGTCGTAACGTCTCCAGGCACCGAGAGTGAAAGCCGTGCATGGACGACACACAGAGCAACCGGCCTGACAATCTCGGCGACATCTCCGATTCGGGCTTGATCCTATTGAAAGCAATAGCTGGTGCTGGCCGCTATCCGACACGAGACAGTCCCTGCACACATCAGAGACCACGCCGTTCAGCGCCCGAAAATGGTTACGACCCCCAATCTTGCGACGGTCCCGCCGTAGGCAGAGGGGTGCATTGAAATTACACACTTTTCAGATCGGCACTTTTAGCACGGTGGTTACGACAAGGCCTCATGGTCCCCTCCACGGGCCTTAAAATCGCCGGGGATGGTGCTGCCGGTTAGCGGGACAGGCTGCGGCCCCGGTCGCGCTCCTGAAGCCGCTGGAGGTCCTGCTTCAAAGCCTGCTCGGCCTCAACCCGTTTCAGGGTCTTGGCTCTCTCCTCGATCTTCTGCGGGCGGGTGGCCTCGTGCTGCCGGGCATGGCTCTGGCGGGCCTGCTGGTGATCCTGCCTGAGAAACTTCATCTCGCGGGCGCGTGAAATCCGGTCGCGCTGTTCCGCGTGAAACTGGCGCTCCTTCACGGCCTCGAACTGGCGGTGAGCGCGGCCCTGCAAAGCCGCCGCCCGGTCGTCCAGCCGTTCGAGCTGCGCGGCTTGCCGCGCCCGGCCTGCCTTCGTCATCCCCTCGATCCTGCCGCCAATGCTGTTATGCTGGCGGTGCAGCCGGTCGGCGATACGGTCGCGCTTTTCCTCGATGGAGCGAAGCCGCTGCACATAGCGCATTTCCGATATCTCCCGGTTGCGCTCGAAGCCTTGAAGCTGGCTCTTGTGGAAGGCCAGTTCCCGCTTTTCCTGCCGCCTGTGTTCAAGACTGAGATTTTCGCGCTCATCGTGATGACGGGCGTCGATGAACAGGGCGGCGCGGGCGCGGGATGCGTCCTCGGCCATGACAAGCTCCGGGTGTTGCCGGTATGTCAGGTATGCCCGGAAGGATCAGGTTTGAAGGCCGTCCAGGGCGCCAGCCCTAGACGGGCAGCCTGCGGGGATTATAGCCATCCAAGCAGGCTGGATTCAGGGTGCAGCAAACGGAGAGATAATGTTTGGAAACCTGATTTCAAAATATAAAGTTTCTAAAAGACTTAAGGATTGGGGAAACCTTGGAATAAATGCGCTTGTTGCAAAGTATATGAATGGAAAAACGTGTCTAAAGGACATATCAGAGGTCAATAAGCTTAAAATAGCTGAGGAACTTAACACACGCCTGATGAATATAATGGCGGCTGACAACCAGTTCCTCTCCCTAAGGAATGAGATATCCGTAGCGGCCTGTTATTATGCATCTTTGCAAGTATTATCACTAAGGGAATACGAAAAAATGATTCTATGTTCGACTTCCCGGAAATTTCCGGCAAGCTTTACAGAAGAGTTCGTGATGCATATTTGCTGAACGATGAAATCAGAGACAGCTTATCCGGTGAAACTGAGCTAAGCGATGATGATCTTATTACGTTTATAAACTCGAAGTGCGTTGTTGCTTCGCTATATCTTAATAGCTTAAATATCGTGCGGGCAGTCTACAACGATGTGCAAAAGAAAAACGACTGGTTTAGGCCATTCGTTCGATCAATGTTGATATGGACGGAGGATAATTACAGGTCGAAGCTCTCCATGCTTTCGCTTCTAGCTGACCCTCTTGATGGACTAAGGCATAGCACCTTTTTCAACATGGTCGCCAACGGCGTTGAAAATCCTTTTCTCGAATGGAAGCAACATTATAGGCAATAGGCTGTGGAAGACTGCCGAGGGTGAAAGCCTTTGGCAGGCTGACATTCCCCCGTATTGGCCTTACGTCCCCAGAGGGGGCCGAAGTCCAGCACGGCGCAAGAGCGCCGCGCTGGAGCTTAGAAACGCTAAATATCTCAATGATTACTTGCAGTTAGCCTATAAAATGGCGTATAATCAAACTCGATTATTAACGTTCTTATGAGGTCTGAAATGAATTTCCGTAACGGTTTCGTAAAGAATCTGGTGAAGTTGACACATTTTAAGAAATGTGCTAGCTTTTCAAGCGTTTAACGGCTATGGTCCGTCCGATAGGTTGCTTGAGGGCGTGGACCTCAGAGAGTCGCGTTTCACGCGACGCCTTCAAGCAACCTATCGGGCTTTAGCACATTTTGTGCTAAAAGTCAAGCAAACACACAACATTTTGATAAGTGCCACCTCACCTTGCGCGAGGGATCGTCACCGGACGGCCGCGACACCTTCGGCGCGGGGAGGCGAAAGCCGACTAGAGCCCGGTCCCGGCCTGCCGGACGCGCCACAACAGGAAGCTCGGGACCAGGGCGGCAAGGATGGCGACCGCCAGCCCGGCCCATAGTTCGCGGACTCCGCCTGCTGTTCCTTGATAGCGCCGATCATCGGGGAGATCAGGCCGACATAGTTCATCGAGCGCATCCCCGTGGGGTCCGTCTCCACCAGGTCGGGGAAAACCGGCTCCACGTCCTGAGCGATCAGGCCCAGTTCCGTCCGGTTTGGCGTAATCACTGGCGCGGCTTGACGGGCTGTGAAACCTCGTGCTCGATCAGTTGCCGGATAAAGCGCGTGTAGGGAATGCCCCGGACGCGGGCGCGTTCCTTCACCGCGTCGAGCAGCGGTTGCGGAAGGCGCATGTTGATGTGCGCGGCCTTGGCTTCAAACTCGAACTGGATGGGCGTCCCGCCTGACAGGTCGTATTCCGCAAGGTTGGCGGTATCAACAAAGTCCTGCGCCTGCCGGTCAGTATCAAAGGCCGGGATTTTCTTCTTCATAGCTTTCAATCTCCTCGCGGTGCATGTAGCGGGCGCTGACAGGACGGATATACCGCCGCCCGCCGCGCTCCCGGATGGTGAAGACAACGAACACGGCCCGCCCGTCGCCGGTCCTGCCAATGGCCCTGAACCGGCGCTCAATGTGCGAATGGCCGGGGTCGGGCAGGACGATAACCGGGCTGGCAAACAAGCCCTCGATTTCCGACCGGGAAACGCCGTGTTTCCGGCAATGCGCCAGATTGCCGTCATCCCACTCGAACCCCGAAACCAGCCCATCCATAATAAATACTACATGTTTGTGCGCACAAAAGCAATGATGCCGGGCTACGTCGCTCCTAGCCGTGAAACCGTCGCCATGCTGACGTTGTAGCTGTCGGCCAGCTCCTTGAGGGTCGCGCCGTCCTGCCGCCGCTGCCAGGCTTCCGCCTGCTGCTGGACGGTCAGGGCAGACGGTCGGCCCATATGCTGCCCCCGGTCCTTGGCGCGGCTCCTGCCCTCCGCCGTGCGCGTCCTGATGAGATCCCGCTCCACGTTCGCGAGGCCGCCGAGAACGGCGATCATCAGCCGCCCGGTGCTGGCGGCCGTGTCGGCCCAAGGCTCCGCCAGTGACCGGAATTGCCCGCCTGCGTCGGTGATTGCCTTGACGATGGCGAACAGGTCGAAGGTCGAGCGGGCCAGCCGGTCAATGCGGGTGACTGTCACCATGTCGCCGGGCTGGATCGCTTTCAGCATCCGTTGCAACTCGCGCCGGTCGGCCTGTGCGCCGCTCGCCTTCTCGCGGTAAACCTTGCTGTATCCGTCGCCGCGCAACTGCTCAAGCTGGGCGTCGAGCGTCTGGCCGTAGGTGCTGACGCGGGCATAGCCAAGGCGTCGATTTTCGGGGTGAGTTTCGGTCATATCTTTTGCAAAGCCTAACCGATTGAAAACGCTCGGTCCAGGGAAATTTGCAAAAGTCTTGATTTATGAGCGGGGCGGCTTCGGGACGCTGCGTGGATTGGCGACAGCGAAATCAGACTTGATGCGGTCGAGAATGACGCGCTTGCGCTCGTCGTCAACTGGCATCGACGGCACCAGCCGCATAAGCTTCCGCTTGCTCACAATGCCATGCCGCACAAGCTCGCGGTTGAACTCGTTGTCCTTCTCCCGCCCCGCCGCGTATTTCGAAAGGGCGAGGTCGTGAACGTCCAGACAAAGCGCCGTCGCGCCGCCCGTGTTCTCGTTGGAAAACCGGATAAGGCGCTGTTGCCAGCCTGCCGGAAGAATGGCCGTCTCCGGCCCGATGCCATGCGCGTAATAGCCGTGCGTATCGTGAAAGGTCGAAAGCTCGCCAATGGCGGCGTCGATCTGGTCGACGCGGTCGGGCTGATTGCAAGGATAGATGTCGGCTTCGATCGATTGAAAGGCAATCGGCGGAAGCTTCATCGTCTGCGCGTGGATGGCCTGACTGCCGATAACCACGATCTCGGTATCACCTGAGATTTGGCTGGCCGCCCGGACGATATGTTCGAGTTGAATACGATTCATAAATGGTCCGGCGCTCGGTCTCCGAGAGAATGCCTGTAAACGGGCTGGACTGCCGCAGCCGGGTCGCCCTCTCGGAACGCTCCACCAGAAATTGCGCGACCTGAGCGACTGAATCGCCGAGGATGTTTTCCCATTCGGAAAGGGTCAGCCTAGGACTGCCCTCCGTGTTCTGCCAACGGCGCACATTCCCGCGCGCCTTCTCCAGCAAGGCGGGGTCGGCCAATACCTTTTCGGCAATCAGCCGGTGCATGGCAAGGCTGCGTTCGTCAACGCGGCTATGGTCGCTGTAAACCGGCTCCATGCAAAACATTGTAGCACAAGGGCATTCGCCCACAAAATCGTTTCATTAATGTTGATATTCATGGTCTCGAAGAAGAGCGAGGGACAACCAAAAGCCAGTTCGCAGAGCAGCACCACGGTGCCGCCTCATCCGTATGTAACGTATTCGTTAGGTTCGGAGCAGAGAAAGTTACGATTCTATAATATATGAACATGCCCGCGTGCGCGTTACACGCGTCCGTGAGCTTTCCACGCTCCTCAGTTTTGATGCTGTAGCGGTCGAGGTGGTCTCCGAAGGACAGCTCTCCCGGATTGCGCGCCAATCACGGTGCCTGCCAATGTGGGCGTGTCCTCCACACTGCCGACCGGGCCGCCGTGTTCGGTAGCGCGAAGCGGATCCCGATCGTCCTGAGCGTTAGCGACTGAACGCCACCTGCAGATCCTTCTGCCCCTGCACGCCGTTCTGGAGCAGCAGCATCAGGAGGATGCGAGCTTTGTGGGGCGGTAGGTCGTCTCCCATGACCGCTCCCGCATCTACCAGGGTCTTGCCGCCGCCCTCAAACCCGTAGTTGGGCAGCACGCGTCCGTTGGGCACGCGCGAGGTGATGACGACCGGGATGCCCCTGGCGATCGCCTCCTTGATGGCGGCGAACATCGGCAGGTTCACGTTGCCCCAGCCTAGTCCCTCGATGACGAGGCCTTTCGCCCCATGCTCGACGGCTGCCTGGACGAGGGCGCCGTCAGCCCCGCCATACATCGGCACGATCTCGACGGCCGGCATGGCGTCGGCCTTGATCGGCACGTGCTGCCGCCGTAGCGGGGCGCGGGCGAAGACGACCCGATCAAAGTCCACCTCACCAAGAAAGCCGTAATCGCCCGACTTGAAGGTTTCCACGCTGGAGGTGTGGGTTTTGGTCACGTCCCGCGCCGCGTTGATCTGGTTGTTCATGGCCAGCATGGCGCCTTTGCCGGTCGAAGCTGGGTCCACCGCAATGCGCACGGCGTTGAGCAGGTTGCGCGGTCCGTCGAAGTCCGGTTCGGAGGCGTTGCGCTGAGCGCCGATAAGCACGATCGGCTTGGGGGAGTCGACTGTTAGGTCGAGCCACCACGCGGTCTCCTCCAGCGTGTCCGTGCCGTGCGAGACGATGACGCCGGCCACCTCCGGGCGGGCAAGTGCTGCCTGCACGGCACGCGTCAGGACTATCCAGCGTGGCGGGTCCATGTAGTCGGAGGGGATGTTCGAAAGGTTGTTCACCTCGACCCTCGCGTACTTGGAGACGTCCGGCACGGTGGCGAGCAGATCCTCTCCCGAGATGGCGGGAACGGGCGCGTGCTTGATTGGGTCGATCTTCATGGCGATGGTGCCACCGGTGGCGACGAACTCCACCACGGGCTGGGTATCGTCGGCGAATGCCGGTGCGACAATGAGGCAGGCGAGGCTTACCACCGTGGATGCAAACCTGTTGGGCATCGATCCTGCTTCCTTCACGCAAGCTCTCTGCGGAGCTGTATTGTTGAACATTAGGGCCTGTCAGTCCTTGAGTTCTGTGTTGCTGCTTGATCCAGTCCATAGTTGCGGCCGTGCAGAGCACACCCATGAAGGATGTAGCGGTTTTCTCGTAACGTGGCCCGTTCCCAACAGTGATGCTGGTGGCGAATTCGGTAACGGGCGCGCTCCCGCCGTTGTGACGACGTACGTCTGAGTACAGAAAGTGATGATGCGGGCCTGTCCCCTCGAAGGCTGACGCTCATGTCGCTGCACCCGCAAGATCCGCCCATCGTGCCTGAAGAGACCCGCCGTATCGCCCGTGCTGCTTTCTCCAAGGGCACGCTCTGTTTGCGCATCGCCGATGCGCTCGGTCCCATATATCAGGATCGTCAGTTCGCAACATTTTTCCCTCGCCGCGGCCAGCCCGCGGCGGTGCCGGGTCGGCTCGCGCTTGCTGTGGTGCTGCAGTTTATGGAGAATCTGTCCGACCGCGAAGCGGCCGACGCCGTGCGGGGCCGGATCGACTGGAAGTATGCGCTGGGCCTAGCGCTCACCGACCCGGGTTTCGACCACACGGTGCTGAGCGAATTCCGCACGCGCCTGATCGCAGGAAGCGCCGAGCTTCTCCTG
>JAABUJ010004249.1_pt1 | contig 15245 bp, 18 predicted proteins | sample 5559131 | NCBI WGS metagenome assembly JAABUJ01 (sample SAMN10711875, study PRJNA513366) | rock metagenome | isolation source: Antarctica rocks | place: Antarctica: Victoria Land, Mt New Zealand nord | collected 2016-01-07 | reverse complement strand
GACGAGCGGGAACAGTGCCAATGCCAGCGCCGCCATGGCGACGAGCGCGACCTGGGACAGCACCAGCGTGTCCCACACGCCGGGCACGACTTGGTGGCGCAGGATGGGCCAGAGCCAGCCGCCCAGCGCGTCCCACCCGCCGCCGCCCGGCCGCAGCGGGCGCGGGACGATGTCGTGGCCGAGGAAGCGCGCCAGGCTCGTCCAGACGGATTGGCCGGGCAGGGGCGTCGTCAGCAGGGCCAGCGCCGCCACGCTGCCGGCCACCAGGAACGGCAGCGTGGCCCGGCGCGCCCATAGGCGCCTCGTGGCGATGAGGACGTAGAACACGCCCACGAAGGCCGCGGCCTGCGCGTAGCAGCCCTGGCGGAAATAGCTCTCTAGCTCGAACCCCATGGTCGGCAGGCCGATGAAGCCGAGCACGAGGGTCGAGCGCAGGCCGCACTCCAGGCGATACAGCAGGTAGTTGCGGAACGGCCCCGCAAGGTCCGGCAGGCGGCCATAGGCGAAACGCGACATGGCGGACGTGCCCGGCGGCAGCACGCGCTCGGCGGCGAGGTCGGCCTCCTCGATCAGCTCGGCGAACACCTTGGCGAAGATGCCGGCGTAGGGGATGGCGATGGCCAGCAGCCCGGTGCCGGGCGACAGGCCCGTGACCTGGATGAGCAGCAGCGCCCAGAACAGCTCGTGGACCGAGCGGATGGCGGCGCAGAACACCCGCACCGCGGCAGAACGGGCGAACACCAGCGCCAGCGCGAATCCGGCCGACGCGCCGGCGCCCACGCCCAGCACGGCGAAGGCGACGGTGAGCACGACGCTGCTCGCGTGCAGCGCCAGCACGTCCGGGTGGACGATGCCGTGCAGCAGGCGCGCCAGTTCGGCCCAGGGATGCAGCGTCGCGACGCCGAGGTCGGCCACGGCGAGGCTGAGCATGGCGGTGGCCAGGAAGGCGTAGCTGGCGCTGGCGTAGCCCAGCCGCGTGGGGCGCACGGTCATGTCAGGCCCAAACCACGTCAGGCATAAAACCGCATGAGGTCGGGCGCGCGCAGGCCGCTCGCCGGCGCGTCCAGCACCAGCCGTCCGGCGTCCAGCACGATGATCCGGTCCGCGAAGGCGAGCGCCAGGGCTACGTCGTGCATCGCGAGCACCAGCGTCTCGTGCCGCTCGCCCAGCAGCCGCAGGATGCCGGCCGCCTGCATCGGGTCCAGCGCCGAGACGGGTTCGTCGCCGATCACGATCCGGCGGCCGTTATACAGCGCGCGGGCGACCGAGGCGCGCTGCTGCTGCCCGCCCGACAGGGTGCCCGCCCGGGCGAACAGCTGGTCCGCCAAGCCGACGGAGGCGAGGGTCGCGGCGACCGCCGCCACCTCCGCCCGCGCCGGCCAGGCCAGCATGCGCAGGTTGTGCCACGTGGAGTGCCGGTCCAGGCGGCCCATGTAGACGTTGTGGAACACGCTGAGCGTGCGGACCAGCGCCGCGGCTTGGGGCACCAGCGCCGCCTGTCCGGCAAGGCGGGCATAGAGCAGGCCGAGCAGGGTGGACTTGCCGCTGCCCGACCGGCCGAGCACGGCGACGCGCTCGCCGGCCCGCAACGACAGGGTGATGCCGCGCAGGACCGGGCGGCCGGCATAGGCCATGCCCACCTCCCGAAGTTCCAGCAGCGGGGCCAATCAGTCGAGCAGCTCGGTGGCCTTGGCGACCGCTTCGATCGGGTCGTAGTCGGCGTTGTTCGCGGCGATGAAGCCGGAGCGGCCGAATGGGGCGAGGATCGCCGGGTCGCGGATGGCAAGCAGGGCCGCGCGCACGCGTTCCGTGAACCCGGCGCCGAAGCCTTGGTCCACGTCGCCGCGGAGAGACCAGTTATAGTCGGGGAAGGGCGGCGTCTGCCAGATGACGGACACCTGCGCCGGGTCGACCCGGCCGGCCTTCTGCTCCAGGCCGAACACGGAGAAATCCATCGCGCCCAGCTCGAACGTGCCGGACTGCACGAGCTGGAGGGTGCGGGTATGGTCGCCCGAGAAGCCGACGCGGGAGAACAGGTCGGCGGGCGCGCGCCCGAACTGCTGGCGGAGGTAATATTCGGGCATCACCCGGCCGGAGGTGGAGGTACGGGCGCCGAAGGTGAAGCTGCGGCCGGCCAGCTCGGCGGGCAGCGTGCCGGCGCGCCGCAGGCCGGTGGCGGCGTTGGCGATGAAATAGCTGGTGAAGGCGGTGTCCTCGACACCTTGGGCGATGGCCTGGGACCCGGGCGACCCACGCCGCGCCTGCACTCCGGTGAAGCCGCCGAACCAGGCGAGCTGCACCTGGCCGTTGATGAAGGCCGTCACCGCCGCCGGGTAGCTTTTGACCGGCACGTAGCCGACGGGCGTGCCGAGCGCCGCCTCGAGATAGGTGGCGACGCGGCCGAAGCGTTCGACGAGGCGGGTCTCGTCCTGGTCCGGGATGGCGGTGAAGGCCAGGCGCCGCGCCGGCTGGGCGGCGAGACGCCGGGATGCGGCGGTCCCGGCGAGGGCGGCGAGCAGGGTGCGGCGGTTCATCTTCTGGTCGGTCCAGCTGGAAATGGGTGGAGCTTGCCCGCTACGACCATGCCTATGGTCGCACGGCAAGCGCCGCGTGCGCCATCGCCCCTAGGCGCACCTCGCCTGGCCCCTGGTCTGCGGCCAAGCGATCGGCAAACTCCTGCAACACCGCCGGGCGGTCCGCGCCAAGGGCGTCCAGCATTGCCGCCATGCCGGGCGCGAAGGCGAGCGAGGCCGCCAGCGCCGCGGCCGACGGGGCGAGCAAGTCGGCCTCCAGACGCTCGATCCGCACGTCCGTGAAGCCCGCCCCGGCCACCAACGCGCGCAGGCGCTCCGGCTCGACGAAGCGCAGTTGCGCCGGCAGCTCGCCCGTCGGCGCCGCGCCGCGCATCGCAGCGGGGCGGCTAGATGGTGGCGTCGCGTAGGCGGGCGGCGAGCGCGTAGCGGTGCAGCTCGGTCCAGGTGACGATGGCGACCCGGCCGCCGGGGCGCAGCACGCGGCGTAGCTCGGCCATCCCGGCCGCCGGGTCGGGGACTAGCATGACCCCGAAGCAGGAGAGGCCGATGTCGAACCCGGCATCCGGCAGGGCGAGGGCGGTGCCGTCCATCATTTGCGCATTGATGCCGGGTGCGCGGGCGGCGATGCGGCGCACCATCGTCGCGGAGCCGTCCACAGCCGTGACCCGCCCGCCGCGCCGTAGCGCCTCCAACGCAGTCCCGCCCGCCCCGGCCGCCACGTCCAGCAGGTCGCAGCCGGCCAGTGGTCCCAGCCGGTCCAGGGCCTGGCGCGCGAAGCCGAGGGTGAGTGGCTCGAAGACGCTCTCGTAGGCGTCCGCGTGGGCGTCCCAACGAGATGGGTCCTGGTCGGGCTGCAGCGGGGCGGCTATGGACATGCAGCGATTTAGCAATTCGAGGCGCGCGCCGCCATGACCGTCGACCTGCCGCTCGCCGACCCGCGCTTCTCACTGGGCCTCGGCTTGACCAACGAGTGCAACCTGGCGTGCTCGTTCTGCTACCGCGATCCCACCCGCACCGACCGCCTGAGCCTTGCCACGGTGCGGGGCGTGCTGGCGGCGCTGCCGGTGCGGTCGGTGAACCTGGGCACCGGCGAGAACGGCATGCACCCCGAGTTCCTCGCTATGCTGGCGCTGCTGCGGGCGCAGCCGGCCACGCTGACCATCACCTCCAACGGCCATTCCATCGCGGTGCTGGACGACCAGGACGTGGCCAGCTTCGCGGAGGTGGAGTTCTCGCTCGACTACCCCACCCGCGAGGAGCAGGACGCCCAGCGCGGCGCCGGCAACTGAGACCTGGTGCATGAGCAGGCGGCCCGCTGCCGCCGGCTGGGCGTGAAGGTCACGATCATCGCCGTGATGATGCGGACCAACTACGACCGGCTCGCCGACATCGCCGCCGTCGCCCGCGCGTTCGACGCGCCGCTGCGGCTGAACGTGTACCAATCGGTCCGCAGCGACAGTTTCGCGCTCACCTACGAGGAGTATTGGGCGGGGTTCGCCGCGCTGTTCGCCCAGACGGACGTGATCGCCATCGGCGAGCCACTGGTGCGCGCGATGGCCGGCCTGCCGCCGCGCCGGGGCGGCTGCGGGGCAGGCACGGTGCGGGTGACGCCGCGGGGCACGGTGCAGCCCTGCGTCTATTGGCCCGGCGGCGGCGCGGCCCTCGACGTGCTGCTGCAGGCCGGGCCGGCCATCGCGGACACCGAGCCGTTCATCGCCGCCCGTTCGCTGCCGCCGGCCTGCCAGGGCTGCGCGCATCAGGCCGCGTGCCATGGCGGCTGCGCCGGGCGACGCCGGCTGATGGACGCGTTGGCCGAGCCGGACCCGTATTGCCCGGTGATGCGCGGCGAGGACCGGCGGCTGTCCGTGCGCATGGCCCCGCGGCGCGACATGGCCAAGCTCGAGAGCGCCTGCACCACCATCGTCATCGCGCGGGCGTCATCGCGCGGGCGTCATCCGCGCGGGACTGAGCCGCCGCCACGGCAGCGCATCCAGCCCTAGGCATTCGCCGGCCCGGTCCAGGACGAAGAAGCCATGGACGAAGATGAGGAAGATGTAGTTCCACGGCCACTCGTCGCCGCGATGATACAGGCCGACCCAGAGGTTGAGGGTGAACGCGACGCCGACCAGTCCGGCCACGCGCACCCCGGCGCCCAGCAGGAGCGAGGCGGCGAGCAGCGTCTCGGTGAGCCAGACCAGCGGGTCGAGGATGGCGATGTTGGGCAGCAGCACGTCGCGCACCAGGGCGGCATGGATGGGCAGCCAGGAGTGCTCGACGAGTTGGCTGGTCCAGTATTGGAACCCGCCGGCGACGGGCAGCGGCAGCTTCCACAGCGAGCCCTGGAACCACATCGAGCCGATCATGGTACGGAACAGCCAGATGGCGAGGTTGCGGCCGGTGCGCTGCGCCGGGTCGCGGGACCAGGCGCGGGCGGCTACGACGATGCCGCCGATCAGCAGCGCGGCGTAGAGCGCCACCAGGAGGTATTTCGCGGGACCCAGCGCCTCGTGGTCGGGGGTCTGCCCGAGCAGGAACAGCCAGGTGTCGTAGAACGGGTTGGTGCGCATGGAGGGGTCCTGGACGGTTTTCGCGAGCCATGGAGATCGTCGCGCTTTGCAGCCATAGCTACCGTTGTAATCTTGCCTGTCTATTTGGGTGGGACCGATTAGGCAAGCCGGTGAGCAGGCAGGTCGACAGTCACTCTCGGGCAAACGAAATCTGCTGGACTGCAGTGGGATCTGTCCATTGCTTGCTGCGACTTGAATCCATGCCGTACAGGAATTTCCAATGCTAGGACCGCTGTCGCAGGATACAGCTTCCCGCACCTGAGCGGCTAGGAGCCGACATGGCAACCCGACTCACCGGCAACGGCCCGCGCAACGCCGCGGCGCGTATGGGCGCAATCATCATCGCGTCGCTGCTGCTGCTCCTCGTGGGCGCCCTCGTGCGGCCCGACATGATGGCACTGGTGATGGCCCCGATGCACCGCATGGCCTACGTGTTCGGCCTTCAGGACTGACGAGCGACAGGCGTCTTGGCCATAAGCCAGCAGTTTCGACGACGCCCTCCGGCCTACGCTGGCCGGACATGGCGCTGAGGCAGTGCGCCACGGCATCACCGGCACGATCACCGGATGCCTCGCGAGACCCTTGGCTGGAAGACGCCTGCCGAGGCGTTTGACGAGCACCTGGGAGTGGCCCACATGCCCGTTGCGACGACTGGTTGAACCCGGGCAGCCCACGTCGGCGGCGTTCGGTAAACGCTGCAGCGAGGCGGGCGTGCGGCCCTTGATGGAGTCGTCGGTCGGTGATGCCTATGACAGCGCCATAGCCGAGAGATGCCTTCCCACGCTCGAATGCGAGCTGCTCGACAAGCGTCGGTTTGCAGCCCAGGCCGAGGCGCGCATGGCCTACGAAGCCGACATGGAGACCGCCCTGGCCACGACGTAGCTCCCAAGCCCGCAAATCGTCCACCAAAGCGAGTCAATCCCACAACGCCTCGCGTCGGCGCGCGAATACTCGGACAGGCTCCTAGCATCGCCACCCTTCACGCGATACGACCTTGCCGATGCTCGCCCAACAACTCGTCAACGGCGTCCTCCTCGGCGCGACCTACGCCCTGTTCGCCCTCGGCTTCACGTTGATGTTCGGCGTGCTTCGAGTCATCAATCTCACCTATGGCTTTTACTTCTCCGCCGGCGCGCTGATGGCCCTGGCGCTCACCCGGTCCTTGGGCCTGCCGATCTGGCTGGCGCTGCCGGCGGCCGCCGCCGGCAGCGGCGTGTTGGCCGTCGCGTTCGACTGGCTGCTGCTCAGCCGCCTCCGCCGCGCCCGCGCGCCGGAGCTGTCGTCGCTCATGGTCACGCTCGGCGGCGTGCTGGCGCTCTACTCGGCGCTGACCGCGTGGCTCGGCTCCGACATCCGCCGGTTTCCGCCCGGCGTCGTCAGCGGCGAGGCGCTCCATTTCGGCGAGGTCCGGATCACCGCCGCGCAAATCCTGATCCTCGGCGCGGTCGTGCTGATGGTGGGCGCGCTGGTGCTGCTGCTGCGGGGCACACGGCTGGGCCTGGCCATCCGCGCCATGGCCGACAAGCCCGACGCGGCCGAGCTGATGGGCATCGACACCGGCCGCACCGCCGCCCTGGTGTCGTTCCTGTCCGGTTGCCTCGCCGGCGCCGGCGGGGTGCTGATCGGGCTGAACTTCAACGCCATCCAGCCCTACATGGGCGAGCAGATGATGCTGCGCGGCTTCGTGGTCATCATCGTCGGCGGCCTCGGCGACATCGGCGGCGCCCTGGTCGCCGGGCTGCTGCTGGGCGTGCTGGAGGTGTTGACCGCCGGCTACGTCGGATCGGGCCTGAAGGAGGCGGTGCCGTTCCTGGTGCTGGTCGCCGTGCTCTGGACGCGCCCCGCCGGATTGTTCGGCCGTGCCGTGACCCGGCGCGCCTGATGCCCGCGTGGCTCGACGATGTCCTGTGGACCTACCAGAACCTGGTGCACGCGCTCGGCGTCAACGGGCTGCTGGCGCTGTCGATGTACGTCGTCCTGGCGGTCGGGCAGCTTTCGCTCGGGCAGGCGGCGTTCATGGGACTGGGCGCCTACTCCTCCGCGCTGATGACGCTGCGGCTCGGCCTGCCGTTCTCCGTGGTGCTGCCGCTGTCTTGCGTGGCCCCCGTGCTGTTCGCGCTGGCCATCGGCGTGCCGACCCTGCGGCTGTCCGGCGTGTACCTCGCCATCGCGACCATCGGCCTCGGCGAGGTGCTCCGCGCCGTCTACCTCAACGTCGACCTGTTCGGCGGCGCGCTCGGCCTGTCGGGCATCCCGGAGCGCGGCGAGACCTGGATGATCTACGGGCTGCTGGCGTCGGCGGTCGCCATCCTGTGGCTGATCGGCCGCAGCGGCGTCGGCCGGGCGATGGAGGCGATGCGCGAGGACGAGACGGCGGCGCAGGTGATGGGCGTCAACCTCCGGCGCTACAAGATGGGCGCGCTCCTGGCGTCGGCCGTGCTCGCGGGGCTCGCCGGCTGCCTGAACGCGCACGTGTCCAGCTTCATCGCCCCCGGCGAATACGGGTTTGAGCCCGCGGTGACCATCCTGTCGTTCGCGCTGCTCGGCGGCATCGGCACGCCGCTGGCCCCCGTCGCCGGCGCTGCCATCCTGACCCTGCTGCCCGAACTGCTGCGCGGCTTCAGCGACCTGCGCCTGGTGTTCAACGGCGTCATCATCGTGCTCGCCGTGTTGTTCCTGCCCGGCGGCCTGCTGCCCTGGAAGCTCCGGCGCACGGCATGACGGCACTGCTGGAGCTGTCCGGCCTGACGCGGCGCTACGCCGGGCTGGTCGCCGTCGACCGGGTCGACATGGCGGTGCGCGAGGGCGGCATCCACGCCGTCATCGGGCCGAACGGCGCCGGCAAGACGACGCTGTTCAACCTGGTGTCCGGCATCGTGCCGCCTAGCGAGGGCCGCATCCGCTTCGCCGGGCAGGACATGACCGCCCTGCAGGCCCACCGCCGTGCCGGGCTGGGCCTGGCGCGAACGTTCCAAAACATTCGCGTGTTCAGTGCCATGACGGTGCTGGAAAACGTGCTGACTGGGCTGCACACGCGCCTGCATGCGAGCTTGCCGGAGGTGGTCGGCCGCCTCGCCCGGTTCCGGCGGGAGGAGCGCGCCGCCGTCGACGCGGCCCACGCGGCGCTGGCGCTGGTCGGCCTGGACGACCGGGCCGGTCTGCGCGCGTCCGCCCTGTCGTACGGCGACCAGCGGCGGCTGGAGATCGCCCGCGCCGTCGCCGCCCGCCCGCGCCTGCTGCTGCTGGACGAGCCCGCCGCCGGCATGAACCCGGCCGAGACGCAGGCGCTGTCCGCCCTGGTGCGCGCCATCCGCACGGCCGGCACGACCATCCTGCTGGTGGAGCACGACATGGGCTTCGTCATGGACATCTCCGACGACGTCACGGTGCTCAGCTTCGGCCGCCGCATCTTCGCGGGCCCGCCCGCCGCCGTCCGGCAGGACCCGGCGGTGATCGAGGCCTATCTCGGCCCCAAGGTCGCGGCGCGGCTGGCGGCGGGCGCACGGGCCGGGGTGCGCGGCGCGTGAGCGGCTTGCGGATCGAGGGGCTGACGGTCGGGTTCAAGAACGTGATCGCGGTGAAGGGCATCGACGTGGCGGTGGCGCCGGGCCAGGTGGTGTGCCTAATCGGGGCCAACGGCGCCGGCAAGACCACCACGATGCGGGCGGTCTCCGGCCTGGTGCGGCCCCGCGCGGGCCGGGTGCTGTTCGACGGGCAGGACATCACCGGCCGCTCCGCCCACGCGATCGCCGCCGCCGGGCTGCGGCAGGTGCCCGAGGGTCGCCAGGTGTTCGCCGACTTGACGGTGGCGGACAACTTGGCGCTCGGCGCGTACCTCTCGCCCAGCCGCGCCGAGAGCGCCCGGCGGCGGGATGCCGTGCTCGCCCGGTTTCCGCGGCTGCGCGAGCGGTTGGCGCAGCTCGCCGGGTCGATGTCGGGCGGCGAGCAGCAGATGCTGGCGTTCGGCCGGGCCCTGATGGGCGCCCCCCGCCTGCTCCTGCTGGACGAGCCGAGCATGGGCTTGGCGCCGCTGTTCGTGGAGGAAATATTCGCCGCCATCGCCGGCCTGAAGCGGGAAGGGACGACGATCCTGCTGGTGGAGCAGAATGCCTCGGCGGCTTTGGACGTGGCCGACTACGCCTACGTCATCGAGACCGGGCGCATCGTGCTGCAGGGCGACGCCGCCAGCGTGGCCACCGACCCGGCCGTGGCGGCGGCCTACCTGGGTGGCCGCTAGTTACATTTCGTGATGGACACTTGTTTGGCGCTGCCGCAAATTCGCCACAGCCATCCCTATATTAGCGAAATCGGGTCTGCCAATGCGGCAACCCCAGGAATTGGAGAGGCGACCATGGCGTCCAAATTGCGCTTCCTCATCGCTATCCCTGTCGCAATCGGGCTGCTGGCAGCGAATGCGCCGGATGCAAAGGCCTGGTACCGCGGCGGTTACGGCGGCTACGGCGGTGGATTTGGCGGCGGCTACGGTGGTTTCCGTGGCGGGTATGGCGGCTACGGCGGCTACCGTGGTGGTTATGGCGGGTATCGTGGCGGTTACGGCGGATATGGTATCGGCTCCGGCATCGCTGGCGCGATCGTCGGCCTCGGCGTGGGCGCCGCCATCGCTGGCGCATACGCGCCGCGGTACTACGCACCGCCACCCGTCATCTACGCGCCACCCCCGGTCGTGTATGCGCCGCCGCCCTACTACGCGGCCCCTGGCTACTACGGCCAGTAACGCCTCACACGGCTTACACGATACGGGTGCGGACGCCTCCTACGCCCTCGATGATCCCTTCCAGGGCGTCGCCACGCTTGACTGCGGCGACGCCCTCCGGCGTTCCGGTGAAAATCAAGTCCCCCGGCGCCAGGCGCACCAGCCGGGACAGGAACGCGATCGTCTCCGGCACGCTCCAGATCAGGTGACTTAGGTCCGACGACTGGCGCACCTCGCCGTTCACCCGCAGCTCGATCCGGCCGCGCGCCGGGTCGATCCCCGACGCTGGAACCAAGGCCCCGATCGGCGCCGAGCCGTCGAACCCCTTCGCCATGTCCCAGGGACGGCCCGCTTTCTTCGCCTCGGCTTGCAAGTCGCGCCGGGTCATGTCCAGCCCGGCACCGTAGCCCCACACATGGGACAGCGCGTCGGCTTCGGCGATGTCGGCCCCGCCCACGCCGATGGCGACGACCTGCTCCATCTCGTGGTGCAATTCGTTCGTCATCGCCGGATACGGCATGTCGGCGCCGTCGACCAGCAACGCGTCGGCGGGCTTGGTGAAAAAAAACGGCAGCTCACGGTCCGGATCGTGGCCCATCTCGCGCGCGTGGGCGGCGTAGTTGCGGCCAACGCAGAAGATACGGCGGACGGGGAACAACCCGCCGCCGGCCGTTGGCACAGCGACCTGCGCAGGGGCGGCGATCACGTAATCGGGCATGCTGTCTCTCCCTGTGTCGCCCGACCATACGGCAGCGGTTCCCGGTGAAAAAGGGGTCGCCAAAGCGGCGCCCTTGCTCTAATCGCCGAACCAGGAGAATCGTCCAGAATGTCGATCAGCGGGTCAAAGTCGCTCTATATCCAGGTCCTCGTCGCAGTCATCGTCGGCGCGCTGCTCGGCCATCTCTACCCAAGCCTCGCCGTGGAAATGGGGCCGCTCGGCGAAGGCTTCGTCAAGCTGGTGCGCATGGTCATCGCGCCGATCATCTTTGTGACCGTCGTGGTCGGCATCGCCAAGCTGACCAACACGTCCGAGGTCGGGCGCATCGGCCTGAAGGCGATCGTGTATTTCGAAATCCTGACCACGCTCGCCATGGCGATCGGCCTGGCCGTCGGCAACCTCGCCCAGCCCGGCGCCGGGGTGAACGCCGACGTACACGCCCTGAACGGCGCCGCGGTCGCGCGCTACACCAGCGCGCCGCACACGACGCTTGCGGACTTCCTGCTGGCGATCATCCCGAACACCATCGTCGATGCGTTCGCGAAGGGCGACATCCTGCCGGTGCTGCTGTTCGCGGTGCTGTTCGGCGTCGCGCTCGCCCATCTCGGCGAGCGGGGGAAGGCCCTGGTGCGCGTGATCGACGAAACCGGCGCCGGGTTGTTCGGCATCGTCGGCATGATCATGAAGGTCGCCCCGCTGGGTGCGTTCGGCGCCATGGCGTTCGCCATCGGCAAGTTCGGCATCGGCACCCTGGTCAACCTCGGCTTCTTGATGCTGTGCTTCTACGTCACCTGCGCGCTGTTCGTGTTCGTCGTGCTCGCCATCGTGATGCGCCTGTGCGGCCTGTCGCTGCTGCGCTTGCTGGCCTACCTCAAGGAGGAATTTTTCATCGTGCTCGGCACGTCGTCCTCCGAGGCGGCGCTGCCGACGTTGATGGAAAAGCTGGAAGCGATGGGCTGCCCGCGCCCGATGGTCGGCCTGGTGGTCCCGCTCGGCTACGCGTTCAACCTGGACGGCACGAGCATCTACTTCACCATGGCGATCGCCTTCATCGCCCAGGCGCTCAACATCCCGCTGAGCTGGTGGGAGTACGCCCAGATCATGGCGGTGCTGCTGCTGACGTCCAAGGGCGCCGCGGCGGTGACGGGCGGCGGCTTCATCACCCTGGCCGCGACGCTCTCGACCATGGGCGGCAAAATTCCGGTCGAGAGCATCGTGCTGGTGCTGGCGATCGACCGCTTCATGAGCGAGGCGCGGGCGATCACCAACCTGTTCGGCAACGCGGTGGCGACCATCGTGGTGACGAAATGGGAGGGCCAGCTCGACATGGCGCGCGCGCGGGATGTGCTGTCCCGGCGCGAGCCGGTGCAGATCGCGGCGCCGGCCTGACGCGGCCGTAACCCAGGTCGTCGCAGGTGATCCTTGTCACAGGCGCCAGCGGCACGATCGGCCGTGAAGTCGCCAGCCGGCTCGCCGGGCGTGTTCCGGTGCGCCTGGCGCTGCGTGACCCGGCCCGTGCCGAGACGGCTGCAGGCGTCCCCGAGCGGGTGCGCTTCGACTTCCTCGACCCGGCGAGCTTCGAGTCCGCCCTACGTGGCGTCGAGCGCGTGTTCCTGCTGCGCCCGCCGCGCCTCGCCCGCGCACGGCGCGATTTCGGCCCCTTCGTTACCGCCATGCGCCGGGCCGGGGTAAGCCAGGTCGCGTTCCTGTCCGTCCGCGGCGCCGAGAACAATCCGCTGCTGCCGCATCGGCAGATCGAGCGGCTGCTGGAAAGGTCGGGGATGGCCTGGACGTATCTGCGTCCCAACGATGTCATGCAGAACTTCGCGACGGTCCACCGGTCCGACATCAGGGACGCCGGCGAGATCTGGGCGCCAGCCGGACGCGGGCGCACCAGCTTCGTGGATGTCCGGGACGTCGCGGAGGCGGCAGCGCGGGTCCTGACCGAGCCAGGTCACGAGCGGCGCGCCTACACGTTGACCGGCAACGAAGCGCTGGATTTGTACGAGGCCGCTTCCGTGCTCTCCAAAGCGTTGGGCCGGCCGATCGTCTATCGGAACCCCGGCATCCTCGCGTTCATGCGCCACGTCAGCGCTTCGGGCGGCCCGGTTGCACTCGGCGTCGTGATGACGGGGGTTTATACCGCAGCGCGGCTGGGGTGGGCTGCTCCCGTCTCGCCTACCCTGGAGCATCTCATCGGACGGGCGCCGACATCGCTGCGGTCGTTTGCTGAGGATTACGTGGCTACCTGGCGGTAGCACGAGATGCGCGGGGGGTGTGCAGGCACGGTTTCGGAAGCCAGTCTGCACGCGGACATCCCTACCAGCGGCTGCGTGCGTTCAAGTGAGAGCTTCGTTTTGGGTTCATACCTATTGACCTGCTAAAAGATAGAATCAGTTCGCAGCAATATTACAGTTTGATTACACTGTGGCTTTTATGCAAAACTATCTAGATTTCACATTAAAGCCCCAAGATCGGCTATACTCGTCCAAGAACTTCCCTTAAGGGTCGCCGCGCAGGTGGCTAATCGACTGATTTCGATAAGCCGTATTGCATACGGTGGTGAGCAAGTGGGGTCACAATGAACACGCTGCGCGGAACGCTCTTGCTGGCGACGGCGCTTACTGGAGTCTTGATCACCCATCCAGTGCTGGCGCAAGACGCCGCTTCGCGCATGGATGCGATCCAGGCGCAAATCTCGCAGCTGCAGCAAGAACTCCGGCGTATGCGTAATGAATTGACAACGCGTGACAACCAGGTGCGGGCTGCGCAGAGCGACGCGGCGCACGCGCGGGCTTCTGCCGAGCAGGCCCAGAGGCAGATGCAATCGCAAGCTGGCCTAGCCCAGGGCTCGACGATCCAGGGGGGGGCGGCGCAGATGGGAGGCCGGCCGGCCGGGGAGCCGAACACGGCCGGCAGCGGCGTTGGGCAGCAGACCGCCAGCAGCGCGGCAGGCCAAAGCGCCGGCACCACCGGGCCGGGCGGCACCTTCCACATCGGCGGCGTGACGGTGACGCTCGGCGGGTTCCTGGCGGCGGAAGGCGTCTACCGCACCCGCAACATCACGGCCGACATCGGCTCCAGCTTCGGCGCCATCCCCACCGCCAACAGCCCGAACTACCACACCGGCGAGTTCCGCGGCAGCGCGCGCCAGTCCCGCATCTCCTTGCTGGCGGAGGGGCAAATCTCGCCCAACCAGAAGATCGCCGGCTACTACGAGTCAGACTTTTTGGGTGTCGGCACCGCGTCCAACTCCTTCGAGAGCAACAGCTACGTGCCTCGCCTGCGCCAAGCCTACCTGACGTACGACAACAATGCGCTCGGGCTTCACGTCCTGGCCGGCCAAGCCTGGAGCCTCCTGACCTTGAACCGAGTCGGCATCACGCCACGCCAGGAAAACATCCCGCTTACGATCGACGCGCAGTACGTGCCGGGCTTCAACTGGAAGCGGCAGTGGCAGCTCCGCATCGACAAGGACATGCTGGACCATCGCTTGTGGCTCGGCGCGTCGCTCGAGGAACCGCAGGCGTCGTACTATACTGGGCCGAACGGGCTGGGAGTGGCCGCCGGCACTGCCACGATCACCAATGCTGGCGGCTCCCTGCTCAACAGCACCAACCAATACTCCAATGACGTCACGCCTGACTTGATCGTCAAGGCGGCGTTCGATCCAGGCTGGGGCCATTACGAGGCGTACGGTCTCGGCCGCACGTTCCACGACCGGGTCAGCTTCGTGGGCGAGGGCCACAACAACACGGTGGTCGGCGGCGGCGTCGGCGGCGGCTTCATCCTGCCGTTGGTGCCGAAAATCCTGGATTTCCAGATGAGCGGCCTGGCGGGCTACGGCATCGGCACCTATGGCTCCGGACAACTGCCGGATGCAGTCACGTCGTCGACCGGCTCGCCCAGGGCACTGCCGGAATTCATGATCCTGGGCGGCCTCACCGTCCACCCGACCCCGCTGATCGACATTTACGGCTATGCCGGCTCGGAGCAAGTCTCACGGACGTCGTTCAACGCCGGCGGCAAGGCTTACGGCTACGGAAACCCGCTCTATAGCAACGGCGGCTGCAACAGCGAGCTATCCGCGTTGACCTGCGTTGGCAACACATCCGGCATCACGCAGGGTACGCTTGGCGGATGGTGGCGATTCCTGAAGGGCGGCTACGGCACGGTGCAGGCCGGCGCGCAATATTCCTACACGAGGCGGTCGATTTTCCCCGGCACCGGGGCGACAACCGCAACTCGCACCGCGCCTCAAACAGACGACAACATGGTGTTCTTCAGCTTCCGCTATCTTCCCTTCCAGTAAAGGCGACGACCAAGGGTGCCACGGACGCCCAATCGATCTTGATCTCGCTGCCGTGCGGATTTGAGCCAGGCCGTGCCGGTGTCCCGAAACGTGGCGTCGGCACGACCATAGCGCTGCCTGCCGGACCTTCGATGTTGTTGCATTTATCCCCTAAAACCTTCACCGGTGGGCGATGCAATTCGGGCAGCAGCGCGGCGACCTCGTTCCTTGACAGCTCACCGGCGCCGCCCGGCCGTCGGCTTCGACAACCCTGCTCGCGGGGCGGCAGGATGAGCGAAGGCGCACCCCCTCCTTCGGATGCCAAACCAGGCCGGCCGTCCCAGGAGACGGGTGCCGTGGCGGCGGCCCGTAGTCGCAGCGCCATTCCTGCGACGATCCTGCAGCCCGGCGCGGTGGCGTT
>JAABUJ010004248.1_pt1 | contig 15252 bp, 15 predicted proteins | sample 5559131 | NCBI WGS metagenome assembly JAABUJ01 (sample SAMN10711875, study PRJNA513366) | rock metagenome | isolation source: Antarctica rocks | place: Antarctica: Victoria Land, Mt New Zealand nord | collected 2016-01-07 | reverse complement strand
CCGGCGCGGGAGCGGGCCTCGGGCGCGCACCGTCGCGCTGTTGGAGATGCCCGGCCAGGCCGTCCGCCAGCTCGCGGAGGTGCTCGGGTTGGCGGCCGGGAGCGTGCGGCAGCGGACGCTGCTGTTGTGAGCGCCAGCGACCGCGCGCCGCTCGACATCGCGCTCGTGCACCACAGCTTCGGGTCGCCACCGCGCGACGGGGTGGAGCGGATCGTGCAGGAAGTGGGCGCCGGCCTGCGCGAACGTGGGCACCGGCCGACGATTTTCGCCTCGCACGTGGCGGCCACACGACGCTCGACGTGGGAGGGCATCCCGGTAGTTCACCTCGCGCGGCTCCCCGAGTCGCCGCTGGCCCGGCGCGGCTTCACCGGACCGCTCACCCATGTGCCGTTCATGGCGCGCGCGCTTCTGAGCGGTGGTCACGACGTCGTTCACGCCTTCTCGGCCCCCGATGCCCTGGCTGCTCGCCTCTGGCGCCGGCGAGTCGGAGGTCCGGTCCTCTTCACCTGCGCCGAGACGCTGGGTCGCGACCGCCTGGCCGACCGCCGCCTGCGGTTGCGCCTGCTAGGTGCCGCCGTGGAGGACAGCGACGGCGTGCTCGTCCCCACCGAGGAGGCGCGCGCGGCGCTCTGGCGGTGGCTTGCGGCAGAGGCACCGCTGGTCGATCCGCGCGACGGCGCGGCGCACGAGCGGATCTGTCGGCGCCTGCTCGCCTCCGCCGAGCGCTGAGGCGCGCTGTTACGGTGGCCGCCGTGGTCGAGCGGAACGCCGAGCGCTTCTGGGACCAACGCGCGCGCGAGAACGCGCTCTACTTCGTCGACAACCAGCTCGACTACCGCGACTCCGACGCCGAGGCCTTTTGGCAGGGCGGGGACGAGGAGCTCGGTCGCATCCTCGCGAGGGTGGAGCTCGAGATCGGGGCGGACGACGTCGTGCTCGACATCGGGTGCGGCGTCGGTCGCATGACTCGCGCGCTCGCCGCCCGGGCGGCTCGCGTTCTGGCGATCGACGTCTCGGGCGAGATGCTCGCGCGCGCTCGAGAGCAGAACGCGCACCTCACGTGCGTCGAATGGCTCCACGGGGACGGACGGAGCCTGCGGCCCATCGAGGACGCAGCGGTGGACGGATGCTTCTCGTGGGTGGTCTTCCAGCACATCCCCGAGCCGGAGATCACCTTCGGCTACCTGCGCGAGATGAGCCGGGTGCTGAAGCCCGGCGGTTGGGCCGTGTTCCAGATCTCGACCAATCCGACCGTCCACCGCGCGCGCCCGGGACTGTGGCAGCGCCTGAGGGGCTCCCTCGGAGTCGGCCCGCGCGGCCAGGCCGACCCGGCGTGGCTCGGATCCTGGGTCGAGGTCGAGGCGCTGCGCCGGGTGCTGGAGGAGAGCGGCCTCGAGGTCGAGGCGATGCTCGTCCCCCGTACGCAGTTCACCACGGTGCGTGCCCGCCGGCGTGGAGAGGCCGCTCGATGACGACGAGCGACGGCGCTCATCGCGACCTCGCGGCCGAAGTCGCCGCGGTCGAGTGGTACCACACGATCGAACTCGCGCCCGGGGTCCTGACTCCGGGGTGGCACGACACGCGGCCGATCCTGGCCAAGATCCCGTTCCCGCCGTCACTGGAGGGAAAGCGCTGCCTGGACGTCGGCACGTTCGACGGGTACTGGGCGTTCGAGATGGAGCGTCGCGGGGCCGCCGAGGTCGTGGCGATCGACATCCTCGATCCGCTCGAGTGGGACTGGCCCGTCGGCAGCGCGCCGGAGACCATCGCGGAGATCGGACGACGCAAGGGACGCGGCCAGGGTTTCGAGATCGTCCGTCGCGAGCTCGGATCTTCGGTCCAACGGCTGGAGCGCAGCGTCTACGACCTCGACGAGGCCGAGGTGGGCAGGTTTGATCTCATCTACCTCGGAAGCCTGCTCGTCCACCTGCGAGACCCCGTGCGGGCGCTCGAGCGCCTGCGAGGGGTGTGCGCCGGAACGATGATCGTCGTCGACGGCATCGATCTCCTCCTGTCGCTGATCCTGCCCGGGCGACCGGTCGCGACGCTCGACGCCCGTGGCCGTCCGTGGTGGTGGTACTCGAATCAGGCGGGCCTGCGGAGGCTGATCGAGGCCGCCGGCTTCGAGGTGCTCGACGGGCCCCGCCGGATCTACATGCCGCCGGGCCCGGGGCAGCCGCTGGCGTCCTTCGACCCCAAGCTGCTCGCCACGCGGCACGGCCGTCAGGCGCTGGTGGTCGCTCGACTGGGCGACCCCCACGCGGTGGCCGTCGCACGTCCGGCGGCGTCCCTCCGACCCTAGCCGCGCCGCCTAGGAGGAGATCATCGGCTAGCTCCCGCACGCCGCGGCGGAGGTGGGGCGGTTAGGGTCCACGCCGTGCGGAGCTGGGCCCGAAGAGCACGGCACCGATATCGGACGACACCGACCGCGGTCAGACGCCACTATCGGATGCGAGGGCGTCGCTGGCTGCTGCACCTCTACGACGAACTCATGGAGCGCGAGTCGCACTGGATGGGCGTCAGGGCGCTGAAGAATCCGCTCGATATCTGGATCTACCAGGAGATCCTGCACGAAGTCCGCCCGACCGCAGTCGTCGAGTTGGGCAGTGCGCTCGGCGGCACCCTCTTCCTCTGCCACATGCTCGACCTCCTCGAGATCGACGCACCGGTCATCGCGGTCGACCTGTCGCACGCCGAGTTCGCCGCCAAGCACAAGCGCATCACAAAGGTAACCGGAGACACGCGAGACCCCGTCGTGATCGAGAGGGTCCGCGAGCTGTGCGGCGATCGGCGGGCGATCGTGATTCACGATGGGAGTCACGAAGCGCCGGTCGTGCTTGACGATCTGCGCAACTACGCGCCGGTCGTCGCGCCGGGGAGCTACCTGATCGTTGAAGACGGCGTGACGGACACACTCGGCGGAGTGCCAGGCCCGTTGGTGGCGATCGAGCAGTTCCTGCGGGAGTCCCCTGCCTTCGAGGTTGACGATGCGCGTGAGCGCTTCCTACTTACCTACAACCCGAGAGGATTCTTGCGTCGCCGACATTAGGGATCAGCTAGCGGCGCAGCCGCCCCAGGGCGAGTCGGGCCAGGTTCGGCAGTCGGCGTAGCGGTCCGACCGGCTCCGGCCCGTAGAGCAGGAGGTGTGAGCTGCCATGGAGGAAGCGGTAGAGCTCCAATCGCCTCCGGGCGGCGTAGCGAAGCATGTCGCGGATCGGAAGCTCGTAGTGGAGGTCCTGCTCGTTCTCGTCGAACTCGAGCAGGTTGACCTCGACGAGGGCCGCACGGCGCTCCATCTCGCGCAAGAAGGCGTATGGGTCCGCCACGTGCTCGATCACGTCGAACGCGTAGGCGGCGTCGAACCCGTCCGGCACCTCCTCGTCGAGATCGTGGATGGGCGCCTCGAGCGATCGTTGCTCGAGGCGCCAGCGCAAGTACGCGGTCGACGGATTGTCGAAGTCGGCGAACTCGACCCGGTAGCCCGCCTCCAGCAGCATCAGGCCATCGGAGCCGATCCCGCAGCCGTAGTCGAGCACGCGAGATCCGGGCGGCACCCGGCTCGTCAGTGCCTGGAGGTAGGGAAGCTTCGTGCCGCTCATGGCGAACACCGTCAGGTTGTAGAGGTAGGCCTCGGAGGTTCGGTAGAGCTCCGCCTCGTCGCCGACTGCGGCCACCTCCTCGTCGAGCACCTCCTGATAGCGCTCGAGGCGTCCGCGGTCGTAGGCGTCCCCGAGGTAGTCCCGGAGATCCGCCTCCTCTCGCTCGGGCTGAAACTCGAGCCGAAGCGGGCCGGGCATCGGCGCAGCCTATCCGCGACCCGCTGGTAGCTTGGCTCCGTGTCGGCGGACGATCAGCGCCCCACCCAGCCGCAGCTCAGCATCGTCATCTCGACGCTCGGCAACTACCCGACGCTGGCGCGCGTGCTCGACGGCTACTCGGCGCAGACCGCGCCGAAGGGCAGCTTCGAAGTCGTCGTGGTCGTGGACGCGGCTGACCCGCAGCCCACCGCCGTCGAGCGGGCGATCGGCACACGTGGCTTCCCGGTGCGCCGCATCACCGGTTCGGTGCCGGGTCTCTCCGCGAACCGCAACGCCGGGTGGCGAGCGGCCGCGGCTCCGCTGGTCATGTTCACCGACAACGACACGATCCCCGTCCCGCCCCTCGTCTCCGCGCACCTCGAGTGGCACCGGCGGTACCCGGGCGAGGAGACGGGCGTGCTCGGACGCGTGCGCTGGGCACGCGAGCTCGAGGTGAGCACCTTCATGCGATGGCTCGACATGGGTACCCAGTTCGACTTCGCGAACATCAGGGGAGTGGACGCCGGATGGGGACGCTTCGTCGGAGCCAACGTCTCGCTGAAGCGCTCGCTCATCGCCCGTGTCGGGGACTTCGATCAGGAGCACTTCCCCTACGGCTACGAGGACACCGACTGGGCGTACCGCGCGAGCAAGGTGGGGTTTCGCCTCGTGTACAACCGCGCGGCGATCGTGGATCACCTACGCCCGATGACGCTCGAGTTCTGGAAGAACCGGGCGCGTCGAGTGGCGGCGGCGGAGTACGCGTTCTCGCGTCTGCATCCCGAGCTTCCCCCGTGGTTCCACGGCATCTTCAGCGCAGCCGCGACGATGCCTCTCGCGCGTGGACGCGGCATCAGCCTGGCACCATACGTCCCGCGGAGCGTGCCCTGGCTGGGACGCCGCGTCTGGGCGAGCGTCGACATCGCCTATAAGCAGGCCCTGGCCCCGCACTTCCTCGAGGCCTGGGACGCGGCCGCGGTCGGCGCCGAGGGTTCCTCTCAGCCGGATCTCTCGGAGTTCGACTTCGAGAGGTCGCTCGGCTCGAGGCCCGGCGGGCCGAAGTAGTCGATCGGGCGAGCCGGTACGCCGGCCGCGACGGTGTACGGAGGGACCGCGCGGGTGACCACCGAGTTGGCCCCCACGAAGGCGCGTGTGCCCACGTCGGCGATGATCGTGCACTTGGTCGTGATGGTCGCGTCGTCGGAGATGCGAATCGGCGTGAAGTCGTAGCCCTGCTCGAGCATCGGGCGATCGAGCTCGCGAAAGCGGTGGTTGCCGTCGACGACGAGCGTCGACTGGCCGAACATGCAGCGCTCGCCGATCTCGATCGTCGTGCCGCACTGCATCAGCACGTCGTAGGTACACACCGTCCGGGCGCCGAGTTCGATGCGCGCGTCGGGGCCACCCAGCTCCGCCCGGAAGTTACGGCGGAACTCGACGCCCTCTCCGGTGACGAAGCTGCCGCCGAAGGGCATGTGGAGGCTGAACCCGGGGCCCAGGTAGGTGCCTCGCCCGAGCCGGATGTCGGCGTGCGGGTTGCGCAACAGCACCCACCATTGACGCAGCCGTGAGGCGAGAAGCGGACCGCGGAAGTAGCCAATTGACGCGGGTAGCGTCCGCACCTTCGCGCGCACCCGCCCCGCCAGTCGCGACCCGCTCACTACACCCACCGGCGGGCTAGGGTCGGCGCCGTGCGAGTCACGCCGGTGACAGTAGCCATCGTCGCCTGGAACACCCGGGAGCTGCTGGCCCGTGCGCTCGAGTCGCTCGCGCCTGAGGTGGAGCGCGGCCGGGCGGAGGTGTGGGTCGTGGACAATGCGTCGACGGACGGCTCCGCCGAGCTGGTCGCCGAGCGCTTCGAGTGGGTGCGGCTCATCGCCTCGGAGGAGAACGTCGGCTTCGGACGGGCGATCAACCTCGTCGCGGAGCGCACTTCATCCGAGTGGCTCGCCATCGCCAACGCCGACGTCGCCCTGCGCTCCGGGGCGCTCGGCGCGCTTCTCGCGGCCGGCGGTCGCGATTCGGCGGCGGGCGCCGTGGCGCCTCGCTTGGTGCTGCCGGACGGCAGCACGCAGCACTCGGTCTTCGCCTTTCCGACGATTCCCTACTCGGTGCTCCTTGCCACGGGAGCCTTCCGCCTCTGCCCCGCGGTGGCCGACCGCCTCGCCTTCGTCGGCCACTGGAATACCGAGCGTGCCCGCCGGGTCCCGTGGGCGGTGGCCGCGTTCCTGCTCGTGCGGCGGGTGGCGTGGGAGGAGGTCGGCGGCTTCGACGAGCGCCAGTGGATGTACGCCGAGGACCTCGACCTCGGCTGGCGGCTCCGGCAGGCCGGCTGGACCACCCGCTACGAGCCGCGCGCGGCGGTCGACCACGAGAGCAGCGCCTCCACGACCCAGCTCTTCGGCCCGGAGCTCGCCCCCCACTGGCAGCGGAGCACCTACGGGTTCATCGCGCGCCGCCGCGGCGTCGCGAATGCCCGCGCGGTGGCACTGTTGAACCTTGTCGGCGCGAGCTGGAGATGGGCGCGCCTCGCGGTCCGCTCGGCGAGCGATCGCGACCTGGTCGAGCTCCGCCGCGCGCACGCGCGGTGGGTGATCGTCCACCTCGACGCGCTCCGCGCCGGGGCCGGCGCGCTGCGCGGGTTGCGCTGATCAGCGCTCAACTTCAGACATACCCGCGCACGACGCCCCTGAGTCCGCGCCAGGGGCCACCGCCCGCGAACGGGAGCTCGAACGGCTCGGCGACCTCGACCCGTGCGAACCCCGCCGCGCGCACGATGCGCTCGAGGCCCGCGAGGTTCGTCGTCCACCATTCGAAGTGATCGATCCCGTCGAGCTCGGCGAGCGCCCGCTTCTCCTGGAAGCGAAAGCGCTTGATGACGTTGGCGATGATCGCGCTGCCCGTGCAGACGCTGCGGATCCGCTCCACGGGGGTGACGGGATCCTTGAGGTGGAGCAGCAGATCGCCGCAGAAGACGAAGTCGAAGGTGCCGAGCTCGGGGCTCAGGTCGTAGGCGGAGAGCACCACGCGCTCGACGCTCGAGCCAAGGGCGCGCTTGGCCAGGGCGAAGCGCTCGGCCTTCGTCTCGTCGAGGCTCTTGTCGTGCCCCGCCCGAAGCGAAGCCGGCCAGTCGAGCTCCTCGGGATCCTCGAGGTCGATCGCGGTGACCGACCGTGCGCCGCGACGCTCCATCTCGAAGGCCCAGAAGCCGTCCATCGTGGCGACGTCGAGGCACCGCAGGCCGCTCAGGTCCTCGGGCAGGCCGTAGCGTCCGAGGACCGGGCGGTGGTCGAACATCCCCGGCGTGACGACTCCCTCGCCGAGCTCGAGCGTGTGATACCAGGGGTAGCGCTCGACCTCGGCGCGCAGGGCGGAGGACTCGGCGGACGTCGGGCTCATCGGCGGCGATCCTAGCCGGAGGACCGAGCGCAACTACGCTCCGCCCTCCGTGGTCGCGAGTCTCCATCACGCGCTGCTCGGATCCTCGGTGGCCGCCCTCGCCGCGGCCGGGCTCCGCGTCGCCTCGCCGCTGGCGCCCGGCGGCCTGGCCCGCGTGCTGGCCGCCGCGCCGCTGGCCGTAGGAGCCGCCGTGACGGAGGCCTTGGTGCTCGGTCTCGGCGGGCTGGGCGGCAGCGCGGTGGCGCTGAGCGCCGCCGCGCTGGCGACCTGGCTGGCGGTTCGCGCGATCGTGCCGGCGTCGGGTCCGTCGCCGGCACGGGAGCTCGGGGGCTGGTGGCGAGGACGCTCGGCCCGGGAGCGCGCGCTGCTGGGAGCGCTCGTCGGCGCCGCGGCCGCCTGGGCGGCTTGGCAGCTCCGCCACCCCCAGGTCGGGTTCGACTCCGAGCACTACCACCTGCCCGAGATCGTGCGGTGGGTGCAGGGCGGGCATCCGGGAGCGGTCGAGAACGTGCTTCCCGGCCTCCCGGTGGGGAGCTATCCGCTGACCGACGAGGTCACGGTCGCGTGGGCGACGGGGATCGCCCGGAGCTTCGTCCCGTTCATGCTCTGGCCATGGCTCGCACTCGCGCTGACCGCGCTGGCGGGATGGGCCGGCCTGCGGTCGCTACGCGTATCGTCGTTCAGCCGCGGACTCGCCGTGGCGGCGGTGTGCTCGTCGCCGTGGCTGCTCGCGTGGCAGAGCCACGGCGCGATGACCGACCCCGCGGCGCTCGCCTGGCTCGTGTGCGGCGCGGCGCTCTTCGCGCTGGGGCGGGAGCGTCCTACGCTGTTGGCCCCGGCGCTGCTGGCGCTCGGCCTCTCCGTGGGAGTCAAGACCACGACCCTGCCGCTCGCCCTGGTGGTGGCCGCGATCGGCCTCACGGCGTCGCGCGGCCGCCTGCGCCCGGTGCGGGCGCCGCTTCTCGCCGCGCTCGGCGGCGCACTCGCCGTGGGGGGCGTCTGGTACGTGCGCGACCTGGTCGATCATGGCTCGCCGTTCTGGCCGGTCCTCGCCGCGCCGTGGGGCGATCCGGTGCCGCACTGGATCGAGCTCGTGCACTCGAGCTTCCTCGACCGGCCCGGCGCCACGATCGACCGGCTCGGCGCCTCCTACCTGAACCGCTTCGGTGGCGGGCTCCTCCTGCTCGCCGCCGGGGTGCTCGCGCCGCTCGCGGGCGCGCGATGCCGGACGCTCGCGGCCGGCATTGCCACGGCGCTCGGCGTGCTCATCTGGATGGGCTCGCCGCTCACCGGCGTTCCCGTCGCCCCGGGACTGGAGGAGTCGGTGTTCTCCGCGACCCGCTACCTGCTTCCCGTGCTCGCTGTCGCCGCGTTCGCGCTCGCGCTCGTCGCCCGGGACTCTCGACGTCTCGCAGCTCTGGCCAACGTGCTCCTCATCGGCGCCGTCGTGCTGAACCTCGCCCAGGTTTTCGACCTCCCGTTTCCGGCAGCGCCGGCGCTCCGCACGCCCGCCCTCGGCGCCCTGGCGGGCGGCGTCACCGGCCTGATTGCGGCGCGGCCGCCCTCGCTCGCGGCTCCCCGCGTCCTGGCGCCGCTGCTCGCGCTGTTCCTCGGCGCGCTCCTCGCCCTGCCCGCAGCCGGCTTCGTGGCTCGCCACGGCGCCACCCGGTCGCTCCTCGCGGCCCCGGTCGTGAACCGGCTCGTGGCCGACCCGAGCTACCGCGGCGGTGCGCGTCCCGTGACCACCACGACGGTCTCCATCGGGACGCTGGCCGGCGACCATCTCGAGCATCGCCTGGAGACGATCCCGGTCGTCGAGACGTGCGCGGGGGTCGCCGCCCGGGTGCGCACGCAGTGGCTCGTCGTCTTCGCGCAGCCCGGGCCTCTCGACGGGACCGCACCACTCCCGGTGCGCCGCTGCCTGCACGGGGTACGCCCGACGCTCGAGACCCCGGAGTACCTGGTCTACCGCCCGATCGCCCCCGCCCACCCGGTGGCCCCGGCTAGATTTGCCGCGCCCCGACCGGGCACCCCGGGCGAGGTGTTGACGAGCGAACGGAGATCTGGGTGACGGGATCAGAAGGTCACGTAAGCGAGCAGGCGCCGACGGTCACGATCGTCTTCCTCGTCTACAACCGCCGTGACGAGCTCCGCACGAGCCTGCACCAGATGCTCGTGGAGTCCGATTACGACCGCGAGCGCATCGACGTGATCGTCGTGGACAACGCCTCGACCGACAGCTCGGCGGAGATGGTCCGCGAGGAGTTCCCGCAGGTCCAGCTCATCGCGCGTCAGCAGAACGTCGGCGTGAGCGGGTGGAACGACGGCTTCGCCGCCGCCCGCGGCGAGTTCGTGCTCGCCCTCGACGACGACTGCTACCTGCCGCCGGACGGGCTGCGCCGCGCGATCGACGCGGCGCGCGAGCGCCGGGCCGACCTCGTCTCGTTCAAGGTCATCAGCACCTTCGACCCGGAGCGGGTCTTCACCGACGAGTACCGGACCGGCCTCTTCATGTTCTGGGGGTGCGCGATCCTGATGCGCCGCCGCGTGCTCGATGTCCTCGGAGGCTACGACCCCGAGATCTTCGTGTGGGCGAACGAGCTGGAGTTCACGATCCGCTTCTTCGACCACGGGTTCCGGCATCTGCACTTCCCCGAGGTCGTGGCTCAGCACATGAAGGGCCTCCCCGCCGACGAGAACGTCCCCGTGAACTGGCGGCCGTATCTGCTCAATGCCCGCCACTGGGGCTACATCTCGGCCAAGCTCCTGCGCCCCCGGGACGCGGGTGAGGCGCTCGTGGCCCTCCTGACCCGCTACCTCCGCGACGGCATCAACGGCAACTCGCCCGTGCTCGAGTCGCTCCGGGCGACGCTCGCCGGCTTCGTTCACGGCCTTCGCCATCGTGCGCCGGTCCGCAACGCGGCGGTGTCTCGCTTCTACCGACACAACTTCGAGACCTTTGCGAGCCCGTGGTGGCTCTCCCGGCCGATCATCGAGGTGATCCGCGCGCTGCCGCGCGAGCTCGTGCGCGGGGGACGCGTGCGCGAGAGCCGCCCGGAGGGCATCGGGCGCAACGAGCAGTACTACGCGGATCGCGAGCGGTTCTATCCCGCCGAGCCCGCGGTGCTCGAGTTCGTGCCGGAGGACGCCGTCGGGTGAGCCGGACGCTGACGCCCGCGGCGGGTGTTGCGCCTAGAGTGACCGCGTGCTCGAGCCGGTCTTCGCCCTGATCTCTCCCTCCGCGCCGACCACGGCCGGGCCGTCGTTCCCGTGAGCGAGCGCTTCGACACGCTGGTGATCGGCGCCGGCTTCGCCGGCTCGGTGATGGCCGAGCGCCTGGCCTCGCAGTGCGGGCAGCGGGTTCTCGTCGTCGATCGCCGGCCGCACATCGCCGGCAACGCCTACGACGAGCACGACGAGCACGGCGTGCTCGTCCACCGCTACGGACCGCACCTCTTCCACGCCAACGCGACGCACATCGTCGACTACCTCTCGCAGTTCACCGACTGGTGGCCCTACGAGCACCGGGTGATCGCCAGCGTCGAGGGCAAGCTCGTGCCGCTCCCGATCAACCGGACGACGCTCAACGAGCTCTACGACCTCGACCTGCGCACGGACGAGGAGGTGGAGCGCTTCTACGCCGAGCGCGCCGAGCCGATCGAGCACATCCGCACCAGCGAGGACGTCGTGGTCGCCAAGGTCGGTCGCGACCTCTACGAGAAGTTCTTCCGCGGCTACACGCGCAAGCAGTGGGCACGCGACCCCTCCGAGCTCCACGCCTCGGTCTGCGGGCGGATCCCGACCCGCACGAACACCGACGACCGCTACTTCGGCGACTCGCACCAGGCGATGCCGGCGGACGGGTACACGGCGATGTTCGCCCGCATGCTCGACCATCCCAACATCGAGATCCGGCTCGGCACCGAGTGGGAGGACGTACGCGCCGAGGTCGAATACGGCCACGTCGTGTTCACCGGCCCGATCGACGAGTTCTTCGACCATTGCTTCGGCAAGCTGCCCTACCGGTCGCTCGGATGGGACCTGCGCACCGAGCCCACTCCCGATGGCGGCACGATCCAGCCCGTGGCCTCGATCAACTACCCGAGCGAAGACGTCCCGTACACGCGCATCACCGAGTTTCGGCACCTCACGGGTCAGGGTCGCCATAGCCACTCGACGCTCGCGGTCGAGTACCCGCGGAGCGAGGGCGACCCGTACTACCCCATCCCGAGCGACGATGCCCGTGCGCTGTACCAGCGCTATGCCGGCCTCGCCGCGGAGCGCCCGGACGTGACCTTCGTCGGTCGGCTGGCCCGCTACCAGTACCTCAACATGGACCAGGTGGTGGGGCAGACGCTCTCGGCGTTCGAGAAGCTCGTGCGGTCGGGCGCCGTGACCGTCGCCTGAGCCCTGCGGCTCAGCCCCTGGCCCGCTCCCGCTCCTCCTCGCGTAGCTCCACCCGCCGGATCTTGCCGGTCAGCGTCTTGGGGAGGTCGTCGACGAACTCCACCAGCCGCGGGTAGGCGTAGGCGGAGAGGTGCTCGCGCACGAAGGTCTTGATCTCCTGCGCGAGCTCGTCGCTCGGCTCGTAGCCCTCGGCGAGCACCACGAACGCCTTCACGACGCTCCCCCGCTTCTCATCGGGTGAGGCGACCGCCGCCGCCTCGCGCACCGCCGGATGCTCGATGCACGCCGACTCGACCTCGAACGGTCCGATCCGGTAGCCGGCGGAGATGATCACGTCATCCGCGCGGCCCGCGTACCAGTAGTAGCCCTCCTCATCCTCCTGGGCGGCGTCCTTGGTATGGAACCACTCCCCGCCGAAGGTCTCGCGCGCGTCCTCCTCGTTGTTCCAGTAGCCGAGCGGGTAGTGGGGGTTCGACCGGGCGCGCAGGCAGATCTCGCCCCGGGAGCCGCGCTCCACCGGACGCTCGTCCTCGTCGAGGATCTGCACGTCCCACCCCGGCATCGGCTTGCCCATCGAACCCTCGCGGACCTCCATGAACGGAAAGTTCGCGCACAGCGGGTAGGACTCGGTCAACCCGTAGTAGTCGAGCACCGTGAGGCCGTACTGCTCGCGGAACCAGCGGATCGCCTCCGGGTTCAGCGGCTCCCCCGCCGAGCACACGATCCGGAACTTCTGCGGGAAGCGCTTGCCCGCGTCCTTGACGCCCATCATCGCCCGCATCGCGGTCGGAGTCGTGAACACGTTCGAGACCTCGTACTTGGCGAGCACCGCGAGCTGCTGCTCGGGGTCGAAGCCGCCCTTGCGCGCGAAGACCATCTGCACCGCCCCGAGGCGCCACGGACCGAGCAACGGCGCGATGCCCGCGGCCCACGCCCACTCGCCCATCCCGTGGAAGAGCTCTCCGTCCTGCACGTCGTGGCAGTAGGAGAACTCCTCGTGGGCGAGGAGATACCGATGGGCGTGCAGGATGCCCTTGGCCAGGCCGGTGGTCCCGCTCGAGTAGTAGAGCTGAGCGGGGTCCTCGGCGGAGGTCTCGACGCGTTCGAACTCCGGCTCCCCCGCGGCGAGGAGCTCGTCGTCGAGGACGAGGATCTCGTCGACCAGGGAGGCCTCGACACGGTCGGCGTTCTCCGCGTTGGTGACGAGCACCTTGGCCTGTGAGTCGCGCAGGCGGTGGCGGATGCCGTCGTCGCCGTAGAGCACCGACATGGCGAGGAGGATCCCGCCCACCTTCCAGGTGCCGAAGAACGCCGCGGCGGTCTCGGGCGTGGCGGGAAGGAGCATCGCGACGCGGTCGCCGCGCTCCACCCCGTGGGCGCGTAGGACGTTGGCGAAGCGGTTCGAGAGGTCCTGGAGCTCACCCCAGTCGACGCGGCGCTCGTTGCCCTGCCAGTCCTCCCACACCATCGCGAGCTTCTCGCGCGGGTGCTTGTCGCACACGTCCTCCGCGATGTTGTAGCGCTCGGGCACGTTCCAGGAGTGCTCGGCGCACGCCTCCTCGTAGGTCACGTTCTCGAGCGCGGCGAGCGTCATGGCGGGTCTCCTCCGAAGTGGGTCGGTGCCGGCGCCTCGAGGTGTACCCCGATCGGCCCCAGCCGTCCCTCGCGGCGCTTGCCGTTAGCCATTCCGCTTGCTAATCTGCAAGCAGAGCAAACGACCTTCGCAGAGGAGCACACCCATGGCCACGCACACCACGAGCAGCCTCACCGACCTGAACGAGCGAATGATCTCCTCGAGCCGGCAGGCGGGCCACACGTTCCTCGACACCTACGAGAAGTCGCTGAAGAGCGTCGCCGACTTCCAGGACAAGGCCGCGGACGCCAGCCAGGTCGAGTGGCTCGCGGCGATCGCCCACTCCCAGGCACAGTTCACGCGCGCGTTCGCCGAGTCCTGCACCTCCGCCGCCCGCGGCCTGCTCAAGTAGCCGGGCGCCTTTTAGCGAGCGGTCCAGCCGAGGTCCATCGTGACCGGCGCACCCGAGAACGAGCGCCCGCTCGGGCCGAGGAGGAAGGCGACCACGTCGGCGACCTCCTCCGGCTCGATCAGCCGCTTGACCGCGTGCGGGGCGAGGATGACCTCCTCGAGCACGCGGTCCTCGTCCATCCCGTGGGCCTTGGCCTGGTCGGCGATCTGCGCCTCGACGAGCGGGGTGCGCACAAAGGCCGGGCAGACGGCCGCCGTGGTGATGCCGCGGTCGGCCCCCTCGAGCGCCAGCGTCTTCACGAGCCCGAGCACGCCATGCTTGGCCGAGACGTACGCCGACTTGTACGGCGAGGCGACGAGCCCATGGGCCGAGGCGATCGGCACGAAGCGTCCCTCGCCGCTGGCGGCGAGCGCCTCCCACGCGTACCGAGCGAGCAGGAACGGGCTGGTGAGGAGGATCGCGATGATCGCGTCCCAGCGCTCCTCGGGGAACTCCGCCACCGGCGCGACGTGCTGGAAGCCGGCGTTGGGGATCACCGCGTCGAGGCGTCCGAAGCGCTGGAGCGCGGCATCCACGGCCGCCCGGTTGCCTTCGCGAGTGGTCAGGTCGGCGGCGAAGGCCTCCCCCGGACCGTCCTCGACGGCCTCCTTGTCGACGGCGAGGACCCGGAAGCCGTCGGCCTCGAGCCGCTCGGCGATCGCCCGCCCGATCCCGCTGGCGGTGCCGGTGATGAGGGCGGCGCGCTGCTCGGAGGCGCTGGACATCGCGTCAGCCTACTTGCCGAATCCCCGCTTACACACCGTCAGTAGAGGATAGGATCCAGCCATGCTCTCCCCCACCACCTGCCCGCCCACCGTCTCGCAGCCCGCGCTGTCCAGCGGCTTCGAGGTCTGGAACGCCATGGTCAAGGGCGCGACCGACTACTGGACCGGCGCGCTGAGCCGAGGCGCCACCCCGCTCGACGTGGCCCAGGACCTCACGAGGTGGTGGACGGAGATGACCCGCCGGCGCACGCCGACGTGGGGCTCGCCGAACGAGATCGTCTTCGAGACGTCGGTGGCCCGCCTGCGCGACTTCTCGCAGGGCAGCGCCGACCGCGTGGTCCCCACCCTCGTCCTCCCTCCCCAGGCGGGGCACGACTCGTGCATCGTCGACTACTCCGAGCACCAGAGCCAGATGCAGACGGTCCGCGCGGCCGGGCTCACGCGCGCCTATTCGCTCGACTGGGTGGGTGCCACGCAGGCCAGCAAGCACTCGACGGTCGAGGACTACCTGGCGGGCATCGACCGCGCGGTGGAGGAGATCGGCGGTCCGGTCAACCTCGTCGGCGACTGCCAGGGAGGCTGGCTGGCGACGATCTACGCGGCACTTCACCCCGAGAAGATCCACACGCTGACGATCGCCGGCGCGCCCATCGACTTCCATGCCGGCGACGCGGTGATCCACGGCTACGTGCAGCTCTTCGACCAGAGCCTCGACATGGCCTTCTACCGCGCGGTGGTGGCGATGGGGAACGGGCTGATGAAGGGCGAGTTCATGCTGAACGGCTTTATCACGATCAAGCCCCAGGACGAGGTGGCCAAGCAGCTCGAGCTGCTCTCCCACCTCGACGACACCGAGCACCTCGAGCGCTATGAGCCCTTCGAGGACTGGTTCAAGCACAC
>JAABUJ010004247.1_pt1 | contig 15252 bp, 19 predicted proteins | sample 5559131 | NCBI WGS metagenome assembly JAABUJ01 (sample SAMN10711875, study PRJNA513366) | rock metagenome | isolation source: Antarctica rocks | place: Antarctica: Victoria Land, Mt New Zealand nord | collected 2016-01-07 | reverse complement strand
CGTCAAACGATCGCGTAGAACGCATAGAAGTGATCGATGCACAGCGCGGCGCGAGGACCGGGAGCGGAAAGCTCTCGACCAATGCCTCAGCCGTCCGCGCGGTTCCCAGTCGATGGAGGAAGAGGCTTGCCGGCCCGGGACGCAGATCCCAGTATCGGTCGAGGAATTGGCCCCACATTGACATGAATTGCAGTTCGGGCTGGACGGGGACGGCGGTGTCCACGTATGCCGGCGGAAAGAGCCAGCGATACGACGGGAGGTTGTACAGCCAGGAACCGGCCACGAACGCTTCCGCCTCCGGCACCTGGCGCCGCACATCCGCTAACATCGCGGCCAGTTCCTGTCGCTGTACCGGCTCCCGCTCTCTGCTCAATGGTCCAGGACCCGGCACATCACGATTGCCAAAATGAAACCGGATGGTGCGCGCCTCTGACTCGTAGTGGTAGGAGAAGCACCCATACGGCGCGGCGTCGTCCTGGCTCCACTTGTGGCGCTCGTTGGCTGGGCGCGAGTGGAAGTGGCCGATCATACACCGGCGCAGGTGAGGGCAGGTGTATGATTGGGACGATCGTAGCCACAACAGTATTCGAACTGCTGCGTTAGGCAACCCTGAAGGTTTTTAGTGGTATACGATCGCATCCTGCCTCGGAAAGACCACGGACCAGAGGCCGAGGAAGTTCTACGCTGGCCTGGTACATATAACGCCTTTTGTAGGAACTTTATCCGGCAGTAGACTATCTGCCTGCCCGCATGACGCGCGCTGACTGGCGCTGCTGCTTCAGCCGGATGGAACACCTCGAAACCCAAAACGCCAGGACGCGACGAGCCGGCGCTGCAGGGACGGGAGGTCGCGAGACATCGTACCCCCCTCCGCTTTCCATACTTCAGCGAATTTTCTTTAAGATGCCACCGAGATAGCGGCCTCGGTGACATCTCGGGGATCGGCTAGAGTTCCAATGGAGCGCTCCGAATGCTCAATATGATCGCGGAAACGTTCGACCAGTGGTGTGATCTGCCACCGCTGCTTCTCAGGCTCCCGATCAAGCACGAAGAGTCCCAACTCTGTCCGATACTTTTCCGCTGGCCGAGTGCCGAATCGGTAATGCCAGTCGATCATCGTCATCATGGGAAACCACGTGTACCCTACCACGGGAACACCCCGTTCCCGCAGATCCTTGATGGCAGCGAGCGACTCGCTCATCCATCGGAGGCGGACACCGTGCGTCCCCCGCACACTCGTTTCCGTCACCATCACCGGGGCGTCGTATCGCCGATGCGCATCGGCAAGGAGTTCCGCAAAACCGGCACCGTCCTTTTCAACGACACGAGACTGCATCCTTCCGGCTCGATCCACATGTAGCTCTGTAGTCGACCACTGTGGATAAAAGTTTAGACCGACGATGTCGAGCGCAACGGCGCGTCGCTTCAACTCGGTAAGTTCGTGGAGCGACGCGCCGTTGCGAACCAACCAGGGGTAGAGAAGATGATCAGGATCTACACGCCCGCTGACTAGGTCGTAACTTAGAAAAATTTGCGCCTGTGATTCTTGCGCCAGCATTTGCAGTTCCGGTACCTCGGCCCGTGTGAGTCCAGCGGCCTCGACATGCACCATCAGTGCCCTTGGATCCACGCTTTTAATTGCCTCGACGGTGCGGACAATGCCCCTCGCAAGCTGCATCATGATCCGCGTGTAGCCGCCGTCGCCTCGGAGATATGGCGGCCAGAGGCCACGCTTGCCGCACCACAACGCGTTCATCAACGGCTCGTTGAGTGGCGTGTACCACGAGACGATGTCATGGTACCGCCGAGCGAATGCTTCGGCGTAGGCAGCAACCGCGCGTGGGTAGTCCTCGTTGGCGAATTCACGATCGAGCCACAGCGGACAACCGTAATGCATGAGATCAATGATGGGCATGATTTTGAGGTCGTGGACGAGGTACGGAAGGACTTCATCGGTCCAACTCCAGTCGAACTGCTCGGGTCGGGGCTGGATACGGTACCAAGGTACTCCCCAGCGCAGCGCTTGAACCCCCACCTCCCTCGCCAAGGCGAGGTCCTGGCGCCAGTGGTCGTAGTGATCGATCAGTTCATATTCATCGAGCGCACGATGACCGCGTTTGGTCTGTGGAATGAAGGTGTTTTCAACTCCGCTTGCCCAAATGAAGTCTCGCAAAGGATCGAGGTGGCGTGAAAGATCATGGCTGGACAACCGCACGTCTACCCCTTTAGTCCAGTGAGAGCCACTCCACGCACAAAGTATTTCTGCGCGAAGATGAATACGACAAAGAGGGGAAGCAGAGCGAGTACGGCCCCCGCCATTACCACGGCGTACTCGACGACGTGCTGACCCACGAAGAGCGCCAGCCCTGCAGGCAAGGTTTCCATGTCAGTGGTAGAGGTTACGAGCAACGGCCACAAGAAGTCATTCCAGTTGTACATGAAGTGGAATATAGCAAGCGTTGCGAGAGCCGGACCGGAGAGCGGGAGGATGATCCGACTGTAGATGTAGAATTCGCTTGCCCCATCCACCCTCGCTGCCTCATCCAGATCGCGCGGTAGCGACATGAAGAACTGCCGCAGCATAAAGATGCCAAACGCGTTCGTCGCTCGCGGAATGATCAGACCGCCATAACTATTGAGCAGATGCAGCGAGTGAACAGTGACATAGAGAGGAATGAAGGTGACCTGGAAAGGCAGCATCATCGCGACCAAAATCACAACAAAGACGACGTCGCGACCGGGAAAACGCAGTCGGCTGAGCGCGTAAGCAGTCATCGAATCAAAGAGCAGTGAAACCAGTGTAACACCACCGGCGAAAATAACCGTGTTCAGAAAGAACCGCCCAAACGGCACACGCGTCCACACGTTGGCGTACGCTACGAGTGTCCAATGCGCCGGCCACAACGAAGGAGGGAAGGTCGTGACATCGTTCTCCGGCTTTAGTGAGGTAAGGACCATCCAAATGAGCGGAAGGAGCACGACCGCCGCAGCGGCTGTTATGCAAACGAGCAAGAGAACACGTGTGATGAGATGACCGAACCCCTGCCCACCGAGCGGGCGCCGGTCTGCCTGTTGATTCACAGTTTCCCTCTTAATCTATGTCTCGAAAATGCAGGACACGCAACTGTATGAGAGTCAGGGCAAAAACGCCGACGAAGAGTACGACTCCGATCGTGGAAGCGTAACTTACGTCAAGCAACTCGATGCCCTCATGATAGATGTACGTGACGACGACATCTGTACTGAACAGCGGTCCACCACCCGGCGTCATCACCCAGACAACATCAAATACCTCGGAGGCCGCAATCACCGAAATCACCAACACAAAGAGCATTGTCGGGCGCAGTTGCGGCAGTGTGATATGGAGAAAGCGCTTCCACGCGTTTGCGCCGTCAACCGTTGCTGCCTCATACAGGTGTTCCGAGATGCCCTGGAGACCAGCTAGGAAGATCACCATATTGAAGCCCAGATTCTTCCAGACGCTCACGCCGATCACCGCCCACAGGGACCAGGTAGGGTCATTGAGCCAGTCACTGGTGGGCAGACCGAGTTGTTGCGACCAGTGCGCCAGGAGTCCAATGTCGGGATTGAGCAGGAAACGCCAGACGAGCGACATGATCGCAAACGAGGTGAGGACCGGCAGGAAGAAGGCGCTGCGGAAGAGTCTCACAGCCGGAAGCTTCTGATTCACCGCCAACGCCAGGGCAAGAGCCAGGATGATACCGACCGGCACGGTGACCGCTGCATAGAAGGCCGTGTTGTGAAACGCGTTTGAAACCCGATAGTCTGACATCATGCGCCGATAGTTCGCAAGGCCAACCCAATGGGTTGTGTTCGATCCGAACTGCCAATCCTGGAAGCTATACAACACGGACTGCACGATAGGCCAAAAAACAAACACTGAGAGGATGACAAGACTCGGGAGCATGAACATGTATGCAGCTCGCGCTTCTCGTGTCTTCACGGCGCGGGTGGCGTCCTGAAACCGGGTTGATATGTTGGTACGCGCTCGATTGGCGGCAGGAACACTGCTAGGTTTTGACATGTCCGTAGTCCTTCAACATGCACAGTGGTGAGGCGTGCATCGTGCACGCCTCACCACCGACAGGAGAGTTCTATTTCCCCAGGAGTTGAGCGAGCTGCTGGTTGTACTGCTTGGCCGCCTGAGACACGCTCATGCGACCGTACGTGATCTGCTGGATCATGGGAACGACAATGTCCGTATCGATCTGGGTATACTTCGTCTGCCCGGGCAGGTAGAAGCGACCCGTACCCAGCACCGATGCAAACTTTGGCACCCACTTATTCGCGCGAAGTCCTACATTGTGTACGAGATCGACGCGGTCAGGGGGGGAGCCGGAGTGCACTGCAAAGTAGGTCTGGGAGGATTTGGAGTTCCAGAACTGCATGAACTGGATCGCCGCAGCGCTGTTCTTGGTCTTAGCGTTGATCATCATCAGGTTCGAGTCGGCAAGCGTCACCGGACCCGCCGCGCCGGCGGGAACAGGCGCGACGTCGTAGTTGACCTTCGCCTGGGTATAGCCCGCCGTCGCCCACGGACCTGTTATCTCAGTTGCGGCCTTCCCAGTCTGGAACAGCTTGTCCGCATCCGCACCCGCGAGATTGAGAGGACTCACTTTCTCGTTCTTGACCAGATTCGACCACATGGTCAAGGCCTTGATGGTCTTAGAGTTATCCAGAGAGGGCTTACCGTTCATGATCACATCGCCACCTGCCCCCCACATGAGGATCGGCCAGTTCGGAATCGTGTCATGGACACCCAGTGCAATACCGTACTGATCCTGGCCGGCACCATGCTTTGTGAGTTTCTTGATGTCGACGATCCACTGACTCCATGTGGTGGGCGGCTTGTTGGGGTTGAGCCCCGCCTTCCGAAACAGGTCTTTGTTGTAGTACATCATCAGTGGATTAAAGTCAATTGGCGCGCCGTAAAACTTGCCGTGGTACCGCAGGACCTTTACGAGGCCCCTTGGAAAGATCGAGCTACTAAGCGCGCCACTCGAGTAGAACGCACTGAGGTTCTTGATGTACCCACTCTGCGCGTACTGCGGCAGATAGGTGAAGTCGATGCCCATGAGATCTGGACCAGATCCGCTGGCAAGCGCGCTCGGCAGCTTCTGCAGCAAACTGTCCCACGGAGTAATAGTCATCTGGATCTGAGTATTGGGATGGCTCGCGTTGAACTTCTTGACGAGCGCTTCCATCGCCGGCCGGTTCGGCCCGGTGTACCCGTTCCAGTAGGTCAGGGTTACCTTACCCGCTGTCGTCCGGGCCCTGACGTTACTCCAACCTGAGATGACTACCGCCAACATCACCGCAACTGTGCCTGAACGAATGAGTAATCTGGGAAGCTTGTTCATGATTTTCCTCCGCGTATTTTACGCTAGCTGTGAACTGTACCGACGCGTTGTGTGTCGCGTCACGACACCTTTCCCTCCCTTCCACCGAAACAGCCGCAGGAGTCCCGAACGACCAAAGAGGTCGGCAAGACGACCTGCACCTCGATGGGCTGCTCTCCGTCAAGAACGGTCAGAAGAAGACGAGCAGCCTCGGTCCCAAGTTGTTGCATCGGTTGCCTGATTGTGGTGAGGGGCGGCATTACGTGTGCTGCAAAACGCACATCGTCAAAGCCAACAACGGGAAAGTCGCTGCCAGGTTCAATGCCGGCAGCGCGAAGCGTGGCCATGGCGCCCAGGGCAGACTCGTCGTTGCCGGCGAACAGGGCAGTGGGAGGCTCCGTCAATTCCAGCAGCGCACGCATGCTTGCCCTCCCCGAATCCTCACTGTAGTCACCCTCCACAACGTACTGACCACGAGGCTCGATGCCACGATCGCGCAACGCTGCTTCGTACCCTTCGCGCCGGTCCATGCCTGACAGATGCCCCGCTGGGCCGCCAATGTGCGCGATACGTGTGTGCCCGTGATCGAGGAGGTGCAGTGTGGCAGCACGTGCACCTCCGGCATCGTCGATACCGACTGCGTAGACAGTCGGATCACTGGGATACCGCCCGATCACGACGAACGGAAACGGACTGTCTTTGAGCGTGCTGATGTTCGCATCGTGGAGTGGAAACGAAGCGAGCACGACACCATCCACCATCTGCGATCGGAGGATCTTCACGTACGCTGCATCTTCATCAGTTTCCGCTGAGGCGGTCGATAACACGAGGGTCATATCGGCCTCATTCAGCACCCGGCTCATGCCCGCCAGCACCTCCATGAAGTACAGGTGGCTAAAGACGTGCTGACTGCTATGCGGAACTACCAGGCCGACTGCATTCATGCGTCCTGCACGGAGAGCCTGCCCAGCGGCGTTGGGGCGGTACCCCAATCGCATCGCAGCGTCACGAACCCTGCGCTTCGTTTGGTCAGCGACGGCGGGATAGTCGGAGAGCGCGAGCGATACCGTACTGATAGAAACTTTCGCTTCGTCCGCAACGTCACGTATAGTGCTGCGCCTGCCTCGCTTCAGCGTCAATGGCCCTTCCTTCATAGTGCAAATAGCTCTTAAATCGTTTTAATTAAATCGTTCTAAGGCGACTCTACAGCAAGGTCGGGCCGAATGTCAACCACTGCGGCTGACGGTAAGGGATCAGAGTGTGAGGATGGTTTAAGGTGGGATGTGGGGTTCGTGCGGGAAGGCCGACCAGACGCTGTACGCAGCCAAAGTCACGGGGCGCAACAAGGTGTCACTCCCGCTCTCCGACAGTCGGATGGTGACGAAGACCAGCCACTACACCGCGACGCAGTTGGAACGGCTCGCACAACTCGCCACGAGCGAGAAGCGCATCGAGGCCAGCCTGCTCCGCAAGGCGCTCGACGACCTATTCAAAAACCATAACGACTGGCTGGAGGCGCTGCCCGGTAGATAGGAGAACTCGTCCTCGCATCCAAGGGCTGATGTGGTGCGAGAGCGGTGTAGAACGACGCACAGTGATACGCGACTGGATGCCGCGAGTCGAAGTGACTATTGTGTTCCTTCTCCTGCACTGGAGCGTATCTGCCTGGAAACGGATGCGGCGAAGTCTCGGATGATAAGCCGGCAGTGTGACAGGTCCCAAGTTTGTTGAAGTCTCCATCCTTTCGCCGCCTGCATCTGCTGGGGTCCTATTGCTCCGGTCGCCATCATCAGTCATAGACAACACTCTGTAGAAAGCAGCGACCGAGCGTCGGGCTTAAGACCCACGTGGAACTGCAGTTTGAGACATGGACCGGCCAATCTGAACTAGCTCATGTGTGCGTAAGGACGGCCCCGAGATGGCGACGAACGTGCCGTTCCGCTTTCGACACAGGTCAAGGCCGCCAAAATCAGCTTCCGAAGTCGAGCACGTGGGCCGTGATTCCCGGACGTAGCTGTACCCGCATTCCGTACTTTCTGGGATCGTTGTCGATGCAGCAGAAGGTGGCGCCCTCGGCCACCGGGGGGGCCACGCGACCAGGGGCATCTCGAAAGTCAATACACCCAGGGGGATGTCGCGTTAGACGACGGGGTGCTGAACCGGGTCTCGAATAACTCTGTATGCCATAGCGGCGGCGGCTGCGATTGCCGCCCCGATCATGACCAGCCAGCCATATAGACCGGCTCAGGCATGGTATGGGAACTGCTCCACATGATCAAGGGCAAAAGGACGATCAAGCCGGCAGCAAGAGCGGCCAGGCCAAGACGAACTCCAGAGCCGGGAACCGTCGTATGACGCAGCATGTGACCGTGTCGCCGTGTATCTGGACTCAATCGTTCCAAGAAGGTATCGGCGAGGGCTCCATCCGCATCAAGTGACAGTGGGCGGGACGCTGCCAGGATAACGAGGGGATCGTCGCGAATCTCCTCCCGTTTAGCTTGCACGCCGTACCCTCCTATGGCGAAGTGTACTCAGTCTATCGCGCCTGTCGTCGCCTGGACAACGGTTACGTCAGAATCACGTCCTCCCCGATCATCGGGAATAGTCGCGAGCCGTCGGACCGTTTACCAATTGGACGGCCGGAGTCGAGACCGAGACCAAGCGTAGCCGGGGGCCCTGCACACCGCAGCCACACAGTGGGCCGGGAGATCGATTCTGTCAGATCTGCCGTTTGGGGCAGGTAATCCCGCCATCGACTCGCAAGCATCCATGCCTATGAGTGCATGCGGGCAAAAACGCGGCGTCTACTGCGTTGTTATAAGTGTCATCGCGATTGGCGTAGTGTTGAACACCGACGTGGAGGATCAGATGTATGGACTGACCGTAAGCAACCCCGATGGATAGCGCAGTGTGGATGCTGGCGTGCCCGAGATGGGCAGGCTGTGATGAGGCCGCCCTGATTCGGGCCGCACGAGCCGAGCCGAACGCCTTCGGAGAGCTCTGTATGCGGTATTCCGGCCGCCTCTACAGCTACCTCCGCGCTCGAACACAGAGCGATGAGGACGCGGCCGATCTGACACAGCAGGTCTTTGTGAAAGCGTTCAATGGTGTCCCACGCTATCGAGAGCGCGGTCTGCCATTTGGCGCCTGGCTGTTTCGGATTGCACGAAATCTTGTGGTCGATGTCCACCATCAGCGGAAAGACATCGTCTCCTGGGATCTCCTGCCCGAAACGGCACAGGCAGTGCAGACAGGTGAGGTGGAAACGTCTCTGCTCCCGGAAGAGGACCGTACCCGCGTGTACATCCTCCTCCTGCATGAGATCACTGCAATCGTAGGCAAGAGCGAGCCAACCATTCACCAACTGATCAAGCGAACCCGGCAGATTCTCCAGGAGTTCTACCATGATGGCGAATAATCCGCGTCTCGCGGAGACCTACGGGGATGTGCTGTATTGGCACCCGCATCTTGCGGACATTGTCGGCGTCCTCGATCGTGACCTTACCGCAACCCACGTGATTCTGGCGCCGGCCACGGTAGTAACGGCGATCCAGAGATTCACGGCGGAGCGCCGAGGCCAGCCACGGCAATCAACGCTCGTATGGCGTTTCATTCCGCCGGAATGGGAGTGGTGCGCGAGGTTGTACGGTAGGCGATTCCACGACGCAGGTCCCCACTCCATGGAGCCGCTCGTGAACGCTGCGAAACTATATTCCCCTCTGTTAAGGGAGAACGAAACGTATTGTGCCGATGCAACCTGCCCCAAGCGTCGGTGTCCTACCCTCCAAGCCTGGTAAGGAGCGGAGGGAGATCGGTTAGAACCGTGATGACCGAGTCTGGGTGAAATGCAGGTGGTAGAACCTCACCATGTCGATTTAGCCACACAGCGTGAATACCCACGGACTGCGCGCCCTGGACATCGTTGACGAGCGAATCACCGACATGTATGACTTCGCCCGGTGAAACACCAGCCCGCTCCAGAACCACCTGGTAGAACGCCGCATCAGGTTTGGCCACCCCGCAGTCATCCGCGTTTACCGTGAACTCAAAATGCTCAGCAAGTCCATAGCGGGTAGGGTTGCTGTTCCCATTCGAGATCAGGCCCAGGCGATAGTGACCACGGAGGGCATCGAGCGCGGAGCGCGTATCCGGGTAGAGCCCTGCATTGGTGAAACGATGGGAAAAGTAGACATTTGTGAGATGCGGCGTCAAGATCTCACTATGAGTACCCAACCGCTGTAAGATCCGCTCGAAGGAGAGGCGACGAATCTCCTCAAGGCGGACGCCCTGTCCTTGAACTTCCTCTGCCACTTCATCCCGGATAGCAACCATGTCATCCACTGTTAAGGCGTGCGCATCTGGGGCGGGCACCGCTTCACGAAGCGCTACCAGCACATGCGATAGTGCTCGTCTCATCACGAGCCTAAAATCCCACAGGGTTCCGTCGGCGTCGAACGTGATGACCGTGGCCTTCTGCATTGGCCCAATCTTACTCGGGAACGCTTGGAGTAACGACGATACATGTACCTGGCCATCTCGTGTGCGGTCGAGCATCAGTGAGTCGCCATGATCGCCTTCCAGAGGAAGCGGCCGAACGGGACGGCAAGACCGGTTTCACCGACGTGGCGCTGAAAGACAGCTGTTAGCTGGGCACGAACTTGCTCGAAGGGCGGCACCTCGCCCGGAGCGAAACCCCACGAGCGCCAGATGTAGAACTGCTCGGGGTCGGGAAAGACTTCGGGCACCTCGAACGTCCAGCAGCTATCAAGTCTCAACCCTGCGCCGGCCAGCCGTTCCTCAACACTCCGGCGAATTTGTGAGCGTTCGAGGTAGCTGACTGGAGAAACGGGGAGACGAAGCGGCTCGGGTAGCTCGTTGTTCCATCTCGGCGGCGGGACGTCCATCGGATTGAGCTGTAGCACGATGGCGCCTGCACGACCAACGCGGGGCGCATCATCGATCCAGTGCAGTGGACCACGGCGCGACGTGAGCAGATCAAACGACTGGGGTTCGGCGGGAATCCTCACCCGACCGCCATTGCATTCCACCGAAGAATCAGCGCAGATGAAGGCGGCATTCTCAATTCCCCGTGTACTGGCTGCCTCCCGCGCGAGTTGAATGTATGACGGAACGCGATCGTACCCGACCACGTGCCGACACAGGGGAGCGATCTCCAACGCGACCACACCGTGTCCGCACGCTACATCCAGCACGTCGGTATCCGGCGTGAGGTGCCGATGCAACAGATGACGATACACATCCTCACCGTTGAAGGGAGGCAGAACCGACTTCCACGGATAGAAGTAGCCGCGCTGGAGCCGTGCAAGCCGGTCGTACCACTCCGGACCGTGAGGTGTGAGCATGAAGACTCTCCCTGTTCCCATGCGACGGGGGCAGGTGCCGGCGCTTCCGCCGTGTGGGCACCCGAATGCTACAGCTTACGGCTCACAACCACGCCGAGTGACAACCACCGACCTGCGTCGGGCCGGATCACCTCTCGCTCGGTAGCACGATCGGGCGCAAAGGTCTCGGCATCTACTTGCTGCAGCAAGTGGATCGAACCAGCGCACTTGTTGGTCGTCAGTGCCGTGCGCTCCTCCACCGTCATCTCCACCTGCATGCGGTCGGTCCACTCCGGATCCTGCAGCGGCAGCCTCCGTAGCGTGTGCCTCAGCTGACAATACTTTTCTTGGCTCGTGTTTCGCCATGGCTAACGGGAAGGGTACCGATACGTGAGCTTGATGCGGGCGATTATGCGACAGACAGGATGCCAGAGCGCGGAGTTGTACCGCCTTGTCTGCACCGAGGCATGCTCTTCGAGCGAATGTGGGGCCGTACGTTGGGCTGCAAGCACCAGGATGCCACCCGCAACCGCTCGTGGTCCGTCACGTGCCTCAGGATCGTGCTGCCTTCCGGTACTGCTCCGTGTGTTGGCGACGAAAGCGATGCATTACCACCTCGAACCCGAGGTGCTCGCAGCACGGCGCAGCTACAGGGAGGAGGCCGATCCGCACGTTCAGATCGACGCGATAGTTGCCCTGTCTCTCCAGCCAAGCGAGGAGCGCCTGAGCAAAGCCCGTTCCGTGACCCTGCCGTCTCCACTCCGGCTCAATGTAGAAATCGGTGAGCTCTGCCCAGGGCAATCCACGCCAGTCCTCCCGCAGCTCCAAGCGCGCGAAGCCAATGAGTTTGCCGTCTCTATGCGCCCACCAGACAGAGGTATTGGGCGCGTCGATCTGGAAATGGCTTGCGAAGTACTTGGCTCCTTCGATTGGATCGGTCACCACACGCGCCTGTGGCATCCACTCTTGCCAGGAGCGCTGTGCCATCGCGAAGAGTGTCTCCCGCTCGTTCCTATCCACCAACCGTATTTTAACCATCACCGTGCTCCAAAGGGAGATATTTGAAGCCTACTCGGAGCACGCTCAGCCCTTCAAACTACCCTAGCGAAACTGGTAGCGCAGCGACACCCTCACCACACCCAACCGCTAGAATCGTCCGGGAGTGCGAACGACAAGGCCGAAACCATGATCACCATCCGCCCCAGCACTGACCGAGACCACGCCGAGATCGTCACGATCGGGAACGGCGTCAATCCAGACCGGCTACCACGGAGCGTGGAGGATTTCCGCGCCGCAATCCGGAGCCAGCCACCCGCCGCTTCGGCTCAGTCATACGTTTCCGCGGCCGGAGGGAAGGTGGTCGGCCACCTCTGGCTCAACCGGCTGATCTACGTCCCCAATCCCCATAGTTGGTACATGGAGGTCGAAGTCCATCCCGCGGCACAGGGCCGAGGCGTCGGCGGCCAGATGTTCCAGTTTGCGCTCGATCAGCTCATGGAGCATCACGCCGAGTCGGTTCGTGGGTACGTTCGCGAAGATCACCCTGTCGCCAGGGCATTTGCCGCCCATCGCGGCTTCCGCGAGACTGGCGTTGTCGATCGACCCTCCCGCCTCGAGGTGCGCTCCGCCAAGACCGAGCTCAGCCGGAAGGCAGCCGAGCGCGTGCGGCAAGGAGGCATTCGCATCGCGACGCTGGAGGAGTTGGGCGAGACTGAGGATGTGTTGCGCAGAATCCACGCACTGGAAAACGAGACGTACCCAGATATGCCTGGGTCGGACGAGCGCACCTCCATGCCCTACGAGGAGTGGCGGCGCGTGCAGGTAGAGAGGGGCGCGCGGCCCAATATGGTCTGGGTGGCAAAAGACAGAGACCGGGGCGTGGGCGTCGCTCGTCTCCTGCCCCGACCAGGCCGCTGCGCCTTCAACACGTACACGGGTGTGGCGCGGTCACATCGCGGCCGCGGCATCGCGCGTGCCCTCAAGCACTATCAGATCGAGTGGGCTCGGCGGCACGGAGTGGATTATCTCTTCACAGAGAACGACGTGAGCAACACTCCGATGCTACGTATCAACACCGACTTCGGATATCGGCCGCTGCCCGCCAAACTTGAGGTGGTAAAGGATCTCGACGCGGGTAACCGGGAAGTTACGGAGTGAGGGTTCGGGGTTGCGCAACTCGGTGCCCGCAGCCGATGCACCCCACCCCTGCAAGTGCATAACACGCTCTGGTTCGTGCGCGTGGATGCATACACCCCCTTTCGACTGAGCGCTCATGAACCGACATCCCATTCGTCCTGAGGAATTGCGGGCCAGGCTTCGTCACGTCCGATTCATCGGAGGTGGAAGCGGTGGCGGCAAGTCGACCGTCGCTCGCCGGCTCGCCGCAAAGCACGGTCTTCAGCTGGACCTTACCGAACAGTTTTCCGAGTATGCGGCGCGAACGACGCCTGCCGACGCGCCATTGCTCCACGCGTTCGTGGCGATGGACATGGACGAGCGGTGGCTCAATCGCTCCCCGCACGTCATGTTCAACACCTTCCACGGGTTCCATGGGGAGCGGTTTGACCTTGTCATCGAGGACCTCCTCGCCCTGCCCAGGAAGCCTCCCATCCTCGTCGAGGGCTTCACGCTATTGCCGCGCCTTGTAGCACCGCTTTTGAGCGGACCCGGCCAAGCGGTCTGGCTCGTGCCGACTCCAGAGTTCCGCCGCGCCGCCTTCGACAGCCGTGGATCGACCTGGGACATCCCTCGAAAGACAAGCGATCCCGAGCGGGCGTTGGGCAATCTGCTTGCCCGCGATCAGCTCTTCACTGACCACGTACGGCATGAGGCCACCGCTCTGGAACTGCCGATTATCGATGTCGATCTGGGCCTGAGCGTCGACGAGCTAGTGAATCGAGTTGCTGCGGTTTTGAGATTGGCGTTGCCCTGATGCAGGCCCATCCATCTCAGACAGCTACTGCTAGCCGGAACCAGCCGCCGAACGCTGCCTGCGCCCATGGTCCGCATCAGACCCGCTGCCAGTGGTCTCTGAGCCTCCGCGCGATCTCTGCCCGTTCTTCCGGTGGCGTGACCGGGATTCCCTCTATCGGAGGAAAGGGCGCGTCGCCCCGTTTCGGGATGACGTGCACGTGGAAGTGTGGAACCGTCTGAAAGGCCGCGACGCCGTTGTGTTGCTGGATCAGAACTCCGTCCGGGTCAAACGCTGATCGGATAGCCCTCGCCGCTCGCGCAACCGCGTGGCCAATCGCGACCTCCTCATCGGGCGTCAGGTCAAAGATCGTTTCGACGTGCCTGCGCGTCGTCACGAGGGTATGCCCTTCCATCCCCCCAAGCGACGCCGGGGCGAGAAACACGTACGTTGTATCATCCTCGGCGATAACCGCCGGCGGACCGTGCCAGGCGTAGCGCCCTGCGAAGTTCTCGCAGTATGGGCACGGATCCCGCTCAGGAATCGTGAGTGGCATCAACAGCCATAGTACATCCCTGCCATCTGACTCATAAATGATGCGGTGTCCGGCCCTGCTACAGTCGCGGCACGATGGCCCGGCTCACGCTCATTTTGTGCGTCACGCTCCTCAAGAGGCTTACGCATGAGCAGCTCGGTCGTCCGGTAGCCTAGACGCTGATAGAAGCAGGTGGCCCCCGCATTGGTGGTGTGGCAATCCAACGTCATGGTAGGTCTCGGCGATGCCCTCGACATCGTCCTGCGTGACCGGCTCAATCTGGATCTGATCCGTTGTCCACCCTCCGCCCCGCATGCCGTTGCAGCAGTGCATTGTCCCACGAAAGTGGGACCAGGCATGGCGAACCTGGGAGTATCTGCTGGAGGTATCGATCGGGGTGACCCGCGACGACAGGTGGCGCTGGGGACATGCGGACCGCAGCGAGCGTGCGGATGACTACGTCGCCGTCCAGCCGATCCTGCTGCGAGTGACCCCGTCGCCGCCGATCGGACGCCCGGGACGATTCTCAATCCGGCGATAAGTCTGGCCACGATCGTGTCAATCGAGCTGGCGGGTTCCGCCCACAGCACGTTCCTCCCCGGGGGGTTACCCTCGGATCCGCGGCCTGCCCCTCAGTCCCGTCGCTACGATCTTCACAATCTCCGGAATCTTCCTCCTGGTCGGTGCGATCTACGCCTGGCTTGACCTCCGCAACGTCCAGACGCCGGCTCCGTCGTAGGAAACGCTAAATTTGGTATGCCGTTGATTGTCACCCCGTGGGAGGCGCGGTCGCCAAGCCCTGGACAGTTGTCCACCCGGTAGAAGAAGCGCCGTGTGGTGAGGTGGAGACGGACCGCGATGTGCGGCTAACACCATATCTTGGCCACGGCTGAAGGCATAATCTGGCCGGTTGCGAGCTGTGCCGCGGCACCATGTCCGTCAGTGAGCGGCAGTGCTGGAACGATATCATGGCCGTAAGTCAGGATTGAAATCATCTACTGGCCGTGAGTTATGCGTGCGCGCTGCTCACGAGAGGGCAGCGCGCCCTCCACCCGTCCCGGATACGGCTCCTCATACGGCTCCTCGTAGCGATTGCGGAACCAA
>JAABUJ010004241.1_pt1 | contig 15273 bp, 15 predicted proteins | sample 5559131 | NCBI WGS metagenome assembly JAABUJ01 (sample SAMN10711875, study PRJNA513366) | rock metagenome | isolation source: Antarctica rocks | place: Antarctica: Victoria Land, Mt New Zealand nord | collected 2016-01-07 | reverse complement strand
CGCGGCAGCAGGCCGGCTGGCTCGAGGGTCTGCCCAACAACCTGCGCACCGGCGCGCGGCGGCTGCAGCGCATGGAGGACATCAGTAAGCAGGCCGCGCGCACGAGTGAGGTGTTGCCGGCCGACCGTACCGTGCTCATCCGCTACGGCGGCATTAGCATTGTGGCCCTGGCCGGCTACACCGGCGACTTCCAGGCCATGATCTACGACCTCGTCGCCAACGCCATTTTCAGCGCCCGCGTCGCCGACCAGCACAGCCTGCCCGTGCTGTTCCTGCTGGAGGAGGCGCACAAGTTCGCCCCCGCGCGGGCCGAGACGCCGGCCGAACAGCGCGCCGTCGTGACGACGCGACAGATCGCGCAGGAGGGGCGTAAGTTCAACGTCGGGCTGATCCTGGTGAGCCAACGCCCCTCGCGCCTCGACGAGACAACGCTCTCGCAGTGCAACTCGTACGTCATCATGCGCATGGTCAACCCCGCCGACCAGACCTACGTGCGGCGGGTCATCGAGACGCTGGGCGAAGATGAGGCGCGCATGTTGCCTGACCTTGACGTAGGCGAGGCTATCCTATCCGGTCAGTTCGTCAAGCTGCCCGTGCTGGCGCGCGTCAAGGAGCCGGCCGCGAAAGGCGAGCGCGAGGAGCAGGACGCCTTCGACGCGCTGGAGGAGGCGCGCCGGCACGCCATGCGCCCGCCGCGCTAAAGACCAGGGCTCGTGCATCATCCATTGGGCCGAGGGGTACATCGCTACGTAGGGGCGTATGGCATACGCCCGTGGCCTCGAATGTGCGGGCGTATGGCATACGCCCGTGGCCTCGAATGTGCGGGCGTATGGCATACGCCCGTGGCCTCGAATGTGCGGGCGTGTGGCATACGCCCCTACGATAATTCATGAGCCCTGCGCTAACGATATATCGCTGTTATCGTTTGGTCCAAATCTGGCTACTATTAGTGAATAGGGGCGGATACACAGAAAAACCGTCCCTATGAAACGCGGTAGACCCGCCGCCGTATGATGCGCGGCGGGACACGGCGAGGACAGAACGATGAAAAACCTTGGTGACATGGCGCGTCGCTTCTTACAGGGCGACGAGGAGCAGCAGGCTGGCGGGCCGCCTTACCAGCAGAACCCGCAGTGGCAGCAGCCGCAACAGTATTACCCCGGTGAGCCGGCTAACCCGCAACCGCAGGGCTACGAGCAGGGGCAGCAGCCGCACGGCGCGGTACCTCCGAACCCCTACTATAACCAGCAGCAGGGCCAGCAAGGTTATCCCCAGCAGCCTCCCTATCAAGGCCAGCAACAAGGGCAAGGCTATCAACAGCAAGGTCCTTACGGTCAGCAGCAAGGCTATGGACCACAGGGCGGCCCCTACCAGCAACAGGGACAGGGACAGCAGACGCCCTACCAGGGTCCGCCGCACTACCCGCAGCAGGGCTACCAGCCACCCTACGGCCAGCCGCAGGGCCAATACCCGCAGTACCCGCCGCAACAAGGCTATCAGCAGGGGCAGTACCCGCCGCAAGGATACCAGCAGGGCTATCCACAATACCCACAAGGCCAGCCACAGCAGCGGGGCGGTATTCTGGGCGGACTCGGCGGCATGGGCGGGGGGTTGGCGAGCGGCTTGGCGGGCGGCCTCGCCGGTGGTCTCGCGGGGGATGTGATCGGCAACGCCCTGTTCGATCACCATGGCGATAGGGGACAGGACTTCCAGGGCGTCCAGGATCAGCCGCGCGAGGAGATCGTCAACAACTACTACGGCGATCAGGGCCAGCCGGCGCAAGACTACCAGCAGCCCCAAGGCGACAACCAGGGCTTCGGCAACGACGCCTCGTACGACCCTAACGCCGGCGGCGGCTGGGGCAACTCCGGCGGTGACAGCGGCGGCTGGGACAACGCTGGCGGCGGTGATAACTCGGGCGGCGACAGCGGCGGCTGGTCGTAGCGAGCGGCGAACGGCGAGTGGTTTAGGCGGCAGTTCTAGCTACCGCTACTTCAACTCGCCGCTTCAGCCATCCAGCACGCCTACGCGCCGCAGGCCCAGGACGCTCATTGTAAGCGTCGGGCGCAAGGGTAACTTTATTGCCGCGCCAGAAGGGCGTTTCGATGCATGTCGACATGTTAGCCAAGGGAGGCGCGATAGATTCATATTAACGCGCCCGTCGGTGCACGCCCGCTCCACGTCGCCGACTCCTACGCTTCGTCATGCGTATCCGACTCTCCACTAGCTGCGGCAAAGCTCTTCTGGTCACGGGCAAGAGGCGAGAACACGACCCACACGACACAGAAGACGCCCCCGCTGGCGGCGAGCCACAAGGTGGGCCGCACCCCGATCAGCGCGCCGAGCAGGCCACCGGTCAGCGCGCCGAAGGGGCGCATCCCGTAGTTAACCATGCGATACGCCCCGGACCCGCTCGCCCGGATCGTGTCTGAGATGACGGTCACGAAAATGGTGCCGATGCTGATGTCGAGGATCATGACGCCGAGGCCGGAGCCGAACTCAGCCAGGAAGAGGAGAGCGAGCCGGGTGAGGCTGTGCCCCGAGGCGGCAGGCACCAGGAGCAGGGGGGCGGGGAAGAGGACGCAACTCAGCATGAAGGCGCGCCCGACGCCGATGTGGCGGCTGAGGGGACCCGTATCCCTTATCTCGGTGCCGCCGATGACGGCCTGAACCCGTGGCTGCGCCTCCACCCGTCGAAGCGTCGTCCCCTCGCCATGCGGGCCGCGCGGGAGCGGGACACCGCCGCCCTGTGGGGCTTGACCGAGGCGTGGCTGCACGCCGACCCACGCCACGGGACCGTCGCGACCGGTACGACCAAGAACTATCGCACCGGCCTGCACCATCTCCTGGATGCGTGGCATCAGGAGGACCTGTTGCGCCCCGCCCCCGACGCGGCGGCCGCCTACGCGCGCGCGCTGGAGCGGCGCGGCCTCGCACCGGGCACGATCGCCAACCGCCTGGCCACGGCGCGGGGCCTCTACGCCGCCTTGCGCTGGGCGCGGGCCATTGTGGCCGATCCCTTGCAGGGGTGCGCGCCCGCATCGCCACCGTGTTGGTGCCCGCTGGGCCGTCGATGAGACCTATATCCGGCTGGCCGGCCGCTGGGTCTATGCCTATCGTGTCATCGACGAGCACGGCCAGGTGATCGATGTCTACCTGAGCGAGATGCGCGATACGGCCGCGGCCACGGCCTTCTTCGAACAGGCCATCGCGCGCACCGACGTGCGGCCCCGCCTCGTCACCACGGACAAGGCGGCGGCCTATCCGCCCGCGCTGCGGGCCGTCGTGCCGGAGGCGGAGCACGTCACGGACAAGGCGGCGCAACAGGAGATCGAGCGCGACCACCAGCATCTCAAAGGGCGAACGCGCTGCATGCGGGGCTTCCAGCAGCTCGGATGCGCGCAGGTCGTGTGCGACGGCCATGGCTTCATGCGCACCCTGCGCGACGGCTTCTACCGCTTGGGCGAGCCGACCGGCGACCCACGTCTCCCGCAGGCTCCCCGTCTCGTCCGCGCCTGGGACGACCACACGCAGATCCTTGCCGCGGCGTAGCTGTCCCTGTCAACGGCGTGTGTGGCCGTCCGGGGGGCGGCGTTCAGGTTCCGGCCTCAGCATAAGCCAACGACACCTTTCTAAGTCCTGACGCAACCATCGGGCGATCACGGCGCCGCTGTCCCGCAGGACGTTCCTCTTGCGGCAAACTACTTGTCGCGGTCTCGCGACATAACGGGGCGCTCGCGGAGTCGAAATGAAGTGCTCACCGGGTGACATCGGCACCGTGGCCGCGGATGACGGCCTCGTGATCAGCAACCGGGTCGGGAGGTGTGCCGTCCCCGAAGGGACACCCACCGAGTGTTTCGCGGTGGTGGGCGGTCAGCCACGGCGACGTATCGGGCCCGGCCGGCACGATAGCCGAGGGGTTCAGATCAGTTTGCACCTGATAGTAGTGCTGCTTGATTTGGACGAAGTCGATGGTGTCGCCGAATCCGGGGGTCTGGAAGAGATCGCGGGCGTAGGCCCACAGCACCGGCATTTCGGTGAGTTTCTGGCGGTTGGCCTTGAAGTGATTGTGGTAGACGGCGTCGAATCGAACGAGGGTGGTGAACAGTCGGATGTCAGCTTCGGTGATCGTTGATGCCACGAGGTAGCGCTGTCGGGAGAGGCGTTCGGACAGCCAGTCCAGCCGGTTGAACAGCGTGGCGTACGCGTCCTCGTAGGCGGACTGCGTGGCCGCTCGACCGCAGCGGTAGACGCCGTTGTTTACGTCTTTGAAGATGGCAGCGGCGACGTGGTCGATCTCGTCTCGGTGTTGTTCCGGGTAGAGGTCGGGAGCGCCCGGTCGATGGAATGCGGACCATTCAGTTGACATGTCGATGGTCATCTGCCCGAAGTCGTTGGTAACGACTTTTCCGGAGGCGATCTCGACGATGGCCGGTACGGTGATGCCGCGGGAGTAGTGAGGGTCGCGGGCTAAGTAGGCCTGCCGGAGTTGCGTGATGCCCAGCACCGGGTCGATCCCTTCGTTGTCGAGATCGAAGGTCCAGCTGCGTTCGTCGTGTGTTGGCCCGCACAAACCCATGGACAGGACGGGTTCGAGCCCCAAGAGCCGTCGCACGATGATCGCTCGGTTGGCCCATGGGCAGGCGCGGGCGGCCACGAGGCGGTAGCGGCCGGCTTCTACTGGGTAGCCGTCGGACCCGTCCGCCGTGATCCGGGTGGTGATGTAGTGCTGGTCGCGCTCATAGGCGCCGTCGGCGCGGGTGTCGGGGTGCGCCCAGGCGGGTCGTGGTTGAGCCTGGTCGTTAGACGTCACGGTGGTTCCTCCAGTCGGGTCGTGGCTGAACTTGGTCGTTAGACGTCACGGTCGTTCCTCATGATCTCATAGTGGATGTCGGGCGCCGGCGCCGACTCGCACAGCTCGGTGATCGCGGCGCGCATCGCCGCAGGACCGGCGCGGGCCGTTGCCCCGGAGCTGGTCGTCGACGTATCCGGGACGGCTCGCGTACAGCCCGCCGGCGGTGGAGATCGCCAGCGCGATGAGCAGGATCGTCAACGGCCAGGTCCAGGCGTCGGAGACGCCGCGCAGTACGCCGACCGCGATCGGCCCACCGGCGGCCAGGATGTAGCCGATACTTTGAACGAACGCGGACAGCGAGGCGGTGACGGCGAGGCTGCGGGAGTGCAAGCCGATCATCGTCAGCGTGAGGGGGAACATGCCAGCGCCGATTCCACCGAGCAGCATCCAGAGCCAGGCGTCGGCGACGGGTGCGGTGAGCATCCCGATGTAGGAGAGCAGGCTCGCCATAGCCAGGCCGATGACCAGCGCGCGCTGCCGCCGCACCGCCAAGGGCGGGATGACCATCGACACCGGGATTAACAGTCCCGAGAAGAACGCCACCAGCACGCCCGCCTCGGTGGCGCTGACGTGGTACTGCCGAAAGAAGTCCGCGAACCAGCCGAAGGAGATGTAGGCCTGAAACGACTGGAAGCCGAACATCACTGTCAGCGCCCATGCCAGCCGACTGCGGGCGAGCCGCCCGATCGGCAGCCGCGCCGCCCCGGTATCGGTATCTAAACGGTCACCGCGCCGCGCCGCGAGCCAGGGCAGAATCGCCACCGCGGTCAGCACCGACCAGGAGCCGATCCCGAACCGCCAGCTGTCTCCGGCTGCATTCGCTATCGGGACGGTGAGTCCGGCCGCCGCGGTGGCGCCGACCGCCAGGCAGGTCGTGTAGGCCGCGGTCATGGCGCCGATGCGGTCGGGGAAGTGTCGTTTCACCAGGGTCGGCATCAGCACATTGGTGATCGCGCCGCCGGTCAACGCGAGCACGCTGAGCATGGCGAACATCCAGAACCCGGTGGCGAAGGCACGCGCGGTTAGGCCGACGGTGGCCGCGAGCAGTGCGGTGGCGACGACGCTGTGTTCACCGAATCGGTGGGCCAGGCGTGGGCCGACGAAACCGATGACGGCGAAGGCGATGACGGGCAACGCGGTGATGATGCCGGCTAGGGCGCTGAAGGTGTGCAGGCCGCGTTGCAGTTCCGTCAGCACCGCACCGACGCTGCTGACTGCCACACGCATGGTTAGCCCGGTGAGCACGAGCGCCACCACGATCAGTCCGCGATACCGACGGGATTGCGGCCCCGCTGGATCACCGACGGTCGTCCTAGCCGCTGTGCCCGTCGCGGGGACGCTCGCGTGTGTTCCACCGAAGATGAGGCCCATGGTCAGCGGACGATGCCGAAGCCGCCGGTCCAGCCAATCTTCTCGCCCGCAGCGAGGGTCAGTTGGAGAAAGCCGATAGCCTCGAGTTCGTGCGCGCGGCTGAGGGCGCCCGCGTCGATGGCGCCGAGGCCGCCGGCCGTGATCGCCGCCGACAGGGTCGCCTTGGCGTCCGTGTCGTCACCGGCGATGAGGACGGTGGTCTGGTTGGGGCCGACGACCTTCGCGCCGAGGGTCGCGGCGAACGTGGTGTTGAAGGCCTTGAGCACGCGCGAGGTGGGCAGCGCTGCGGCGAGCTCGGCGGCCGCCGAACTGCCCACCGGGACGACGAGCGCGTCGAAGGTCTCGAAGTTCAGCGGATTGGTGATGTCAACGACGATCTTCCCGACGAGCTGATCGGCGTACTTGTCGACGATGTCCCGGAGCGCGGGGTACGGCACGGCGAGAACGACGATGTCGCCCGTGATCCTACCGACGTCGTCGCGATTATCCAGGTGCTCAACGGAGGCTCCGCCGGAGGTGAGGACCCCAGCGATCGCGGTACCCATGTTGCCGTGTCCAAAGATGGTGACGCTCGTCATTGCTCTGCCCCCTATGGTATTGTTGTAGTACGTATCATGAATTCGCTGGTACAATCTTTCTCTCGTGCCGACCGATGTCACCGACCATGCACGCCGGTTCGCATTGCTCGTCGAGCGTCACGGACGTGCGGCACTCCTTGCTGGCGGGATCGTACGCGACGAGCTCGACCGCGGAGAGGGCGCCGATGGCGCTGAAACTCGCGAGGCGACCGTCGAACTCGGCGGCGAATTTGTGCGGTTCCGTCGCGATCTCGTCGCCAGCGTCGCACACGAGCAGGTACACGGCCCCGCTCTGGCCGACCTTCTGCTATTTCATAGTGCTCCGTTTCGGTTCCGGTGGCTTGTCTGTCGCGTGCTACAACAATGGGGCTACCGCGGCCGTGATGGGTATTTCCAGCACCGTCGGCCCTGGGCGGCGCAAGGCATCTTGCAGGGCCTGGGCCAAGGCGTCCGACGTGGCGACCCGAAAGGCGGCGCAGCCGTAGCCCGTCGCCAGAGCGACAAAATCAAGGCCGGGGAGGTCCATGCCGGGCACGCCGGGCGTGTGCCGCTGGTCGGCAAAGGCTTTTAGAATGCCGTACTCCTGGTTGCACAACACTAGGAACACAACTGGCAGCTGGTGCTGGGCCGCCGTATACAGCGCCTGAATGGAATAATTGGCCGCGCCGTCGCCCAGGATGGCCAGCACCGGCCGGTCGCGGCCGGTGTCCCGCTCCGCCAGCGCGTGACCCACGGCCGCCGGCAGCGCCCAGCCCAGCCCGCCGCTGGCGAACAAGAAAAACGAGTGGGGCCGGGTGATGGGCACCCACTTATGAAATTCCGTCACGTTGGACGTGGACTCCAACAGCAGCACCGCGTCGGCCGGGCGGTTGGCTTGCAGGGTCGCGAATACTTCGGCCGGCGTGAGCACCGCACCAGGCGGATCGGGCAGCTCGCGCTCCACGATGCGCCGGGAAACGGCCGGGTACTGCCCCGGCTTCACCAGCTCCAGCAGGCTTTCCATCGCCAGGCGGGTATCGGCGAGCAAGCTGTCGCCCACGGGGGCGCGGGCCGCTTCGGCCGGGTCGTCGGTGATATGCAGCAGCCGCGTCCCGGCCGGCAGATAGTCGCCCGGCACGTTGGGGTAGTAGCGGAACACGGGCGCGCCCACCACAACCACCAGGTCGTGACCCTTCAGTTGCTCGCTCAGCGGCGCGATGGCGAAGGGCAGAAATCCCTGGAACAGCGGATGGTCCTCCGGGAACGCGGCCCGCTCGGTCTCGGGCGGCGCCCAGACGGGTACGTTCAGCTTTTCGGCCAGACGCTGCGCGGCGTGCCAGCCGTCGGCACGGTCCACGGCCGCCCCCAGCACCAGCACCGGGCTCTTGGCCTGGCTGATCCGCTCGGCGAACTCCTGCAAGCGGGCCGGGTCCGGCCCCATACGCTGGCTTAGCGTGCGCACGGCGGCGCTACCTAACGAAGGCTTTTCAAAATCGTCCATCGGCAAGGACAAGAAAACAGGCCCGGCCGGGGGCTGCACCGCCGTGGCGTAGGCCCGCATGAACGCAGCGGGCACGTCGGCGGCCCGCGCGGGCTCGTAGCTCCACTTCACCCACGGGCGCGGCATCTCCACGGCCTGTACGTTGGTGAGGTAGGGCTCGAGGAGCAGCATTTCCCGGGTCTGCTGCCCGGCCGTGATGATAAGGGGTGTTTTGTTGTAGAAGGCGCAGATCAGGTTGCCCATCGCGTGACCCATGCCCGCGAAGGTGTGGAGGTTCACCAGCGCCGGCTGGCCGGTAGCTTGCGCGTACCCATCGGCCATCGCCATCACGGAGGCTTCCTGCAGGCCCAGCACATAAGTGAAATCAGCCGGGAAATCCTGCAGGAAGGGCTCCTCGGTGGAACCGGGGTTCCCGAAAATGGTGGTCAGGCCCAACTGCCGCAGCAAGTCGTAGGTAGCCTCTCGAACAGTGGACGTCATGTGTGAGTCCCCTCCTGGACGTATGCAGCGGAACCAAAGGTCTACTGCTGGACGAAGGCCAGCGTATCCGCGATCATCTGGTCGGAGTTGGTCGCGTAGAAGGCGTGCGGATGGCCGACGTACTCGATCAGCTGCGAGTGCGGGATCATGCGATGGGCGCGGCGCGCCGATGCGTCGATCGGAACAGGCTTATCCGCGGTCCCGTGCACGATGAGCGTGGGCACCGTCATCGCCGGCATGTCGTCGACGAAGTCGCCGAAGCTGAACGAGTGCGCCATATTGATGAGCGGCTTCATGCCGGCGGTCAGCGCGGTGTCCACCGCGGCTTCGATGACGTCGTTGCTCGCGGTGTGGGGACCGCCGACGCCGTAGAAGGGCGGCAAGAAGGTATGTCGGAAGAACCCGGCGATGTCCTTCTCGATGCCCGCGGCGATGTCGTCATAGCCCGAGGCGGGGTTGCCGTGCGGGTTGTCCTTGGACTGGAGCAAACCCGGTGCGACCGACGCGTAGAGGCCGACCTTGATGACGCCCTTGCCGCCGTGCCGGCTCATGTAGCGTGCGGCCTCGCCGCCACCCATCGAGTAGCCGATGACCATGACATCCTCCGTGGCGCCGGTCGCCTGCATCACGTCGGCGAGGTCATCGGCAAGCGAGTCCCAGTCATAGCCCTCCCAGGGCTGGCCGGAGCGGCCAAGGCCACGCCGGTCGTAGTTGATCACGCGGTGGCCGGCCTCGGCGAGCGTCATGGCGGTGCGGTCGAACATGTCGGCGTTCAGGGGCCAGCCGTGAATGAGGATGACAGGGCGGCCACTGCCCCAGTCCTTTACGTAGAGGTCCGTGCGATCGCGTGTCTTGATCCAGGGCATCTTTCTCTCCTCCAGTGCTTGCAGGCTCACAATCGGAGCCGTTGTTTCCGCGGCAGCAGGCTCTAACTTGTCCGCTCCAAAACGTACTATGTGGCGCGAACGGGGACGTGCCGCCGTAGGTCTCGTCGGTCGCGATCAGCGCTGTCTCTCCTCTCGTATGACGATGATGATCCGTACATCAGGAAGTATCGGGCCGGCGTGCCGTGGCGGCAAGGACACAATTCCGACGATTTATGCCATACTACGGACAGGAGGGTAGGAGCGAGATGGATAGAGGAGGTGCGATGACGATGGATGCGGCGGACGACCCGGCGGCGCGTCGGGTCGTCTTCCTGGCCGTGCCCCCGGTCCAACTGTTGGACCTGGTCGGCCCCTACGAGATCTTCAGCCACGTCGCCCATGCCCTGGGGGAGCGCGATCTAGCGTCGCGCCGGGGCTACCGGGTCGAGGTCGTCTCCACCGAGCGCGCGCCGCTGGTGGCGGGCAATCGCGGCCTCGACGTGACGGCGCACGGGTACTACCGCGACCTGCGCGGGCCGGTCGACACGCTGCTTGTGGTGGGCGGCGAGGACGGCGAGGGCGCCGTGGGCGCGCTCGACCCTGCGGCCCTGGCCTGGCTGCGGGAGTGGGCGCCGCGGGTGCGGCGCCTGGGCGCGGTCTGCACGGGCGTCTTCGCCCTGGCCGCGGCGGGCCTGCTCGACGGACGGCGTGTGGTGACGCACTGGCGCTGGTGCGACCGGCTGGCGCGCGACTACCCGGCCGTGCGGGTGGACGCGGAGCCCATCTACGTGCGGGACGGGGGCGTGTACACCTCGGCGGGCGTCACGGCGGGCATGGACCTGGCCCTGGCGCTGGTGGAAGAGGACCACGGCGCGGCGGTCGCGCTGCGGGTCGCGCGGGAGCTGGTGCTCTTCCTGCGCCGGCCGGGCGGCCAGAGCCAGTTCAGCCCCACCCTGGCCCGGCAGGGCACCGACCGCCGGCCCCTGCGCGACCTGCACGCCTGGATCCTGGACAACCTCGACCGTACGCTCGACGTGGAGACGCTGGCGCGGCGGGCCGCCATGAGCCCGCGGCACTTCGCGCGCGTCTTCGCGCGGGAGGTGGGCCTGACGCCCGCGCGCTACGTCGAGGAGGCGCGGGTCGGGGCCGCGCGCCAACAGTTGGAAGGGACCGACGCGAGCATCGCGGACGTCGCGACGGCGTGCGGCTTCGGCAGCGCCGACGTGATGCGCCGGTCGTTCCTGCGCCTGCTCCATGTGACGCCGCAGGAGTATCGGACGCGCTTTCACACCGGCTCAGGTGCGGGCAAATCGGGGTTGGTGTCCATCGGGTTGCGCTAGGATTCGGGATCAGCGGCGATCGAGAACCCGTCGGTCGGGTATGCTTCTCCTATTGGAGCGGCACGCTGAGGAGGGGATGATGGCCTGCCCATACTGCCAGGGGACGCGACCCAGGAGCTAGAGCGAGCGACGGCGTTGGGGTACCGTCGTTCCGTTGTCGCCCCTGCCGGCGCACTTCAACGAGCGCACAGGCACGCCGTTCAACCACCTGCAGGTCCCCACCGACATCGCACTGCTCGTCATCCTCTGGCGGTTGCGGTACAAACTCAGCCTGCGCGATCTGGCGGAGATGTGCCTGACGCGTGGCTTCACCTTTACCCATGAGACGGTGCGGGCGTGGGAAGAGCGCGTCGCCCCGCTCCTGACGGAGCGACTGGGCCAAGCGGCGCGGCAAAGAGGGCCGCCGGTGGCATGTAGACGAGACCTACGTGACGGTGGACGGGCGCTGGTGCTACCTGTACCGGTACCGGGCCATCGACGCCGACGGCAACCTGGTCGACTCGCTGTTGAGCGAGACGCGCGACATGAACGCCGCCAAGCGCTTCTTCGCGCGGGCACGCACCGTCGTCGGCGAGACGCCGGAGAAGGTGACCACGGACGGGCACGACGCTTACCCGCGCGCCATTCGCGAGACGCTGGGGCCACAGGTGCGCCATCGCACCTGTGGCAATCTGAACAATCGGATGGAGCAAGATCACCGCGGCATCAAGCAACGCTATTACCCCATGCGCGGCTTCGGCTCGTTCGATGCAGCGGCGCGCTTCTGCTCCGCCCACGATGAACTACGCGACCATCTCCGCTCCCGCCACCACCTGAACGAGACGGTGTCCCTGGCCGAGCAGCGCCGCCTATTCTAGGAGCGGTGAGGCGATGTGTGCGCGGCGCTGCGGGCAGCGTAGGCACCATTGGGCAGGCCCCGCGTCGGGCTGACGTGCGCTAACAGTCCGGGTGCGTTCCGAGTCCTGACGTAACCGCCGGACGGGCTGCGCTCGACCGGCGGCAGGAAGCCCCGCTCCCCATAGCGACGCACGGTATTGAGATGGACGCCCACGGCGTTGGTCAGATCCGAGGTGCGCAGCTGTGTCATCCTTTCATGGTAGACCGGTTGGTCGGGCCGATACCGGTTGTACCCCAACACGCTGCGTCGCAGCGCAGCGTGGGCCGGCCTGCCCATTCATTGTGGGCGGACACAGGCGCTGCCGGCGGCGACTGTATGTCCTGCAAGAGCCTTGCAAGCTATGCGCGCCTCGCTCACGGCCAGGTCCTGTCGTTGCCAGGGCAACGTGCAGCCCATCCCAACGCCGCTGTGTGAAGCCGCCTATACATGCCTATACACTGAGATGCATGATCACCCGTTAGCGTGGGTGGTCACCGGATCGTCAAGGTGGCCCCGAACCGGCTTGGGCAGGCACGATGATGTCGCTCACCCGGCTGTCGCTCGTCCACCTATGCCGGCGAGTTGGTGAACGCATGGCGATCCGTTTATGGTGCGCCTTCACGACAGGTCATGAAAGGGTTGCGCCGAATGCCTGCAACAGCCTCAAAGAATCCAATGTGCTGCACTCCTTCGGGGCCTGGATAACGTCTGCATGTCATGCAATGGGGCTGAGCGATTGAAAGGCATGACGTTCGTCCGTACCCACAGATGCCGTTGGTCGGGACCGCAACTACCATATCGCCGCTCTATCCCTGCTGGCCTGTCGACGATCCTACGTAGCGAGGGACTACGGCTTTATCGGATAATGGAGCGGTGGGCTCCCACGACAATAGGACGCGCCTGTCTAAACGGAGGGAACGGAAGGAGTGGAGCGTATGAGTAGTGAGGCGGCCGACCCATTTGACGACTGTTCGCTGGCCGAACTGCGTACGCGTCGCAGCGAGAAGTGGGCTACGTACCCCGCCGATGTCCTGCCCGCCTTCGTGGCCGAGATGGATGTCGCGCTCGCCGCGCCCATCAAGCGGGCGCTCATCGACGCCATCGAGCGCGGTGACACCGGCTACGCGCACCCTGCCGGCCTCGCCGCCGCCTTCGCCGAGTTTGCCCATGCTTGGTTCGATTGGACGGTCGATCCCGACCGGGTGGTCCTCGTGCCGGACGTGACGGTCGGCCTCGCCGAAGTTCTGCGCCTGACCACTCCGCCGGGCAGTGGTGTCGTCATCAACACCCCCGCCTACCCGCCGTTCGCCCCGACCATCGCCGAGTATGGGCGGCGGGTCGTCGACGTCCCGCTGCGGGGCGCCGCGCGCGGTTGGGACCTGGACATCGATGGGCTGGAGCGCGCGTTCCAGGCCGGGGCGCGCGCCTACCTCCTGTGCAACCCGCACAACCCCACCGGACGAGTCTTCAGACGCGACGACCTGGAGCGGGTCGCCGCGCTGGCCCGGCGCTACGATGTCGTGGTCGTCGCCGACGAGAACCATGCGCCGCTGACGCTGCCTGGGGCGGTCCACACCCCCTTCGTCTCGCTCGGTGAAGAGATCGTCCCCAAGGCGGTGACCGTGATCTCGGCCGCCAAGGCGTGGAACGTGGCGGGGTTGAAGTGCGCCGTGGTGGTGGCCGGTTCGGAGTCCATGCGCGCGCGGCTGGCGACGCTGCCGCACGAAGTCCAGACGCGGGCGGGCCACCTGGGCGTGCTGGCGGCCATCGCCGCCTTCCGCGAGGGTCGGCCCTGGCTCACGGACCTGCTGGCCCATCTCGACCGCAACCGCCGGTTGCTCGGCGATCTGCTCGCCGCTCACCTGCCGGTGGTGGGCTACGTTCCGCCGGAGGCCAGCTATCTGGCCTGGCTGGATTGCGCGGGGCTCGGCCTTGGCGATGATCCGGCGGCGCACTTCCTCACCGAGGGCCGGCTCGCGCTCAGCCGCGGCCTGGATTTCGGGGCGAACGGGGCGGGCTTCGTGCGACTGAACATGGGAACATCGCGCGCCCTGCTGGAGGAGGCGGTTGGGCGCATGGCCGCGGTCATGGAGGTCCGGAGCGGCGAGCTTGGGTCAGCATCCGCGACGTCTCATCGACGCCATGAGTCGTCGTAACCTTCGCCCACTCGAACGCTTATGCGGATGCAGCGATAGTTATAAGGTACGAGCCCCGCGGCGCCACCCCTCGGGTGGGCGTGCGCGGGCAACGCCTGGTCGTGTATCATAGCGGCATGCTGCATAGCCGGCCCTATGGGGAGACGATATGACCGATACCGTGCGCGACCGCTTCAACCTGTTCCTGTGCTCGTTCACGATCCTGTTCGTGGAGTTGACCTGCATCCGCTGGATACCGTCCTACATCCGCTACCTGGGCTACTTCACCAACTTCGTGCTGCTGGCCTCGTTCCTGGGCATCGGGCTCGGCATCCTGCAGGCGCGCCGGCGCGCCGACCTGCAGACGTTCTTTCCGGCCACGCTGGCCGTGCTCGTCGCCATCGTCGCCACCTTCAAGCTGCAGCTCAACGCCAGCTCCACGCAGGAGGTGTTCTTCAAGGACGGGGCGATCAAGGCGCAGGGGACCGAGGCCTTCTTCCTGGTCCCGCTCGTCTTCATCCTGGTGGGGGCGATCTTCGCCCTGCTAGGGCAGAACCTGGGGCGGCTGCTCACGCGGGTCCGCCCGCCCCTGACGGCCTACACGCTCGACGTGGCCGGCTCTATCGCCGGCTCGGCCCTCTTCGCGCTCATCTCCTTCCTGGGCTCCCCGCCTGGCGTCTGGTTCACCATCGCGGCCCTGGCGGCGCTGGCCCTCCCGCAGCGGCGCGGTGCCTTCCGCGTGGTCAACGCGGCCATCCTGCTCGGCGTCGTCGTGTGGACCACACTGCTGGGCCACTCCTCGCTGTGGTCGCCCTACTACCGCATCGATGTCCAAAAGTTCGCTGACGGCGGCCGCGCCATCTTCGTCAACAACATCGGCCACCAGGCCATGGGTCCCTACGCGGCGCGCGCGCGCAGCCCCTTCTACCTGGCGCCGTTCCAGACGTTCCATTTCCCGCCGTCCGCGCGCGAGTTGATCATCGGAGCCGGCTCGGGCACCGACGCGGACATGGCCGTGCACAACGGCGTCGGCAGCGTCACCGGCGTGGAACTCGACCCCGTGATCTACGGCCTGGGCCGCGATTTCCACCCCGACCATGTCTACCAGAACCCGCGTGTGCATGTCGTGCTCGACGACGGCCGCGCCTTCCTGGAGCGCACCCGCGCCACCTACGACCTGATCGTCTTCGCCCTGCCCGACTCGCTCGCGCTGACCTCCAGCTTCGCCAACCTGCGCCTGGAGAGCTACCTGTTCACGCAGGAGTCCTTCGCGACCGCGCGCAGCCACCTC
>JAABUJ010004238.1_pt1 | contig 15282 bp, 13 predicted proteins | sample 5559131 | NCBI WGS metagenome assembly JAABUJ01 (sample SAMN10711875, study PRJNA513366) | rock metagenome | isolation source: Antarctica rocks | place: Antarctica: Victoria Land, Mt New Zealand nord | collected 2016-01-07 | reverse complement strand
CCCGGCTTCTGGGACCGGGCGGACGCCTCCGGCGTGGTCCGGGTCGATCCGGTAGCCGCGTACCACGGTCGCGCCCGGTCGCCGTTCCCCGTGCAACTCGCCGCGGACCATGCCCTGCTGGCCATCGCCGCCGAGCGGGTCGGCCGGCTCACCGACCATGTGCTGCTAAAGCAGCTGGAGTCCGACGCGCATGCCTTCCTCGAGCGATACACCGATCACGAGGTCGGCGGCATGTTCCATGGCCAGGGCAGTTGGTTCTCCACCCCGGTCGACCCCACCGTGCCACTCGCGCGCCACGTCATGGTCGACAGACGGACGCCAGGTTCCTTTGCCGTAGGCAACACGTCGTATGTGCCGTTTCACACCAAGCACGCCGAGACGCAGCTGCTCGCACTCAAAGCCAGCTGCGACCGTCTCGTGACGGCACCCACCGTGCGCACCCCCGGGCCAGCGCTGGAACCATTCCCGATGACCCGGGACCTCAGCGTGGCGAGCACTGGGCCGCTCAGTCCAGACCTCATCGACGTGCCGGCGTATCTGCGGTGGCTGCACTCCACGGCGTCCGGCCTCGGGTACGGGCTGACCCCGTACCGGGCCCCATTGGGGCTGCGCTCGGACCGCAGCGCGCAAACTTTCTCGGTCATCCACGTGGTGTCCGACCTGCGCGCACTCGGCGAGCCGATCGCCGACCCGGACAGCCTCCTGGCCGGGCTGGCAGCGGTGCAGAACCCGGACGGCGGTTTCGGTGAACAGCCGGCCATGCCGTCCGAAGTCTTCACTACCTATTGCGCAGTCCTGACGGCAGCGATCCTGGACGCGCCGATACCCCACCGAGAACGGTGCCTCGAGTTCGTGCTGGACAGTCAGCACGCCGATGGCTCGTTCGGCAATGCGCCGGGCTTCCCCGGCGACGCCTGGCACTCCAATCTGGCAGTTTTGACGTTGGAAGCACTCGGTGCCCGCCCGAGGCGGGAAGCCGACCTGGTCGCGTACTTGGTGAGCTGCCAGAACACCGATGGCGGGTACGGCGAACAGCCGGGAGCCGTGTCTGACTCGTTCGCGACGTTCCGCGCAGTGGACTCACTCGTGGCATTGGCGCTCCGTCCATCCCGACTAGAAACCACCGTGTCCTGGCTGCAGGGCTTGCAGGGCGAGTCTGGTGGCTTTCGATACCGGCACGACGGAGTCGAGAGCTTCGTCGGCTCTTACCACGCCATCGCAGCGCTCTATGTACTCGGCGCGTCGCCTCTTGACACGCAGACGGCCTTGCACTGGATCGCGGGTCGACAGAGCCGTGACGGCGGCTTCTCACGGTTCGTCGACGGGCCCTCCGAGACGACCGATGAGGGCTTCATTGCCATCCAGGCACTGCACATGCTCGAAGGCAAATTGAACCCGTATTGGGCGGTGATGATGACATGACGACCCCGAAAAGCCTTCCGTCGGTCGTGCCGGAAACAGGAGGCCAAACCGGGCCGTCGCTGCGGACGATCTCTTTGCTGTCGTTCGCGACGATGTTCGTGATCGGTACCGACACGTTCTTGATCGCACCACTGTTGCCGACCCTCTCCCACGCGTTCCACGTCCGTACGGATGTCTCCGGCTGGATGGTCAGCGCCTACGCCCTCGGCTATGCCTCGCTGGCGTTGTTCGCCGGGCCGTTCTCGGACGGCCGGGATCGCCGCAAGGTGCTTCTGACCGGCCTGCTGGCCTTCGCGGCGATGACCGCACTGTGCGGTTTCGCCCAAAACTTCTGGATGATGATCCTGTTCCGCTTCCTGGCCGGAGTGAGCGCCGCGTTTGTCACCCCGCAGATCTGGGCCTCGATCCCCGTCCTGGTACCGCCGCAGCTAATCATGCGGACTATGGGTTTCGCTACGGCCGGCCTGTCCATCGCGCAGGTGGTAGGCATTCCGGTCGGCAGCTGGCTGGCTGCCACGTCCTGGCGCACTCCCTTCTGGGTCGTCGCTGCGGCATCACTGCTGCTGCGGTTGTTGTTGGTCCGATTCTTCCCATCAGTCGCGCCGCGCGCGGCGAGTAGGCGCAGCATCTTCCGCACCTACGGCGAGGTGCTGCGGACTCGGACGCTGGTGCTCTACCTGCTGGCGTACCTGCTCTTTCAGACCGGCAACTTCGCGGCGTTCTCGTTTATCGGCTCGTGGTTCACCCGCGATTTCGGTCTTGGTGTCGCATCGGTAGGCACTACCTTCATCGCGCTCGGTGTGGGCAATACCATCGGCTCCCTGTTCGGGAGCCGTCTGGTGCGACGACTCGGGCAGCAACGGTCCCTGCTGCTGGCGTTCCTCGTGCTGCTGGTTTGTTATGCAGGCCTGCCGTTTGCGCCGAACCTTGGTGTCGCTGTTGCTCTGCTCACCGTGATCTTCACGGTCGGAGGGTTTCTCTTTCCGGTGTTCATGGCGATGCTGCAGGCGCAGACCACGACCGCCCGCGGCACCGTGTCCTCGCTGTCGAATTCGGCGATGTACATCGGCTCCTCGGTCGGCGGTGTCGCCGGCGGCCTCCTGCTTGCCAACGTCACCGGCTTCCACGGCGTAGCCGGCTTCACACTCGTCGCGTACGTGCTGTCGCTGGCGACTTTCGCCGTCGCGGGCGCGTTCCACCGGCGGCAGGCTTGAACGGGGCACTGCTGTTTGACCGATACGGCGACCTCGGCGTCCTGACGTACCGAGACGTCGAGGCGCCGCGTCCCGACCGGGGCGAAGTGGTCGTACGGTACGTTGCGGCCGGGGTGAACCCGATCGACTACAAACTGGTCCGCGGCGATCTGAGCGAGTACCTACCGCTGTCGTTGCCGACGGCGCCGGGGGTGGAAGCCGCCGGCGTCGTGGTGGCTGTCGGCACGGGTGTCGCCCGCTTTGCACTGGGCGACCAGGTGATTCGGCATGGCCGCCCCGGCACTTTCCGCACTGAGGAGGCAGTCGATGCGTCCCCTGACGCGGATTCGCTGACACCGATGCCGAGCGGGTTCTCGTTCGAGCAGGCGGCGGTGCTGCCGGTGGCCGCGGGCACGGCGTACTCGGCGCTACTGCAGGTCTGCGCCGCACCGGGCGACCAGATGCTGGTGCATGGCGCGAGCGGCGGGGTCGGACTGGCGGTGGTTCAGCTAGCGCGGCTTCTTGGCGTTACGAACATCATCGGCACCACGTCACCGCAACGCCGGGACATCGTCGCGGCAGCAGGCGCGGAGCCGATCACCTACGGCGACGGCCTGGAGACTGCGCTGGCGGCCCGGCTCGTGGACGTCAGTGTGGACTGCGCCGGCGGTGAGCAGAGCACCCGGCTGGCGGCCGTAGTCGAGCGCCGGGTCACGATCGTGTCCGACCCGTACGCCCGCGAGCGCGGGATCCCGCTGGTCGAGCACATCACCGCCGAACTACGCGCGACCTTGAAACTGATCGGTGACCGCGAGTTCCGCCTGCCGATCACGGGTAGGTTCCGCCTGGTTGACGGGGTGGCGGCCCTGACCCGCCTGCGCGATGGCAGCGTGGGCGGCAAGCTGATTCTCGTTGCGTGACGGACGCTTGCGTTGCACGACAGGCCGCTTAGGGCTGGTGATTAATTGACCTGGTTCAGGTCGGGCGTGTCGTTGGGTTGCGGGTGCAGCGTCTAGTTCCACTCACCGTGGAAGTCGTCGCGGGTGAGAGTGCCTGTGGTTCCTGGTCGTGGGATTCAGCGCGTTTGCGGCCGCCACCGGCTTGGCGGGACCGACCCGATCCCGGCGCGGTGCCCTCGTCGGCTTCCTTCCGGCCCCGTCGTACGGTATCGGCTGCGACACCGGTCGCCCTGGCGACCACCGCGACGCCACCCGGGCCCAACTCGGCGGCCTCCGCGCCAAGCCACAGTCGCCGCTGAAACTCGTTCAGATGCGGACGCAGCACCGCATACCGTCGCGCCACCGAGCCCACCAGCTCAGCCATAGCAGAACCGTAGCCGATCAAACCTCACAAAAACGATCTTATTTCATCACGAGCCCTTAGAGCACGCCGGCCAGCAGTTCCGCAGCTCGGCGTGCGCCGTCGGCATGTGGCGCGACCACGCGATAGCGCTCGCGCAGCTCCATCACGGCGGCGGGGTCGTCCAGCAGTGGCGCCGTCAGCTTGGCCAGCACCTCGGGATCGGTGCCGATGTTGGTCACGAATCCGAGATCGGCCAGCCGATGAATCGGCTCGATCTCGTGGTACTCGTCGTACGAGCTGAGGGTGAATACCGCGGGGATGCCCATCGCGCAGATCTCGGTGACGCTGATCCAGCCGGGTGGTACGAGCAGCGCGCTGGCCGAGCGGATCAGCGGCATCCACTCTGGCAGGTACGTGAAGTTGTGCACGCCCGGTCTCGCCGCCGACTCGCCACGCCCGATGAGGACCAGTTCGAGGTCCGGACGGTCGCGGCGCAGCAGCGCGTGCGCGTCGAGGTAGGCGTCCACTAACCCACGCTTGTTCTCCATCCGCATAGTGGTACCGCCGACGGTGGCGACCAGCAGCGGCCCCGAACCTAGGCCAAGCTCGGCCCGCGGGTCGCGACCGGGCGCTGGCTCGGGAAGGGCCCGAATCATCGGGCCGGTGAAGTATGCCTTGCCATTGGCGAGTAGCTCGCGGAACTCGTCGTCGGCAGGATTGTTCGGCAGGACGGGCTTGTCGGTTAGGACGAGCACGCTGCTGCCGGTGATGAACGTGAACACTTGGTTCAAGGCAGTACGGGCGTCCGCCAGGTCTTTCTCGTCGACCGCGCCGCCCCCGCGCGCGAGGTCCGTGTCGCTGACGTTGACAAGGGAGAAGTTGAACCGTTCGGTGACCAGGGCGTGACGTACGCCTCCGAGTGCTGCCGCCAGCGACGCGTTCGGGTTGTAGTCGCTGACCACGAGGGCGGCGCCGAGCTGCTGGTAGGCGGCGAGGTAGCGCAGCATCCGCTCACCGTTGAGGAAGGCGGGCACCAGGTACCCGGCCACCATACCGGCCCAGTTCAGCTCCCGTGTCAGGTGACTGGTCCGGGAGGTATCCACGTTGCGGGACGGGTCGAGATCAATCACATCAACGCCGGCATTGGTGAACAGGGCAGAAAACGTCTCCTGCATGGATCCGAGCAGGACAACCTGGTCGATCCCTGGATGGTTCCGATGGACCTGCTGGGCGATGGCTAGGGTCCGCATGTTGTGGCCCGACCCGGTGGGGTTGGGCGTGTAGACGATGCGCATTTCATCTCCTCCGTACGATTCCATGAGTGGTCGTGCCAGGTGCCACGTCGCGGATCACCACCGCGCCGGGCGCCACCTCGCTGTGCGCGCCCAGCGTCATCGGTCCGACGATTAGGGCGTCGTCACCGATCCGGCATCCGTCGCCGATCACCACGGGACATGCGGTCATCGGCAACGACGTGCGACTGTGATCGTGAGCGGTGGACACAACGGTCACCCCGGCGCCGACAACAGCGCCAACGCCAATGCGGATGCCGCCGGCTCCTTCCAGCAGGGCGTCCGGGCCGATCCGAGTGCGGTCGCCGATGGTGATCCCCCCACCCTGGAACGGGCCGCCGAGTCGCGCGCCGCGTCCCATTAGGACGGCGCGTTCGCCGATCTCGACGTCACGGCCGCCGTCGAGCTCCGCATCGACCAGGTCGGGCTTGGTAATGCACCATGCCGCTACAACCGGATTGGCCTCCACCAGCATGTGGTGCAGGGCGGAATCAAGCTCCGACAGGAACGGATCGAGCAGACAGAGCAGGCTCTGCGCGGTCGCCAGCGGACTGCGCTGACGGGTGATGAGGGCGTGCAGCAACGCGCCGAATCGGGGAAGCCCATCGTCGATCGCCTTGCGGTGCCGGACAGCGCGCGCCGGCCGCCCGGCAACGATCACGCCGGGCGGCACGTCCGTGCTGACGTGGGCGCCCGCCGCGACGACGGCACCCGCTCCAATCGTGACGCCGGCGTCCATGTCCGCGCCGGCGCCGATCCATGCTCCCGGGCCCAGCCTGACCGGGCGGTCGGCGGTGCCCGCGATCGTCACGCGTGATGCGATCTGGCAACTCGTTCCGATAACGGCATGGCGGATGTCACTGCGAAAGCCAACGAACACGTCGGAACCGACGACGCAATCGGTGAGCGTGGTCCGACCGCGAATCCAGGCGGGGGGCGCCAAGGTGCTGCCAGCGAGCCGCGCACGCACTTCTACCAGTGTTTTCGTGGCGTCGGCAGCCCATAGGGAGCGCGCGTAATCACGAAGCTGGTCGCCGAGCCCAGCATTTCCATGTTCGGCAGCCGAAAGAAGAATTGATGGCGGCGAATGCGTAAACTTTTGCGAAACAAACATGCAACATTCTCCCTTTCCCCCAGCCGAGGATCAGTCAACTCGATAGCCGGTTGGACAACATGGACGATAGCATCCTACTGTTCGGTACTGACAGATCCATCGAACTAAGTTCCCGGAGAAGATCATCCCGCTGTTCGTCACCAACCTGCTCGACGGCAAGGACGTACCCCTGTACGGCGACGGGGCAACGGAACTGTCCAATACTGAGCTCACTGGTCTGCTGCTGCAAACATGCGGCGCCGACTGGGACCGGATGCTCCGCGTGCCAGACCGCAAGAACCACGACAGGAGGTATTCCATGACTGACGAGAAGCTGCGCGAACTTGGCTATCGACCGCGGTTCGATTTCGTTTCCGGGCTGACCGAAACGATCGAATGGTACCGCGAGAACCGGAAATGGTGGGAGCCGCTCAAGTACGAGCGGGTCTCGAACACCGCCGTTACGAGGAGATGAACAGTATGCGAGGAATTATTCTTGCCGGAGGTTCCGGTACGCGCTTGCGACCGGCTACCTCCGTGATCTCAAAACAACTGCTGCCTGTTTACGACAAGCCGATGATTCACTATCCACTGTCTGTTCTGATGCTTGCTGACATTCAGGAGATCCTGCTGATCTCAACGCCGGAGCATCTCGGGCTCTACGAGCGTCTGCTGGGCGACGGTGCAGAGCTGGGTCTGCGGCTGAGCTACGCCGTGCAAGATGAGCCTCGCGGACTACCTGAGGCCTTCCTGCTGGGAGCCGAATTCATCGGCGACGAGAACGTCTGCCTGGTGCTGGGCGACAACATCTTCCACGGCAACGGGCTCGGGCAGCTACTTCGCGCGGAGGCCGACCGGGTGCGTGGCGCGACGCTGTTCGGATACCCGGTATCGGATCCTCATCATTACGGCATAGCCGACACCGACACCGACGGTCGGCTCCTCAGCCTCCACGAGAAGCCGTCGGTTACCTCGTCGAACCAGGCCGTCACCGGATTGTATTTTTACACACCTGACGTCGTGAAGTACGCAGGCGACCTCACCCCATCCGCCCGCGGCGAGCTGGAGATCACCGATCTCAACAACCGTTACCTGGCGGACGGCCGTGCCGAGCTGGTACGCCTGGGGCGCGGCACGGCCTGGCTGGACGCAGGCACGCATGACAGCCTGCTCGCGGCGGGTAACTATGTCCAGATCCTGGAGCATCGCAACGGCGAGCGGGTGGCCTGCCTGGAAGAGATTGCCTGGCGGATGGGATTCATCGACGCCGAGCAACTTCTGCGCCTCGCGGACGAATACCCTGCCGGCAGCACGGCCGCCGACTATCTCACCAGGCTCGTTCCGCTGTCACAACTAAGTTTGGCGGCCAACGCATGACGGCCACCACCGCCGACGCCTGCCTGCCTGCGGTCACCCGCATGCTGCTGGCGTCCGACGGCTCCACGACGTACTTGCTCGAGGCCATGCTCGGCACTCGCCTGAGCGTGGTCGTCGACGAACAGCGGCATAATCTCACCGCTACTGCAATCGCGCCTGCCATCGCACGGCTGGTCGGCCTGAACGCCGACGACGCAGTGCTGCTGCGGACATCCCGGCTGGTCACCGACGATGGAGCCACCATCTCGCGGAACCTGGTGACCGCGCGTTGGCCACCAGACCCGGCCATCGCTGAGATCATCACCGATCGTACGGCTCCGATCGGCCCGGCGCTGCGGCATGCCGGCATCACGCAGGCCCGGCGGATCCTGCGGTCCGGGACGGCGCGATGGTCACAGACCGAAGCGCCAGCCGCGTTCAAGGAGTACGTCATCAACCGACCCGCTGCATCCCCCGTGCACATCCGCGAAACCTTCAATCCACACTTTGTCCCGACCGTCAAGGTCCTCGCCTCGGGCACCGGGGAGCAGCGATGAGCGTTGTCGTTGCCCCGGTCCAGTGGCAACCTGCCGATCTCTACACACTGCCCGCCCACCAGCAGCCGCAGTGGGCCGATAGGGCGAGCCTGCGTTCCGCGGTGACCTCGCTCCGCGAAGCGGGTCCGCTGGTAAGCCCTACGCAGGTGCAGGCGTTGCGCCAGCGGCTCGCCGAGGCGGCCGCCGGCACCGTCTTCGTGGTGCAGGCGGGTGACTGCGCGGAAAGCTTTGACGACAGCCCAGGCGACGCGGTCACAAAGGCAGAGGTGCTCGCGGCCCTGGCCGACCGAGTGGGCGCTGCCGTCGACCGACCGGTTGTTCCCATCGCCCGAATGGCCGGACAGTACGCCAAACCCCGTTCGGCCCCCGTGGAGACCGGCCATGCGGTGCACTTGCCCGCGTTTCGCGGTCACATCATCAACGGCGAGCACTCCACGCTGCACGACCGGCAGCACGACCCGGCGCGGTTGGTACACGCCTACCGTCATGCCGCCCAGACAGCCTCCGCCCTGCGCCTGGTTGGCTGGCTCGACACGTTGTGGCTTAGCCACGAGGCGCTGGTGCTCGACTACGAGATCCCGCAGGTCCGTCCGTTCGGCGAACAGTGGCTGCTGACCTCGACCCACCTGCCGTGGATTGGGGCGCGCACAAACCAGCCGGCCTACGCCCACATCGGCCTCGCCAGCAGGATCGTCAACCCGGTGGCCTGCAAGGTGACGACACAAACCAGTCCCCGGACCCTGCTGGACATCTGCACACGGCTTGACCCGGACCGCTCCCCCGGGCGGCTCGTGCTGATCTCTCGGATGGGTGCGCGAACAGTAACGCGAGCGCTGCCCCCGCTGCTGCGGGCGGTTGCCCAGGCGGGGCACCCGGTTACCTGGCTCTGCGATCCCATGCACGGCAATACGTTCACTTCCGGTGTGGGGCTCAAGACCCGCCACTTGGACGAGATCGTCGCAGAGGTAAACGGGTTCCTGCAGGCCCATGCCGCGGCCGGCACGATAGCGGGCGGTATCCACCTGGAAGTGGCCGCCTCCGAGGTCACCGAATGTCTCGGCGGCCCCGGACCTGCGGAGGAACGCGACCTTCTACGCCGGTACACGTCACTGTGCGACCCGCGGCTGAGTCCGGCTCAGGCCGACGCTCTCGTGGAACGTGTTCGCTGGAGACGGTAAAACTTCATGCGGCGTTGCGAGCCGCCAGCGCCGCGACGGCTTTGTCGGTCAAAGCCGGCGGCCCGCTCCGCTCCACGAGGTTCAAAAGTCCGGGAAAAAGTCGATTCAGTTCGTCGGCGCGAATCATCACGAAGCGGTGCGTACCGGTCATCCGGGTACGGGTGATGCCCGATTCCCGGAGAACCTTAAGGTGATGCGAAAGCGTGGATTTGGCCATCGCTTCACCCAGCGCGCTGCAGGACTGCTCAGTGCCGAGCGCCATCAACGTTCGAACGACCTCTAGGCGAGCTGGATCGCTGAGAGCGTGGAGCACGTTCTCCAACCGCAGCTCGTCCTCTGCCGGATGCAGAAGCACGCGCATCTGCCACCTCCATTCGTCAATAGTTCGACGACAATCGTAGTCCAGAAAAGTTTTACTATCAACTAGTCAGGAAGAATCACTAACTGTGTTGCGCTGGCGGGGGAGGGTTCGGTCCGTCCCGTGTGGTGTGGGTCGGTCTCTGGCGGGGCTGAGTGGGGTCTGTACGGGCTCGGGCGCGCGGGGTCGGGACTGGTTGAGGCCGGAGAGTGCCGGCAGGGGTGCGGAGCGCTCCTGACGGTGCTCGGGAGGTGGGGGCCGGCACGGGTGCGGAGCGCTCCTGACGGTGCTCGGGAGGTGGGGGCCGGCACGGGTCCTGCCCGACGCCGGCGGATCCCGCGGCCGCCGGCCCGCACTGGTATAACGCAAGTGTTGCAAATGAGGGCAGATAATCGCCCGAAATGAACCCGAGCTGCATTTGCCCGGCTCGATCGGTGCCGGCAGAACGGAACGTGGGTAATGAAGTCATTAAAGCCGGCGACCCGCCAAAAAAGCAGTTACACGAAACGCGTGAACGCATTAAAGCATGCGTTCAGGCATTAAGTCGAGCAATAACGCATGCGTTAAGGTGTAATACAACAGACAGCCGCCAAACCCGTTACACCACACTATATGTCGCGCCTCGCGAAGCGATCGTCAACCGGCAGGGCCAGCTCATGCGTAATGCGCCGACCGCAGCTGATCGCGATGCCTCCGGGTCAACGGGCCAATTCGTGCTGATCATGGCAGGCGTGGCTGCAGCGCTGGGTCTGCTGTACCTGCTGGTCTTCGCGTAGCCGGCCGGCCGCCGACCTATATGTTTCCGTCGCGACCCAGGGAGGAGAACACCTATGTCCAGCACCACCGAGCGAATCACGCTCGTCCTGATGAGCGTGCTATAGCTTTCGCCGCAGTAAGCCTGATGATTCCGTCTTCCGACCGGGAGATCGTGATCGGCGCCGTTGACCACGATGACGGGCAGTTGCTCGAAGTACAGCGAGAAGCCGCGCATCTCGCCGATGGTGACCCGGCCGCCTTTGGTGGCCATGACCAGCACACCGGCTCGCTCCAAGGCGGCTACCCAGGTGTTCAGGTGCTCGTAGGGGGTGGAGGCTCCGGTGGGCAGGGGGAGTGGCGTGACCGCCAGGAGAACGCGCCGGGCCTGGGCAGCCAGGACCTCGTCGTCGTCCGGGATCTGACGAATGCGCCAGTCAGTGGCCGGCTCGATCTCGTCGAGCTCGTCCAGTTCCAATAACACGTCGTTTACACTCGGAGTACGCTTATAGTCGTTTGGTTTCTGTCTCGCAGGGGCACCGTCGAAACGTATGCCGGGTCTTACCTGCGCCGCTGCGTAACAACGGTGAACACTAATGCACTAATAGGTGTATTTACCTGTTCCCGCCTTGCATGGCGGGTCGTCGGCTACCCCCGCAACCTCGTCCCCCAAGTCCAGTGGGGGGAGCAGCCGAACCCCACTTCCTTCACCGGCCCCCGTCCAGCAAAATCGCGCACCGAACACTTGGGCCTCCCAGTGCCCCGCCGCAGCCCCAGTGGGCATCGGGGACACCAACCCCCCACCTCCCTGGCCCCGATCGACGCTCCACGACCACCACACACCCCACACCCAGAAAGGCTTCCCCGCTGACCCACACCACGCGCGGACCGAGCTCTAGAGGTCGACCACAGCCGAACCGGCGGCGTCTGTGTTGACCGTCAGCCTGGATGCCGCCGAAATCGCCACTGGCATGCCGACGAGCGTAAGGGTGCGGTCGGCACGATGAAGACGAATGATCGGGCAGGAACGGCACGACGAATTGGCTCCGACGGTGAGACTTGCTTGGTCTGATTGTCACCGGGCGCCCCAACCCTGGTACAACCAGCGACCCCGACGACTCGACGGCCGCCACGCACCTGCGTGAGCGCGCCGCTCACCGACGAGATCCCATCGCCTGAGCAGAGCGTCGACGCCCATCGTGACCAACCGACGGTCGACGTGTCCCGGACGCTCGCACGCAGCACGTCCCGGCGGTGCCAAGCGTCCCTCCCAGCAATCGCCCCGTCACCAATTACCGATCGGTAACTTGGGACGAACTGTGTTAGTGGGTACAAGATCCGGTGCATGTCGCGATCGTACGTACGCCTGGCCCATATCTGGTTCGCCGACGCGGTTCACCCTCCACGACACCTGGGTTCACGCCTGTCTTGGGCGCCGGCACCCCTGGATGCCTCCGCCGAGTTACCACTCACAGCTGCTCAACTGGCCCGAATCGTCGCAGCCCCAGTGCTGTCAATCAACAACTGTGCGTGAGGTGACCAGCGAGCCGTCATGGCTGAGTATCACCTTCTGCACCGATAGCCAGTCGAACGTCCTTCGGTGACGGAACCGCGCTCCGAGGCAGCCGACGACCAAGAACACGATCGCGTCGATTGGGGATCCTTGAGCGCTATGACGCGCAGGGCTAGAGACGCGCGGACAGGCGTCTTGATGCCGGTTGCTGCCACCGAGTCGATAGTCCGCCCCCCTGCCACACAGGTGACGCAGGCGGATGGTTCTGAAGGGTTGGCGCTGGTCCGCCTGCGGTTCGCGTCGCGGCCCGGTGACCGATCCCCAAACGGTGACCACGCGATCTTGTCCAGCACGCCTGCGGAGCCCGTCTCATCGGACGGCTACCGAGCGCGCTGTCACCGTCCGTAGTCGTGGCCGAGGACGCCGACTATGACGGCGCCGAGCACCATCAGCGCGGCGAGTGCCCAGAAGGCCACGTGCATCGCGTCGGTGTAGGAGCTGGCGGCCAGACCTTGGAGGGTCGGTGTGCCGAGCGCTTGCAGTGCACCGGGCATGTCTCCCTGAAGCAGGCGGCCGGTGGCGGAGCTCGCCGTGTCGCTGGTCACTGAGCCTGCGAGCCGGGCTTGGGTCACCGCGGTGAGGGTGGCGCCGAGTCCGGCGATAGCGACGGCTTCGCCGGTGAGCCGGGCGGTGTTGAAGATGCCGGCCGCCATGCCGGCTCGCGACGGTTCGACGGACGAGACTGCCGCACCATCCATGATCGCCAGTGAGATCGAGAATCCGATGCCGATGGTGAGCATCGGTCCGGCGATGGCGCCGATTGCCACACCCGGGTGCACCGCGGTGAGCCATGCCGAGCCGGCCGCGACCAAGACCATGGTCGCGACGAGCAGGGCGCGCTGCGACATCCGGCTGGCCAGGTGCCCCACGATCACCGGCACGATCAGCGTGGGTCCGGTGAGCAGGATGAGCAGCAGCCCGGACTTCTCGGCGCTGTAGCCGTCGACTGCGGAGAAGTAGGGCGGCAGGACGATGAGCAGCGCGACGAAGCTAAACGCGAGCAGGATCGGCATCGCGCAGATTGCGGCGAAGCGCGGGTTCCTGAGCAGCGAGATGTCGATCATCGGGTGGGGTCGGCGTGTCTCCAGGACGGTGAAGGTCACCATCAGCAGGGTCGACAGGGCGAAGCAGGCCAGCACCAGCGGCGAACTCCAGCCGAGGTTGGGCGCTTCGACCATGGCGACGACAAAGAGTGAGAGGCCGAGTGTGAAGGTGGCGGCACCGGGGTGATCGGTGGCCGCGCCGTGGTGATCGCGGGACTCGGTGAGCAGCGGTGTGGCCGCGAGCACCGGCAGCAGCGCCACCGCGGCGACCAGGAAGAACATGCGCCATCCCCCGAGCGAGGTGACCAGCACGCCGGTGATGAGCGGCCCGAACGCCAGGCCAACTCCGATGGAGGTCCCGAACATTGCGAAAGCCTTGGCGCGTTGCTCACCGGGGAAGGCCTGCGCCAGAAGCGCGCTGCCGCCGGTCGTGGTGGCAGCCGCGCCGGCCCCGGCGAGGGCCCGTGCCGCGATCAGGACACCGACGTTCGGTGCGATGGTCGCCACGATCATCGCACCGGAGAAGAGGCCGACGCCGGCGGTGAACATGCGCCGGCGGCCGGTGAGATCGGCGAGCGAGCCGGTGATGGCCATGAAGCTCGCGAACGTCAGGAAAAAGGCGTTGACGACCCACTGCGCGGCACTCAAGCCGGTGTGCAGGCTGGCGTTCACGCTCGCCACGGTGAGCGAGGCACCTGTGGCAGAGATCGGCACCAGCACGATGGCAGCACACACGATGAGTAGGGTCGTTCCCGGCCGCTCACGCAACGGTGTGCGGGTGCCGGCGGTTGACGCCGTTGATGATTTCGTGGCCGATGACATGGATCCTCCCGGTGGCGTTCGAGTGATAGGCGGCACGGGTGCAGTCTCAGGTACCTGAGATGTATCAGCTAAACGAATCATACGCGCAGCCTGATGTCAACCCAAGCTCTGGGCTACGTATCGATTGCGATGTAGAACAGTGTCGGTACGGTGATAACCACGCGGAACGCAGCAGCACCACCTCGTGAGGAGGACGGCATGGCGGTCGAGCAACGCATCGTCGAACTCGTGAATATGCGTCTGGGTACCTGGTTGCGCCAGGCCGAGCAGGCCTTGATGGCCGAGAAGAGCCGCGTACTGAAACCGTTCGGGCTCACGGTGTCCCAGTACGCCGGCCTCCACGCACTGTCTGTGGCCCCGCTGTCCGGAGCGCAACTGGCCCGCGTGTGCTGCGTGACGCCGCAGAGCATGGCGAGCATGCTCGCCAGCCTCGAAGCGCGTGGGCTCATCGAACGCACTCAGTCCGAGGTGCACGGGATGGTGCTGATCGCCAGCCTGACCGACGCCGGCCGAGAGTTGTTCGAACCCGCCGACGCCGCAGCCCTGGCCGTCGAGGCCCGACTGTCCGCCGCGTTCACCCGAGGCCAGGACGAACAGCTGCGTGAACACCTCGCACGGGCGATCGCCGTCTTGTCAGCACCCGGCGACGGCGAGGCGACCGACGAAACAGCACGGACCGCGCGTCCTCGTCGGACCGCACAGCCCCGCTCGTGACGACGTGCGGACGCCCGTCCCGTCACCCGCGCTGCCATCGAGGAACCAGAATGCGCGGCGACCGAAACTGCCAGCTGAGCGACCGACTCGTCGACGAACTGGTCGGCTGGGGCGATGTCGACACGATCGCTGCCCGGGTCCGCGAGAATCTGGCAGCCGGCGTCGCGTCCGCGGTCGCATCCACCGCCCGGCAATCGGCCAAGCACTGTGCGTCGCGATCATCGGTGCCATCGTCATCGCCGGACTCAGCAACGACCCCCACACATCACTACCCGCGGCAAGCCAGCCAGGGTGGTTGGGCCATCGCCTCCGCGGCAGTCGTAGTGCTCCTCCTTGCGGTCACCACCACCGGACGGGCGCAAAGACACCCCGCCGAGCGGACTGCGGCCCCCTCCTGTCAACGAACCATCGGCAGCCGCCGCCCGATAGACCAAGACGCAAGAACGACTCGATTACCGCGACCGTAGGCGCCGAATAGGGATCGTCCACCGGGCGTCTGCTTGACCGGTCGCTCGGTGAGTGCCCTGCTGGTCGGGGCCGGGCAGCGGCGTGGAAGCCTGGGCTGGTGCAGATGACGGCGCGCGTGTGATGGGCCTGGTCGGCGCCGTCGTGCTCGCGGCGCTGCT
>JAABUJ010004237.1_pt1 | contig 15282 bp, 13 predicted proteins | sample 5559131 | NCBI WGS metagenome assembly JAABUJ01 (sample SAMN10711875, study PRJNA513366) | rock metagenome | isolation source: Antarctica rocks | place: Antarctica: Victoria Land, Mt New Zealand nord | collected 2016-01-07 | reverse complement strand
CGATCATGGTGAAGAACGCCAGGACCAGCAGCAGGCCGGAGCTGCTGCCGGTCACCAGGCCGGCTGCCATGACGTCGGAGAGCCGCTGGGCCGAGCCGGCCATGCCCTGGTGCAGGACGTAGGAGCTTAGCGCGTCGGTGGCTCCGAGCGCCAGCTCGGTGAAGGTGACAGCGAGAGCGGCACCGAAGACGGCCTGGAAGACCCCAATCAGGGAGCGGATCGGGTTGCGGCGGCGCAGCACGGCGCCGACTAGGTCGAACAGGAACAGCATGAGCACGATCGGGGCGGATACGGCGAGCAGGACGGCGTAGTTCTGGGTGAAGAACGACTCGGTCAGGTCGACCTGAGTCGCGGTGTCGATGGCGCCGGCGAGGTCGTTGAGCATCTCCTTGGCACCGTCGGTGAACTTCTCCGCGACCGTGTCCAGCACCGACTTCGATGCTTCGCAGACGGGGTTGAGCCAGCACGGCAACGCCACCACCTGCACGTCGGTGGTCGTCGCTGCCGGCGCCGGTGTTGGGGCGGCCAGCGCCGGCGTCACGTTCAGGGTCAGCGCGGCGAGGGCGGCCAGCAGCAGCACGACGGCGGTGCGGCGCAAGCGGTTGGTCATCAGGCGGGGTCTCCCAGGTGCTCCGGGCCCGCCCGCAGCGCAGCAGTCGCGCGCCGCGGGCCCGTCGTCGTGGTGCTCGGCATGGCGCTGCTAGTGGACGCTCTGGCCGATGTGGAAGAAGAAGTTGATGATTGCGGCGGCGGCGCCGACCAGGAACGCGACACCGACCGAGGTGACGACGCCGGTCTTGCCGCCCTGCGCCGCCCCGTAGTTGCCGGTCCGGGAGCCCAGCGCCCAGACGATCGCGGCGGCCAGGAACCCGGCCGCGCCGTCGAGGGCCGTGCTGAGGCCGACAAGGTCGCCCCGATGCTCGCCGCTTACAACGCCGGCCCCGGCGCCGTGCTCGCCGCCGGCGGCATCCCGCCCTACCCCGAGACCCAGGCGTACGTCCAGACAATCGAGGCGCTGGCCGCCAAGCTCGCCGGCCCGCCGGCCGCCGGGCCCGTTCCGGTCAACGACCCGGTCGCCGCCAAAGCCATCGCGTTCGCCCGCAGCAAACTCGGCCTGCCCTACCAGTGGGGCGGCACCGGCCCGCTCTACGACTGCTCGGGCCTCACCCAAGCCGCCTACGCCTACGCCGGCGTGGCCCTGCCCCGCACCACCACGATGCAGTTCGCCTACGGGCCGCGGGTCCCCGTCAGCACCATCACGCCCGGAGACCTGATCTTCTTCGCCAGCGATGGCACCGCGGCCGCGCCCGGCCACGTCGCGCTCTACCTCGGCGGCGGCCAAATGCTGGACGCCCCGCACACCGGGGCCGTCCTCCACATCGGCCCGCTGTGGGGCACCCCCACCGGCGCGACCCGCCCGGCCGCGTTGGCAGGGCACTGATGGCCGCGGCCGACCCGCCAGTCCCGGGGCGGCTGCTGATCCACCCGACCGCCATGCGGCAGGCTGTCGCCGCGGATCACCCGTTTGGAGTAACCCCCGAACCACCTGGCGATCGGAAGGGCATGGCGCGCGGCTACACGTTCGACCCGATCCGGCTACGCCTGACCCGGGTACGCGCCGACCTCACCCAGGCCGAGCTCGGCAGCCTGGTCGGCACCACCGCCTCGCAGATCTCCCACTACGAACGCGGCCGCGCGCAGCCGTCGGTCAAGAGCATCCAGAAGCTCGCGGTCGCACTCGACATCGCCCCCGCCGTACTGCTGGCCAAGCTCGACGACGCCGACAAAAAGCTCAGCGACCTGCGAGTCAGCGCCGGGCTGACCCAGGCCGACGTCGCCAACGCGCTCACACTGAACGACCGCAACTACAGCGCCATCGAACGCGGCGAGCTCGGCCTGACGCCAGCGTTCGCCGAGCAGCTCGCCGACACCTTCGGCGTCACACTCGACCAGGTCACCGCCGCCTACTTCAACGCCCGGCGGCAACGACGCGCCCGCGGGATGCAACTGCAACCGCTCCGCGAGGAACACGTCCGCTCCCCCGACGAACCGACCGTCCCGCGCATCCCCAACAAGGGACCGCGGCCCTTCACCCCACCACCCGGCTACGAGTAGCACCATCCGCGCAGTTGATGTGCTGGTGCTAGTGGTCTGTCTGTGAATTGATCTGGCGGGTCGGTGCTGCCCGGCCCTTGGTCGTGCCTGTCACGATTGGCCCGGCCTTGCGTTGACCGCGACCAGCGAGCCGAGTCGAGGCACCGTCCGCCTGCCCCGCCATTTCGCAGACGGACCACTAGTGCGGGGCGGGTGAGGACCTGGTCGTCGACGAGGTCCTTGCCGCCTGGCCGGACCGACGCCGGTTCGCACCTAGTCATCAGCCAGCGGCACGTCCACATCGACGCCGTTACGGCGGTCGCCGGAACGGCGTCGAGACGCTGCCCTATCCCCAATGCGAATGCACTCGGACCGCGACACGCCGCGCTAGGTGCTTGGAGTGCATTCTCCGCTGCGGCAGGCTGCTGCCCATGGCAACAGGAGGCCCCGGCCGAAGAAGGCGTCGCGGCGAACTCGCAGGCCCGACGGTGTGCATGCAGGCGCGAGTCTGCGAAGACACCCGACGGAAAGCGAACGCGATCGCTGACGCTCTCGGCATCACGCTCTCGGAGTACCTCGAGCGCCTCGTCAATCGCGAAGCGCTCGACCCCCAGGGACGTCCGACCTGGGCCGACGAAATCCCGGCACATACTTCTGACGACCCGCTACCGGGCCTGGACACGGTGAACGCCGCCTAGACCACCCCGGCCGCCAACCGGCGGCCAACAGCACGAAGCCCCACACCCCAAAGCTCGTTTGGCCGCGAATTCGGGTGCAGGGCTTCGTCTACCACTACGGAGGTCACTATACCCCCGCCGTCACGGTGGGTCAGGTCGTGCGTCCGGCTTCGCTGCCGCGCGTGTCGCGCTGACCCGCCATCTGAGCCTGCGCATGGCCGGCGCCGCCCGGCCCCGTGACGCTGACAGCGCCCGATCCGATCAGGGTCGGCGCTGACACCCCCACCCCGGCTGACACGCCCGACCTGCTCTGGCGCATGTTCGCGCCTGCGGTCGCCGGTCAGTTGCGGGTCCGGATCGCCCGGGATCGGGTCTCCTACCGGCAGGCGTGGGAACGGTCCCTGGATCCGGAGGGCCGGCCCAAGCTGCCGGCTGCGGTCCGGCTGTACGGCCGGGACGGCCGCGCCCGGTGCCTCGCCCTCGACCTGGATGTCGGGCGCGGCGGGCACGCGCAGGTGGCCGCTGACACCGACCGGCTGCTGGCCCTGGTCGCCGCCATCGGCGGGCGGGCGTTCGTCGACGAGTCCCCCACCGGCGGCCGTCACGTCTACCTGCCGCTGCACGAACCGGTCGCGCTGGAGGACCTGCGCCCGGTGCTGCGGTCGCTGGCCGCGCTTGCCCCGTCGCTGGACCTGACCCCGATGCTGAACGCGGCCGCGGGCTGCATCCGCCCGCCCGGCGCGGCGCACCGCACCGGCGGCACCCAGCGCCTGCTCACCCCGTTGCCGCAGGCCCGCGAAGTCGCCCTGCGCGGCAACAGCCCGCGGGTGTGGCGGGCGCTAAGTGCCCGGCTGGCGCCCCGCTTCGACGACCCCACTCCCCCGGCCGGCTCCGCCGACCCCGACGAGCTCGATGAGCCAGCCGCCGCACGCCGGCCAGCCCAGCCACTGTCGGCGGACTACCTAAGGCTGGCCCGGACCGGGGACTACAGCGACACGCCGTATCGGACCGGATCGGAGGCCCGCCAGGCGGTGCTGACCTCCGCCGCCGCCCGCGGCTGGCGGCTGGTCGACGTGACCCGGCACCTGGAAACCGGCGCCTGGCCCGGGCTGGCCGGCCTGTACGGCCGGTACCGGTCCGGCTGGCGCACCGCGCTGTGCCGGGACTGGCGCAAAGCAGGAGCGTTCCTGGCCGCGCGAGAGCGTGTCTCCAACTCCCCCACAAGGGAGAATTACTCACACCCCCCCACCCCTGACTGGTCACAGACAGCCACTATGAACGGAGATGATCCCGGTGGGGAACGGGACTATGTGTTCCTGCGTCAGTGGTGGACCGCGCTGACTCTGGCCAGCACCGACCGGTACGGCAGCAGGGCCGGGCTGACTTTGCGGGCGGTGCTGTACGCGATCGGCGCCGCTGCGCAGAAGCGCGGCCACCGTTACGTCGCCTTCGGCACCCGCAGTCTGTCGCTGGGCTCGGCCCGCGACCACACCACCGTCGCCGCCGCGTTGCGCGCCCTACGCGACGAAGCCGACCCGTTCCTGGTGCTGCTCGATGGTGGTCGCGGCCCGGCCGGGGACCTCTACGAGTTGCGGATCCCTGACGTCTACTTGCGCCGTGCCGAGACCCGGCGCTGGCCCGTCGGCCGACTCCCTCAGGTCGACTCGGTGTTCGGTGAGCTCGGTCTGCCCGCGTTCTTCGCCCACATCGCCCTCGACCAGGCACCCCGACCGGTTAGTGATCTCGAGGACCGCGCCGGGCTGACCCGCCCCACCCTGTACAGGGCACTGGAGGCCCTAGCCGACCACGGCCTTGCCCAGCGGGTATCGGGCGGGTGGCGGCTCGGCCGCACCAGCCTGCACCTCGCCGGCGAGCGACTCGGCATCCCCGAACTCGTCGCCGCCCTACTCGCCAAGATCCGACACGAGCGCGCCGCCTGGTGGGCCCGACTCGGCTTGGTCCGCCCCGGCCCTCCCCAGGCCGATGACGCAGCTGGCTCCCCTGGCCGCAGCGAGTCGGGCCCAAGCCCACCGGAGGACTGGAGCGGCATACCACCGGGGGACGAACTGTCGCCCGACGAGCCGTACACGGTCCTCGACCTGCTCCACGACGCCCTCGGCGCGGTGCCGATCCCGCCGGGTGGATGACCCTCCCCCGGCGGCCTCGCCACGGTGGCACCCGAGGTATTACCCTGGCCGGGTGGCCGTCACGAAACTCTCCGTCGCCCTTGACGAGCGCGTCGCATCTGCGGCCCGCGGCGCCGCGACGCGCGCCGGAATGAGCCTGTCCGCGTGGCTGTCCCGCGCCGCCGAACAGGCCGTGCGCATCGATGAAGGACTGCGCGCCGTCGCCGAATGGGAAGCCGAGCACTCCCCCATCACCGCCGCCGAACGCGTAGCCGCCGATGCTCTGCTCGACACCCTCGCCGCTCGCCAGCGCGCCGCCGCTTCCTGAGTGCTCACCTACGACACCGGCGCGCTGCTCGGCGCCGAAGCAGGCAATCGTGCGGTGTGGGTCCTGCACGAGGCCGCGCTTCGCCGCGGGCAGCCACCTACCGTGCCCGCCGTCGTCCTCGCCCAGGCGTGGCGCGGCGGCCCGCAAGCCCAGCTCTCCCGGCTGCTCAAAGGCTGCCGCCTCGACCCGCTGACCGAGACCCAGGCCCGCGCTGCCGGCGTCGGCTGCGGCGCAAGCCGCACCGCGGACATCGTCGACGCGGCAGTCGTGGTCACCGCCGCCGCCCGGGGCGACACCATCGTCACCAGCGACCCGACCGACCTCGCCCGCGTCGCCGACGCACTCACCCTCACGGTCGACCTGCACCGGGTGTAGGAGCACAGCGACAGCCCGAGTTGTCCTGCTGCTTACGCGTTCGCTCTCTCGCGCCCTTCTGGCTGAGTGCTACCCGAAGTGCGGCGGCCGCCGCCGCTGTCCGCGTCACGCCACCGCTGTCCGCGTCACGCCACCGTTGTCCGCGTCACGCCACCGGCTCCGCTTCGCCGCCGCGCCCACCTCGGCCAGCTTCGCCACCTCCGCCGGGTCCTGCCGAAGCGCCAATTGCACCGTGTCCGACGCAACACGACGGCCGCGCGGTACCCGATCGCCCCCGGAAGGGCTCTCAGCGGCCCGCAGAGCGTCTAAAACGGCCTCAGGCTGATCTGTGGCTGTCCATGCCACCAGATGCCCCTAAGAAGAGCGTTCAGGTCCGCTCAGCAACCCTCGCACGACGTCCTCGTACAGCTGTCTCGGCACCCCCGCCGCACCACCTGCTGGGCCGACGTCAGCGCACGTGTATCTGGTGCCCGTAGAAAGCATCTGCGAGTCCCGGAGCAGCCCGGCGTCAAGCCGCGCACGACGCCCGCCATGCGAGGGGCAACGCACGTACACAAGCAAGTGCACAAGCAACAAAACAAGCAAGGTCACAAGTTACGACCTAGTAGGTACCCACTCCGATCCACCAGCAGTGCACCTCGCAGGCGCAACGGCGTGTCGCCTCGCAAGGCTCACCCCGGGAGGCAAGCATGGGTACATGCATGTCATTGTCGTTGCCAACGCCAAGGGAGGCGTGGGCAAGACCACCCTGATCGCCCAACTCGCCGGGCTCCTCGCAGCCGCCGGCCACCGAGTGCTCGCCATCGACCTGGACCCCCAGGGCAACCTCGGCCGAGACCTCGGATACGCCGACCGGACAGACAACGGCGACGCCCTTGCCGACACCCTGCTACGCAAACGCCCTGCCCAGCCGATTACCGACGTCCGCCCGGGACTTGACGTGCTACCCGGCGGGCAAGCCCTCGGCGACGTTCCCGCCGTCGCTGCCAGCCGCCGCATCGACGGGCGACCTCTCACCGGGACGCTGGCCGACGCACTAGCCCCGCTGCATGAGAGCTACCAGTGGACATTCATCGACACCCCACCGGGGGAGCGGTTCCTCGTCGAAATCGGTCTGACCACCGCCCAGCACCTGATCATTCCGACCCGCAGCGACGACGCCAGCATCGACGGCCTCGAAATCACCGCGCAACGCTTCGTCGCCGCCCGCCAAGCGAACCCTGCCCTGGAGCTACTCGGCGTCGCCCTGTTCGGCACCTCCGCCCGGGCGGCCCGAATGCGGGACGCGGTGCGCGCCACCATCGCCCGACTGCTCGAAGGAGCTGCGCCGGTCTTCACCAGTGAGATTCGCTACCTCGAAACCGCCGCCTATGACGCCCGCCGGCAAGGCCTCCTTGTCCACGAACTCGAGGGCGCGCAACGACGCGCCCTCACCGACCGGCTCGCCAGACTGCGCCGGGGTGACCGGCCCACTGACGCTCTCTACAGCCGGGATGCCAGTAACCTCGCCGCCGACTACCAGCAACTAGCCGAAGAAGTCGTCGCGCGGATCAGCTCGGCCGCTGCCGCCGGAGCACCGGCATGAGTCCGCGGCGGTCCCTCGGGAAAGACTTCGCCCCACCCGACCGCAGCGCCGGACTACGCACCATGCTGCCGCCATCAACCGCGCCTGCCTCGACCAGCACCACAACCCACGACGACGAACCAGCGCCCGGGGAGGCCCCGGCTTCCGGCAAAGACCGGCGGCGGCCGGACAAAGCGCGACCGCGTACCGAACGGCGACCCGAGTCCGGTGGCCTCGCCCTCGTCGTCGTCTACCTGTCCGACTCCGTCTACCTGGCGCTTCGAAGTCGCGCCCGCAGCAGCTCACGCTCCTACACCGACATCGCCCTGGACGCCGTGGAGACCCACCTGGAGGCGCTGCGCACCCACTGGAAGGACGACGCAGTACCCGCGTCGGCAGCCGGCGCCCTGTTCCCCCGGCGACAGCCCAACCGTGCATACCGCGAGGAGCCCACCCGTCAGGTGCAGCTCCGGCTGCAGACTGACGCAGCCGCCACTCTGCGTCGCGTCGCTACCGAATGCCAGGCGCCCAGCACCACCGCGCTCGTCGACCAAGCACTACGTCGAGAGCTGCTCGACCACCGACACGGCTAAGGAGGCGGCAGCCAATAGTTGAAGAGGGTTGCCCATGTGAGTGCAGTAGTGCCGTCCCAGTGCCCAGGAAGGCCAAGCGTCCAACACCCGGCAAGCGCGCCTGGCCCGGCGAGGTCGCCGTAGAGCCGCTCAAGCGTGCTCGGGGTCCTCGCGGCCAACACGCCAAGGTGCGTTGTGGCGGGCCCCTCGACGGTTCAAACCGCCCAGGGCGCCCCCTGCGGGGCCGGTACGGACGGCCTGCGGCCGGCTCAACTGTCCAAGGCTGCCCCCCGGATTGTGCGGGGTCGCTCCTCCCCGGGCAAGGGCGCCCAAGATCCTTCCTCGGGCGCTGCGCGGGAAGCTTCTTGGGCTTGTTCCCTGGCCCGGCGAGCCGCTGCGACCCCTGCGGGCGGCTTTGCGGCGGAGGGGTGAACCCACCGCCCTCAAGGCCGGGGGACACCGGCCCACCCGCACCCGCTAGTCGGGACGGGACAGGGAGGCCGAGATGAGCACCAGCACACACACCAGCAGCACAACCAGCACGACCGGCGGGCAGGACAAGCTCACCGCGTTGCACGAGCAGATCAGCGACGGTGTCGCGGCGCTGGTGGAGTCCGATGGGTGGCGGGCGATGCTGGACACCGCGGCGAAGTTCCACAGCTACAGAGGTGGCGGAGTTGGGATATTCGAAGTCCGTGAATGCTGTCTTGCCGGGTCGTCAGGTGCTGCGGTTGGCCGCGTACCTGGCCCAGTCGCCGCCGGCTTGGCTGGTTCGGCGAACGGTCTGTGGGGCCTTGAGGCCGAGGACTCCAGTGAGCATGGCCGGGGGGATCTCCTTGGTGAGCTGATCGAGCGCGGCCAGCCTCATCCGGCGTGGCTCGATGCCGAGCGCGCGCAGCCGGTTACCCAAGTTGACTGCGGCGAGGTGGCGTCCCGCCCGTTGGCCGGGCAACAGCCAATTGCCGGGCACTTGCTCGGCGACACCGGCACGTCGACGCATCGGCAGCGACCCGATGAGAGTCGCGAACGGTTCTTGGAGCTCGAGCGGGTCCTCACCGAGGCTGACAGTGACGGTCTTCCCGTCGATCTGGACGTCATCGGTAGTGAGTGCGCAAATCCGGACGAGCGGCTGGGCGTAGAGCACGACGAGGGCGCCGGCAACGCGGTCGACGGTGTCCAGCGTGGTGTCGTGGACGAGCCGGCGGGCGATAGTCCATCGCTGCTCGGGATCGGCGTGTGTCTGGCTCCGCGACTGGTAGGACGGCGGCAAGATGAGCGTGCTGGGCAGGCGTTTGGTGTGTTGCGCCCAGACCAGAAACGGTCTGATGTGGTGGCGTCCGGCCCTGCTGGCGCTGAACCAGTTGTCGAGGTCGCGCTGCTCGCAGCCCGACAGCGTGCGTTGCGTCGCCTCGAGGCTGTTCAGGAACACGACGACCTGACTCAGGGTGCGTTTGGCGTTCCCGATCGCGGCGCGGATGTCCACGTGCCCGTCGAGGTGCCTGCGCAGTCGGGGCATGACCTGCCATCGCAGCCAGCTTCGAACGGTCCGGGCGTCGCTGACCTCGACGGTGCTGAGCACCTGCTGACTGTCGTCGTGGAAGCGGCCCAGGAGACGGTCGGGGTCTTCGGGCAGCCCGCCGGTTGCCAACAGCAGGTCCCGCAGGTGTTCCACGGCTCGGCTCGCGGGTTGGTCGTCCAGTGCCGTGTGTGTCAGTGGCAGTCGGCCGCTGTCGAGGTCACCGAGCAGCGCGGCGATCGCTGGTCGGCGCAGCCAGCGCCGGGTGGTCATCGGCTCGGCGGCCAGGATCGCGGTCCGCAGGGCGCGCAGCGCTCCCTGCGGGTGCTCGGGCAGTACCTGGTCAACGGTCCGGCGCAGCGTGCAGGGCTGGCAGATCTTCTGTCCGTCGATCAGGCTCAGGGCGCGGTTGTGTTGGCAGTCGGCGCAGCTGCGCACGGCCCGTGCCCGGCAGGCATGGCACCGGGCCTGATCGTCGAGCAGCCGGTCCGGCTGCTGACAGTCACCGCAACGGCCTCGTCGCCGGTGAGGATCGAGCCGGCATCGTCGGCAGGGACGCGGGTCGTCGCTTCGGCGGGTCTTGCCGCAGGTGGGGCAGCGCCACGCGCAACTGCGGCAACGAACGCGCAGGCCGTGCAGGCTCACCTCGGGTCCGGTCGGCTGCTGGCAGGACGCGCAGGGTGGGGCGGGCAGGTCAGCACCTGCGGTCCGCAACGCGATCACCAACCGGGCCAGCGCGAATGGCAGCGCTCGGTCGGTGAGCTGGTGGGTGGCGAGCAGCTCGGTGAGGACGCGCAGCTGGTGCCGGCGGGGCGCGACGGATGCAAGGACGCCGGTGATCGTCGCGTCGTCCAACACTGCCCCTGGGGCAAGGACGGCCGTGAGTTGCTGGAGCAACTCGGCGTGCTGAGAGTCGCCGCGTCCGCGCTGGACGCAGCGCCCGCAGCGAGGGTTGCCGGCCTCATCGCGGTTGTAGGGGCGTCGCAGCAGACCGCAACCGACGCATATGTGTTTGCCGGCGCGCCTGGAGTGGCAGGCGCCGCAGAGCACGCCCTCGGCGAGCCGCAGGTGCGCGGGTTCCGATCGGCCGCAGTCCAAGCAGCGCGGATGGATCACCGTGATCTGCTGTGCGCCGGCGGTCGCCAGGGCGCGGACGAACCTGTCGAGCACCGGCGGCAGGCTGGTCGGGCCAGTGACGAGCGTGTCGGGGTGCGCCTGCAGGTGCCGGGCGAGTTGGCCCAGACAGCGCACCCCAGCGGTCTGCTCGACGATGTGCAGCACGGTGGCCTCGGACAACACCGGCTCGACGTTCATGACCGCGGCGAGGATCGCGGCCTTGCGGGTTTCGGCCAGTCGGTCAGCGGCCACGGCGGCGTAGCACCGGTTGCACCAGGGTTGCCCGTCGCCGTTGCGGCCAACGAGCTGCCCGTGCCGGCTGCACGAGTGGCACAGACCTTGGTGCCGGCGGGCCGTGCAGGCCGAGCAGATCGGACGCTGCGCGCTGGCGCTCTTCAGCGTCACCTGCCGGCCGCAGCCGGCGCAGGCCGGAGCGGTCACCGGTCGCGGTGGATCTCGGCTCGCCGCGGGGTCCGGTTGCGCCCCGCCGCGGTCGCGGGCCCGGCCGTGCCGGTGGTGCCGGTCGCCCGTGAACGGCGAGCTTCCGTGACCGGCTCGATGAGATCGTTGGGGCTGCAGTCCAGGATGTCGCACAAAGCCATCAAGGTGCGCAGGCTCAGCCGTTCCGGGGTTTGGGTGACCAGCCGGTATACCTGCGCGGCCGACAGCACGATGCCCCGGTCGGCCAGCAGCGGCGCCAGTTCGGTGGTGGCGAACAGGCCGTGCTCGGCCATCCGCATCCTCAGCGTCCAGGTGTATCCGAGCTTGCGGGCGCGTGCCATCGCGGTGCTCCTGTCCTCAGTCGCCGACTGGATCGGTGAAGGCCCGGTTCAACGCTCGGCGCAGCGCCTCGTTCTTGTAGTCGCTGCCGACGGTCGTGTAACCCGCCGTCGTCGACCCCCACGAGTGACCGGCCTGCTGCTGGACGAACAGATGGTCAAAGCCGTCCTCGATCAGATGCGACACATAGGAGTGCCGCAGGCAGTGCGGTCCGAGTTCGGCGGGCAGACCGCACGCCTGGCGGTAGGCGGCGAACCGGGTGTTGAGGTGGTCGGTCGAGATCGCCGCGCCCCGCTCGGTCGGCCACAACGATGTGCTCGTCGTCGCGTAGCCGGGTCGGATCTCCTGGACCCATTCGGCGAGGGTTTCCGCCGACCAGCCCATCGTGGTCAGTACGGTCCGTCGCCGTGGCGGGCTGCCCTTCAGCGCCTTGCCGTAACGCACCGACACCGCGCCGTACCGGCCGAACTGCTCGGCGTGCGGATTCGCCGACAGATCGGCCACCTCCAGCATGGTGGCTTCCCGGCGGCGCAACCCGAAGGCGTAGACCGTCTTGAACAGCACGGCGTCGCGGAACGCCGCAAGCCAGCCCTTCCGGCCGGTCTTGGTCACCGTCGCCACCCGCTCGTCGCAGTAGTCGAAGAAGGTCTGCAGCTCCTGCCGGCTCAGCGGCCGGTTTCCCGGCCGGGTCTCGCTCTGGTCTCGGTGCGCCCCGGTGTTCCACTCGTGGAAGACCTGCACCGGGGGGGTGCCGAACCGCTGCTCGCAGACCTCATCCCAGCCGTAGCGGCGATCGGTCAGGTAGGAGCAGAACAGCTGCACCGACATCTGATAGTTCCGCAGCGTCGAGTGCGCCAAGCCGCGGCCCACCAACGCCGTCGTCCACTCCTCCACGTCGCTCGCCGTCCAGTTCCACGGGTAGTCGTTGCTGAACTTCACCAGCCGGCGCACCAGCAGCACCCGCTGCTCGATCGTCGTGGCCGCCAACAGACGCGAGGTCTGCTGCGCGACCCAGCCCGCGAGCATCGCCTCCAACACCGCCTCCTCCGGGGCCAAGAACGCGACCCCCGAGGCCAACATCGACTCCGCCGAACCCGGCACCACCACCCGTGCCAACCGCTCGGCTCGCATCCAACTCCATCCCAGACCGCCAACAGTGCGGTGACGGTATCATTCATCCAATGCACGGTCGATGGCGGGATCCCTTGTAGCGCAAAGGCTTATCAAGCACTACGGTTGGGCGCCACACCGGGCACAGTGCCGAGAATCCACGCGGCAGCACCGAATGCCAACTCCCTGAATCATGCATCCGATGCAATTGGCCGCACTTCCTGGGCAACCTGCTGCTGATCGGCGCGCAGGCCCCGCAGGCCACCCGGGTCGCGGGGTTCCGCACCTGGCAGGGCTTGGGTCGGCAGGTACGCAAAGGGGAGCGGGGCATCGCGGTCCTGGCGCCGTGCACCTACCGCCCCAAGATGGCCGAGCGGGCCGAGCCGGCAGCACCGGCCGGGCACGAGCCGGCCACCACCTGCAGCGGGGGAGCGGCGCCCGACGTTGGCGGCAAGCAGGTCCGGGGCTTTCGCGTAGTGCATGTGTTCGCGCTACACCAGACCGAGGGGGCGCCGTTGCCCGAGGTCGCCCCGGCACTGCTGGTCGGGCAGGCACCGGCCGGGCTGTGGAAGGACCTCGCCAGCCAGGTGGCCGGACACGGCTACACGGTGCACCGCGGTGACACCGGACGGGCCAACGGCTGGACCGACCCCACCAGCCACACGGTCCGGGTCAGCAGCGCGGTGGACGACGCCCAAGCGGTCAAGACGCTCATCCACGAGCTAGCGCACCTCGAGGCCGGGCACGTCGCGGACCTGCCGACCTACGCCACCTGCCGCGGCCGGTGCGAGGTCGAGGCCGAGAGCATCGCGTACGTGGTGGCCACCGCACAGGGCATGCACGCCAGCGGCTACACCTTCGCCTACGTTGCCGGCTGGGCCGGGGGAGACCTCACCTGTGTCCGGCAGGCCGCCGAGACCGTCACCAAAGCCGCCCGCACGATCCTTGGCCGTTGCAGCGCCGATAGCGCGACCGCCCCCGCCGACCTGGCCGGCACCGCCTGAGCCCCGGGGCCCGGGGCCCGCCGCCCCCGGGCCCCGGGCCTCCGGCTGAACCTGCGCCAGGAGAGCCCGCCATGACCCCCGGCCGGCGCGTGCCGCCCTCGAGCTGTTCCAGACGGGGACGCCCACTGCAGGCTGGTCACAGCTTGGGGGAGCCGCTGGCCTAGGCCGCGGTCCTCGGCAGCCTGCGCAGGCACCCTGCACCTACCGCCCGAAGCCGCCGATCAGCCCACCTAGTGGTCCGTCGTTGAATTGATCTTGCGGGTCAGTGCTGCGCGGCCTCGCTGGACCTTTTCGATGATGTCGAGGATGTCCCAAGTCTGGTGGAACTTGGGTGGCGATCCGGGGTGAACTTTATGCGGCGGCTCCGACAGTTTCGTGGGTCTCGGCCGCCGTGTCTGGGTGGGCGTGGCGGTGCAGAGCGGCGACGAGATGGGGCATCTGCTTGTAGCCCTTGATCCTGCGGAACGAGCGCTCGGCGTTGAGCATCCCGGCGGCGGTCCAACGCAGCACCATGTGGCCGTCGCGCCAGCGCGTGACGTTACGGTTGGTCGTTCGGGCGATGCTGATCATGGACTCGACCGGGTTCGAGGTGACGAGGGTTTTGGCGAGCCGCCCGTCGATCCCGAGGCGGCTGACGGTGAACATCTCCTCCAGGCCCTCGCGCAGGCTGTTAGCCGCACCGGGGTGGGTCTTGTCGAGCAGGCTGGCCAGGGGCTTGGCGTTGCGCAGGCCCAGGTCGGGGTCGGGGTGGTTGAAGGCCTTCACGAGCTTCGCGTCGACCCACTCCTTCTCTCTATCTGGCAGGTGATCTGCGACGTTACGACGCTTGTGAAGGGTGCATCTTTGCACCGCTACGAGGCCGCCGAAGACCTCGTTCACAGCCGCCGACAGGGCCTTCGCACCGTCCATCACGACCAGCAGCCCATCCTCAGCCGACAGCCCGCGCGAGACCAGGTCGGCGAGCATCGCCTTCACGACCGTCTTGTTCTCCGTCGCGCCGTCCCACAACCCGACCGGGACCTTGTCCCCACCAGCGGTGATGGCCAGGGCGACGATGACGCACCGGCCGGCCATGTGCTCACCATCGAGCATCAGCACCTTGATGTCCTTGCCCGTCAGGTCCCGCGCGAGCAACTCGGCCAGGGCCGTCTCGGTCTCCTTCACGAACCGCCTGGACACCGCGGAGCGGCCCGTCGAGGTCGCCGCTTCGGTGAGGGCTTTGCCGACTGGCTCGGCGATCCGGGCGTGCCGGCGGGTCGCGACGCCGGCGAGCATCCGCTCCAGCACCACCTCCGACAGCAGGTCATCACCGCCGAAGTGCCCATAGGACCGCAGCGGCACCTCATGACCATCGACGGTCCGAGCCCGCGGCCTGCTCACCGGAACCCGACGACCCCCCAGGGTCACCGAGCCCTTCCCGGTGCCATGCCGCACAGCCGTCCGGGCTGGGTCGTGCCTGCCCTTCACACCAGCCACCGCGGTGACCTCGGCCTCGAACATCGCCTGCATCACCGACATGCCGGTCGCCACGCTCAACGCGAGCAGTCCCTCCCGCGCCACACCCACGATATCGGCCAGCGCCACGCTCAGCGCCTCCGGCAGATCTCCCAGCCCCGGCAGCTCGTCCTGAGCCACAACCTGCACGTTCCTCGGTACGGTCTTCACAGCGGTCCCCTTGTTTGGTCGGGTCGACTTGGCGGTCGCCCAACACCTACCGCGAGGCAGGCATCAGGCGGGGGACCGCCACCTCAAGTTCCACGACGACCGGGACAACCTCTGATGTCCTCGGCGGTGGCTTTCCAGACGAAGGGCTTGGGGTCGCTGTTCCACTGCGCCGACCAGTCCAAGATCGCTGTCTGGAGTTCCGGGACGCTGGTGAAGATGCCTCGTCTGAGCCTGGATCCACCGCCCCGATTCTTGGCGGGCTCTGACGGCGTTTGCTGATCTTGGTCGGCGGTGGGGCGTGGTTGATCGGCCGGTCTGTCCGGCTCTTCCACTTTGGGTCTCGGTTTGGCCTTGC
>JAABUJ010004236.1_pt1 | contig 15285 bp, 17 predicted proteins | sample 5559131 | NCBI WGS metagenome assembly JAABUJ01 (sample SAMN10711875, study PRJNA513366) | rock metagenome | isolation source: Antarctica rocks | place: Antarctica: Victoria Land, Mt New Zealand nord | collected 2016-01-07 | reverse complement strand
GCAAGGCCAAACCGAGACCCAAAGTGGAAGAGCCGGACAGACCGGCCGATCAACCACGCCCCACCGCCGACCAAGATCAGCAAACGCCGTCAGAGCCCGCCAAGAATCGGGGCGGTGGATCCAGGCTGAACCGATCCGGCTCTTGATCCGTGTCAACCGGTGGCAGCCTGTGAGTGGCACTGACTAACCGTGTGGGTTATACGCTCTGCATCCGCGCGCTGCTGGAACGGCTGGGTCCTGACAGAGTCAATGGTGGCTCGGGGAAGCTTCTGAAGGGAATGGCTTACATGCGTTCAGCTCTTACGCCCCGCTACGGCTCGAAGGCCTCGCTGTTGGGACTGTGTGCGGTTGCCGCCGGCACCGCCGCCGTCCTGGCTCCCACCGCGGCCTACGCCACCGATGGTGCGCCGACCAGCTTCGCCAGCGCCCAGATCGGTCCGGCTGGCGGGTCAGTCAGTGGATTCGGCATCACCGTGACGTTGGCCAAGGGAGCGGTGCAGAGCAACCGCCGCATCATCTTGAGTTCCTCGCCGAGTTCCCAGGACGTCACCCCGCCGAAGGGTGAGAAGGCCTTGGTGACGTTCGGGCTGCAGGAGTGCAAGACCGACTACACCGGCTGCACCAGCGTGTTCGGGAACTTCCCGACTTCCCCGGCCGGCACGGAGAACGTCAACGGCAAGACCGCGACCTTCACCGCCTTCCAGAAACTGGGCACCACCGCCAACAGTGAGGGCAACACCACCTTCGGGTCGATGACCGCCAAGCTCGTCACCATCAAGACGGTCACCCCCGGTACGGACGTGTTCGTCTACAACCCGAACCCGACGACCACCGCCGCCGCCTACCCCAAGCTGCTGCCCAGCACCAGCGCCAACGGCGTGAACACCTTCAAGACGTTCATGCCGATCGCCTGGGTCATCGCCAGCCACACCACCGCCGGCTCCGCGACCACGGGTGCGGCCAGCACCGGCAGCACCACTGTCCCGACACGGGTGAACGCCGGGACCGGCGGCCAGGCCGCCAGCGTGTCTAGCAGCACCGTCACCCGCGACGCTGAGCTCGCGGCCCTGGCCGCCGGGCTGCTGATCGCGGGATCGACCGGGTTCCGCAACGCCCGTCGACGCGCCACCCGCTGAGCACAACCAGATGAACCCGAACCCGTTGCGCCCGCCGACCTACCCTCGGTGGGCGCAAGGGGCGCCCCGCCCACACCCGGCCGACGACGCGGCACACGTCCCAGCCAGTCGCCGCACCCTGCTGACCCTGCTGGGCGGGCTAGTCCTCGCGGGCGCAGCAACCTTTGGACTACTCACTCACCCTGGTCGTCCCAGCCCGGCGTTCACCGCTGCTGACACCGGGCACCTCCCCACCGCCGCCAGCGCGCCCGTCCTCACGCAGCAGGCTTCCGCCGCCGGCGTCGATCTGCGCGGCGCCGCACCTGTTCGCCTACTCGCCGCTGGCGTCCAGCTCGCGGCCTCTGTCAGGCCGGTCGGGGTCACCGCCGGCGCCCTGGATGTGCCTGACGACGTCCACACCCTGGGCTGGTGGCAGGGCGGCGCTGCGGCCGGCAGCAGACAAGGAACGGTCGTCATCGACGGGCACGTCGACAGCGCAGGCCAAGGCATCGGTGCGCTCGCCAGCATCGCCCGGATGCAACTTGGAGAGCGTCTCACGCTCAGCACAGCGCACAGCGAAGTGGCCTATGTCGTGCAGGCCCGCCGCAGCTATCCCAAAGACGCTCTGCCCACCGACTTGTTCACCCGCACCGGCCCGGCCCGGCTCGCCCTGATCACCTGCGGTGGCCCGTTCAACACCACGACCCGACACTACCGCGACAACATCGTCGTCTACGCCACTCCCGCGCCCCCGCTCTCAGGCGCGAAAGGCAACTGAAGCCTTCGCCCGGCGGGCGCCCGAGGCGCAGCTGAACCCGGCCAGCTCGTCGTCGGTGCTCCTGTGCGGCTGCTCAGAGCAGCACAGCGCCTGCAGCTCCTCGTCCCGCTGGCCCTGGGCCTATCGCTCGCCGCTCTTGTCGGAAGCCTCAGCGCCGCTGGATACCTGCGTGCGGGGAGGACTCCAGCCCCACGGCTGTACCTCCGGCGCACCGCGCGTCAGTGGCCCACCAGCTCGCTCGCGCGACCCCCTGCACCAGACCTCCCAACTGCCCGCCCGATTCCCTTGTCCCATGATGCTGCAGCGCTGGTACTCACACTGCGGTGTGCCTTGCGAGTCGGGTCCGCGGGACCACAGCCTGGTCTTAGGTGACGGGCTGGTCGTTGGGTGGCGGCAGGGTGCTGCCGTCGCGCAGTAGCACCGGGCCCACGCCGGCTGAGTTCGGTGACGGTGGCGGTGGGACGGGCGTCGGGGTGGGCGCTGGTGACGGTGGCGTCGGTTGGGTGATCGTGGTGCCATACGCCGGCGGCGCAGCGGACGGCTTCGCGCCGGTGTCCACCAGTTCGGCCAGGGTCGGGGCGTTGTCCAGGCGGGGCACGCCCAGGGGCGGCAGGCCGAGCAGGTCAAGGACGGTCTTGCCGATCGTGGGGTGGCCGTTCCAGCGGGAGTCGATGCCGGGTTTGACGGGGCCACCGAACATCAGCAGCGGCACCCGCGGTCCGTAGGCGAGTTGGACGCCGTCGGGGGTGTGTTCCAGGTTCGGGGTCACGACGTGGTCGTCGTAGCCACCCCAGTCGTCCCAGGTCAGTAGGAACACCGTGGTGTCCCACAGACCGGCGGTGACGATGGCGTCCACGGCCTGCCAGATCTTGTCCTGGCCCCGGGTCACATCGGCCACCGGGTGCTCGTCGTAGGGGCTGTCATGCCACACCATCGACAGTTCGGGCAGCGCGGCGTTCTTGGCGTCGGTGACCAGGACGTCGGACCGGACGATGTTCACCGAGCCCTGCAGCTGCCGGTAGAAGTTCACTGGGTAGCCCGACGAGCCGGTGTAGGCCTTCCAGCTCAGGCCATGGTCGCTGGCGTGCCCGGGCAGTGAGGGCATGTCCCAGACCGGCTCGGCCTGGCCGCGGGGCGGGTTACGCAGCGTCGGGCTCTGCCCGCCGACGAGCAGCAGATGGTTCGGGGTGGAGTTCGTGCCGAACCCGGAGCAGTGGTTCTCCAGGAACGCGCCGGTCTTGGCCAACCAGGAGTAGTACGGCAGGACCGCGTCGGTGTCGATCTGCGTGTGCGCGGCGGAGGTGGGGGTGCCGTCCGCGTGGGCGTGCAGCCACTTCGCGTACGCAGCGCGGGTGTGCGCCTGGTCATGCGCAGGCGGGTTCGGCTGGGCCGGCCAGCCGGTGGCGACGTTGGCGCCCCACGCCCGCAACGAGCTGAAGTAGTTGTCGGTGGTGTGGTTCTCCTGGATGAACACCACGACACGATCGACGATCTTGGCCATACACCCAGCGTCCCCCCGCCGGGCGGCGCGAGGCAAGCAAACACTTGGCGCACACCCACGCCGGTCCTGCGCACCTGCGGCGATAGGTCCGGAACCCCACCGGCACCCGCAACCGACGGGTCCCCTTGCCTGCTCACTGAGCCAGACGCCGTCGTGGTCCGGCGGGTCGACGGTGATCGCGGCGGCTCGTCCCGCCCGGGTACGGGCGGGAGATGGCCTACTGCTCGACGCCGTCAGGGTCGCCGCCGTCTACGTGTTCGTTACCTCGCCACCGCAATTTCGATGGAGCGCGGGGAACCCCGCGCACGTCGAGACAAAGGATGCCGCGATGACAGCACCAGTCGTTCAGGACCCGAAGAACAAGGCCAAGCAGGAGGCCGAGGCCGCTGAGCTCCAGGACCGGATCATCAACCTGCAGGACCAGGAGCGTCAGGTGCAGCGGGAGATGGCCGAGCGCCGGCAGGAGCAGGAGCGCGAGCTACGCCAGGCCGAGCGCGAGAGCACCGACCGGCTGCGGCAGCAGCAGACCGACGCGCTCGACACCTTGAGCCGGCAGGCCCGTGACGGCGCCCGACAGGTCGAGCAGGCCACCAGGGCCCTCGCGCAGGGCACGGCGGTGTCAGCGGCCTCGCTGCTGCCCCCGGTCCTGACCCAGCCGGCACTGCTGGTGGACCTGGCGTTCAACACCGCGGTCGCGGTACTGAGCTTCCAGCGCGACTTCTGGACCGAGCTGCTCACCACCGGCCGCCCGGTCAGCGCCGGCGCCCGCTGAGCCACCCAGTGCGGTGGGGTGCTGGCTACGCTCTGTTTGTGGATGTGAGCTCTCTTGATTTCGACGCCGGGCGCCTGCCATCGCACGACGAGCCCCACGCACGGGATCACCAGCGCCCCCAGGCCCAGGTCCGGGGCCGTGGCCGTGGCCGTGGCTGTGACCGTGGCCGTGCCTCCCGATCGAGTCGAGCGCTCGCAGCGGTCGCGTTGGGTGTGGTGGTGGCCCTGACGGGGGCGTGTTCGGCTGGCGGCCCGGCGGTGGGCGCGACGGCTGCTCAAGGCGGCGGTCCCGGCCCCGCGGTCGGGCTGGGTGACGGGGCGGTGCCTGCGGGGCCGCTGGCGGAGGGCACCCCGACCGCGCAGGACCCGCCAACGACCCGGCGGGCTCCGGTGGTGGTGCCGGTCGCTGTGCCGGCGACCAGGTTGGCGGTGACGCTGAGCCGGGTGGGGACGTCCCAGCCGGTGGTGTTCTTGGGGGTGGATGACGGGTACGTCCGCAGCCGCTGGCTGCTGGCATTGGAACAGCAACGCCACCTGCCGTTCACGGCGTTCTTGACGAACGCCGCGTGGCGGCAGGACCCGGGGTACTGGCGGCAGCTGCAGGCCGCCGGGGTACGCATCGAGGACCACACCCTGACCCACCCGCTGCTGACCGGGCTGGCCCGGACGCAGGTGCGGCGGCAGATCTGCGTCGCGGCCACCGCGGACACCACCGCCTTCGGCCGGCGGCCGGTGTTGTTCCGGCCGCCCTACGGCGGGACCAACGCGGTGGTGCGGCGGGCCGCGGCGGGGTGCGGGATGCGAGCGGTGGTGCTGTGGGACGTCACCGTCAACCGGGGGGCGTTGCAGTACGTCGCAGGCCGCCGGCACCTGCAGGCGGGCGACATCGTGCTGATGCACTTCCGCCCCGAGATGCAGCAGGACATGACCGCGTTCCTGCGCCAGGCCGCCGCCGACGACTTGGCCGTCGCCGGTCTGGAGAACTACCTCACCCCCGGGCGGTAACAGCCGCGCCACACCCGGCCGCGCCGGTAGTCCCAGATGCCCACCCGTGCTGGTTAGGCTCCACCGTGCCGATCTCCCCCCTCGCCGCCAGATTCGGGCGGTGACCGCCCGGGCGGCCGTGCTCGGTGCAGTCATTGTTGCTGCGGTCCTGGGCGCAGTGCCGGCTGGGGCCGACTCGACCGCGGTCGGTGGTCCGCTGCTGGCCGGGTCGGGTCTGGTGCTGCCGGCGTCCGGGCCGGCGCTGCCGCCGGGGTTGGTCGCGGCGAGCTGGCTGGTCGCGGACCTGAACACCGGGCAGGTGCTGGGGGCGCGTGCTCCCCACGCGCCGCACGCCCCGGCGAGCACCCTGAAGATCCTCACCGCCGAGTCGTTGATCCCTAAGCTGAACCCGACGGAGCTGGTCACCCCGACCGGCGCCGACGTCACGGTGGACGGCTCCCGGGTGGGTCTGGTGGCCACCATGCGCTACCCGGTTCGGCAGTTGTTCACCGCGATGCTGGTGGTGTCAGGCAACGACGCGGCCACGACCCTGGGCGACGCCGCCGGGGGCCAGGCCGCCACCGTCGCCGCGATGAACTCAGAGGCGTCCCGGCTCGGCGCCCGTGACACCTTCGCGGTCAACGACGCCGGGCTGGACGCCGCCGGGCAGCTCAGCTCGGCCTATGACCTGGCACTGATCGCCCGGGCCGCGATGGCGCAGCCCGCCTTCCGCGGCTACGTCGCGACCAAACACGCCAGCATCGACGGACCGCACGGCCCGCTGATGATCTCCAGTCACGACAGGCTGCTGTTCAACTACCCGGGCACGATCGGGATCAAGAACGGCTACACCGTCAAAGCACAAGCCACCTTCGTCGGTGCCGCCCAGCGCAACGGCCACACCCTGGTCGTGGTGTTACTCAAGACCCACCCGCGGTACTGGCCCGAAGCCGCCGCCCTGCTGAACTGGGGATTCGCCGCCGAAGCAGCCCACACCCAACCCATCGGTGAGCTCATCACCGCGCACAGCGACGCCACCGGGCAACACCCCCAGACCCCAACCGGCACCGGCACGGCCCGCACCGCGGCACCCAGACACCCCACTACCTCCGCCGGGCTGCTCACCAGCGCCCTCGGCGCCAGCGCCCTGCTCATCGTCGCCGCCCTGATCGGGCGACGCCGCCACATCGTGCGATCTCGGCGGGCCACCCGGGCAACCGGCCACCAGCTCCGCTGACAACACACCCAGCCTCGTGCAGCCCCGGGCAGAGCCCTGGTCCGGTACCTGGACGCTAACCGGTGGCGCTGTCAGAGCCGGTTGCTGACCCAGACGAGCGCAACCAACACGATCACCAGCATGAAAAAGACCCAGACAGCGTCCAACACGCGGTCGGTTAGCCCACGCTGCGACACGTGCATCACGCTCCTTTCCTTACTTCGGTCCTGCGCCGATCAACAGCCCTCAAACTATGCCAACCAAAGCCCGAAAGCCGTCCTGCCTGACTTCCCCCGGTGTCAATGGCCTGGTGCGCCTACGCGTCCTGCACCGTCGGGTAGGTCTGCAAGAAGCCCGGAAGGTGTCCGTCCGGATCTGCCAAGGCCACAGGCCGCAAGGGGTGTGCGTAGCAACCGCCAGCAGCGCCAGACTGACCAACACCAGCCGGGATCGTGGTGGTGCTCGCCAGCACCGTCGCCAGCCGCCGTCGGTCGTCGCCGCCCCCTCGCCGCCCCCTCGCCGCCCCCTCGCCGCCCCCTCGCCGCCCCCTCGCCGTGTGCGTGGCCGGATCCGTCGCCGTGTCTGTGCCCGCTCACCGGCCAGGGCGCGCCCGGCGAGCCCCTCAGGGCGATCCTGGTCCTGGCTGTCGGCCGGCCAATGCGAGCTTCACGAGCTAGTCAGGCGGCGACGCCGAAAGTCGGCGGCTTTGGGCTATCAGGTTGAGGCGAGCGCGGGCGCGAGGCCAACGCCTTGTGCCCGGCCAGCGGCTCCCCGTCGAGCCGGGTCGTAGATGTTGGGACCGACGGCAGCAACGCTGTGCTCGTCGGGGGCAACCAGCAGCACCCGGGCGTGAGCGCTCAGGGCGGCGACGTCCTGGGCGGCGCCGGGGATGGCGCCGTACCCGTCGGGTACGGGCGCGATGACCACGACACGGCCAATAGCCGCTGGCAAGGTGGGCGTTGGCGGCCGACACCATCCCGCCGTCGATCCAGAAGCGGCCGGCGAACCGCTCCAGCGGCCACACGCCAGGGACAGCGCCGCTTGCCGCAACGGCGCCGAGGAGCGAAACGCCGCAGCAGGCGTCGAAGACGTGCAGCTCGCCGGTGTCAGTGTCAAGGGCAGTGACCTGCAAGGCCGCCGGCCAGTCGGTGCTGACCAGCCGAACCCGAACGACCGCGCGTCGCGCGGCTCGCGACACCGGCTCGGGGTGGGCCCGGCCGATCCTGCCCATCGCCATCGCGACCTGCCCCCGGTCGCTCCCGCCGCTGGCGAACGCGGCGTACCAGGCCGCCATCACCTCTTCCGACGCGGCAGCCGACAGCTCGTTTGGGTCGGGAACGGACTGCGCGGCAACCAGCTGTTCCAGATCGTGACCACTGGCCAGGGCAGCCCCACGGAGGCCCCGGCCGAGGTGCCGATGACCGCGTCAGCGACGAAAGCACGTTGTGGCCGAGAGCACGACGACGATCACCGCGAGGGACACCGTGGTGGCCCGGTACGGGGACAGCGGTGAAGCCGTCACCGCCGGCCGCCTCGAGCAGCAGCTTGAGCCGGTCTGCCGCGTGTCTGTGCGACCGACGGCCTGCGCCGTTTACCCTTGTTGTCCTGGTCGGGACTGAGCTGAGCGAGAGCGAGACACCGATGTTGCACCACCACCTGCTGGCGGCACCTGAGCAGCACCTGCAGGCCGCTGGGTTCATCCTGCGCGGCATCCGCGGTGTCCTGGCGATCATCGGCAGTGTCATCGCCGGTGTCATCTGTGCGTTCGTGGCCAAGAGCAAGGGTTACAGCGCGGTCTTGTTCGGGATCTTGGGCTTGATCTTCAGCATCATCACTCTCATCGTGGTTCTGGTCATCCCGCGCAAGCGGTAGAAGCCACCGCACCGCCAGGACTACCGGCCGCGCCTTTGGCCGTGCTCGTGCCCGGCGAGCACGAGGTCTTTCGGCGCTCCCTCACCCAGATCGAGGCGCCCGGGGACCCCGCTCAGCTGGCCGAGCGGTGGCAGAAACTCGCCGACGGCCTCGAGGTGCACGCCAGCGCCAAGGAAACGATCTTCTAGCCGGAGCTGCTGCAGGGCGTCGACCACGCGCAGGACGACACCGAGCACGCCGTCCAGGACCACAACCAGATCCGGGACGCGGGCCGCGGGGTGCACGCCCACCCGGTCGGCGCCGACCAGCGGTGGGCGGCGTTCCGGCAGGCGCACGCGGTGACCGCCGACCACCTCGACGAGGAGCAACGCGAGATGTTGCCGCCGTTCCGGGACGGAATCGGGGCGGATAAGCGCGACGCACTCGGGATGCGCTGGCTGGAGTTCCACGAGCAACACGACCGGGCCAAAGGCCTATCCGGCCAGACCAAGGACCCCGAGGCCTCCGTCGCCGAGCACGCCTGAACAACGGCGACCAGCGCGGCCACCACGCGCCGGAAGGAAACCAGGCGTCGAGTTCGTCGTCCAAGGCGCTACCGGCGGACAGCAGCAACGGGGCGGGCACGCGGGGACCGCACGGCCGTGTGCCGGTCTTTGCCTTGCCGCGCTGACGCATAGGCCGGGTCGCACTGGTGCGGCGGTCAACCCGTGCGGTTCGGGCCGGTGTGGGTCGCAGTCGAGGTGGGCGTCGTGGTCGGCGCCGGCTTGGCGCGTTGGCCGGCCAGCCACGTCCCGGCGGCGACCAGAGCGACGACGGGCCACTCCACCACCCCGGCGACAGCCAGTGCTCCCGCACCCAGGTAGAACACCGGCGCCGGCGCGGTCCGCAGCACCCCGGCGGCGACCGCCAGCGGCGCGACCAGCACCCCAGCGAGCGAGCCGGCGACCTCCCCTACCGCCGTCGCTGGGTCAGTGTCCGGCACGGTCCTACCTGGCTCATCTTGGGGCGCCGTCGGCGCTGCTGCAGTCATAACCCCAGTCGTGCCCACCAGCGCGCCCGGTCATCCGACCAATTGGGCATGGGCCCTTGCCAGCACCCGGCCGGCGCCCTGGAGCGGCCCTGGTTGGGTGCGCCAGGTGGATCCGGGGTACCGCCCCGCGATGACCAGCACCGCCGGCCCCGCCCCGGACAGCGCACCCGACAACGTCCAACCCGGCCAGGGCCGGCAAGAAGCGCTGCAACACCAGCCAGCGCCGCTACGTCTGGTCGGGCTGGCTGAGGACGCGGTGCACTACCTGGTCACGCTGCTGCTGTTCGGGGTCGCGGCCGTGGTGCTCTACCGCACCGGCCGGGCCTTGTTCGACAGCCAGCTGCCGTTCCCGGAGAACGTTACGACCGTGGTCAACGGCGCCTTGTTCGTGGTCATCGTGATGGAAGTCCTCCGCACCGTCGTGGCGCATTTTGAACACACCGGCTTCCAACTCCAACCCTTTTTGATCATCGGGATCGTCAGTGCCACCCGGGAGATCCTCACCGTCGGCGCCCGACTGTCCCTGGCCGGGGACAAAGCCCCCAGCGCACTGCGTAACGCCCTACTCGAACTCGGCGTCAACGCCGGCGTCGTGCTGGGCCTGGCGACCGCCCTGGTCCTGATCCGCCGCGGCGCCGGGATGCGCGAGACCTGACCACCTGCGGTCCGGTTCCCCACACCGGTGCTCGCCACGGTCGCTCGGGGGGCTGCGTCCGGCCCGGTCGGTTAGATTCTGCGGGCTCAGGTGTTCCTGCGCGCTCGACGTCAAGGGCGAGACGGGACACCTGGCACTGGCTGTCGGGGTCGGTGTCGGTCGGCGAGAAGTGGTGGGACGGATGAGCCGGGAGCGTTCTGCCGGTCCGGTGTCCCGACGGCCGTTTGCGCGGGGGTGGTTGTGACTCGGCCTGGGCGTGCTCGGTTGGTTGGGCGCCGAGTCGGTGTGGGGCTGGTGTTGCTGGTCGCCCTGGTGGTGGGGTTCGCCACGGTGCAGTACGTGCGGTTGTCGGCCGGGATCACCAGGTCCCACATCTTCTCCGGGCCGGGCGCCCGCGCTGCTGGGCTGGGTGGTCGGTCCCTGCACGGTGATGTGAACTTGCTGGTGATCGGGTTGGACAGCCGCCTGGATGAGAACGGCCGGCCGTTGCCGGCCGATACGTATGCGGCGTTGCACGCCGGGGATGCCAGTAGCGGTGGGGAGAACGCCAACGTCCTGATCGTGCTGCACGTCCCCGGGGACGGAAGCAAAGCCACAGCGCTGTCGATCCCGCGCGATGACTACGTCGCGTTACCGGGCTGCCCGGACGGCCAGTGCATGGGTAAGATCAAGCAGGCGTACGGCTTGGCCTTCGACCAGGCCGCCCGGCACCTGAACCGGTCCGGCGCACCCGGTGGGGCGGCGCGGGTGCAGCGACAGCGCGACGCTGGGCGCACCGCGCAGATCGCTGCTGTCGGGCAGTTCCTGGGTGGGGTGCACATCGATCACTTCGTGGAAGTCACGTTAGTGGCGTTCTATGAGCTGGCGAAGGTCGTGCAGCCAGTCACGGTGTGCGTCAACAGCACCACCCAAGATCGGTACTCCGGGGCGGACTTCCACCAGGGCCGGCAGCAGATCAACGCCGCGCAGGCGTTGGCGTTCGTGCGGCAGCGCCGCGACGACACCCACCAGGAGCTGAAGTTCACCGACCTGGATCGGGAACGACGCCAGCAGGCGTTCATCGCTTCGCTGGCGTTCCAGCTGCGCCAGGCCGGGACGTTGGCCAACCCGGCGAAGGTAGCCGGGATCGTGACCGTCGCCAAGGCCAACTTCGCGATCGATGACGGGTTGAGTGTGCTGAGCCTGGCTGAGCTCGCCAACCGGCTCTCAGGTGGGAACCTCACCTTCTACACCCTGCCGGTCCAGCGGTTCGGTCGCACCGCCCGCGGTGAAGACGTCAACATCGTGGACCTGCCGGTGATCCGCAGCACCGTCGGGCAGCTGCTGAACCCCCCGCCAGCCCACCGCACCTCCCCGGCCCCCGCACCGCCCACCGCCGCTGTGGCACCGCCTGGCGGCCCAGCACAGGTCCTGAACGCCACCTCGCGGGCTGGGCTAGCCCGCCGCACGCAACAAACCCTGACCGCCCGGGGGTTCCACATCACCAGGGTTGCCAGCACCACCGCCCAGGCCAGCAGCAGCATCACCTACGGCCCCGGGGGCCAACCAACAGCCGCCGCCCTCAGCACCACCCTCGGCGTGCCGGACAACCCCGACCCCGGCGCCCCGGCCGGGTCCGTCCGGCTGGTACTGGGCGCGGACTTCGTCGTGCCCGCCGGCACCACGTCTCCGGCGCCGCCCGGACCGCCGGCCAGCGCCGTCCCAGCCACCGGCACTGGCCGCAACGCACCACCTCCCACCGCACTGACCGCCCTGTCCGGCGGCGGCATCCCGTGCGTGAAGTGAGCCCGCCCTGAACCACAGCCGCCGGCACACCGAACGCAGGGACGGCTGCACCTGCCAGAGAACACGTGGTGGCGCTGCGGGCGCCCACGACGGCGGCGCTGACCCGTTCGGTGTTGGCAGGCGTGTTGCTGATGAAGGCGTGCTGATGGGAGGGGCGTGTTGATGGTGGGTGTCGGGTGAGGCGTTGGGTGCTGGGTGCGGTGGCTGGTGCCGGGGTGCTGGCGGTGGCCGGCGGGCTGTTCACCAGCAGCGGCGCTGGTGGTTCCTCTTCGACCCAGCCGACCCAGTCGTCCCAGTCGGTCGCGGCTGGGGGGTCGGCGGCGCCGGCTGCGGCGGTGGATGCGTTGACCAAGACGATCATGTTGGCGCAGCAGATGTTGCTGTCTCGGCCGCAGGACTACGCGACGTGGGCTGCGTTGGGGTTGGGCTATGTGCAGCAGGCCAAAGCGACGGTCGACCCCAGTTACTACGGCAAGGCGGAGGGCGCGGTCGCCCGGTCGTTGGCGTTGAACAGCACCGGGAACTTCAGTGGCTGGGGGGCGCGGGCGGCGTTGAAGGCAGCTGAGCATGACTTCCGGGGGGCCCGGGCGGCGGCGTTACGCGGGATCAGCATCGATGGCTATGACAGCGAGCTGTACGGGGCGTTAGCTGATGCCGACACCCAACTCGGGGCCTACGACCAGGCGGCCGCGGCGGTGCAGCGGATGAACCAGCTACGGCCGGGGGTCGCCGCGTTCACCCGGGCCTCGTATGTGTTCGAGTTGCGGGGGCAGGTACCGCGGGCCCGGTCGGCGTTGGACATGGCGTTGCAGGACAGCCCCGACCCCGCCGACATCGCGTTCGCCCAGGACTACCTCGGTGAGCTGGCGTTGAACTACGGCGGAGACGCCCGGGCGGCGTTGCAGCACTTCCACGCCGGCCTGCAGGCCGACCCGCGGGACTTCGCGTCGCTGGCCGGACAAGCCAAGGCCGAAGCGGCTCTGGGTCAACTCGGCCGGGCGCTGGTGGACTACCGGGCCGTGGTCAGCGCGGTACCGCAGCCGCAGTACGTGCTGGAACTCGGTGAGCTCGAGCAGTCCCAGCACAACCCGGACGCGGCCCGGCAGTACGCCTTGTTCCGCACCGAGGAGCAGCTGTTCACCGCTAACGGCGTCACCCTGGACACCGAACCGACCCTGTTCGAGGCCGACCACGGCGACCCCGCCGCAGCCCTGCGGTACGCCGCCGCCGGCTGGCGGGTCCGGCCGTTTTTGGAGATGGCCGATGCCTACAGCTGGGCGGAGTACGTCAACGGGCACTACCCGGCGGCGTTGGGCTGGGCGGACAAGGCCGCCGCGACCGGCTGGCGCAACGCCCTGTTCCTGTTCCACCGCGGCATGATCGAAAAGGCGCTGGGCCGCAGCGCAGCAGCCAGCACCGACCTGCACGCCGCCCTGACGCTCAACCCGCACTTCAACCCGCTGCAAGCCCCAGTCGCCCAACACGCCCTTACCGCCCTGCAATGAACACTGCCCTGCTCACCACCGGGGCTGCGGGCACAGCCAGCCCGGCGGTCAGGTCTGTGCCTGTCAGCGGCGAGGCAACCACCCGGTGACGGTCGTTCGGGTCGGCGCCCTGAGCGATGTCATCACGCATCCACCCCAGGTCGCCGCCAGCCGCCTGGACCGGCCCCCCAAGGCTGCAGTCGATGAGCAACCCGCCATGGCCACCACCACGGCCAGCAACAGCAGACCAGCGAAGCCCCACCACCCCCGCTCGGCGCAGGGACGGCCAAAAACTTCGGTGATGTACGAGTTGGCGCAGGGCGCGCGCAGGCAAGCTGCTGATCCAGAACCCGGACCCTCCGGCGTAACCCACCCAGTGCGGCCCGGAGGACCTGCGTGGCCAGTTGTGAGGGCGCCTTCGGCGTCGAGTGCGCTGTCGGCGCTGCTGGTCATGCTCATGGCCCTGTTCACCGTGATCGTTCTGACGACGGTGTGGCTAGCTCTGGGATAGCAACAGACCTGCCGATGACCGGTGGCAGTCGGCAGGTAGCGGTGCTGGTTGGTACGCAGCCCGGTCGGTGCTGGGAGACACTTGGCGGATGAGCGCCCTGGACCGACCCGAGGCAACTAAGTACAGCAATCGTGGCCCGGACCCCAACGTGCCGCCCGGGCCGGCCGAGGAACCTGGCCGCGCCTTCGAGCTGACCGCGATCCTGATCGCCTACGTGCTGCCGCTGGCGGTGTTCACAGTCGTGCTTCTCGCCGCCCACCTCGCGCTGATCGCAGGGGCGTTACTGACCGTGGAAGCCCTGGTGGTGCTGGCGATCATCATCGCCCGCCGCCGCCCACAGCGCCCAACTGGTATGGCGCCGCCTTCCCGCCGACCATGGCTGATCCCAGCCGCGATGATCGCCATCTTCGCCGCGATCGTCGGCGTTGCGGTGCTCGCAGCCTCCTCGCCAGCCTGACCTCAAGCTCACCCGACAGACACTCCAGCCAGACACTCCAATTCCGGGACTGACCGCCGTCCCGCCTGCGACGTCCCAGCAACCGACAACGCAGCGACCACCACGCTTTGGGTATCTGAGCCGCCGTCTTCACAGTCGCGGGCCGCCTTCAGCAGCACCCGACCCAAGACGCGCTGCGCGACAGTCACACCGGCGCAGAAGGGCGAAGCCCACAGCGCCGAGCAGCTGAACGTCTCAGTCGGCCGGCTCGTTGCGGTAACTGGCACGTACCGCCCGGACCTGCCGAGCTGCAAGCACCAGCCAGCCCATCGCCACCAACGGCCAGGCCCGCGCCACCGCTGCGACCACCACCACCACCGCGACCACGGCCAGCGTCACCCAACTCAGCCCCGACCGTCGTGCGCGGCGCACGTCACGCTCCACCTCCACCTCCCGCCTTTCTCCGGTATCGGCGCCTGGCCGTTCCACCCAAGCCCGCGCCTGCCCGCGGCGCACGGTGAACGTGCCGCACTGGGAACGGCGCGGTGCTCCCCTCACCTCTACCGTGACACCAACCAGTCCCCCGCGAAGGGCCAGGAAGGAAACACCACATGCTCAATGCTGCCACGGCTGTCCTATACAGCGGGATCCGCGGCCCCCGGCTGGGCGGACGTGGTGGCGGGGGCCTTGGTCACCTGGGCTCGTTCCTAGTCCACGCCGCGATCTGGCACATCGTCGGGCAAGCTGTCGGCACCGTGTTCCGGCGCTTCCCCGCCCTCGGCGCCCTGGCAGCGTTCCTGCTCGTAGGCGCAGGGCTGTACTTCGCCGTCCGCTGGCTCCGGCGCCGCCGCCGCACCCAACGCCCTTACCAACCTGTCGGCCGCGGCCCCCGCGACTGGTAACCCAGCGCCGCCAAAGCACCGCCCAACATCTGGGCTACTCAGCCTGGATCCACCGTTGCGATAGGGCGGGTTGGCATGTCGTAGACCGCGGATGCCCTGCTGTGTATGGAGAATGTGGCTTGCGAAGGACACGTTCTACCGACTCAGAAGGAGCATCCGCGGGATGCGAGTTTCTCACAGCCCCGCCTTGGTCTCTGCGGTGTTCGATGATCCGAATCTCGTGTCCTGCGCGGGCCTGGCGCCGG
>JAABUJ010004234.1_pt1 | contig 15292 bp, 10 predicted proteins | sample 5559131 | NCBI WGS metagenome assembly JAABUJ01 (sample SAMN10711875, study PRJNA513366) | rock metagenome | isolation source: Antarctica rocks | place: Antarctica: Victoria Land, Mt New Zealand nord | collected 2016-01-07 | reverse complement strand
CGGCTCATTGGTCCCCTCCTGTTCGTGTGGTCTCAACACACGCTTGAGCATGGAGCGGGCCACTGAGCCTCTCATTTCCAAAAACTGTCATAAAGTCAGGGGAGGGGCTGGGGGAGGGGGGGCTACCGGCATAATGGTGATGCAGGGAGCCGCACAATGCCCTGCTCTCGGGCGACGTGACGGAGGATACTGACAGATTGAACCTGAATGGACCATGCCATGAACACATGGCAGCGTCTTCGACGCGATGAGCAACGCGCTGCGTCTCTACGATACACTCTCGAAAGAGATCAACGACCTCCAGCCGACCAGACCCACGGTCAACATCTACGTATGTGGCATCACACCGTACGACGCCATGCATTTGGGACACGCCTTTACCTTTGTGTCGTTTGACGTACTGATTCGCTACCTGCGCTACCTCGGCCACGAGGTGCGCTACGTTCAGAACATTACCGATATCGACGACCCGCTTTTTGCCAGGGCGAGCCAGCTTGGCATCGGCTATCAGGAGCTTGCGGCACGTGAGACAGAACAGTACCTGGCCGACACCCAGGCCCTGAACATACTGCCCGCCGAAGTTTACCCGCGGGCCAGTGGGGAGATCGCGGAAATGATCGCATTGGTGCAGCGATTGTTGGATGCGGGCCACGCGTATCAGAGGGCCGGCTCTGTCTACTTCTCGATCAATTCTGATCCCGATTACGGGATTCTGTCCAAATACAGCCGGGACCGAATGATCGTGCTGGCTCGCGCGCGAGGCGGCGACCCGGACGATCCCCACCGCCGGGATCCGCTGGACTTTGTGCTGTGGCGTCCCTCCCAGCCAGGGGAGCCGGTCATGCGCAGCCCCTGGGGCGAAGGCTTGCCCGGCTGGCATCTTGAGTGCAGCGCGATGTCGCTGAAGTACCTCGGCGCCCCGCTCGACATCCACGGCGGCGGCTCGGACCTGATCTTTCCGCACCATGAGAACGAGATCGCTCAATCGGAGAGCGCCACCGGCATCCACCCCCTGACTCGACACTGGATGCACACCGGCATGGTGTTCATGGATGGCGAGAAGATGTCGAAGTCGCTGGGGAATATGGTCTTTGCCCGGGATCTGGCGCCGAAGTACGGGTCCGATGCGGTTCGGCTCTACCTCTCGGGCTGCCACTATCGTGGCGAGCTGCACTGGGACGAAGCGGCCTTGAAGCAATCGCAAGGCCTGGCCCGTGACGTAGCCGAGGCCGCTACTCTAACGGCATTGGGTTCACAAGCTACACTCGACGCCGTCCTCTATCGCGATCGCTTCATGCAACGCATGAACGAAGATCTCGACACGCCTGGGGCAATCGCGGTGCTACGAGACCTGGCCGATGCCATTCGGCAGAGTTCGGAGCACGACAGCGATGTAGCGCAAGCCCAGAGTATGCTGCGGGAGCTGGCTGGTCTGCTGGGGCTGCGGCTGGATGACGCACACGGAGTGGCGTAAAAAAAGCGTCAAGCCATAGTCCTCGTGAGTTTCTGAACTGTGGTGTGACGAGCTGGAGTCTCTCCTCTCTATCACTTGCGCGTTCACCCGCTGAACACCGAGACCGGCAGGGCGTAGAAGACCACGGCGGCCATGGCGTACAGCACCAGCAGTTGGATGCCTTCAAGCCAGTTGGTCTCGCCATCGTGGGCAATATACGCGAAGATCAGAGCCAGCAAGGCCAGAATAGCGATCTCTACTGGGCTGAACACCAGATTCATGTGGTGCGCGGTCAGACTATAGAGCACGACCACCGGGGCCACAAAGGTAGCAATCTGAATTGAAGAGGCGGAGGCGATACCCAGGGCCAGGTCAAGACCGGAGTCCTGAGCGTCGGGTGAGCTGCCACCTCGCTGGTAGGCTAGTCGGATGGCGGCATATCCCTCGGCCACATTACCGGCATTGGCCACGATGATAATCCCCACGAAGACCTGGGTCCACCCCAGGACATGGGTCACCGGGTCGACGCTGCCGGTCAGAATATCCGTTACAGGAATCAGCGCTAGGGTCGCGAGGCTCAGCACCAGCACCGCAAACCAGGCCGGCCAGGTGGCCGGTCCGGGTGCCTCCGCCTGTTGTTTGAGGCGACGAGCATCACGGCCTTCCTTGGTGCCATGGGCCAGCGATTCCAGCCCGAATATGCCATACGCGATGTAGGACGCGTAGGCGATCAGCAGGGCAACCGAGATTCCAATACTGATGTGCAGTATCGTGTCCGAGCTGGCCACGGAAGCGCAGTGCGTGCTCCCGCAGAGATCAATCGCCCCCACCGAGGGGAATAGCACCGCGGCCACGGTAAGCAAAATCAACACGCTGTGGTGCCCCGCTTCCTCTCGATCAAAGCGTGGCTTGTGGAAGCGCAGACCGGCCACCATGAAGCACAATCCCATGATGAGCGCTGAGTTGCTGATAAGTCCGCCGATCAGGGTCGCCTTGACCAGGGGAATCAGTCCCTTTTGCACGCCAAACACACCGACCAGCAGATCGGGTGCATTACCGAACGTTGCGTTGAGCAGTCCGCCGATCCTGCCTCCTAATCGGTCCGCCAGCGCCTCGGTGGCGGCTCCGATAAAGGCCGCGAGCGGAATAACGGCCAGTACCGACAGAAAGAATTGCAGGGTCGGCGACCAACCCAGGCCGGCTGAAAACAACGCGGCAACCACGGTGAGGAGCAGTACGCCCATCACTCGGTCTTCGCTCGAAAAGGTCAGGCGCACCCGCTCGGTCGTCATGGCTTCTCCCGCATCACACTATGCGACGGCCCGATGCGGGACGCGCTCGTCCTCCAGTGTGTTGGAGATCGAGGTAGCAGGTCAACGTGCCGGTCGTCATCGAGGAGCGAACACACGAAGACTCCGGGTATCATGGCGGGCTGAGAGGGGAGGAGGTTGAACTGCGTGCGACCGCGAATGAGGGTGCTGGCTGCCGCTTGTGCGTTGCTGGGTTTGACGCTGGCTATCGTCACCGTCGTGCGATTGGCACGGCCAACCGTTTTGGCGCCGCCGGCGCCGCGCCGCGCCACGGCGGAGTGTCGTGGTGGGACCTGGTGCATCAAGCACGTCGTCTTCATCATCAAAGAAAACCACACCTACGACAACATCTTTGGTCGATTTCCAGGAGCGGATGGGACGCGCTACGCCCTGGCGGGCGTGCGCGACGTCCCGATGGCCCGCATGCCGGACCACCTGACCAACGACATTCAGCACGATGGCAACTCCGCCGCCGTGGCGATCAACGCCGGCCGCATGAATCTGTTTTACTCGCTGCCCGGCGCCCAGCAGCGCGGGGTCAACTATGCCGATGCCAGCTACGATCGCAGCAGCATCCCGAATTACTGGAAGTACGCCCAGACCTATACTCTGGCTGACCGTTTCTTCTCGACCATTCGGGGGCCGAGCTTCCCCAACCATCTGGCCACCATCGCGGCCCAGTCCGGCGGCGCGGTGGACAACCCCGGAGGCGTGAATCTACCCAGCACGCCCCGCACCTGGGGTTGCGACTCTATCTCCTCGTTTCGTGTCACCGTCCGTACGGCAGCCAATACTCTCGTACAGCAGCGTCCCTGCTTCGACTTTCCCACCCTGGTGGACGAGGCCAATCGGCATCACGTCTCCTGGCGCTACTATGCTCCTCAGCGTGGACACCTGGGCTATGTATGGGCCGCCCTGGATGCGGTAAAGCATATTCGCTATGGAGCCGATTGGGCACGCGCCGATGTACCCCAGCAGCAATTCGCCCGAGATGCGCTACGCGGCCGGGTGGCCGCCGTGAGTTGGGTGATACCCGATGTTTCCCACAGCGAACATCCGCCGGCCAGCGAGTGCATGGGCGAGAACTGGACGGTTCATCAGATTAACGCCATCATGCGGAGCCCGGTATGGTCGTCCACAGCGATCGTGCTGACCTGGGACGATTTTGGCGGTTTTTACGACCATGTCCCGCCCCCCAATCGGGGGAATCTCGGTTTCGGTCCGCGCGTGCCGGCGATCATCATCTCACCCTATGCCTGGTCCCACACCGTCGACACCCATACCTACGACTTCAGCTCGGTGGTTCGCTTCGCCGAGGATGTGTTTCACCTGGGACATCTCTCCGGTTTCGACCGCACCGCCGGAGATCTACGGCACGCCTTCAACTTTCAGCAGCGGCCGCGAGCCCCGCTGGTTCTGAAGGAACGGCACTGTAGCCCCTATCGGATGCACTGGCCGCCGTAAGAACCCCCGGCCGGTAGGTGAATGGACTCGACACCAAGAGCCGGCCCCAGACCAACCTGAGGCCGGCTACGGTGCTCGGTCGAGGGCCTAACGCGTGTGGATCGAGGAATGCTGGCCGTTGCGAAGAACGACTTGCAGGGTGAACGGCCCGCGGCCGCTCCATTCGACCGAGTAGCGGTACGATCGCTGGGCGTGCGCGGCAATGAAGCGTGGATTGAGCCGGTGCTTGGCCGCATAGAGGTTGAAGCCGGCGATGCCGTGGACAGAGGTCATGTGCCAGCGGAACAGGACCCTGGACGCATTCGATACGCCAGGTAGCCGGGATACGGTGAAGCGAGTCACGCGAGCCACGGTGGGTGCGCCGCTTGCGACCTCGAAGGCGCCGATGTCGCAGGCGGCGCCTTGCGGACGGGAGATACCTCGCTGATCAACGTTGTTCACCGTTGCGGCGTCGGCGCACGCCGAGTTGTCACCGGCGTCAATGGCGGTGCTGCCGGCGCCCAGCGTCATGGTCAACGTAGGCCCACCGTTGTTGGCAAGCGCTCCCAGATTGGCGCCCGGGGCTGCTGGGGCAACCTGGTCGCCGTTGCTGCCATTGGTAATACCGCTGCACGTCGCGCCGTCGCCGACCAGGTTATGCCCTGCGGAGTAGACGCGCCCATTGCAGTCCGGGCCGGTGCCGGCGGTGTTGCCGGAAATGATGGTGTTGACCAGAGTCGGTGGATTGATGGCTGCGCTTGACACCGCCAAACCGCCGCCGGGTCCGCTGCCGGCGGTGTTACCGGAAGTAGTGTCGTTGGCCAGCAGCATGGCGCCATTACGGTCACGGATGCCACCGTTTCCGCCCCCGGCGGAGGCATCATTATTGGCAATGGTGGTGTTGGCGATAGTGGCATCGCCACGGCTGTACACTCCGCCGCCCAGGCCGCCACAGGAAGCAGTACAGGACAGCGAGTTGTTCGCCACCAGACTATTGAGCAGGGTCAGCGTGGCGCCGGTCTCGTTCATGATGCCGCCGCCCAGCGAGCCGTTGCTGGCCTGGTTGTTGGTCACCGCGATCTGCCTGGCGTTCAGTCTGCCCAAATTGACGATGCCGCCGCCATTACCCTGGCTGTTCCCGTTTTTGATGGTGAAGCCGCTGAGGCTAGCAGTGACACCAGGGTAGACGGTGACCACGCTGCCTGACCTGCCCGTGCCATCAATACTGGTGGAAGCGGCCCCCGCGCCATTGACCGTCAGGTTCTGGGTAAACTCAATCCGCTCGACGTAGTTGCCGGGTGCTATCGAGACCGTGCCGGCGGACGATGCCTTGGCGATGGCTGCCTCGACCGTGAGACACGGGCTGCTGGAGGTCGTGCAGCTATTGGCATCCGTCCCGCCGGCAGTGGCGGGCGCGACAAAGGTGTTGATGGCTGTGACATTGATGGCAGCGGTCGTCGCACTCAACGATCCGTTGCCGGTGTCGGTCACGGTGACCGTCTTTGCGCCAGGGTTCAGAAAGGCCACGGAGAAGGCATGCGTGCCGGCGTCTCCTGCGGTGTAGCTGTAATCGGCCGGCAAGATCGCGCTCGGATCATTGCTGCTGAAGTGGACGGTGCCGACGTAGCTGCTTTCCAGCATGTTGGCCGCTTTCCTCAGCCCGACCGTGATTCCCACGGCGCGAGGTGTGCCGGTGTTTCCGGAGGAGGGAGCGGTGAGTACCATGGAGGCCGGAGCCGGGTTGACCGTCACACTCGCGCTGCCAGTCAGGGTACCCGTCGCGATGTCGGTCGCCGTCACTGTCTGGGCGCCAAGCGTGTTGAGCTTGACCGGGAAGGTGTGGCTACCGCTGTCGGCAGCAGTGAACGTGTAATTCGCAGGCAGCGAGGCGGCGCCGTCGCTGCTAGTCAGTCGTACGGCGCCCGTGTAGGTCGAGTTGATGTCGCCGGCGGCATCTTTGACGGTCACCGTGACCGGGTAGGTGCTGCGGGCAGTCGTCTGGTTGGCGCCAGATGCAGCCAGCGTGGACGAGGTATTGGTGCACGTTGGGAAGCGGAAAGCGCCGATGCGAGTGTACCAATTGGCGCCTGATGACAGCTTGGCGTACTCGGATGTATACCAGAAGGTGCAGTTGTCGGTCGGATCCACCTCGAGAGAGCTGTAGTCACCCCAGCGATCAATGCCGGTTTGGTTGCAGGGCGTGGCCGCACAGGCGGTACCGCGTAACGTGGTCTCGCCCGTGGTCAACTGGCCCAATGGATCAGTGGGGGCTCGCCCGGCAAAGCGCAGTTCGGGGCCTAGCGTCGTGCTCGACGCACTATAGCCCAGGGCCAGGTTGCCGGCACGGTCGGCATCAATGCTTCCCATCCAGCGATTAACTGCGTCGGGCGCGTAGGTGCTGTTCTGCGTTAAAGTCGGCGTGGCGCCGGCCGGATCGCGCAGCTCATACCAGCGGACGCCGGCTGGCGCCACGCCGACGGTATGGTTGGCAAAGAGCGATTGATGATCGCCGTAATTGCGATACACAGCGCGGAACAGCAATCGCGAGCCGAGCGAGTCCAGCTTCTGAGTGGTGGCGGGCTGAGCGACGCAGTCCGTTGCTCTCCCGGGGGCGCCACAGGACGCCGAGCTCCAGGCGGCGATCGGCGTGGTCGAAGAGAGGAGGAAGGTAGACGCGTGAGCGGGACTCCAATCGACGCTGAACTTGTATATTCGCAGGTTGTCCTGACCGTTGTAGTAGGTCTGGGCGAAAAGACCGGGAGTATTGGCTGGCGGTAGTGCGCCTCCATCAACGTCGAGGGGCAGGAAGGGATCAGCGTTACTACCGAGCGGCGCGAAGAACTGGAAGGTCGCGGGCTGGCCAGCCAGCATGGCGTTTCGATCGAAGACAAAGGGCTGCGGCCCGCCATACGTCGCGTCATTGACAAAGATGTTGGCCGACATGTAGTAGCCATCCGGCCACACGCTCAGATGTGGATAGTCTGGGAAATTAACCGTGCCGAGATCGAAAGCGTAGCGATAATACGTCCCTGTCGGATCACCGCTGCTGGAGACGGCGATACATTCGTTATAGGGAGGGGAGACCGTAAACTGCGTGATAACCCAGCGATCGGCCAGATGGTCGTACAGGACGACCGGGTCGCCATCGTTGTGCAGCAGGCACGGACCACCAGCGCCCACCCACAGTCGGTTGATATTGACCGGTCCCAGAGCCGGCGACCCATCTTTCCTGAAGACCTCTAGGGCCGAGTTGACCGTCTGCACGTAGTAATGCGGGCCGACAGCCCCGTTGGTATCCGGCGGGGTGCCAGAACCTGTCGAGGCGTTCATGCCATCAAAGCTGCGCACGGTGGTAGGGGGTGACGTCAACGTTGAACCCACTTGAGGACCCGACCCTCTCGCCGTCCGCTGTACGGCCGCATCGGTACGACCGGTGCGAGTATCAGTGGGAAGCGGGAAATTCTTATCGATATCTTCTGGCACGCCCTCGGGCGCCGATGGGGGATTGGTGACGGGCGGGAGTGAGGTCAGGCGTGGAGATACGTCGTTGATATACGACTCACCAACGGTCACGCCGTACGCGTTTGGCGCTGGCGGCGGATGATTCCATTGAGCGGCCACGCTGACATTCCGAGGCAGCCCGCTCGCCGCGTCAAGAGCACCCAGGGCCCAATCGCCGCTCTGGCGTCCTGTCGACGAAGACTTGTTTCCGCCCGACAAGGTGGATAGTACTTGCATCAAAATCAGTGCGAGTACCAAAAACACTGCGCTCGCACCCACGTATCGCTTCACTCTTGCTCCTTCATCGCCACTCTCTATTTGGAGCCATGCGTCTCGCATACTCGCTGAACCCCCTGTAGTATGCTGGCTGGTGGAATCCCGGTTAATACGCAGAGGGAGCGTTCACGTGTCTTAGTAAGCAGCAGTGAGCCGAATCAAACCGAGGCTACGGCTGAAGTAGAGCGTGTGCGTAGCGGTCCAGCCCGTGCATCTCCCGCGCACTCTGGCGCAGTTCGGCGATAGCGCTGGCCGCCGCGTTTGGGTCTTTGCTGTCCGAGGCCGCGCTACAGTTGTTGAGTGCGGCGAGATCGTCCGAGTAGGAATGATGCGCGCTTTCATACAGGCGGCTGGCCAACGATTTGGCGGCGAAGCCGTGGGTAATACCTTCAAATTGTGCTGACTGGACCTGAATCTTGGGGGCGTACTTGTCGCAGGCGTTGACCAAATCGGTCAAGCCGTTCTTCTTGAGGGACGCCGCGGAGGCTGCTCCCAGAGCCTGGTCGAAGAGGCGTGCACTATTGCTCAGGATAGGAGCCACGGGGCGAGCGTAGGAGACCAACGCGGCGTCCTGTTTCCTGATCTTCAATTGCTGGGCGGTAAGCGTGCTGGTGGGTCTCGGCAGGGCCGTATGAGACACGCTGGGAGGCACCGTGGCGTCCGGTTTCGCGGTTGATGAGCCCGAGCTACGGAGCACGAAAAAGACCACAACAATCACGATGATGACGAACAGGACCACCAGGAGCAGGGCGCGACGCGACAGACTCGGCCGGCCTGGCGCCTTTTGATTCCTGGGAAGACCGCTACCCACGAATGATCCCCCTCGAACTACCCCGGCGTCGTTGACCACCTTGTATTCACAGAATCTCCGACGGTGGAGCGAGATCCACTCCAACTGGAGCCTGCTCCTCCGTCAGATGATGCACACAGCATAACCCAGTCGAGGGGCCGGGCGTTAGTCTTCACCCTGGGCCTTGGTAAAGCCGGGTTGGCCGTCGAACTCATTCAGCTTTTCCAGGTGGGTCCAGCGATGGTCAGTCGCCACCCGGTGCAGGAGGTCGAACAGCATCTGGTCGTCCATCTCGTCACCGTCGCGTGGCACAAAGCGGCAGAACCAGGCATCCACGCAATCGGTCATGGCGCCGGTCGGTGTATACACCTTGGTGCCTCGGTTAGAAATCATCTTTAGCGCCACCGGGGTGCCTTCGACCGCGTTCTCCAAGCTGTGGCCCAGTTCCTCGGCGCTCAGTGCGGATTCGAGAAAGAGGTCGACGCCGACCACGCGCCGCTGGTTGACGTGGACGAAGTCCGGCGCGGAGGATACTTCGGGCAGCTTCATCGGGCAGTGCTCGCGGACCGTCCAGCCGGCGGAACGCCGGCCCAGGTTGCCAATGATCGCATCCGTATAGTCGGTGGTCGAGGTTGCGCCCTCGTCACCGGCGATATCTCGCGTGCGGATCCCTGACTCCAGCGTGGCCAGTACGGCATGCTCGATGTTTTCAGCCGCCTCGAACTCTCCCAGGTGACGCAGCATCATCACCGCGCTGAGAATCACAGCCGTGGGATTGATCACGTTCTTGCCGGCATACTTGGGCGCGGAGCCATGGACCGCCTCGAAGATGGCCACTTCACTGCCGATGTTGGCGGAGGGGGCAAAGCCCAGGCCGCCCACCAGGGCGGAGGTCAGGTCGCTCAGAATATCGCCATTCATATTGGTGGTGACAATCACGTCGAACTGGCTCGGTTTCTTCACCAACTGATGGGCGCAGTTGTCGACGATGACGTGCCAGGCCTCGATCTCCGGATACTCCGGCGCAATGGCTTCAAAGGTGCGCTTCAGGGTGCCCTCGGTCAGCTTCATGATGTTCGACTTGGTGGCGCACGCAACGGACTTGCGCCCCTCTGAACGAGCAAACTCGAAAGCCAGCCGGACGATCTTCTCACAGCCCTTGGCTGAGATCAGCTTGAGGCACTGCGCCACGCCGGGGGTCTGCATGTGCTCAATGCCGGCATACAGGTCCTCGACGTTCTCGCGCACCACCACCAGGTCGATGCCCTCGCCGCTGAAACGAGTGGTGACGCCCGGCAGCTCACGGACCGGGCGAATGTTGGCATAGGTCTCAAAAAGCTTGCGCAGAGTCACGTTCGCGCTCTTCTCACCATAGCCAACCGGCGTGCCCAGCGGGCCCTTGAGCACCACGCGCGTCTTGCGGATCGACGCGATGGTCTCCGGCGGCACGCCGGAAGGCACCCCCTGCTTGAAGACGCTCTCGCCGGCGTGGCGAACCTCCCACTCGATGGGAGCACCGGTGGCCTCGACGATCTGTTGGGCGGACCCAACGACCTCCGGCCCAATGCCATCACCGGGGATCAGCGTGACCAGTTTCTTGCCCTGGGGGGTTATGTACATGGTGGAACTCAAAGCCTCTCTCCCATCCCTGAGGTGGACGTCGGTGTAGGGAAATGCTTCCCCAAGAAATTGCGGATGGTTTCGCGCCAAAAAGCCAGTTCACGACCAACGCGAGACGCTTTCACTGTAGGCGATGCCCGGAGAAGGGTCAAAGCGGACGCGGCAAGAGTGAACATTGCCGTGACGTCGACGTTGTTGATGACGCGCTGACGTCGGGTTAGCGGGAACATACAAGCGCTGTACGATTTTAGAAAGAAGGAAACATCCGCGGGCAAATGGGTGATCCAGAGGAATCTCCAGTGCGTATCTTCAATTGACCTCCTTATCCCTGGTGACCGCCCCCGCCGTGTACGCACTGCCCAGCGTACGCGGCGGGGGCATCTTGTGTTAATCAAGCATCGCGGCCAACTTTCTGACACCCTGAGCGATCTCCTCTTCCGGCAGGGACGCAAAGCCCATGAGGAAGTGCGGCCGCGCTGGGGGCTTGGAGTAATACGGCGAGGCCGGCCGCAAACCGATACCGGCTCCGGCAGCCACCATGGCAAGTTCCGCCTCGGAACCCGGCAGATCGAGCGCAATCAACATATTAAGCCCACCGTGCCGCTCACCGACCTCGACTCGATCGCCGAAGCAGGCCTGCAAGGCCGTAAGCAGCGCATTGCGGCGGTCGCGATAGAGACGTCGCATACGGCGTATATGTCGCTCAAAATCGCCGGAGCGAATGAACTCTGCCAGAATAGCCTGCTCCAGCATCGGCGCGCCGCTATCCCATAACGATTTAGCGGCCACAAACGGGTCCACCAGGTCGGGTGGCAGTACCAGGAACCCGATGCGCAGCCCGGCCAGCACCGATTTCGAGAAGGTGCCGCCATACACCACCAGGCCGTTGCGATCCAGCCCCTGCAAGGACTCCACCGGCCGTCCCTCGTAGCGAAACTCGCTGTCGTAATCGTCCTCCAAGATCAGGCACCCGGTCCGTTCAGCCAGGTCGAGCAACGCCAGGCGACGAGCCAGGGAGAGCGTAGCGCCCGTGGGATCCTGGTGAGAGGGTGTGACATGCACCAGTCGGTGCGCCGGCATCCCGGCCAAACGGTCGACCATCAGTCCTTCACCATCGACTGGTACCTGGGTCACCGTTAGCCCATGCGCCTCGAATGCCAGACGCGCAGCCGGGTAACCCGGATCTTCTACCGCTACTCGGTCGCCTGACTCGAGCAACAGATGAACCAGCAGATTCAATCCTTGCTGGATACCGTTCACGATGACGATCTGATCGGACGAGCAGTCCACCGCTCGATAGCGGCGAATGTGAGCGGCTACCAACTCCCGCAGTTCGGGATGACCGGCGGAGGGGGGATAAAAGAGCAGCCGCGTGCGGTCGCTGCTTAGGGCACGCTCGGCGGCGCCGCGCCAGGCGTCCCAGGGAAAGAGATCCTGAGCCACACGATGGGGTCGGAAGTCGTACTGAAACTCGTCCAGAGAGGGCGGACGAAAGAGTGCCTGGTAGTCCTGAGTGGCGATTCGCTCTCCCCAGTGAGAGAGACGGATCGGACGCCGAGCAGCCGCGCCCCGTTCTCCATCACCCGCCGGTACTTGCAGCGCCTCCTCGGGGAGATCGGGCGCCACGTAGGTGCCCGAGCCGTGCTTACCCTGGATATATCCCTCGGCCTGCAATTGGTCGTACGCCTCGGCAACGGTGGTGCGAGAGAGCGAGAGCTGTTCGGCCAGCACTCGGGTGGCGGGCAACCGGTCGCCGGCCCGCAACCGTCCATGCAGGATGGCCGAGCGAACGGCGTCGTACACCTGCCGGTGCAAAGCGATGGTGGAAGATGGGTCGATGGAGAGAGGGAGTTCCATGGTCGTCAAGCGAGGCGCCAGAGACGTTCGCTAACTCTGTCCCTCGACCATCTCCACAAAGTATCGATGCAGGCGCGCATCGTCGGTCAACTCGGGATGAAAGGAGGATACCAGGAGGTTTCCTTGACGCGCCGCGACCGCGCGACCGTCGTCCAACTGGGCCAGCACGTCCACCTCCTGCCCCACCCGCTTGATCAGCGGAGCCCGGATGAAGACACCGTGGAAGGGCTCGCTGCCGAGCGCCGGCAAGTCGAGGTCGGTCTCGAAGCTATCCATCTGACGACCAAAGGCGTTGCGCTGCACGGTGATATCCATGCCGCCGATGGACGGCTGGTCCTGACCGGCGTCCTCGATCTGGTCGGCCAGCAGAATCATACCGGCACACGTGCCATAGACCGGGAAGCCGGAGCGCGCACACTGCTGGATCGGGTCCAGCAGGTCGAAGCGCCGGAGCAGCTTGCCGATAGTAGTGCTCTCGCCACCGGGAATCACCAGCCCATCGACCTGGTCCAACTGCTCGCGGCGCTTGACCATCACCGGCTCAGCGCCGGCCTGGCGCAGCATGGCGCCGTGTTCGGCCACGTCGCCCTGCAGCGCCAGAATGCCGACCCTGGTCATTACCAGCCCCGTGTGGCCAGCAGCTCTCGCTCCGGAATCTGACTGATCTCCAGGCCGCGCATCGCCTCACCCAGGCCGCGACTGGCCTCGGCCACGATCGCCGGATTCTCGTAGTGGGTGGTCGCCTCGACGATCGCTTTGGCGCGCCGGGCCGGATTGTCGCTCTTGAAAATACCCGAGCCGACAAAAATGCCGTCCGCGCCCAACTGCATCATCAGCGAAGCGTCCGCCGGCGTGGCCACGCCACCCGCGCAGAAGTTGACGACCGGCAGATGACCGTTCTCGTGGACGTACACCACCAGATCATAGGGCGCCTGTAGGTCTTTGGCCTCGGCCATCAACTGCTCGCGCGAGAGGCACTGCACCTTGCGGATGCCGTCCATCACCGCGCGCATGTGCCGTACCGCTTCGACGATGTTGCCGGAGCCGGCCTCACCCTTGGTGCGGGTCATAGCGGCACCCTCGCCGATTCGTCGCAGCGCCTCGCCCAGATCACGGGCGCCGCAGACAAAGGGGACGGTATAGGCGTGCTTGTCGATATGATAGCGGTCGTCGGCCGGTGTGAGCACCTCGCTCTCGTCGATATAGTCGACGCCCAGCGCTTGCAGAATCTGCGCCTCCGCGATATGGCCGATTCGCGCCTTGGCCATCACCGGAATCGTCACCGCGTCTTTGATTCCTTCGATAAGATCGGGATCACTCATGCGGGCCACCCCGCCCTGCGCCCGAATATCGGAGGGCACGCGTTCCAGCGCCATGACCGCTACCGCGCCCGCCTCCTCGGCTATACGCGCCTGATCGGCGGTCACCACGTCCATAATCACGCCGCCCTTGAGCATCTGCGCCAGGCCAGCCTTGGCCCGCCAGGTTCCTGTTTCCATCTCGATCTCCTTGTGCTCAACGAAGTAATCCATATCCTTAGCATAGGCGAAAAGTGGACCGCTTCCCAGAGCCAATTCTAGCAAAATGGCCATGCCACTTTATGGGACTGCTGCGTCATGTCCGCGAGTTGGTGACGGTTTCTCGGCGTGCACTCGCGCCCACATCGGTTGCGCACTGGGACGCGTCGGAGCCGTTCAACGACCACAGCAGGCTGCGTCGGCGTGCATAGGAGGTGCTGGCGGTGCTTGATCCCATCGCGACGGGCGCGCTCCTCTCCCTCTCTGCTACTGTGGCGCAGAAGTAATGGAGATATCCGACTTTCGATGCAATTGACATTGCGGTTAGAAGATTTGGTCGCTGCGACATCCAGGCCAGTCGAGAAGAAAGGCGTGGTCTACACCCGTGACTGGGTGGTCGATCTGATGCTTGATCTGGCGGGGTATCGCTCTTCCCAAAATCTCGCTTCGTGTCTTGCCGTCGAACCTGCAGCCGGCGCCGGGGCCTTCTTCCTTCCCATGGTCCGCCGCCTCATAAATTCCTGTCAAACTCACGGTGTTCCGCTCTCGGCCACCTCAAACTCGTTGCGCGCCTACGAACTCGACCCCGCCACTGCCGCGGCATTGCGCACGGCGTCCCAGAAGGAACTCTTCGCTGCCGGCGCATCCAATGAAGAAGCTAACGCGATTGCGCAACACTGGATAACGACTGGCGACTATCTGATGGAGGCGCCTCTAGCCCGCCGAGCAGATTTCGTTGTCGGCAACCCGCCCTACATCCGTTATGACGATCTCCCCGAAGGGTTGCTCACGACCTATCGCACGATGTACCACACCATGCGCGATCGGGGCGATATCTATGTTGGCTTCTTTGAAGCGGCGCTCTCTCAGCTCCTATCGGGAGGAGTCTGCGCTTTGATCTGTGCCGATCGATGGATGCTCAATGCTTATGGAAGCGAACTGCGCCGCTTCATCAGCAAGAGCTTTAGCGTTGAAGCTGTCATTGAAATGCACAATGCTCCGGCGTTTGAGGATGACGTCAGCGCCTATCCCGCAATTGTGGTGATTCGGCGGGCTCCGCAAAAATCTGCGGTGGTAGCAAGCGCCGGCCCGGCCGCGGGTTCCATTCCAGATGGCAGCGTCGCCGATGTGCTCCGTGACCTGGCTCGTGGCACACCTAAGCGAGTTGACCTGCCCGGTTTCCGTGCCACGACCACTGATCACTGGTTCAAGGGCAAGGAGCCCTGGCCCTGCACGTCGCCCGAGCGGCTCGCGTTACTCCAGCGTCTTGAGGGACTGTTTTCCCCTCTCGAAGACCACACAAGCGGCACGAAGGTCGGCATTGGTGTGGCTTCTGGCGCCGACCGCGTCTTCGTCACGACGGACCAGGAACTGGTCGAACACGACCGGCTTCTGCCTCTAGTACTACTTTGTTAGTTGCCGGGGTAGACTTAAGGCATGGAATCTCCCACCGTCGCCAAAGCCTCCCCCGATCCCCTGCCTGAGTTGGCAGCGTTCCTGGCTCCATTCTCCCCCCTGTTTCGAC
>JAABUJ010004233.1_pt1 | contig 15295 bp, 16 predicted proteins | sample 5559131 | NCBI WGS metagenome assembly JAABUJ01 (sample SAMN10711875, study PRJNA513366) | rock metagenome | isolation source: Antarctica rocks | place: Antarctica: Victoria Land, Mt New Zealand nord | collected 2016-01-07 | reverse complement strand
CTGATCGGAGATCAGAAAACGAACGCTAGAGCTGTTGCTACGGACTGGGCCGCCGACAGCAGACGTTCCGACACCGGGGAACCTGAGAGGCTTTCACCGCTCGGCGCGCAGGCTGCACACCAGCTCGTCGGCCGCCGCGTAGAGATCGGAGTCACCGGCCGCCACCCGTCGAGACAGGTCCGTCAACGCCCGAGCCGCCCGCGACCTGACCCAAACGCTCCCGTAGGGCTTACAAGCATCGCCTCCACCTCGGTGCGTACCCGCCGGCATCGACTACGCCCTGCCCGGTAGCCTCACCCGCCGGTACATGCGCTGCGGCAAACGCCGCTGCCGGTGCAAAGCCGATCCGCCCGTGCTGCACGGTCCCTACCTGCACTGGACCCGCACCGTGGCCGGCAAGACCATCACCAGGACGCTAACCGAAGACCAGGCCCGCCGCTACCAGACCTGGTTCGACAACGCCTGCCGCCTACGTGAACTCATTACCGACCTCGAAATCAGCTCCATGTACGCCATCAAAGACGCCGAAGGGTGGCCGTCCAAGGCCACGAAATAGCCGAGATATCCCTCGGCAGAAGTGCGGAACGTCAGATCGGTAGCAAGACGAAAGCCGGATTTGTTCACAGGGGCTCGCTCGGTCTTGACCCCCTCTCGGGTGCTCGGGCGAACTGCCATATTAGCGTAAAAATCGTTGCTGCGATTAGTGCGCCACCACCGGCCAGTGTCCACGCGGCGGCGAATGAATTATGGTCCGCCACGATGCCGAATGTGGCCGGACCGATCACCGCGCCCGCTGACATGCTGGCCTGGGTCAATCCGCTCGCCGCCGCCTGCGATGAAGGGCTGCCCTGCATCATTGTCAAGATGAACAGTCCCGGCCATCCCCACCCAGCTCCGAACGCGATCGGTATACCGATCGCGAACAGCAGATGGCTTGACGGTGCCAGAAGAAAGAAGCCAACTGATCCAAACGCCAGCATTAGTATGATGACCTTGAGGTGGTTGCGGCCCCGCTGATCGGCGCGAAACCCTGACCATAACCGTGTGGAAATACCTACGGCGGACGCTCCGGCAAGAAGTAACCCGGCAGTCGCCTCGCTCCATCCGGCCTCGGCCGCTCCGGCGACCGTGAAGATTCCGAGCGCGCTGCCACTCGCCGACGCCAAGCAGGCGGCGAATGCCATCATGAGGAGTGTTAGCCGCCCAGCGTCGCCGTTGTGCTGACGTTGAGCACCTGTGACCCGCGGTGTCGGCCCGGCCGTTGGTGTGCGCCATCCGACGAGTACCGCAGGCAGTGCCATCACTGCGAATGCCCACCGCCAGCCGACGGTGACACCAAGCAACGGCACGGCCAACCCCGCCAGGAGTCCCGCAGTGGGGATTGCCGACTGCTTGACGCCGTATGCAATTCCTTGGCGTCGCCACGGCACCCGCTGGGCCAGGAAGAGGTTGGTTGCCGGCTGCGCGAGCCCGTTGCCGGCACCGGCGACTCCCAACATCGCTAGCAGTGTCGGCAGCGAGTGGACCGTGGCTGCCGTCATCACCAGGACTGTGGCCACGGTCCACGCGGCGATCCGCATCGCAATACCGGGGTCTATCCGCTGGGTGATGTACCCCGCGATCGGTGAACATGCCGCCGATGCGCCGAAGAACGTCGCAGTTGCGAGCCCCAGCGAAGTTATCGGGAAGGCTAGATCGTGGCTAACCGCAACGGCGAGGCCACCAACAAGGAAGACCGGGACGACAGTCGTCGTGGCCACGGCCACCCCCTGGCTCATGGAGACCGCCAGCTGCCGTCCTCGCTGAGGGGGCATGGTGGCACGGTTGGGGGCAGTATGGGACACGTCATCGGAGGGGTTGCTCATCGTTAAACAGAAAAGGGGCAGTAAAATTCGGTCAATATCACCGCTCAGGCTGACTGCTCGGTTTTGCCACGAATTTCTCCTCTAGTTGCGGCTGGTCCCTAGTTACACATATTTAAACTTGTACTACAACACGCGGGGCTTTACTGCGCCGCCGGGATTCTGCCGTTACGCCGCCTCTAGAGCTACACCGGCGGCGCCGCTTCGTCGGCCGATCGGATAAGATCGCGCCACCAAGCCCGAGGGGCGCTAAACGATCTGAGATCGAGTACGTACGATTGAATCCAAAACACCATCGCACGGCCGCTCAAAGACCGCTCGTGCCACGCCGCTTGCGGCCGGGAATCATTCCCTTAGCTAAACGTCGCATGACGGCGGAATGGGTAGCGAACTAGGCTAATACGGGACGTACTCCCTTCGTCAGTAAACCACTGATTAGGTTGGACGATAATACCGGCACAAATTCCCCCTTAAGGGTGTCGACGAACAAATCAAGAAGGCGCGGCGCCTGCCCTCGACACGAACGGCGGTTCGAGTTACCAAACCGTTGCACGCCACGTTATCTCAGGCACCGATCCACTGTGGTTCTCGCTTCTCCAACGCCGCGGCTGCACCTTCGTATCGGTCGGCGCTGTCCGTGACCAAACTGATATCCCTGCGGGTACGCGCTGAGTCTTCCGCTGGACTATGCACTAACGACCGGTCGGCGAAGTCCTTCAGGGTCTGGATCACCAGGGGAGCACTATCAGCGATGCGGCGTGCCCACGCGAACGCGAGTTCCGTGTGTTTCCCCTTGGGCAGCACACGGTTTACCATGCCCATCTCGTAGGCATGCTGGGCGTCGATCGTCTCTCCGAGAAGGAGGAATTCCATGGCGAACTTGTGCGGCACACGGGCCGCCACCCCTGCGGCGATCCCTCCGGTAAAACCAACCCGCGCCTCCGGGTACATGAATTTTGTATCCTCGGCCGCGACGATAAGGTCGCAATGCTGGGCGATGACGTATCCACCACCGATGCAATGGCCGTGCACCGCCGCGATGACGGGCTTACTTAACGGGATGGCCACGTTAGGTATCGCGCGATAGAGGTCCATCGGGTTGTCCTGCAGATCCGCGCCAGCGGAGAAGGCCCGGTCGCCTGCGGCACTCAGGACGGCCACCCGGTCGTCAGAGTCTTCGAAGCGAAGCCACGCTTGCTCAAGCTCCTTGACCAGTTGCGAGTTCAGTGCATTCAGCCTCTCCGGACGATTGAGCGTGATCGCGGCGATGTTCTCCGACGACTCGTAGGTGACGGTTGGACTAGTCATGTCGTTCCTCCTTAGACGTTCGCGATACCCTTATCAGACTGTGGCGACTCCGACGACCATGAGATCCCCGAAGCTAGTCTGCCGGGCGACATTATGGTCGCTTCCACAACGAGATTTGAGTTCGCTAACGAGATTTGAGTTCGCTGGACAATTGGTCCGAGTAATTGTGTGGACTTCATCGCCGGTTCGGCAGCCGAGCCCGCGATGAAGGATTTACCTAGTGTAAAGGCTTTGGGTAGGCAAAGCAACCGCATTTCGCGTCCCCGACACGATACGGTCAGAACGCACGGCGCGGGCTTCGCGATAGTGCGCCTTTTGGTAAGCCATCGCATTTCCGCATCGAGGACGCCCTCCGACTGTAGGCGTCGCACAGTGTATCGGCAAGGAATTCCGACCAATCCGCCCGACGATGCCGACATGCTTATCGGTTTGGATTGCATACAGGACTCCGCGATAAGACCGCCTTGGCGCAGCGACGTACTTGCGGCGGTCAGGCGGCGGTCTCGGCCCAAGTTGAGACGAACCACTGTACCCCTCCAGTTTTGGGGTCGTAACTACGGCGCTGTAGCGTTCCGATGTCGGCGCCGTATACGTGGATCCCGACGCACGGTACGTCGCTGCCGCAACTGACCATGTGTACGTCGTCGTCCTTCGTGCAGCACACTGCGACTTGCCCTGGACCCCAATCGTTGGCGTCCTCCGCGGTCAGTGGGATGTCTTTAGCCGCAGGTTTCTGATACCGCACCTCACGTTCGACGCCGGAGTGGATGCCCACTACTCCCCAGGTTTCGTGCCCGTGAACAGGCGTGTCTTGGCCTACGTTCCAGACCGCCGAGGCGATGGAGAAGGAACCATCGTCTGCCACGTACAGCGGATACATTACATAGCGGTCCGGGTTTGGGCGGGTGAATTCCGGCGGTAATGTGAGGCCGTCGGACAGAAGTGCTGTCAGCCGTTCGGCAACTTGTCGCGTTAGCTCCCGTTCGTCGCTGATCTGGTGCACCAGCATAAACACTTGGCTGGCGAAGCTGTCGAGGATAGGTATGGTGCGTATGCTGTGTTCGGTAGTGATAGAAGCCTCCGTCGTCTTTGGTTCGGGTTCTAGCCGTTATGCATCCGATGGTGTGCGTGCCATTAGGTCGACTTGGATGATGTGAATGCCGTTGTTGCCGTAGCCCAAGCGGTTCGCCGTGGGCTGCCAGTTCTGCGTCCGGCCCCCCGTGTCGGTCGCTCGTACCGCGATTCTGCGTAGTCCGCGGGGTAAGCCGTCGGGTAGCGGAGCCGTCCACTGCGACCATCCCCACTGGCTGGAGTCTTCAACGCGGCTTGCTTGAAACCAACTGGTTCCGTCGTCAATGCTGATGTCCACTGTGGCCACGCCGTTTTCGCCAGCCCACGCCAGAATCTGCAGTGCTGTGTCATCGTAGATGCGGTCAGCATCGGCAGGCGAGGTGAGTACTGCGCGGACAAGTTGTTCCGCCACGGGGGCACGTACTGTGCCGTCGTCGTCCTGATAGGTATAGCGCTGGCTTTGCCAGAATCCGTCAAACCCCGTTTGCTTGGTGAGGGTGATGTGTTGGGCCCACTTCACCCACCAGATGCCATACCAACCCGGTACGACGAGTCGCAGTGGGCCGCCGTGCTCTGGGGGAATAGGTGCCCCATTAACCTGCCAAGCAAGGATGGTGTCGGGGTGCAGCGCCTTTTCCTGTGGAAGGCCCTTGGCGAAGCGATCATGTGTGCCCTCAGGCTGCGTCACCCCCTCGTCCAAGGCTGACACGACAAGGGTATTCCAGCCAGTACCCACGCCTGCAGTGTCGAGTAGGTCGGCCAAGCTCGCACCGGTCCATTCCGCCTGGCCGAATAACCCGAGGCCGAACTGGTTGCCCGGTGTACGGCGCGCAAGCATGCCGCGACCGTTGCCTGCGCATTCTAGGAGCGCGGTCACGGTATGTGAGGGTAAGGATCGGATCAGGTCGTCGCTCATTGCGTGGTCGGTGCCATCTTGGGCACAGACGCGTATCCCATTCAGGGAAGAGGTCTCAGGTTGTTGGTAATGGTGCACGAGGAAGAGGTTCTCGGTCGTAGTGCCTTGCTCGCCGTGGGCCTCTATGCGACTCTCCGCCATCTGCAGTCGACTGTTTGCGTCGTAGCTGCGAGGGACAAGCTTCGATCCATCCATTGTGTCGTATACCTTTTCTGGTTGTCTTGATTCGCCGATACTGACGCCACCAACTTCTCGTGTGCGCCGCTGCTCGCCCCCACGTGACGTTTCCGCGAACGCGCTGATGCGTTGCTTAATACCCGGTTGGGTGACGAGCGAACGCACCAATTGTGCTAGTCCTTCACCTCTGTCGATGGGTCGCGTTGCTGCCAGCAGGTTCGGCAGTGTCGCCACGGGCACGCGGGCTGTCTCCGCACTGATTCGCTGAACCTCGGTCGCGAGTGCGTCGATGTCGTGCTTGACAGCCAGTAGCCCGCATCCGGCGGCGGCGGCGGCGTCGATCCGCGCGCCACTGCCGACGGTGCGGCTGGCCATCGACTGTCCGACGACCGAGGCCAGTCGATGTACGCCGAGCACCGCGCCGAAGGCTGCCCCAGGAAAGCGGAAGCTCGCCTGCGCCGTCCCGATGCGGTGATCGCACGCAACTGCGAGGTCGGCGCCGGCCCCAACGGCCGAGCCCTCGACTACGGCGACAGTGACGAACGGGGCGTTCGCGAGCCGCTCGAGCAGCAAACCCAGCCGACAAAAGCGTTGCAGCAGCGTGGCATCCGTTTCTTCCTTAAGGTCGGAAAGGTCGAATCCCGCGCAGAAGTGACTGTGGTTGCCGCGAATGGCCAGGACCGTCACCTTGTCCGCGATCGCGGCGTCAAGCTCGTTATGCAGGGCGTCGACGAGCGCGGTGGATAAGGCATTCGCCCGCCGCGGCCGGTGAAGCTCCAGGGTGCGCGCATCGTTGGCGTGGCTGCGGTGCAACGGAGCAGTCATGCGATACCCCACTCGGTGAACACGTCCTCGGTGTCCGCGCCCAGAGTCGGCGGGCAGTGCTCTAGTCGGCTGGGCAACCCGCTGACCCGAGCTGGAAACACCACGGTGGGCACCTTTCCGGCGATCGGCACATCAATCTCCCGCACGAGCCCGGTCGCGTGGATGTGGGGATCGGCCAGGACGTCTCCGAAGGTATTGACCGGTCCGCACGGCACCGCCTGGCGTTCCAGTTCGATTAGCCAATACTCCGCAGGTTTGGTGCTGAAGCGTTCCTGCAGGACCGCGGCGAGCTGGTCTTGATGCGCAACGCGCTGCGATTGGGTGGTGAATCGGGGATCGGTAATCAGGTGCTCTGAGTCGGTCGCCACACATACCCCGTGCCAGAGCCGGTCATTTCCGGCGGCGACGACGAACATGCGGTCGCTGGCCTGAAAGGCCTGGTATGGCGCGTTGCGGGGGTGCGCCGAACCCATGGCGCACGGTTCGATACCGCTGCCCCAGTATTCGCTGGTCTGTAGTGCTGACGTCGCAATCAGGCAGTCCAGCATCGGACAGTCGATGTGCACTGATTGCCCTGACTCTCGGACACCGGGCAACGTCGCCGCGGTGGTGTAGGCGGCGTACAGGCCGGCGATGAAGTCACCCACGGGTACACCGCACTTGACCGGGTCTCCGCCGGCGGGGCCGGTTACGCTCATGAGCCCGCTCATACCCTGGATCACCACGTCGTACGCGCCTCGTTGGGCATTGGGGCTGCTCAGGCCGTACCCGGAAATTGAGCAGTAGACCAGGCCCCGGTGGTCTTGAGAGACCTCGTCGTAGCCGAGTCCGAGTCGGTCCAGTACGCCGGGCCGGTAGTTCTCCATGATCACGTCGGCCTCGGCGCACAACTTCTGCACCCGCGCCAGCTGCTGGGGATCTTTGAGGTCGGCGACGATGCTGCGCTTGTTGCGGTTGATGGAGGCGAAGTTGTGGCTAAAGCTCTTGCCGTCCTCGGCGTAGGCGAGCGGCGGCCAGCCACGCATCTGGTCTCCGCTGGGCGGCTCGACCTTGACCACGTCGGCACCCATATCCGCCAGCAGCATCCCGGCGAAAGGCCCGGCCGCCACGTGTGCGAACTCCAACACACGCACACCTTCGAGGGGGAAACGGGCCGGATTCCGGGCTGATGTGGCGGTGACGGGCGTCCAGCCTAGATCTTGCATTCGTATACTCCTTCGTCCAGAACGACCGCGTTGTCCCGCCTCCGGCGTACTCGAAAGTGACCTTTACCGACCGCACCTTCCCAGATGTGCAGCGTGAGTTCGTCGCCCGGCCATACCGGGGCCGTCATCCGCGCCCCAACGCTGGTAAGGGCTGCGGCATCGCCGCCGCACGCCTGTGTGATCAGCAGTCGGGCGGCGAAGCCGAGCGTGCACCGGCCGTGCAGGATCGGTACGTCGAACCCAGCGCGGCGAGACACCGCCGGGTCGGAGTGCAGTGGATTCCGCCCGGCAGACAGGCGATATAGCAGCCCTTGGTTGGGTGGTATACGGAACTTCAACGCTGCGGTCGGCTTGTCGTGCGATTTGCTTGTGTCCGAGCCAGCAGGCGGAGGGGTCGCGCTGTCCGGCTGTGCGTCTTTCCTGTCGCGGACCAGGGTCCGCGACGTCGTGCGGTATAGCGGTGCTTGACAGCCGTCCAGCCGCGCCTCGGCGACCATCTCAACCACCCGGCCGCGCCGGTGTGGCGTGACGTCGGTGATCTGTCGTGATGTGCGCACCATCCCTTGGACTGGGATCGGCGCGATGAGCGCAATGTGCTCCCACATCAGCAGCACGTCCTCGCCGCGTGCGCCCATCGCTTCGAAGATGTCGTTACCGCCACCCGATAGGACGATGCCGAAGGTGGGCACCGTCTGCAGTGTGACCTGTTCAGAGTTCTCCGTTGTGAGATTCAGCTCGGCGGTGGGATTCACGCTGCCCGCGCCGACGCCCACGGCGTAGAGGAGGCAGTCGGTAACCGTCCACGATCGCGTCGTGGGTTCAAGGTCTTGGCCGATCAGCTCAGAGACCGCCGCTACGCCCGCAACGGTTGTGCCGGACAACGACATCACGGCTTCCAGTTCTGAGCCTGCTTGCGGATCGCTACTGCATCGACCATATCCGCCGCTTTCTTGTTTAGGCTGAGGTCCGCAACTTTGCCCGCCTGCAGACCCGATTTGATGATGCCGTTCTTCAGCATGAAGTCGATGCCCTGCTGTATGTCGCTCACCGGTAGATCTCCGATAACTCCATTGGGGCCGGGTACCGCACCCCCCTTGAATCGGGTCTCAACGACGGGCAGCTCCTGTTGAATTGCCTGCTCAGTCGATATGTCCCGTGGCTTCTGGTCCGGCTGCACCATCCACTGGAGCTGCAATGCGGCGGCGGGGTTTTCCGCGGCGAAGATCGCACCCTTGTCTAGGCCCACCAGAAACTTGGTGACGGTATCGGCATGGTCTGTCAGGAACTTTTCGGTGGTGGCGATACCCAACGAGCCGGGAACCTTGTCCAGCGGTGTTGGTAGATTTATCAACTTTCGGCCGAGGACGGTGCCGACCACGCCGCTGGGCCCGTCGTAACTCGCGTATGCCGCGATTTGTCCAGACTTGAACGCCTGTGCTGCTTGGCTGCCGACACCGACGGGTAGCCACTGCACATCTTTGTCCGGGTCGAGTCCGACTGCGGCGATGGCGGCCCTACCATAGAGGTAACTGGATGAGCTCAACGATTGGGTGCCAATCGTCTTGCCTTTGAGGTCGGACAGCGACTTGATGGGGCTTCCCTCCGGGACCACGGTTTGCCAGACGTTGGCTTTCTGCAGCTGGATCACCCGGATGTTGGGATTCTTCTCCGCAGCCTGGTAAAAGGCGGAAGCTCCGCCGTTGACGATGTCAGCCTTGCCGGCTACGAGCAGTTGCATCGACGCGGTGGCGCCCTGGGTGGGCTGGACCGTGACGTCGAGTCCCTGGTCTTTCCAGTACCCGAGCTGTTGTGGGACGGCGCCGTATGGTGCGGTGCTGTCGGTCAGGGTGGGGCTGCCGACGGCGAAGGTGACCTGGGTGGCACCGCCGGGACTGGCCGCGCTGCCTCCGCCGCCACAGGCGGTCAGTAGAGAGGTGGCGGCGATAGCTGCGAACGCGGCGACCACAACTCGTCTCTTAGCGCGCGCTGGTAATTGGTTGGTGGTGACGTGCATTGGGGACACTCCTTGACGTCGACAGATTAGAGATATAACAAGCCGTTCTGCTTCAGCGGCACTAGGGCCACGCGTCCGGTTTTTACGAAACATTGTTAAGCCTTTTACTTAATGACTTGCTGCGGTGCCGCAGGCCAGCAGATTGCGTTGTGCGCGGGCGTGCTCCGACGTGCTTGTCGGGCTCTACAGCGGCGCACACAATGCTTTCAACGATCTTGGTTGGCGGGTCGACCAAGGCACCTTCCCTTAAAATCGTGCGGTTGCCCTTGGCGGTCAGGATGGCGCCGCTATCGTTGCTGCCGACGTGTCTCCGCCGAGCGCCACGCTGGCCACCGACCAAATCGTTGCTCAGCGCGTTGAGCTTGCCCGGCCGGTGAATGCCTGCAACAGCAGCATCCGCGGATTTGCGTCCGCTGACGTCGGTCATCAGGCGTTCTCCTTTGCCAGAGCCTGTTCGGCCGTCATGTAAGTGTCGGGAGGCAGGGTTGAGGGTTTGTTGGGTAGGCCGATTACCCCGTGGACCGCCAGGTCGTCGATCGCATCGTCGTCGAGCCCGATTAGCTCCCGAAAACACCACTCGGTGTGCGCGGCAAAGGTGGGGGCCGCGGTGTTGGGTGCGGTTCGGCGGCCGTCGATCTGGATGGGGAGCGTGGGGTATCGGTGTGTTCCACAGCTGGGGTGGGTGAGGCTCTGGAAGTACGACGCGGCCGCGAGGTGTGGGTCGGTGCTGAGCGCCTCGGCGTGTTGAAGGGGTGCGCTGGGTACTCCTTCACTTTGCAGCGATCGCGCTGTCATTGCAGGGTCGGTGACGGTGGCAGCCCAGGTGCGAACTGCCTCAGTGACTTCGGGTGCGTTGGCGTGTCGTTGCTCAGCAGTCGCGAACTTCGTCGCAAGTCCCGGGGTGATGGCTTGCAGGTTTCTGGCCAGCGCCTGCCACTGCTCGTCGTTCTCCACGGCAATGGCCAGCCATGCACCGCCACTGGTCTGGTACACGCCGTGTGGCATGCATCGGCGGTCGGCGTTGAGTCCCTCTTGTATTGGTTCGCCGACGCTCTGTGCGAGGTAGTACTCGCCGAGTAGGGGGATCATCGCCTCGGACTGCGGCAGAACAATGTGGCTGCCTTCACCGGTACGGCGTGCCTTGACCAGCGCTGAGGTCGCCGCAGCTGCTGCGAACAAGCCCGCGGTTGGATCGCCGAGCGCGTATCCGGTCATTAGCGGGCCTTCCTCGCCACCGGTCAATGTTGCATTCCCGCTCGCGGCGTCGAACTGAGCGCCGAACGCCGGTGCGTTGGCCCGCGGGCTGCCAGACACGTAACCGGGCATCTCGATCAGAACGATGTTGGCTGCGATTTGGCGCAGCGCGTCGTAACCCAGGCCGATGCGTTCCATCACTCCGGGTCGGTAGTTTGCGATGACTAGATCGCACATCGCCACTAAGCGAAGCGCGTAAGCCAGTCCCTCAGGCTTTTTCAAGTCGATGACGACGTCTTTCTTACCCGCGTTCTGCGTATTGAACCAGGCGTTTCGATTACGCGGGTCGGGGCCGGGCTCCAGGTCCGGGTAGCGTAGCGGAAGGTCAGCCATTCCCGGGCCGCGTAGCGCATCCGGGCTTCGTGGGTTTTCCAGCTTGATGACTTGCGCACCGAGCCCGGCCAGGACACGAGTGCTCATTGGGCCTGACCAGACGTGGGTCAAGTCGAGCACTCGTATCCCCCGCAGGGGAAGTTGTCCGTCCACCGTGTTGGGACATGGGGTCATCATGAGTACTCCGGAGTGTGGTGGGGGCGACGTCCGTTGACCGTGTAAGGCAGGACCGGGACACGACCTGGGCGATCTCCCACAACCGTGTTCCGCCAACCGTCGCGAGCGGCTAGCGCTGGGTCGTCGAGCATGAAGGCCGGACTGCGAACTGCGCTGATCGCAACGTTCTGCTTCTCTCCCAAAGCGCAGGCTTCCTCAAGGGCCTTATCCGCGCACCAAGAGTCGAAGAGGACATTGAGCGCCTCGCTGTTGGCGAACCGGTTGCCCTCGCCGATGAAACGTTCGTCGTCTTCGAGGGAGGGGTCACCCAACACCGCGGCGATGTCGGACCAGTCCCGGCCGGCGTAGATGGCCACCCAGCCATCGCGGCACTTGCAGACATACCGTGGACCGCTTTGTTCCTGAGTTGAACCGGAGCCGTTGTATTCGTACTGGGTGGTCAGATAGGGCAGCAGCGAGACTACGGACTCGTACGCAGAGACCTGCACCTGCGGGAGAGCGCTGGAGGGCGGGTTCTCCTCAAGCAGGCAGGAGGTCAGAGCCGTGTAGAGGTAAACACCAGCCAGGTATTGATAGCGGTCGCCGAACCCGTACACAGGTGTCCCGTCTCGATTCAACGTGTACAAAGACGCTCCGCCCAAGCTCGCGTAAATCAGTTCGTTACCGTGCCAGTCTGCGTACGGTCCGTCCGGACCGAAGGGGTGGACGGTGCCGGTAATGGGCCGCTGGACCGTGTCGAGGGATTTCCAGTCGAAGTCCGGGTCGGCGATAAGGATGTCTACGTTTTCGATCAGCGACCCGCGCTTGCCGGTGTCGGCGTCGTTGACGACTGTGCTTCCTCGGGTGAGAAAACCGTCACTCCACCTGTCGGTCGGCTCCCCCGACCTTACGACAGTGACTTGAGCGCCGTTGTTCGCAAAGGTCCAGCCACAAAACCGGATCGCTGGACTGTGACCGATCGATACGACATGTATACCTCCAAGCATCGCTATCTCCTTTTCACTCTTAATATCTTTTTGGGATCTCATGCCGTTGATCTCACAACCTTTCTGGTCGCCCGCTCACTTCGGCACAATGCTGACCGGAAGCAGCCGATGAACGACCACCACGACGACACGGAGCAAGGAGCCGATGATGGCGAGCAGGATGAGCGCGCCGTAGATGCCTGGAATGTCGCCATAGGCCTGGGCCTGGGTCAGCACGTAACCCAGTCCGTGCTTGGCGCCGACCAACTCGGCTGCCACTGCTCCCAGCAGGGCTCCAACCAAGGCGACATCAAGGGAGGGGAAGACGTATGACATCGCGTTGGGCAACCGTAAATACCGGAGCTCCCGCGCTTTGCTGGCGTCCATCGCTCGCATCAGGTTTAGCTCATCCGGGTCGACTTCGGTCAAACCGGCAGCAGCGCTTGACATGACTGGGAAGAACGCCAACAGTGCCGCGATGACTACCTTAGGGGTGGCATCGTAGCCAAACGCGACAATCAGCAACGGGGCGATGGCAATCTTTGGCATGCTCATCAAGGCAATCACATAAGGGTAAAACGCGGTACGCAGAGGTGTAATGAAGGCAAACATGGCGCCCACGACCAGGCCAATCGCGACACCGATGACGAACCCTGTTACCGTTTCGAACAGCGTCGTGGTGATGTCCTGCGACCACAAGCCATCAAAAATCCCGTGTTTGAGCGCCGACCAGACATCGACAGGGAGTGGTAGCAGAATACGGTTAACCCACTCTTGGCTAGCCGTCAACTGCCACAGCAATAAAATCACTACTAGCACACCAAATTGCATCAGCAGGTTTCGGGTGCGCTTGCCGCGCGGTCGTGCCACGGCTTGAGGACTAGTCCTTCCGGGAACTGCCGGGGCCTCTGGAGGTGCTATTTGTTGGCTATCGGATTTTGTCATGTCGGCCAGCTCACTCATAGCGACACTCCAGACTGCGCGGGGCGAGTAGTGGGTGCTTCGGTTGGGCCGATCAACCCGCGGACTTCACGCACGATGTCGTAAAAGCCGGCCTCCGAGCGCAGTGAGGGCAGGCGAGGTCGGGATAGGTCGACGTCGATGATCGTGGCCAGTCGGCCGGGATGAGCGTTCATTACACCGACGCGGTCGGAGAGGTATACCGCCTCAGTGATGTTGTGGGTGATGAATAAGACCGTCTTTGGCTGCTCCGTCCACAGTCGCAGCAGTTCGTCGTTCAACGTCTCGCGGGTAAACTCGTCCAGTGCCGAAAAGGGTTCGTCCATCAACAGGACGGTGGGCTCGCCGACAAGGGCGCGGACGATGGCGGCGCGCTGCTGCATGCCACCCGACAGCTCACTCGGGTACCGGTGCTTGTAGTCAGCTAGGCCGGTCAATGCGAGCAGGTGGTCTGCCTGACGTCGAGTCTTGTCCGTCACGCTCCTGTGCACCGTCGAGGGCAGGAGCACGTTCTCGTAGACGGTAAGCCACCGCAGGAGGGTGGCTCGTTGGAAGACGATGCCGGTAGAAGGGTCGGGCCCGTCCACATGGCGCTCGCCGATCATGACCGCGCCCGCGGTCGGAGGTAGTAGCCCGGCCACCATATTCAGCAGCGTGGTCTTGCCGCAGCCACTGGGGCCCACGAGGCTGAAGAACTCGCCTGGTCTGATGTCGATGTCGGTTTCGATCAGTGCGTTGACCGATTCAGCGCCAGGACGCTGATACGTCTTAGCGATCTCTTTAATCTGAACTCCGATAGCCATCAGCAAGGCCTTCCCGGGTAGGTTTAGCCCGTGGGCTCGGGCGTTGACAAAGAGGTATATGGTCGAGTGTTGTGTGTTGGCTGTACCCCGGCGAGATGGGCGCTGCTGTGCAATGCGGCGACGAGCTGCTCTTGCTGCAGAAGGAGCCGATCGGCTGGCCCAGAGAAACCCAGTCCGGCGATGACGTCGCCCGTTGGTGAGCAAATCGGTACGGCTACGCCTGCCACGCCTTTGCGCCACTCGCCGCGGTTGACGGCGTAGCCGCGGGACCGCACCTCGGTCAACTCCTTAAAAAGCGCGTCCTTCTCAACAATGGTCACTGGCGTGTAAGGCTGCATACCCCCCTTGGCGACTGCGTCCCACTCCTCGGGCGTCTGGTGGGCCAGCAATATTTTGCCGGTAGCGACGCAGTAAGCAGGCGCAGTGCCCCCGAGCCTGGTGTAGCTGTGAATTGGATGCGATCCCTCTTCTTTGTCGACGTATACGACCGAGCCTCGGTCGTATACGGCCAGGTGGACGGTTTCGCCGTACTCCGCAGAGAGAGCACGCACGGTAGGCGCCAGGGCGTTGCGCAGCCCGGTCAGGCCGAAGGACCGTGTGCCGAGTGACCACATCCGCGGTGACAAGCTGTAGGTGTCCTCAGAGGGACTGCGATCCACCCATCCCGTCTGAATCAGGGTGTGCACGATCCGGTAGGTCTTCTGTCGCGGCAATCCGACCGCTTCCGCCAGCTCGCGCAACGCCATCGGGCTCCCAACCAGCGCTTCCAACACGATCAGGCCGTTGGCCAACGTGCTAAGGAACGCGGTGTTATCACCAGTTCGGGCGGTCACTGGATCGGCCGACGATACATTATCTGTATTGGTCCTTTCGTTATCCGTTGTGGTAAAAGTTAGCTACGTCTCATACCCATGTCAAGGTGTTCACGGCAAACCGCCACGAATCGTCGCGCGCTTGGGGGTCGCTACGACTACCGCACTGCGAGCTCGAATGCCGCCTCAACACCGGCGACCGAGAGTCACTGCGCCACCTCTACTGGGAGCGCCCGGCCGAGGGTGTCGGCGCCGAAGGGAGTGGTTCGGGTTCCAGAGCGGCCACCGGCCTTGAGGCAAAGGCCGGTCTTCGCGCTTCGTAGGCATATTTGGGTGTGGTCGGTAGCGTGGTTGCTGGTCAGGTTGGTGCGGCGGTCTGCAGGAGATGGAGCGGACCATGCGGGTCAACGGTTCGCAGGGAGAAAACGACAACGGACGAGGATGGTGCGCACCACCATCGCCGATCCAGGTGCTGAGTGGGCACCGGACCTAGCCTCGCGCTTTCGTGCGTCCAGCAGAACAGGAGGTTGCCTGATGTAGGTGGTTGCTGTTCGTAAGCTCGTCGTCGCTTGCCGGTGTGAGTCCGGTCCGGGTAGCTGCCAGGTGGCCCGGT
>JAABUJ010004230.1_pt1 | contig 15298 bp, 13 predicted proteins | sample 5559131 | NCBI WGS metagenome assembly JAABUJ01 (sample SAMN10711875, study PRJNA513366) | rock metagenome | isolation source: Antarctica rocks | place: Antarctica: Victoria Land, Mt New Zealand nord | collected 2016-01-07 | reverse complement strand
CCCACTCCTCATCACTTACATCCGTCAAATAACCCGTCTTCGATGCCCTCGCCATCTCTCCATGCTGAACAGAAAACACAGCCCAGCAAAGAACCTAGCGAGGTGCAAAGGCGTTAACAGCCTCTAGCGGTAAGTCTGGTGATGATTCTGGTTGTCGCGCGGCGGTCGCGTCGGCTCGCCCTGTTACAGATGGAATTTGCATCGAGCGTTTCGCACGAATTGCGCACGCCCCTGGCAGTGATCAGTTCGGCGGCAGAAAACCTCGCAGATGGAATCGTTCTCGAAACAAATGAGATTCGTCGGTACGGCACACTCATCCACGGCGAGAGTCAGCGACTGAGGACGATGATCGAGCACATCCTCAACTTCGCTCATCTCAACTCAAACCAGCCACCCACTTATCTCCTCGAAGCCGTTGCCGTCGAGACTATTGTGTCGCCGGTCCTCGACAAGGAGCGTGGCTCGATCGAGTCTGCGGGCCTTGTTCTCACAGTCGATATCGCCGCGGATTTGCCTCTGCTGTATACCAATGTCGAGGCCCTCCAGCAATGCGTTCAGAATCTTGTGAGCAACGCTTTGAAGTATGGGGTGGATGGGAAACGGATCGTCATCTCGGTGTCGCAGGATTCGGAGCTTTCCGAACGATACATTTTGATTTCTGTCGAAGATTTTGGGAGCGGCCTTTCTGGCGAAGATCTTGCCCAAATTTACGATCCTTTCTATCGCGGGGCGAATGCACGAGACACTCAGATTCGCGGGACCGGCCTTGGTCTGAGCCTCACTCGAAGAATCATGCAGGAGCTCAATGGCTCCATCTCCGCAGTCAGCTCTCCGGGCAAGGGAAGTGTGTTCACCCTGCATGTGCCCGCAATGGTGAATGCTCACATGGCGAGTTCCGAGAAGGAGCAGTAGGCGTCACGATACGATAGCTCTATGCCGGATCGCATTCTGCTCGTCGAAGATGAAGCAGGTCTTGCGCTTACACTCAGCGATCGCTTGCGCAGCGAACACTTTGAAGTCGAGACCGCCAAAGATGGGCCAACCGGATTAGCGTCGGCTCTGAGTCATTCTTTCGGACTCATTATTCTCGACTGGGTCCTTCCGAAGCGTTCCGGCCTGGACGTTTGCCGCGATTTACGCCAGCAGAATATTTCCACGCCCATCCTCATGCTCACCGCACGCGGGCAGACAATCGATAAGGTGCTGGCCCTGAAGCTGGGTGCGGACGACTACCTCACGAAGCCGTTCGAGATGTCCGAGCTGCTGGCCCGGGTGGAAGCTCTGCTCAGGCGGTCTGCCCTGCGCAGAGACGGTCCTTCGGGGCCGTACACTGTTCGCGATTTCAAGGTGGATCGCAAACGCGCGCAGGTCACGCGCAATGGAAGTCTCATCGAACTCACTCCAAGAGAATACAAACTGCTCTGCTACTTTCTTGATCACCCCGATCGCACGATCTCCCGCGGAGAACTGCTCAAAGAGGTCTGGTCCTATCGCTTTATCCCTTCAACCCGGACAGTCGATGTTCACATAGGTGCGCTGCGGCAGAAGCTCGAAACAGATCCCAAGGAGCCAGACCTCTTCCTTACCGTGCAGGGTGAAGGCTATCGTATGGCCATGACTGGGACTACACCTCGACAGGTTTAGAGGGTAAGCTCCTGCTTTGCTGAGGGCGAAAGCTTGTTCAGGATAGTGGACGCAATCGCCTGGATAACCCCGTAATAGGTCAGCAACTGATTTCGGCGCGTGCACCGCTAGCAGTACAGTGAAGTTCTACGTCAAAGCCTCCATAGGTACACAAACGCCTGAAGACTGCTATTAAGCGACCGGCAATGCCCAACTTCAGCTCGGCAGCCTGCATCTATACGCGCAGACACGACCGCACGCTATTGCGCAAGGATGTGGAGGCGATATGAGCAAAGGTGCACTGATCCGGGGACTACTCGCTGGATGCGCGGGTGTTGCTGCAATGACTCTGGCCGAAAAACTGGAGCAACGTTTTACCGGGCGACCCGACTCGTACGTTCCGGCTCACACGCTGCAACGGTTGCTTGGCAAGCCAGAGAAGGACGATCTCAGTATGAACTGGTCTATGCACTGGGGACAAGGCATCCTGCTCGGTGCAGTGCGCGGCTGGATGGCTGAACAGGGGGTCCGCGGTCCATTTGCTTCCTTCCTGTTTACAAATCTGCGGCTACTGAACGATCAGACACTCGAGAATTTGACCGGAGCAGGTGCATTGCCTTGGAAGTGGCCAGTAGATGAGCAGATCATCGACGTCACACATTAGGCGGTCTATGGCTTCGTGACAGGCGCTGTTGCGGACTGGCTGATTACGAGTAAGAACGCCGGCCCGGAGCCGATGAAGCCCTGGCACGAGCGCTAGGCTCCCCGATCTCCTTCATGCCGCTCCAGCCCTGTCTTTGGCACAGACGCGTCTTCCAGCTAGAACGGCATTTTGCCGCCGGTTGCTCCGTAGATTTCGCCGGTGACGTAGCTTGCATCGTCAGAGGCGAGAAATACAAAGACCGCGGCTTGCTCGACAGGTTGCGCAGGGCGCTTGAACAAAGTGCTCTGGCCGAAGGATTTAACCTGCTCTTCCGGCATGGTGGCAGGAATCAAAGGTGTCCACACAGGTCCGGGAGCCACTCCGTTCACGCGAATACCATGCTTCATGCACAGTTTCGAAAAGCTCTTGGTCAGGCTGACCAGCGCGGCCTTGGTTGAGGCATAGGGAGCCAGCATGTCATCAGGTTCGTACGCTTCAATGGAGCAGCTGTTGAGGATTACTCCGCCAGGCTTCATTTGGGGGAGTGCGGCTTGCGTAAGGAAAAAGGTTCCGTACACGTTTGTCCGGTAGGTGCGGTCGAACTCCTCTTCGGGTATATCGGTCAACTCCGCATAGGTCCGCTGGAAAGCAGCGTTGTTGACAAGGATGTCGAGTCGGCCAAACTCCTGGACGGTGCGGTCCACAAGCTGCTGGCAAAAAGCCTTGTCCCGGATATCGCCGGGAAGCGCGATCGCCTTGCGACCAGTCGCTTCAACCAGCCTGACCGTCTCCTCTGCATCTGTCTGCTCATCCTGATCGCCTGCCAGATAGGTGAAGAGAACGTCTGCTCCTTCTTTAGCGAAACAAAGCGCCACTGCTCGGCCGATACCGCTGTCGGCACCTGTAATGAGGGCAGCGCGTCCGGTCAGACGGTCAAGTCCTTTGTAGGTCAACTCACCATAGTCGGCAGGCGGATCGAGCTTTTCCGCACTCCCAGAGCCGCTCTGCTTGCCCTGAGGGAAGGGCGGTTTAGCAAAGCGTTCACGAGGGTCTTGTGGTTGGACGAACGACGCAGATGAGGACATGAACGAGTCTCCTTCGGTGTGGTAGGAAGAGTGTTGATGGTTGCACCAGGGAAAAGGAGTTAGATAGCGTGCAAAGACGTCTGGCTTGACCATCGCTTCTATCACGCGGATGGGTGTAGCAGGAGTCAGACTGGAGCTTCGGCCTTTTTTACTTACACCTGCTCCTTACTCTATCCCTCTGTATCCTTAAGCCTGCTTATCCCCGCTTGGACGAGGCCGTGCTTCGTAGGGTTGCTTCCAACAACTCACCGCAAGAAGCTGCCGACTGCTTGCAAACCACCGCTAATAATGAGGGACGCTATGGTATCCAGCACAGCGGGAGAAGGAACACGATGAGATGCATACATCGCGCTTTGGGCGTGACGCGAAGTGGGCTGATTCATGTGGCTCAAGCAGAAAGGTGCGGTCACCCTGTCCAGAGCGCTTTTTGTATCCTCGCGTGCGCCCGTATGCGTATCATGTTTGCACTATGGAGACGACAGGGCGCAAGCGAGCCGAGTGGGTAGGAGACCGATCCGCAGCCATGCATGGCCATTGCAAGGCATCTCTTCTGGCGAGGCCCAGACACGTCCTTCTGCTTTGTTTTGCGTCGTTGGTCCTGCTGCTTTCGCGCAATGTGCGGGCGCAAACCACACTGACCATTGCCACGGTGAACAATGCGGACATGGTCACGATGCAGGCGCTTTCAAAGCAGTTTGAGCGCGAGCATCCTGACATTCACCTGACCTGGGTCACCCTGGAAGAGAACATCCTGCGCGAGAAGACCACAACCGATGTCGCTACCCATGGCGGACAGTTCGATGTGGTCACCATCGGCGCGCTTGAGACACCTGTCTGGGGCCAGCGGGGATGGCTTCTTGCGCTCGATGACAGGCTGGCACCGGGCTATGCCGTAGACGACCTGCTTAAGCCCATCCGCGATGCAGCCTCCTTTGCGGGCAAACTCTATGCTCTGCCGTTTTACGCAGAAAGCTCGCTGACCTATTACCGCAAGGATCTGTTTCAGCAGGCTGGCCTGACCATGCCCGCGCAACCCACCTACGGGGACATCGCCCGCTTCGCCAAAGCCCTGAACGACCCCGCGAAGGACATCTATGGCATCTGCCTTCGCGGCAAGCCGGGTTGGGGCGAAAACATGAGTTACATCACTACCGTGGCAAATACTTTTGGCGGGCGCTGGTTTGACGAGAACTGGCAACCTCAGTTTCTCTCGCCGGAGTGGCACAGCGCCGTCTCGCTTTATGTCGATCTGCTGCGCCGCTACGGTCCGCCCGGCGTCACCTCCAACGGCTTCAATGAATCGCTCACCCTGTTTGAAAACGGACGCTGCGGCATGTGGATCGACGCCACCGTCGCCGCCAGCACTCTCCTGGATTCGGAGCAATCCAAAGTAGCGGATAGGGTAGGCTTCGCACCCGCTCCCATTGAGGTCACAAAGCACGGCGCGCAGTGGCTCTGGTTCTGGGGACTTGCCGTGCCTTCCTCCTCCAGGCACCCTGATGCCGCCGTCGCCTTCGTGCAGTGGGCTACCTCGCGGGACTATATTCGCCTTGTCGCGCAAACCCATGGCTGGACGGCCGCCCCGCCGGGCACGCGGCAGTCAACCTATAAGCAGCCGGAGTATCTCGCCGCCGCTCCCTTCGCCGAGCTTACGTACCAGTCGATTATGTCCGCCGATTCGCTGCACCCAACGCTAAAGCCGGTACCCTACACGGGCATCCAACTCGTCGTCGCTCCGGCATATCCTACCATCGGCAACCAGGTAGGGCAGATTATGGCCGCAGCCCTTGTGGGCGACATCTCCGTAGACCAGGCGCTTCATGAGGCGCAGACCGCGACCCAGCGCGTCGAGCGGCGAACCGGCATGACGCATTAGTGCATGAGGCAACAATGGCAGACCGGCACCTGACCTACGACCCAGCACTCTATGAGCAAACGTCCGTCCGTCCATGGCGGGAGCGCATCACGCTGCTTTCCTTCAAGGCGCCGGCGGTAGCGGCGCTTCTGATCTGGTCTCTCATCCCGCTGGCCATGACGCTGTGGTTCTCTTTCCAGCGCTACAATATCCTCGAACCCACCGTAAAAGGCTTCGATGGCCTTGGAAACTATCGCTACCTGGTCAGCGATCCCAGCCTATGGCTCGCCATCTGGAACACCACTGTACTGGTAGCCGCCGTTCTTCTCATCACAGTCGGGCTCGGCACGCTGCTGGCGGTTCTGTTCGATCAGGAATTCTTCGGTCGTGGCGTCGCGCGCGTCCTTGTGCTCGCGCCCTTCTTCATCATGCCCACCGTAAGCGCCCTTGTGTGGAAGAACATGATGATGCACCCAGACAACGGCATCTTCGCCTTTCTTCTGCGCGCGGTCGGCCTCAAGCCCATTGATTGGTTCGCGGTGGCTCCGCTTACCTCGATCATCATTATCGTTTCATGGCAGTGGCTGCCCTTTGCCGTGCTCACCCTGCTGACTGCGGTGCAGTCGCTCGACAGCGAGCGCAAGGAGGCTGCGCGCATGGACGGTGCCGGCCCAGTCGCCATGTTTCGCTACATCATCTGGCCGCACCTGGACCGCGCCATCGGCGCTCTCATCATGATCGAGTCCATCTTCCTGCTGGGCGTCTTCGCCGAAATTTACGTCACCACCTCCGGCGGCCCAGGCTTCGCCTCCACCACGCTGTCCTTCCTCATCTACCGCTACGCTTTGCTCGAGTACGACATCGGCGCCGCAGCCGTCGGCGGTCTCCTCGCCGTCGTTGTCGCCAATATCCTAGCCATCTTTCTCATGCGCTCCTTCGCGCGCAACTTCGAGGCCTGATTGAAACCACTCCTCTCCGGCAAGCTGCGGCGCAAATTGGCCCTCACCGCCCTGGCCTGGAGCGTGGCGCTGCTCCTCTTCTTTCCCGTCTTCTGGCTGGTCCTCACCAGCTTCAAAACGGAGTCTGAGGCCATCTCGCGCATCCCCCATCTGTTCTTCAGCCCCACATTGGCAAGCTACCGCGAAGTGCAGCAGCGCGCCGACTATCTTCACTTCGCCTGGAACAGCGTCGTCGTCTCTCTGGGCTCCACGTTGCTCGCCCTTCTGTTCGCCATTCCCGCGGCATACGCCTTCGCCTTCCAGCCCACCAAACGCACCCGGTCCACCCTGCTCTGGATGCTCTCCACACGCATGATGCCCTCGGTGGGCGTGCTCGTGCCCGTGTATCTCATCTTTCGCGAGCTTGGGTTACTGGACACCAAAACCGGCCTGCTGCTGCTGGACGCTATGATGAACCTGCCCATCATCGTCTGGATGCTTTACACCTTCTTCAAAGATGTTCCCCGCGAAGTGCTGGAGGCCGCCCGCATGGATGGGGCCGGGCCGCTGCGTGAGCTTGGCTCCATTCTTCTGCCGCTCTCCCTCCCGGGCATCGTCTCCACCAGCCTGCTTGCCATCATCCTCACCTGGAACGAGGCCTTCTGGAGCCTGACTCTCACTGCCGCCAAGGCCGCTCCGCTCACGGCCTTTATCGCCTCATTCTCCAGTCCTGAGGGCCTGTTCTACTCGCGTCTATCCGCAGCCTCCACGCTTGCCATCGCGCCCATCCTCATTCTGGGCTGGCTCAGCCAGAAGCAGCTCGTCCGTGGCCTTACCTTTGGTGCGGTCAAGTAACATAAAGAGGTCTATACGCATGGCGACGGTTCAACTCCAGCAGATTCGCCTCAGCTTCGACAAAACCGAGATCATCAAAGGCATCGATCTCACCCTCCACGACAAGGAGTTGACCGTCTTCGTCGGCCCCTCCGGCTGTGGCAAATCCACCCTGCTGCGCCTCATCGCGGGACTCGAGGAGATCACCTCCGGCGACCTGCTCATTGACGGCCAGCGCGTAAACGACATCGCGCCCGCCAAACGCGGCCTGGCCCTCGTCTTCCAAAGCTATGCGCTCTATCCGCACATGACTGTCGCCGAAAACATGGCCTTCAGCCTCAAACTCGCGGGCATGCCCAAGGCCGAGCGCGACCAGAAAGTCGAGGCCGCTGCCCGCATCCTGAGCCTCGAAAGCTTCCTCGGCCGCAAGCCCAAAGATCTCTCCGGCGGCCAGCGTCAGCGCGTCGCCATCGGCCGCGCCATCGTGCGCAACCCCAAGGTTTTTCTCTTCGACGAGCCCCTCTCTAACCTCGACGCCGCCCTCCGCGTCCGCACACGGCTTGAGCTCAGCAAGCTGCACAAACAGCTCCAGGCCACCATGATCTACGTGACCCACGACCAGGTTGAGGCCATGACCATGGCCGACCGCATCGTCGTCCTGCAAAGCGGCCGCGTCGAACAGGTCGGCACCCCCATGCAGCTCTACCTGCACCCGGACAACCTCTTCGTAGCCGGCTTCATCGGTTCCCCCCGCATGAACTTCCTTGAGGTCACCGTGCAAAAATCCGTTGCAAGCGGGCTCACAGTAGCCCTGCCCACCGGACAAACATTCACCTTTCCAGGCATCGCGGAACCGGTGGCGGCAAACGCTGCCATGACCCTCGGCATCCGACCGGAGCACGTAGCCCTCGCAACAGAAGCCGGCCTTGAAGGCCAGGTACAGATCGTCGAACAGCTCGGCAGCGAAACCTACCTCCACGTCAACGTACCCTCCGGCGAAACCGTCATCGTGCGCGCTGGTGGACAATGCGATATCCGTGTCGATCAGCTTGTTCGCTTACAATTTAACCAGAAGGCCATTCACCTCTTCGACAAGCTGGGGAATAGAGTGCGCTCTTCTCTATCACCCATCTCTGAGCTTGCATAAACGCCAAAAAGGCACGACACTATGAGCACCGGAACGACCAGGTTGGACACCGCAACTCTCTCCACACTCCGCCAGAACATAGCCGTCCCGACCTACAACCGCCGCGACCTGCTTCCGCACACGGTGCACATCGGGGTCGGCGGGTTTCACCGCGCGCACCAGGCCGTTTACCTCGACGACCTCTTAGCGTTGCCAGACACGCCGCGCTGGGGCGAGATCGGCGTCGGCATCCTGCCCAGTGACGACCGCATGCGTGATGCCATGCTTGGGCAGGACTGCTTGTACACCCTGGTCGAGCGCAGCGCCGAGCAGCAGAACGCGCGTGTGATTGGCTCCATGACGCAGTATCTTTATGCACCCGCACAACGCGAAGCCGTGCTCGAAGCACTCGCGTCCCCTGTAACTCGCATCGTCACGCTCACCATTACCGAGGGCGGCTACTTCCTCGACGAGGGTACTGGAAAATTCAACGCTAACCACCCTGCCTTGCAACACGATCTGGCCAACCTCGGCGCACCCACCTCCTCACTCGGCATCCTCGCGGAAGCACTCGACCGCCGTCGCCTGCGTAACCTGCCTGCGTTCACGCTGCAGTCCTGCGACAACCTGCAGGGCAACGGCCATATCACCCGGGATGTGTTGCTGGGCTACGCGGCGCTTCGCAAGCCCGAACTGCACGACTGGATCGCTGCCCATGTCGCGTTTCCCAACAGCATGGTCGATCGCATCACCCCCGCCACGACCCCGGCCGATATCCAATGGCTCGCCGATCGCTTCGGCATCGCGGATGCCTGGCCAGTCGTCACCGAGCCCTTCCGTCAATGGGTCATCGAAGACACCTTCTCAAACGGCCGCCCAGAGTGGGAGCGCGTCGGTGCGCAAATCGTCGACGATGTCGCTCCCTACGAGACCATGAAGATACGCCTGCTCAACGGCAGCCACGAGGCCATCGCCTTCCTCGGTGCCCTCGCCGGCTACACCTTTGTCCACGAAGTCATGCAGGACCCCCTTTTTCATGGGTTTATTGAAGCTTTCATGGAGGAGGTCACCCCGGTCGTGCCCGTCATCCCGGGCACCTCGGTAAGCGACTACAAGCGCACCCTGCTCGAACGCTTCCTGAACCCGACGATTAACGATCAGGTCACGCGTCTCTGCTCGGAAGGCTCCGCAAAGATTCCCAAATGGGTTCTGCCCTCGATCTCAGAGCTGCTCGCCCAGGGCCGCAATATCGATCTGCTCAGCCTGCTTATCGCCGCCTGGATCTTCTACCTGCAACGCGGCGTCGACGAGCGAGGCCAGGCCCTCCACATCGTAGATGCGCGTGACGAAGAACTCCGCCGCGTCGCCCAACACGGTGGCCTGGACCCGCGCCCTTTCCTCCAAGTCAACTCCATCTTTGGCGACAAGCTCCCCACAGATGCCACATTCGTCGCCAAAGTAGAATCCGCCCTCCAAACTCTCGCCCAACACGGCACGCAGGCGACCCTTCGCCTCGCCCTCGCCGCCACACCTCCTCCGAACAGCGACAGTTCGTCGTAAGCTACTCCCAGCCTCCTGCTGTTCCCCTTCGCGTTCCTAGCAGATTCGCCATTCCTGTAAGGCCGTCATTTGGGAGTAGCAATAGGGACGAACGGCGAAGGCAACACTCGACGAGATCGATCTTCCGATTTGTGTAGCCTCCAGCAGCTTCCCTGAGAAACTTCGGCTCGGGCTGGAAACTGTCGACCTTTTCGCGAATGTCCGAAGTGCCAGGACTGGTCCAAGCCAGCCCCATCGAAGCGGAAGTGCGCTCATAGCGTTACATCTGAAATAGTTTCGTAAGTACTGCCTCGCGGGGATTTGGGCAGCCGCCTATGCCCGAAGCTGACGCAACGTACTTTAGCCATCGGGCATCCCACCCCCAGGCCCCGCTCGGTGAGCCTGTACGCCCTGCCCCTGCGTCGGTCGAGTGAACGCTACACGTCCGTTCTATCTCTCTTATGCGTGCTAATCGATACACGTCCCGTGCTCCGCAGCGGAGTGCAATCGTGGATTGTGCTGCAGCCTTACGAATAAAAGGACACATCATGCCCATCAAGACAGTGGACGACCTATTTTTGAACGAACTTAAGGATATCTACTCAGCAGAAAAGCAAGCCATTCGTGCCTATCCGCGGCTGGCCAAGGCTGTGCAATCGGAGGAGTTGAAGCAGGCGCTCCAGGAGCATCTGGAGCAAACCAAGGGACAGATAGAACGGCTTGATCGCGTCTTCGAGAAGCTGGAAAAGCGATCTGGCGGCACGACCTGCGAGGCGATGAAGGGCCTGTTGGAAGAAGCTGCAGAGCATGTGGAGGAGATTGAATCCGGCTCGGTGCTCGATGCAGCCTTGCTGGCGGGCATGCAGCGCGTTGAGCATTACGAAATCGCCGCGTACGGCACGGTAGTGGCCTTTGCCGAGGCTATGGGACAGCCGGAGATCCAACAGCTGCTGGAACAGACTCTGCAGGAAGAAAAAGAAACCGATCAGAAGCTCACCGAAGTCTCAAGGAACGTGAACAAAGAGGCTATCGGGGGTGGCGAGGAGCAGGACGAAGAGGAGGAAGACGAAGAGCAAGATGATGAAGAGGAGGGCGACGAAGAAGAGGAAGAAGACGAGGACGAAGGAAAGCCCGCGGCGAAGAAAGCTGCTGCTAAGAAATCAGCTGCGAAGAAGAGTGCAAAAAATAAAACCGTTGGCCCTGGTCCTACCGGGCCGGGGCACGGACTTCCAAACCAACGGTGAATCGCTGAGGCCGATCTTGACCACCACGCGGTAGGACTCACGTCTCAGCCGCGTATTCTGGAGCTGTTCGTCGGGGGCGCAGGAGGATGGGCGTTCGCGGCCGGTTTATCGACACCTGGACTGGCGTAAATCGAGGTCTCCCGGAAGCGGAGGAGCATGCGGACCAACACACGCGCATGATAAAGGATCATGCGTATAAGTGTGCATGCGAGCTAGCTACCGGGATGCGCGTTTGAGGGCTGATCGCACGGATCAATAGAATTTCCGTGCGGAAACGAGTTGAATGATCCCGTAGCCAATCTGAAGTACCTAACGAGGTCGCATGAGACTCCTCCTGCTTGGCGTACCAGTCGTCGTGCTCAGCTCCCTATTTTGTCGTGCTCAGGCTCAATCTGTTCCAGTAAATTCGCCTGCGATGGCGGCGCACTTCGGCCATGGAACACCTCGTCTGGTACCTATGACAGACATGGACGGAAAGTCTTTCACCATCGAACCGTTGAAAGGGCACTGGACGCTTTTGTACTTCTGGGCCGATTGGTGCGTCGCCTGTATAGTGCACGGCATACCTGAACTAACTTCTTTCGTTCAAAGCACGACCGCAGATCGGGAGCGGTACCGCATCGTCGCCATCCGCTTCAATAGCACCACAGAAGCTGGTGATTGGAACGACTTCAAAAAGAAAACCGAGCACCTGGAAAGGACCCTTTGGCATGGCGTCCCATCGTTTCCGCTGGTTTACGATTCAACGACGCAAGTGACCACCAACTGGGGAGTTCATGCACTTCCCACCTACGCCCTCATAGATCCACAGGGGAACCTTGTTGCCAATGGAGACCTTGAAACATTGAAGAGGGCGCTCACCGGGTCGCACTGATAAGTTCTCCAAATAGGTCCTTGGGAAAAGTCGTCTTCTCGTCAGTAATGCGGGTCAGGAGCGCTCTTTGGGTTTTATAACCCAAGGTCGTAGATCCAAATCCTACCCCCGCAACCAAAGAATCAATAGGTTACGGACTTCGATTTTCCAATCAAGTCCCACTATCCCCCAATCAAAGCCGGGCTGGGGTGCGAGTTCCGGGCCTGACGGTGATCTTCTTCGAGCTGACTCTCCGGTTCTGGTGGGATAGTAGATTAGTTCTCTTCCCTGGAGGCGGCGAGTTGCAAGGTCGCGCCCGCGAGGTCTTCTAGCTCGATTGGGGAGGATGTGGAGTCGCTGACTTCGCGCAGTGAACGGGTGATGGCGCGGGTTCGTGTGCCCAGCAGTTGGATGGTGTTCTGCACGGTGCCTACCTGCTTTTCCATCTTGCCCATCAGGGTTTCGAAGTTCCTGAACTCGGACTTGGTCTGCTCGAGAACCTTCCAGACTTCGTCGCCCTTTTCCTGCAGGGCGAGCATGTGGAAGCCCATCTGGAAGCTGGTCAGGATGGCTGAAAGCGTGGTGGGTCCGGCGATGGTGACGTGGCATTTCGACTGGATTTCGGCTTGCAGGGCTTCGCGGCGGATCACCTCGGCGTAGAGGCCCTCCGTAGGCAGAAACATGATCCCGTAGGGTGTCGTGACGGGCGGATTGATGTACTTGCAGATGCGTTCGGCTTCATTGCGAATGGCATTCTCGAAGTTGCGGCCTTCGCGCTGGATGGATTCGGCTTCGTTGATCTCGTAAGCGGATTCAAGCCGCTCCCAGGCGTCGAGCGGAAACTTGGCGTCGATGGGCAGCAGCCGCTCGCCGGCGTTGGTCGGAAAGCGCACAGCGTATTCGACGCGCTCAGATGTGCCGGCCTTGACGTTGACATTTTCGACGAACTGGCCGGGTGCAAGCATCTGGCGCAGAAGGACGCCAAGCTGGACTTCCGCGAAGCCTCCGCGTGATTTCACGTTTGTAAAAATACGCGACAGGCCATCAACGCCTTCAGAGAGCTTGGACATCTCGCCAAGGCCGGTATGCACCTTGTTCAACTGGTCGGTGACCTGGCCGAAGCTCTCGGTCAAACGCGTATGGAGCGTGGATTGTAGCTTTTCGTCCACGGTCGCGCGCATCTCTTCGAGCTTGGCAGTGTTGGTGGTGTTCAGTTGGTCGAGGCGTTCCTGCACAGAGGTGCGTAGCTTCTCCTGCTGATCGGTGTGGGCTACGCCGAGTTCGTTCAACTTCGTATGCAGGGTAGCCTGGGCGTCGGCGCGTTCGCTGTGGGCGTCGGAGATGAAGCCCGAGAGCTTATGCGCGATGGTGTCCAGGTTCGTCTGGACGGCAAGCCGGAGAGCTTCGGACGAAGTCTTATTGTCTTCGCGATAGCTGTCGAAGCGTGTGTCTAACGCGGCACGGAGAGTGGTGAGAGTTTGCTGGAGTTCGGTGCGCTGGGTGGTGGCTGCTGCAGAGGCGGACTCGCGCGTGGTGTGGGCTTCAGCGGCGAGGTCGGCTCGGAGTTGGCTGAGGGATTCGCCGAGATGGCGGTCGAGGGCTTCAGCGTGGGCGTCGAGGCGGGTGATCTGGTTGGCAAGCTGCGCAAGGCGCGGATCTTCCGCTGGGGTCGCGGACGCTTTCGGCTGCCGCAGCAACAACGCTACGACGGCGAGCAGAAGGACTGCTTGAAGGATCAGGACAGATATCAGCATTTCGTTTTCTCTTCGCCATAGGATAGCAGGGCAGGCTGCGGATTTCCGCTCCCCGGCAGGGCAACCTTTCGCATCTATTTTCGGCTGTGCCCGCTCAGGCCAAGCTGCTTGAAGGCGTTGCGGACGAACTTGCCGAGGTACCAGGCGTCGAGGTATTTGTAGGGCGTCTCGCCGGTTGTGTAGTGGCCGCAAGGGAGCACGCGGGAGACGTAGTCCACGTGATGCGTGTCGAAGTTGTGCAGCACGTCGAGGGAGAACGTTTCGAGGAAGGTCAGATCGTACTTGGCGTGGACGACCAGGGTCTTCCGAGGCTTGTCCAGGGGCGACGCGGCGAAGCGGTCCATATAGGCCATGGGACTGATGGCGCGGAAGATCTCGCGCACACGTGGCTGGGTCAGGCCGGCGTTCTCGAACGCTTCGCGGATGTGGCGCGTGCTCTGGCCGGTCCAGACGACGTCGCCGAACCAGGTGGAGGCGTGGTTGAACGCGCAGACCTGGAGCCGTGGATCATGGGCTGCGGCGATAAAGGCGTAGCAGGAGCCGAGCGAGGTCCCAAGGACGCCGAACTGTTCGTAGCCCTGCTGCTCGAGCCAGTCTATGGAGGAGCGGATGTCGGCGACGGCCTGCCGGCAGGCGGACATGGTGCGTCCGATGTTGGCCGAGACGGCGTAGTCGGAGCGTTCGAGCTCGGCTGGGCGGCGAATGTCATGGTATGGCTTCGACAGGCGCAGACAGGAGATGCCAAAGCGGTTGAAGATCGCGCAGAGGGCGTTGTGCGAGAAGGCGTCGGCGTTCCATTGCGGCATGACGATCATGGCCTGACGCGGCTTGGCTGGAACCCTGCCTTTGGCGTGGGAAGCCGGGTACCAGCGGGCGTTCACCTGATCGTTTTCGGGGTGCGGAGTGCTCACCGGCGAGGTAAAGCGCAGAAATTCAGCCTCCGGAAGGAGTCCGGTGGCGGCCTTCTGCTTCAGGTCTTCCTCTTGGGCCAAGGTTTCGGGGCGGATGTTGGTCGGAAAAAGCTGGGGTGCGCGGCGCTCCAGCCGGAAGTCCGATGGCGTCGAGTAGGAAAAAAGTTCCTGGCTGCCTGTGGAAAGCTGCGCGCTGAGCGCCACCATTCTCGCTTCATCCGAAGGGAAAGCGGGCGAGGAGTTCAGGGCGGGAAGCCAATCGAATCCCCACTCCAGGGGCCGGACGATCCGGTTGGTGTCGCGAGTGGTGAGTGCGGTCTCCCAGCGCCACATCCAGTCTGCATAAAGGCGGGAGAGCATTGGCTGAGTTTACCAACAGCGGCACTCTGCTGCATTGGCAGTGCAATTCGCGAAGCGAACACAAAGCGAAAGTGAATATGCTGTGGATGATCCCTGAATTTGTTCTCTAACTAGTGCCATATTAAGACGTAACACATTGCATTGGCAAGGGATAAGCGGTGGAAGGGTCAGTGGAAAAATGTTCCTTGACGCGGTAACAATGGCCCGCTATAAACGTCAGACTTTCTAGTGTAGCGAGTTACGGCCAGGCGATGGGACAGCGGAGGGTAGACCCCTAAAGGCCAGGCGCAGCGAGTGACCGCAAGCAGAGACAGGCCATCGTGTTCCCAGGACACGCGCCGAACTTGACGACAAAGCAGCACCGCCCGGCATCGCTCAGGGACCCAGATCAGAGGCCCGGCGATGGTTGGCAGGTGTTTCATAGCAGCCTGAGCGAGCCCATCCGACCGCCGAAAAGCATTGAGGCTCGCCGGGGGAGACGTGCGCCTTTGGAGAAAAAAATGAACGGCTTACGTATGGAACTCAAGGTATGT
>JAABUJ010004227.1_pt1 | contig 15305 bp, 14 predicted proteins | sample 5559131 | NCBI WGS metagenome assembly JAABUJ01 (sample SAMN10711875, study PRJNA513366) | rock metagenome | isolation source: Antarctica rocks | place: Antarctica: Victoria Land, Mt New Zealand nord | collected 2016-01-07 | reverse complement strand
TCGACGTCAAGACCAACGTCATCCTCATCGCGGCGACTAACCGCCCCGACATCCTCGACCCCGCGCTGCTGCGGCCCGGCCGCTTCGACCGCCAGATCGCCGTCGAGGCACCCGACATGCTCGGCCGGCACCGCATCCTGCAGGTCCACTCCCAGGGCAAGCCGATGGCCGAGGACGTCGACCTGCTGGCGGTGGCCCGACGCACACCGGGCTTCACCGGAGCCGACTTGGCCAACGTCCTCAACGAGGCGGCCCTGCTCACGGCCCGCACCAACAAGAAGCTCATCGACGACTACGCGCTCGACGAGGCGATCGACCGCGTCATCGCCGGTCCCCAGAAGAAGACCCGGATCATGTCGGCGCACGAGCGCAAGATGACGGCCTACCACGAGGGCGGGCACGCCCTGGTCGCCGCGTCGCTGAACCACACCGACCCGGTCACCAAGGTGACGATCCTCCCCCGCGGCCGCGCGCTCGGCTACACGATGGTCATGCCTCGCGACGACAAGTACTCCACGACCCGCAACGAGATCCTCGACCAGCTCGCCTACGCCCTCGGCGGGCGCGTCGCCGAGGAGATGGTCTTCCACGACCCGACGACCGGCGCGGCCAACGACATCGAGAAGGCGACCGCGATGGCCCGCAAGATGGTCACCGAGTGGGGGATGTCGGAGCGGGTCGGCGCGATCAAGCTGGGCCAGTCGAACGGTGAGGTCTTCCTCGGCCGGGACATGGGACACCAGCGCGACTACAGCGAGGAGATCGCCGGGGTCGTCGACGAAGAGGTGCGCAAGCTCATCGAGAACGCCCACGACGAGGCCTGGCACGTCATCAACGACAACCGCGATGTGCTCGACGGGCTCGTCCTCGAGCTGCTGGAGCGGGAGACCCTCAACACCGCCGAGCTCGCGAAGATCTTCGAGCAGGTCGTCAAGCGGCCGCTGCGCCCCACCTGGCTCTCCAGCGAGGCCCGGCTGCTCAGCGACCGCCCACCGGTCCTCACCCCCGCAGAGCAGTCCGCGATGTCCAACGGCAACGGCAGCCGCCCCGGCCACGCACCGCAGGACGCCAGCGGCAACGACAACATCGGTCGTAAGATCGACGACGCGGCGAACGCCGGTGCCCACCCGCTTGCCGAGGAGGAGGGTCGGACCCGGATCATTGAGGTGCCCGAGGGTGGGCACGTCGACCCCTCCGGGGACCACTGACCCAGTGGGCATCGACCACGCCCGGGCCGTGGCAGCAGTCCGGGAGCTGCTCGTCGCGGTGGGCGAGGACCCCGATCGTGAAGGACTGCGCCAGACGCCGGAGCGGGTGGCCCGCGCCTACGCCGAGATCTTCGCCGGTCTCGACCAGCGACCCGAGGACGTGCTCCGCACGACCTTCGACATCGCGCATGACGAGCTGGTCATCGTGCGCGACATCGAGGTCTACAGCACCTGTGAGCACCACCTCGTGCCGTTCCACGGGGTCGCCCACATCGGCTACATCCCTGCGAGGGACGGCAAGGTCACGGGGTTGTCGAAGATGGGCCGGCTCGTCGACCTCTACGCCAGGCGGCCGCAGGTGCAGGAGCGGCTGACCACCCAGATTGCCGACGCCCTCGTCGAGCACCTGTCGGTCCAGGGGGTCATCGTCGTCATCGAGTGCGAGCACCTCTGCATGTCGATGCGGGGGGTGCACAAGCCCGGAGCCCGCACCATCACCTCTGCGGTTCGCGGTCAGCTGCGAGATCCAGCGACCCGAGCCGAAGCGATGTCGCTGATGCTCGGGGGTCGACGCTGAACACGCGGCGCTCTCGGAGACCGGTGTCCAACGATGGGGGGAGCGCAGTGCCGGCCGCGCTCAGCGCACGAACGCCCCGACTCGTCGGTGCGGTCACCTTCGTCGTTGGTGCCCTCGACGTTCTCTCGGGGCTCTTCCGGGCCTGGCGGCCGCGACTGCACCCCCTCATGGAGGTCCTGCCGGGCACGGTCACGGCGTCGTTCGCCGCGTCGATCATCACCGGAGTCCTCCTCGTGCCTCTCGCGCACGGGCTGCGGCGGCACAAGCTGAGGGCATGGCGGGTGGCCATCGTGCTCCTTGCCGTCAGCAGCGCGTCCGCTCTCCTGCGCGTCGAGATCCTCCACACGGTGCTCTCCCTCGGGCTGCTCATCACGCTTCTCGTCACCCGGGCGCAGTTCCGCGCCCTGGGCGACCCGACAACACGGTGGCGGGCGGTCCGGGTGTTTCTCCTTCTGGTGGTCGCGGACCTCTCCGCGGGGATGGCCGTCGTCTACTCTGCGCGGCGTGCGATCGTCGGCGGTCAGGTTTCGTTCCTCACCGTCATGCACGAGGCAGCGGTCGGGCTCGTGGGACTCGACGGACCGCTCCAGTTCAGGACGGGAGGGGTCGCCGATGTCGTCGGGACAGCGCTGGCCGGTCTCGGACTGATGACCGGCCTGGTCACGGCATACATCGCGCTTCGCGCGCCCGAACCGAGAGCGGAGCTGACCGCCGAGGACGGCGCGAAGCTCCGGATGCTCCTCATGAGCTCACCCGACTCCCTGGGCTACTTCAACCTGCGCCGGGACAAGAGCGTCATCTGGTCCGACTCGGGCAAGGCCGCGGTCGCCTATCGCGTCGTCGGAGGCGTCATGCTCGCGAGCGGTGACCCGATCGGTGACCCGGAGGCCTGGCCCGGGGCCATGGCGCGCTTCCTGCGTGAGGCGGCGGACCACGCCTGGACCCCTGCCGTGCTCGGGTGCTCCGAGCGGGCGGGCCTCGCCTGGACCCGGCTGGCCGGGTTTTCGGCGATGGAGCTCGGCGACGAGGCGGTGCTCGAGGTCCGCAACTTCTCCCTGCAGGGGCGTCCCATGCGCAACGTCCGCCAGATGGTGGGGCGGGTCCGCCGGGCCGGCTACGACACCCGCGTATGCCGGGTGGCGGACCTCTCGCCGGGCGAGCGGCAGGCGGTGCTGGAGGATGCGGCGAGCTGGCGCCGAAGCGAGACGGAGCGCGGCTTCTCCATGGCGCTCGGTCGGACGGCCGACCCGCTGGACCCTGAGGCGGTCCTCGTCACGGCGAGCCAGGACGGGCGGGTCCGGGGCCTGCTCCAGCTGGTGCCGTGGGGTCAGAGGGGGATGTCACTTGACCTCATGCGTCGTGACTCGGCTGCCGAGCCCGGGATCAACGAGCTGCTCATCAGCGCCGCGATGCAGGCCGCCCCGGCGCTGGGCGTGGAGCGGGTATCCCTGAACTTCGCCGTCTTCCGGGCGGTGCTCGAGCGGGGCGAGCGGCTGGGGGCCGGCCCGCTCGTGCGGGCCTGGCGCACCATCCTCATCTTCGCGTCACGGTGGTTCCAGATCGAGAGCCTCTACCGGTTCAACGCGAAGTTCCAGCCCGAGTGGCAGCCGCGCTACCTCATCTACCCCGGGCCGGCGGACCTCCCACGCGTCGGCGTGGCGGCTCTCGAGGCTGAGGCATTCTTCGTGTGGCCGTCGTTCCGCAGGCTTCGAGAGGGCAAGCCGTGACCGATCCATCCACGTCCGGCCGCGCGGCGGCCGTCCTCCCGCGCGTCGAGGGGCGGCCGGTGGTCATGGGCGTCGTCAACGTCACCCCGGACTCGTTCAGCGACGGAGGTGAGTGGTTCGAGCCCCAGGCAGCGGTCGACCACGGCCGGCTGCTCATGGCCCAGGGCGCGGACATCATCGACGTGGGCGGCGAGTCCACCCGCCCCGGTGCCGAGCGGCCCTCCGTGCAGGAGGAGCTGCGCCGGGTGCTCCCGCTCATCGAGGTCATCGCGGCCGAGGGGGCGACGGTCTCCGTCGACACGATGCGCGCGGTCGTCGCGAGCCGAGCCCTGGCCGCCGGAGCGAGCATCGTCAACGACGTCAGCGGTGGCCTCGCCGACCCCGACATGGTGAGGGTGGTCGCGCAGGCCGGTGTCCCGTTCGTCGCCATGCACTGGCGCGGGCACAGCGTGGAGATGCAGGGCCGCGCGGTCTACGACGACGTCGTGGCCGAGGTCTGCGCCCAGCTCGCCGCCCGCCGCGACGCCCTGCTCGCGGCGGGCATCGCCCCGGGCGGTCTGGTGCTCGACCCGGGCCTGGGGTTCGCCAAGCTCGCCGAGCACAACTGGTCGATCCTCGCCCGCCTCGACGTCCTCCAGCGGCTCGGCCACCCGGTGCTCGTGGGCGCCTCCCGCAAGAGCTTCCTCGGCCGGCTCGGCGTTCCGGAGGGTGGCGTCCCACGGCCACCTGCCGAACGCGATGCCGCGACCGCGGCGACGAGCGTCATCGCCTCGCTGGCCGGCGTCTGGGGCGTGCGGGTCCACGACGTGCCCGCCACCCGCGACGCCCTCGCCGTCGTCAGCGCCGTACGGGAGCACTCATGAGCACCGGCCGCCCCGACCGCATCCTGCTCCTCGGCGTGGAGGCCGTGGGTCACCACGGAGTGCTGGACTTCGAGAAGCTCGACGGTCAGCCGTTCGTCGTCGACGTCGTCCTCGAGATGGACCTCTCCAGGGCCGGTCGCAGCGACTCGCTGGGCGACACGGTGTCCTACGCCGACGTGGCCGGCGACGTCGTGGCGCGCATCACCGGGCCCTCCTTCGACCTCGTCGAGCGGCTGGCAGAGGTCATCGCCGCGGACGTCCTGGGCCGCCCGCTCGTCGACGCCGTCGAGGTGAGCGTGCACAAGCCGCGGGCCCCTGTCGGCCACCCCTTCGCCGACGTGCAGGTGCAGGTGCGGCGAGAGCGTGGAGTACCCGTCGTGCTCGCCCTGGGAGCCAACCTCGGCGACGCGGTTGCCGTCCTGACCGAGGCCGTCGCCGACATCGCCGCCATTCCGGGGATGACCGTGGTCGCCGTCTCGCCGCTCGTCGAGACCGACCCCGTCGGCGGGCCCGACCAGCCGGTCTACCTCAACGCCGTCCTCGTGGGCACCGCTTCGAGCAGCCCCGGCGAGCTGCTGCAGGCGCTGCACGCGATCGAGGCCAGGCACGGTCGCACCCGCGAAGTGCGCTGGGGCGCCAGGGCGCTCGACCTCGACGTCATCCAGTTCGGCATCCCCGGGACCTCGGGGGAAGCGCGCTCTGACGATCCCGTCCTCCTCCTTCCGCACCCACGGGCCCATGAACGGGCCTTCGTCCTCGCCCCATGGGCTCTCGTCGACCCGGACGCGCTGCTGCGCACGGGGACGGCACCCGATGCCCAGATCCGCCGGGTGGCCGACGTCCTCAGCGAGCTCGACGCGTCCGGCGTGCGCCGGGGACCCGAGTGGAGCCCGACATGGTGAGCCGGCCGCACGGCATACGGATCCGGCTGCTCCTCGCGGTTGTCGCGGTCGCCGGTGCGCTCTCGTGGATCGTCCTCAAGCTCTGGACCAACGCCGGTCACCTTCTGCCGCAGGCGAGCTGGGCCGGGCTGCCACTCCTCGTCGCGGTGGCCACCGGGCTCTACCTGGCGGGGCGACCCGTCGGCAGGCTCGTGGCCGGGAAGGCGACGAAGCCGGTGCATCCCTTGTATGCCGCCCGCGTCCTCGTCCTCGCGCAGGCCGCGGCGCTGGCGGGGGCTGCGGTGCTCGGGTGGTACCTCGCCCAGATCGTGCTGCTCCTGCCCGACTCCGATGTCGAGTCCCAGCAGAACCAGATCGTCGAGCTGGGCGCCCTGGGGCTGGGCGCCATCCTGCTGTCGGCGGCTGGTCTCGTGGTGCAGCGGATGTGCCGCCTCGACGAGCGCGACCCTGACGACGGCGACGACGGCGAACCGGCGCCACCGCGCCACTAGCCTCTTCGCCTCATCCGGTCGGGCTATCGGTAGACCTCGCCGCCCACGGTGCCCATGTCGGCGTTGATGGTGGCGCCGGCAACCCAGTTCGGGCCGGCGTGGACGTACTTCGTCGTGGCCAGGGCTGCGGTGAGGGCGGCGAGCTTGTCCTCGGGCGTGGCGCAGAACCACAGGTAGAGCGCCTCGTCCCTGGCCAGGCGGCTCGCGCAGACGACCGCGGCCGGAGTCCCCTTTCCGGCCGCGGTGGTCGCGGTGCCGGTCGGGGTGGTCGGCGCGGTGGTCGCCGGGATGGTGATCGGGGTGGTGGTCGCCGGGATGGTGATCGGAGTGACCGCGCTCGGGCACTGGAAGGCCGCCGGGAGGTCCGCCAAGGAGCGGATCCGGTCGGCGTCGACGGGAGAGTTTCCGGTGGAGGTGGGGACGGGCATCCCGGCCGGGGGCAGAGCGCTCGGGGTGTCTGCTCCCGAAGACTGTGTCGCGGCGGACGGGCCCGGGGTCGGCGTGGCTGCGGGCGACGTCCCCGGTGCCGGCACCGGGTCGCGGTTGGCGCAGCCGGCCAGCACTCCGGCGACGACGAGCACAGCGGCGCCGACGCGGACCGCACGGAGGGTGCACGGCATACGACGGCTCACTTGTCGACGTCTCCGACGACGAAGAACATCGACCCGAGGATCGCCACCATGTCGCCGATGAGCTGGCCGGGGAGCATCTCGGTGAGGACGGCGATGTTGTTGAAGGAGGCCGAGCGGAGCTTGAGCCGCCACGGGGTCTTCTCGCCGCGCGAGACGAGGTAGTAGCCGTTGAAGCCCAACGGGTTCTCGGTCACGGTGTAGAGATGGCCCTCGGGGACCCTGAGCACCTTGGGCAGCTTGACGTTGATGGGCCCCTGCGGCAGGGAGCGCATCCGCTCGACGCAGGCCTCGGCGAGGTCGAGGCTGACCTGCGTCTGCTCGAGCAGCACCTCGAGACGGGCGAGGCAGTCACCCTCGCGGCGGGTCACCACCCGGCCGGGGCCGCCGCTGCTGAACAGCTCGCCGTAGGCGAGGTAGGGCGCATCCCGACGGAGGTCGATGTCGACGCCGCTGGCGCGGGCGATCGGGCCGCTCACCCCGTAGGAGTGGATGAGCTCAGGGCTGAGGACACCGACGTCCTGGGTGCGGGCGCCCAGGATCTCGTTGCCCACCAACATGTTCCGCAGTTGGGGCATCCGTCTGCGGACGGCGGCGACGGCCTGGTCGACGCGGCCCAGCCACCCGGCCGGAAGGTCCTCCTTGAGTCCCCCGACCCGGTTGAACATGTAGTGCATCCGGCCGCCGGAGGCCTCCTCCATGACCGCCTGCAGCTCTTCCCGCTCCCGGAACGAGTAGAAGATCGGCGTGATGGCCCCGAGCTCGAGAGGGTAGGAGCCGAGGAACATCAGGTGGTTGAGCACCCGGTTGAGCTCCGCCAGCAGGGTTCGGGCCCACACCGCCCGCACCGGCACCTCCATGCCGAGGAGCCGTTCGACGCCGAGGACGACACCGAGCTCGTTGGCGAAGGCGGAGAGCCAGTCGTGCCGGTTGGCCAGGACGATGATCTGGCGGTAGTCGCGCACCTCGAAGAGCTTCTCCGCACCACGGTGCATGTAGCCGATGATCGGCTCGGCGCTGACGATCCGCTCGCCGTCGAGGACGATCCGCAGCCGGAGCACGCCATGGGTGGACGGGTGCTGCGGCCCGATGTTGAGCACCATGTCGCTCGTCGCGAGGCCCCCGGCGCCGACACCGACGGTCAGCTCCCGCTGGCTCGGTGGCGTCGTCATGGCGGCCAGTCTGCCGTATGCCGTGGCGCCGGGTCGGGCACGCAGGTCGCGCCGCGTCCGGGCGCAGGTCGCCCTGTACCGTGACGACGTGGGCATCCAGGGGAACGGTCCGAGCGGGTCCGGCCTGCCCCCGCCGCCCGACGGTCGGCCGAGCGACTTCGGGCTGCCTCCGACGCCACCGCCCGGTGCTCGTGCGTTGCCGCCAGGCCCCCCTTCCGGTTCCGGCCCTCCCTGGCCCGGGTTCGCCGGCACTCCTCCGGAGAAGCCGCGGCCGCGGGCTGGCCTGGTGGTGGCGGTAGTCGTGGGCGTCCTCGTTGCTGCCGTCGCCGTCGGCGGCATCTTCTTCGTCTCGCGCGACGGCGGGGCGCCGGGCCCGGCTCGCACCGTTGCCGGAGCCACTCCGACGGCGCGGCCCTCGTCGACTCCATCCGCCGGATCCAGCCAGAGCCCCTCCCCGGGCAGCTCGACGCGCAACCCGGGCGCACCGGGCGCCGCCCCGACACCCTCGCCGGCGCAGGTGCCGGCCGTCGTGTCGGGGTGGAGCGCCGTCGAGAGCCGCGAGCTCGTTGCCTACGACGTGCCGCCCGACTGGTCCGTCGAGCAGGGTAGCCTCCTCGTCGGCTTCCAGGCGGACGCCGGGCTGGTCATCATGCACAACTCCGCGACCTACCAGGACCGCGCGTGTCCGGGTGACGCGTCCTCCTCGCGCGGCCGGGCCGGGCTGGTTTCGACCAAGGAGTCGTCGCGCCGGGGGGCCGCGGCTGCTGCCTCCGAGCAGTGGGCCAAGGTCGCCGCGAGCGACGACGGTGGCCCGGGCGCCAGCGTCGGTGACACCTCGGTGACCACGATCAAGGTGGCGGCCGGGTCGGTCGAGGCCACGGCGGCGACCACGGTGTTGACGATTCCCCAGCCGCAGCCGTGCCAGGCGCCGGCGATGACGTTCACCGCCGTCTCGTTCGAGGTGGAGGGGCGGGTCGTCGTGTTCATGTTGTACCTCGACCAGGGTGTCGCGGACGCGCTCCCCGCCGACGTCGCCACGCGCATCCTCGGTTCGCTGCGTCCCATCGGCCCATGAGGCGGGCCACCGTAGTCTGAGGACGTGAGCGACCAGGAGACGGGACCCGGTGGGCCGGAGAGCTTCGGCCTCCCTCCGCCGCGGCCGGGCTCCTCCAGCTCCGGCCCGGAGGGGCTCGAAGCGCGGGACAACACCGACCGGGCACGTCACTGGTCAATGCTGTTGCGCCAGAAGCAGCGTTGGCTCGTTCTGACTGCTGCAGCCGTCGCCGTGGCCGTGGTGGGCGCGTCCGCCGCGTCGAGAAGTGGGAGTGCACCGCAGCCGTCGGTCGCTCCGACGGCTGCGGCACCGAGCCTTCCGCTGACCAGCCCGACAGCCCGCCCGACCGCTGCCGCGCCGAGCCTGCCGCTGACCAGCCAGACAGCCGTCGCCGGCTGGAGCACCGTCAAGGGCCGGGAGCAGGTGGCCTTCGACGTCCCCCCGGACTGGACGGTCGAAGCAGCGGATGCCTTCGCCGGCTTCGACTCCCACAGCATGACCGAGGCTCCCCAACTCGTCGTGATGCACGACCTCGCCTCCTACAAGAGCGGCGCCTGCCCGCACCTCCAGGCGTCGTCGCGCGGACGGGCCGGGTTCGTCGTCCCTGGCGACCTCGCCGGCCCGGACGCCGCGGCGGAGATCTCGGAGAAGTGGGCCTACGTCGTGTCCCTCGACAACGCCGGCGACCGGCCGAGGGTGGGCCCGACGACCGTGACGCCCGCCTTGGTGGCTGGCGGCACGATCGCCGCCGTGGAAGCCACGACGATCCTCACCATCACCCACCCCGAGCCGTGCCAGCCTCCCGCCATGGCCTTCACGGCCGTCACGTTCCACGTCGCCGGTCGGCTCGTCGTCTTCGTCCTCTACACCGATGAGGGCGTCGCCGACTCGCTCGGCCCGGACGTGGCCCGACGGATCATCACCTCGCTGCGGCCGGTGGGGTCGTGACCGGCGGGAGGGACGTCGACGCGGTGGGGTCGTGACCGGCGGGAGGGACGTCGACGCGGCCACCCTGCTCGACCTCGGCAGCGCCGAGGTCGTCGCGGACCCCTACCCCCACCTCGCCGCGCTGCGGGCCGTGGCGCCCGTTGCCTGGCACAGCGGACTCGGCACGTGGGTGGCGACGAGCCATGCCGCCTGCAGCCAGGTGCTGCGCGAGCGCGCGCTCGGGCGAGTCTTCGCGCCCCGCGGGCCTCACGCCGGGTGGGAGACCTTCAACTGGCTGCACACCGACTCCATCCTGGACAGCGAGCCCCCGAAGCACACCCGGCTGCGCCGCCTCGTCCAGAAGGCCTTCAGCCGCGGCCACGTCGTCCGACTCCAGCCGCGCGTCGCCGAGCTCGCCGACGGGCTCCTCGACGGCTGCGTCGAGCAGCTCGCCGGCTCAGGCAGCTTCGACGTCCTGGCCGACTACGCCGAGCCGCTACCCGTGCTCGTCATCGCCGACCTGCTGGGCTGGCCGCAGGCCGACCGCCACCTCCTGCGGCCGTGGTCCCAGGCGATCGTCAGGATGTATGAGGTGAGCCGCAGTCCGGCCGACGAGGCCGCCGCGCGTACCGCGAGTGGTGAGTTCGCGGCATACGTCGAAGGTCTTGCGGCACAACGGAAGTCGGAGCCGGGCGATGACCTGCTCACCGACCTGGTGGCGGTGCGCGACGGCAGCGACCGGCTCTCGGCGCGCGAGCTCGTCGCCACCGTGGTCCTGCTCCTCAACGCCGGCCACGAGGCCAGCGTCAACGGCTTCGGCAACGGCCTCGCCTCGTTCGTCGGGTCGGGCCGTGACGCCGCCGAGCCGGCACTGCTCGTCGAGGAGATGCTGCGGCACGACTCGCCGCTGCACCTCTTCGAGCGCACCGCGACGAGCGACGTCGTCATCGGCGGCGTGACCGTCTCGGCCGGCGAACGCATCGCCGCCCTGCTCGGGGCGGCCAACCGCGACCCCGCGGTCTTCGACGCGCCGGACGAGTTCCGGCCCGACCGTGACCCGAACGCGCACCTGGCCTTCGGGGCCGGCATCCACTTCTGTCTCGGTGCGCCCCTTGCGCGGCTCGAGCTCGAGACCAGTGTCGATGCGCTCCTGCGCCGTTTCGGGCGGCTGGATGTGGTGGAGAGCGTCCGCCGCCCCACCTTCGTCCTGCGCGGCTACCAGCGCCTCCTCGTCGCACCGGGCTGAGCCGGGGTGATGAACTACGTTGGGGCGATGGTGCTTGACTGGGAACAGGTCGTCATCGACGCGAGAGATCCCCAGGCGCTCGGTCGCTGGTGGGCCGAAGCTCTGGGCTGGCTCGTCACCACCGACAGCGATGAAGAGTTCGAGATTCGCCCGACGGCAGACTCGACGCCAGGCATGCTCTTCACACCTGTCGAGAGAGCCAAGACGGGGAAGAACCGGGTGCATCCCGACTTCCGGCCCCGTGACCAGCACGCGGAAGTCGAACGCCTGCTGGCGATGGGCGCGCGCCGAGCCGACATCGGCCAGGGCGAGCAACCCTGGGTCGTCCTGGAAGACCCCGAGGGCAACGAGTTCTGCATCCTCAGCGCCCGTCGCGGCTGACGACCCACCAGAAGTCCCCGAACCCACCGGGGCGCAGCAGGGTGGCCGCTGCGCTCGCCCGGCCCAGCTCGTGCAAGTAGGCCGCTGGATCGGCTTGGGACAGAGCGTGGTCCGGCGTTCGGCCGTGCACGCCCACCCGGTGCAGTGCCTCCCGCTGGGACAAGATCTCGTCGTGGTCCAAGGCGTCGACGGCGACGTGCGCGGTGAGGTCGCAGCTGCCGTCGGGCAGTGGGCTCACCTCCACCCCATGCCGGTATGCCGTGAACGTCCCCCCTCGTGGCCGGTCACCGACGAGGTGGCCGTAGTCGACCGCAACGGCGGTGCATCCGACCATCCGACCGAGCAGCTCCTGCCAGGCCAGGTCCCGCTGTCGGCCGACCTCGACCCGGTCTCCCGGCGCGACGTCAGATGTCAGAGCGGTTGGCCAGAACCGTTGACACCACTGAAGATCCGGTTCGCTGAGGCGTTCGCCGATCGACTCCTCACCAATTCCGGTGTCGACCAGGACCTCGTGCAGCGTGCCGTCCTCGGCCACCTCGGCGATGGTGCACGGCACGACGTCCAGCCACTCGTGAGCGACCACGAGTGCGTTGCGTGGAGCCAGGCCGTCCGGCAGCTTGGCGCCCCCCTGGGCGACGAGCCAGTCGACGTCGGCGGCGAGGTCGTCGGGTCGCCCGACGACGTCGACTCCGGTGAGCGGCCGGTCGGGGGCTATCGCACCGAGGTGGCGGAGCAGCTCGCCGCGCCCGGCACCGACGTCGACGATGCCGTCCGCGCCGACGGCGTCGGCCCAGGCCCAGAGTGCCTCGGCGAGCACCTGGCCGACCCCGCCCTGCGTCGCCGTGGTGAAGTGCCCGGCCGGCCCGGTGGCGCGGCGGTAGAAGCCGCGCGCGCCGTAGAGGGCGTCCTGCCACGCCTCCCGCCACGGCACCATGTCGGTGCCGGCGGCCCGGGTTGGCGTCATGCCGTCACCGTAGTCACTACCACCGGTCGGCGGGTCGCGGCTGCGAACCGGAACCGCAGATCGACATCCCGCTCCCCGACACAGCGGGTAGGTTCTGCCGAGTGAGCGATCCGACGGACCAGCCCGCACGGTTCACCGTGGGCGTCGTCGGCACGGGACGCGTCGGAGCCGTCCTCGGCGCCGCGCTGCACCGGGTCGGTCACCGCGTCGTCGCGGTGTCGGCGGTGAGCGAGGACTCGCTGCGCCGGGCACAGGAGCTGCTGCCCGGCATACCGGTCCGCGAGGTGCCCGACGTCGTCGCCGCAGTGGACCTCGTCCTGCTCGCCGTCCCGGACGACTCGCTCTCGGGGCTGGTCTCGGGCCTTGCCGCCACCGGCGCCTTCCACCCCGGTCAGGTCCTCGTCCACACGAGCGGGCGCCACGGCGTCGGGGTGTTCGAGCCGGCTGCCCGCAGCGACGTCCTGCCCCTGGCCCTGCACCCGGCGATGAGCTTCACCGGCACCGCTCTCGACCTCGAGCGCCTGCCCGACTGCGTGTTCGGCGTCACCAGCCTCAAGGAGCTCCGGCCGCTCGGCGAGGCCCTCGTCCTCGAGCTGGGCGCCGAGCCGGTGTGGATCGAGGAGGAGGACCGCCCGCTCTACCACGCCGCGCTCACCCACGGCGCGGACCATCTCGTCACTCTCGTCGCCCAGTCGATGGAGCTGCTCCAGGACGCCGGCGTCGACCAGCCGGCTAGGATGCTCACACCGCTGCTCGCTGCCGCCCTCGACAACGCCCTGCGCACCGGCGACCAGGCCCTCACCGGACCGGTGGTCCGGGGCGACGCGGGCACCGTGGCGGAGCACCTCGCCGAGCTCGCTGCCGTGCCGCAGACCCGGTCCACCTACTGTGCCCTCGCCCGCGCCACGGTCCAGCGGGCGCTGCAGCGGGGTCGTCTGCGACCGGCGGAGGCGCAGTCCGTCCTGGCGGTGCTCGACGAGGACACGGAGCGAGATGACGGGCGCTGAGCCGGCTGCTGGGCTGAGGAGACCTCGCGGGCTCGATGCTCCCGAGCCGGGTTGGACGACGTCCGCCGACGTGATCGTCGTGGGCACCGACCTTGCGGCCGACGAGCTCGCCCGGCTGGCGTCCTGCGCTTTGCGCCCGACGAGGGACTTGCCTGGTGCGACCGGCGTTCGAGGAGAATGTCGGGCCGGACCACCTCGACGCGTCCGACGGTTGACCGGCCTGACGTCGGACCCGGTCAGTCGACGACGTGACGCAGGTAGCGCTCCGGGTTGGCGAGGAAACGGCGGTAGTGCTCGACGACCGCGAGGTCCTCGAAGGCCGTCTGATGGAAGCCGGCCTCGTCGAGCTCGAGGATCGTCGCGCCGGGCAGGCTGGCGATGACGGGCGAGTGCGTGGCAACGAGGATCTGCGTCCCTCGTCGCGCGGCGAGCCCGGCCAGCGCACCGACCAGGCCGAGCTGGGTCACGAAGGAGAGCCCGGCCTCCGGCTCGTCCAGGACGAAGAACCCCTCGCTGCTGAAGCGGCCGGTGCCGAGCAGCGCCAGAAAGGACTCGCCGTGGCTGAGCCGGTGGAAGTCGGGGTCCTTCGACCGCGGACTGTCCTGCCGCGACCCGTCGAGATAGGTGAACAGCCCGTGCATCGTCTCGGCCCGGAGGAAGTAGCCCCACCTGCTGGCGCCGGGGCCACGTTCGAGCGACAGCGACTCGTGCAACGGTGACTCGCTCGCCCAGGTCTGGCTTCTCGCACCGGTGGACCCGCCCTCGGCGTTCATCCCGAAGGACATGGCGACCGCCTCGATGAGGGTCGACTTCCCGGTGCCGTTCTCCCCGACCAGGACGGTGGCCCGGCCCAGGCCGTCGCGAAGCAGCTGGGCAACCGGTGCGAGCCTGGCCGGCCAGGCATCGGGTGCGAGGCTCGCCTCCGCGCTGCGGACGATTCGGCGGACCGGCAGCGGTTCTCTCCACGAGTCTTCCCCGGCCATCGTCCGAACGCTACCCGCAGCGCGCCCGGAACCACTCGGCGCTGCTCGCTAACCTTGGCCGGTGACCGAGCCGCCCTCCACCTCCACCCAGGCCGCCGCCGAGGCCGCCGCCGCTGGCGAGACGCCCGCCGGGACTGGCGGCGACCTGCCCGAGCAGCTGAGGGTGCGCCGCGAGAAGCGGCAGCGGCTCCTCGAGGCCGGCCACCCGGCATACCCGGTCGGGGTGGAGCGGACCCACACCCTTGCCGAGGTCCGCGCGCAGTGGGAGCACCTGCGGACCGGCGAGGAGACCGAGGACGTCGTCGGGGTCGCCGGCCGGGTCGTCTTCATTCGCAACACGGGCAAGCTGTGCTTCGCGACCCTCCAGGAGGGCATCGGGACCCGCCTGCAGGTCATGCTCAGCCTCGCGGAGGTGGGCGAGGCTGAGCTGGCTGAGTGGAAGGCGCTCGTCGACCTCGGCGACCACGTCTTCGTGCAGGGCCGGCTGGTCTCGAGCCGCCGGGGCGAGCTGTCCGTCATGGCGACGTCCTGGCGGATGGCCTCCAAGGCCCTGCGGCCCATGCCGACGCTGCACAAGGAGCTGTCCGAGGAGACCCGCGTCCGCCAGCGGTACGCCGACCTCATCGTCCGGCAGGAAGCGCGCGACATGGTCCGCACCCGGGCGGCGGTGACGCGGGCGGTCCGCGAGACGCTCGAGGGCCAGGGCTACGTCGAGATCGAGACGCCGGTGCTCCAGCTCGTCCACGGCGGCGCGACCGCGCGGCCGTTCTCGACCCACATGAACGCCTTCGACCAGCCGATGACGCTGCGGATCGCCCTCGAGCTTAACCTCAAGAAGGCCGTGGTCGGCGGCGTCGACCGGGTCTACGAGATGGGCCGGATCTTTCGCAACGAGGGGGTCGACGCGACGCACAGCCCCGAGTTCACCATGCTCGAGGCGTACGAGGCCTACGGCGACCAGAGGAGCATCGCGCGGCTCATGCAGGAGCTCTACCTCGCCGTCGCCGACCTGCTGGGCAGCCGCCGGGTCGAGACGCCCCGGGGCACCGTGGACCTCGACGGCGAGTGGGCCTGGGTGCCGGTCTACGAGGGCATCAGTGAGGTGATGGGTGAGGTCGTCACCCTCGAGACGCCGCTGGAGACGCTGCGCGAGTATGCCGGGAAGCACGACGTG
>JAABUJ010004225.1_pt1 | contig 15306 bp, 18 predicted proteins | sample 5559131 | NCBI WGS metagenome assembly JAABUJ01 (sample SAMN10711875, study PRJNA513366) | rock metagenome | isolation source: Antarctica rocks | place: Antarctica: Victoria Land, Mt New Zealand nord | collected 2016-01-07 | reverse complement strand
CCACGCCGGCGGCATCGCCGGGGCCGGGGGCGAAGACGGTCACGCGGACGGGGGGCGCGGCGGCGGCCCGTGCGGCGTGGGCCGGGACGGCGGCCGCGGGGACGAGGAGCGTGGCCGCGAGGGCGAGAGCCGGGAGCGGGAGCAGGCGCGCGAAACGATGGTGCAAGATGTATCCTCCAGAACGGGATAGGGGGGCGACGGCCAAAGGCGGCGTGTCGCCGGGGCAACCGCGGGCCCTGCACGGCCGCCAATTGCCTCTACCCTGGTACTACGGAGGAGGGTTACAGCATGTGGCCCGTGACCCTGTGGTGTGACAGCGCCTGCCATCGCCCACGCGATGGGCGGCGGTCGCTGGCACGGTCACCGCTGGGGCCGCGGCGGTCGCCGATGCGCACGGCGCGCCGGACTGACGGGGGTGGGCCGCTGTCGCCCACAGCGCCGCGCCCCGTCACGGCACCCCGTCACGGCGGCGTGGTCATGCGGCCGAGCCGACACGGCGACGGTCACGCAAGCGGGCGTAGAGCACGCCGAGCAGGATGCCGAACACCGCGTTCGCCACGAAGAAGTAGGCGACGCCGGCGCGGGGCAGCGCGGATAGCCCGAGGGCGCCCTGGCCCAGGAGAGGCAAGACGAGCAGGCCGTTGACCAGCAAGGGGAGCAGGCCGAAGAGCAGGCCCTTGACCGTCGGAGGACCCGGCAGGCGGGGCTCCAGCGCGATTACGTACAGCGCGGCCAGGGCCAGGCCGGTGGCGTCATGAAAGGCGCGTGCGAACGGGAGGGAGCCGGGGGCGGGCAGCCCCGTCGCCCCCCCACCCCTGCGCCAGGCCGCTGTGCGCGATGAGCGGGCGGAGAACCGTGGCGAGCAGGCGTTGCAGGGCGCTCCCGCCCGTCTTGATGCCGAGGGGGTGGGCGATCTGGAGTAGGAGGCCGTTGACCGTGATGGCCGCGAGGGCCGCCAGCAGGCCCGCGCCGAGGCGCGGCCTCACCGCGCCGCGTCTGTCGAGGGGGGCGCGCCGCGCCCCCGGGACCGTCGTCGTCTGTGTCATTCGTTTCTCTCCTTGGACCGGTCTGGGCTGGTGTCACATGACCGTTGTCTTTTTTGGGGCGCGCACTTTAGGCATTGACATGCGCATAAGTGCGGACGTACTTTCACAAAGATGAAGGTCCTATGCTCCACTCTCGCCTCATTGGCGTCAACGCGCTGTGCTTCTGACAGCCGACGTATGGTTCGTGAGGAAGGTGCGCGCCCCAAAAAAGACAACGGTCATGTGAACCAGTCCAGACCGGTACCGTAGGCGCACGGGTGAGGTCCACCCGTCCAGCGGCTCACCGTGATGTGCGGTGTGGCCCCGTGCCCGCACGCTGGCCTGGAGCTCGCGGTCACACCTGTCTCATCGCACCGATGTCAGGAAATGGGGGAATCGGGCAACCATCCGCGCTCCCATTCGTCGCGGGCAGCAAGCGCCTCGACGGCGAGCGCGGCGCTCGGCGCGGTCAGCGTTACGTCGGGCGCTCCGCCCGGCGGTAGCCCGTCGGGGAACCGGATCGCGATGCGCGCCGCACGCGCGGGTCCGGTCCACACGTAGCAGCTCGGCACCGGCAGCGTTGGGGGCGTCGCCGTGGCCACTCCGAGCGCGGCCAGCACCGACTCCGCCGCCGTCCGTCCCTGCGCCTCGGCCACGCCCGCGGCGCGCGGCAGCGGCGTGGCCGTGACGTCGCCGACGGCCCAGACGCCGGGCATGGATGTGCGCATGGACGCATCCACCGTCACCAGCGGCCCGGTCCCCCCCAGGTCCGCCAGGAACGCGGGCCGGCGATGGGGGGGCACGAACAGCCCCAGGTCATAGGAGAGGGTGCGCCCGTCGTCCGCGACCAGCAGCCCATCGCGGGTCCGCGTCCGGTCGAGCGTGACGCTGGTGTGCAGCGCGACGCCGTGCGCGTCCACCAGCCCTTCCAGGAAGGTCGCCATCCGGCCATCAAGGGACACGAGGGGCCGTGCTTCGGGTGTCACCAGGGCGACCGCGACATCCCGGCCACCCTCCCGGTACAGCGTCCGCAGCGCCATGGCCAGCCCATAGGGCGCGGGAGGGCAGCGGTAGGGCAGTCCCATGATGACCACGACCACCGCGGCCGCGCGCCCCGCCGGCAGGTCCTCCAGGCCCTTCAAGGCGTTCCGGGCCGCCTCCGCCCCCGCGAGATCCCACACCGCACGGCTGCGCGTGCCGCTGGGGATAGCGTCGATCTCGGTGGCAAGGCCCGGCGCGACGACGATAGCGTCCGCGTCCAGCCGGGTCCCGTCGGCGAGGTGGACGCGACCCGGCTCCACCCCAACCACCGTGCCCGTCCGCATCCGCACGCCCTCCACCATAATGGGCCGGCGATAGTCTGTGGCCGGACGCGTGCCCAGGAGCAGGGGGACGATCCCGGCCAGGTAGGTGGCGACACCGTCCGGGTGCACCAGTGTTGTGCCGACCCGCCCCGTCGCGGCGAGCCGGCGCGTCGCGGCCAGGCCCCCAGGACCGGCTCCAACGACGACCACGCGTGGTCTCTCCATCCGTCCTCCCTCCTTATTTGGGTCAGGTCGCGCCATCGCGGCGTGGCGTCCACCCTGCGTCGATCACCCCCGGTATCCTTCCTCGCTGGCGCATGAGCGGGCGCGTGACAGATGACAGAGCGCGTGCGCCTGCCGTCACGGCGACACGCGCCCGCTCATGCGCCTCGTTCCCCTGCCGACCTCCCACCGGCAGGCCCCCTTAGCTTCCTCCCTGCACCGGTGGGTCGGACCATCCCCAGGTCATGAAGATCGCCTTGGCCGGCGGCGTCTGGAGAAAACGCAGGAACGCCTCGGCCGCCGCGCGATGCTGCGTGCGCCGCAGGATGGCGATCGGCGTGCTGCGGTACACACGCAGCGCCGGGTCGATCGGGACGAGCTGCGTCGTCCGCGGCAATCGCTTGTGCCACGAGGTCCAGGTGATCCAGGCGTCGAGGTCCGGCCGCGCGTCCCAGGCGCGGATGGCGTCAGCCCCGTCCGCCGCGACCACGGCGATGTTGGCCCTCACCCCTGGCAGGACGCCGGCCCGCGCCGCCATCTCTTCCCACACGCCGGTCTGTCCGGCGCCCTGCACCGTCAGGATCTTGAGGCCAGGCCGCGCGAGATCCTGGAACGACCGGATGCCGCGCGGGTTGCCCGGGCGCACCAGGAGGCCTGAGGGCCGTGTGTACAGAGAGGTCCGGCTCTCGGGGATGATCAAGCCTTCCGTGGCCACGCGGCGCTCCCCACTGTACGTCGTGCCGTACGCGAAGGCGTCCATCACATACTCGGCGCCGAAGTACACGAGATCCCCGTTGGTGCGGGCGGCCGGGAGCCATGTCCCGGTCGGGCCGGCGGTGATCGCGACGGGGATACCGGTGCGGGCCTTGAAGGCCTCCAGCGCCGCGCGCATCGGCGCCAGCGGGCCGCCGGCGCCGTAGACCCGCAGGGTGGCGTCGGGCGCGGGCGGCGCCGGGGTGTCCTGCAACACGACCTGCTGGCCGCTCGGGGTCAGCGTGAAGAAGACGGCCTGCGTCGGCACGGCGGTTCGATTGGCGTTGCGGTGGACGTAGCCGGGGTCTTCATAGTGCACGGCGCCCGCGGGGATGGTTCGCGTTGTGCCCGCCGCCACGACGGTCAAAGCGCCGCGCAGGATGTAGTACAGGCCGACGCCGCTACGATGGTGCGGCCCGTTGAGCGGAGCATGCGGGCTCCAGAGCGCCTCCTGCACCGTGAGTTCATAGGAGCCGGGGGCCAGGGCGGTCACCGGCGCCGGGCTTGTGTAGAGCATGCGTTGGACAACGCCCGGCGCGGCGCCCGATGCGGACGGCGGCGCGCCCGCGGGTGTGAGGAAGAACAGGAGGAAACGCGCCGGTCCCACGGTGACCCGTTGCGTGTGCATCGCCCCCGCGCCCAGGGACCAGGCTTCACCAGGACCCACGCGCACCGGTCCCTGCCCCGGCTGGGTGATGACCTGCGCCCCGTGCAGGCCATAGACGAGTGCGGCGTGGTCATCATGCAGGACCGCGCCGGCCGGCGCGGTCACCTCGATCAGGTGCAGCACCGGCGGGTGCGAGGAGACACGATCGGTGACGGTCAGGATGTTGCGGAGCAGCGGGTTGGGCTGCGGAGGTGTTCCTGTCGCGGCATGGGTGGCGGTCGTGAGCGTGCTAGCCAGGATAAGCAAGGCGCTCAAGATCACGGTCATCGGACGATGCATGACGCTATTCCTCTTCTTCATACTGTTGTCTACAAGCGACGCATCCTACCAGACGAAATTTTCGTCTGGTAGGATGCGTCGGAGCCTATCAAAACAATCCACCTGTTCGTGATGGCCGGGCCGGCCGAAAGCCGCACACGGATCACTATCGCCCCTTACAGCCTATCCGGAAAATCGTCAGGGAGGCTTATGCAGCCTCTGAGAGCGTATTCAGGCACTTTCCGGATAGGCTGTTAGGCGTCCCCCCTGTCCGCTCCGAGGTTGTGCACCACACGCTGCAGGCGCGCTTTGGCGTCACGGGCCACGGTCGCGATCACCGGGTTGTCGCCCACGATCGCTAGCGCCGCCTCCGGATCCAGCGCCTCCACGCTGCTCGTGCCGTCACCGTTGTCGTAGACGATCACGTTGCAGGGCAGGAGCAGCCCGACCCCCAGATCGGCCTGCAGCGCCTGATGGGCCAGCGCGGGGTTGCAGGCGCCCAGGATGACGTAGGGCCGGAAGTCCACGTCCAGCTTCTCCTTCATCGTTTTCTGGACATCAATCTCGGTCAGGACTCCGAATCCCTGCTCTTGCAGGGCCGCCCGCGTCTTCTCGACCGCGTCGCGATACGGCGCGGCCACGGTCGTGCCGACGCCATACGGCCGCTGCGTTATGGTCTGTGTCTCCATCTCGATCTCCTCTCGTCGTTATCTCGCCGCGCCGCGCGGCGTTTGTCGCTGATCGCGCAAACAAAGCGATCAATGACAGCGTTAGCGGTGATTATAGAATGCGAGGCTCCAGCGCCACTCGCTCTCGTCGGGGGCGTTCCACCAGGCCTGCAACAGGCCGACCTCGCCCCCCGCGACGATGACGGGCCGCCCGTGATCCGCCTCCGTCGGCCACACATCCTCGCGCGTGATGGCCCCGCCCGTCCGGGTCAGGCGCGCCATCGGCGTGTCGGCCGTCCGTGGCAGGTTCACGCCCCGTGCCACGAGCGCGCCCGCGTCGTCGCGCACCTCGACGTTCAGGGCCGCGCCCGCCGCGTGCACCAGCAGCACGTCGGTCGCGTCCAAGCGTCCGCGCGCGAACGAGAGCCCCTGCGCCGCGATCTCCGGCGTCCAGAGATCCCAGATCTGTGCGTGCGTGTCGGCCATCGTGTCCTCTCTCCGTCCTTCTCTCGTCACGGGCGCCGCCGCGTGACCCGCGACTCCTCGCGCCCTCTGTCCGCCGACGTCCGCATGCGGACGCCGCGGTCTCTCCCCCTGGGTCTATCGTTCCCGCCGGGCCGCAAATACGGCGCCAGGGTCCGCGAAGCGCTCCCGCCGCGCGCGCACCTCCACCAGCGCGCCCGGCGGGAAGGGCCGGGCGCCGCCTATGGCCGCCGCGCGCAGCGTCGCCTCCGCCGCTTCTTCCATCGCCAGGACTAGTCCCGCGACAGCCAGGATGTCCGCGCCGAATGCGAGCAGCCCGTGGTTGGCCAGCAGCACGGCCGGCGTACCGGGGTGCGCCGCCAACATGTCCACGATGGCCTGGACCGAGGCGTCCGAGCCGCGCGGCGCCCAGGCGGCGACCGGGATGTCCGCCGCCACGCCACAGCGGAGCAAGGCCTCGTAGGCGCAGGGCAACGGCCGGTGCGCCAGTGCGAAGGCCGTGACGTGCGGCGCGTGCGTGTGGATGAGGGCGCGCACGTCGCCCCGCGCGCGGTAAACGCCCGCATGCATGGCGACGATCTCCCGCGTCGTCGGCGTGAGCGCGCCCTCTCGAACCACGCCGTCAAAGGTGACCAGCGCGATGTCGTCCACGCTCAGGTCGATGATCTCCCCGCGCGCCGTGAGCAGCATCCGCTCCTCGTCGTTGTCGTCCGCGCGCACGCTCATGTTGGCATGCCCGCTGTGCGACAGGACACCCTCGCCCATGAGCAGGCGCGCCGCCGCGACGATCTGTTCACGCGCTGTGTGACTATCCGGTGCGCTCATCGTATCGTTACCTTTCCTATCCCGTCTCTTTACGGGCGAATATAAAGCCAGCCATCGGCCTGCCGGCGTACCAACTCGCCGATTCCAGAGGGGACCAGCGCCACATGAGGCAGGAGGTGATCGGGGGACAGCTGGCGCGCCCGGAGCGTGTTACGGCAGGCGACCAGGGCCACACCACGCGCCACCAGGGGGCTCACCGGGACGGCCAAGCCCGTTTCTCCCGTCAGGAGGTCAAGGCCTGGCCCGTGCGCCACCACCTCCACCTGTATGTTCTCCGCCCCCAGGTCAGCGAGCAGGTTGGCGATAGTACGGAGCGCCGCCTCATGGCGGGGGCGTTCCCCGTCGTCCAGATGGACGAGCACGCGATACGCCGTTCGATCAGCCATGGATGTGTCCCTCCTCATGTAAGGTCCGCGGCACGAATAACGCCGTCACCTTTCCCCTCCGTCCACCCCTCAGTCGGCCCGACGCGTGGAGATGTTAGGGACGCCGAAATAGCTGCATATCCCAGACGCTTCCTCTGCGGCAAGAGATGCAGTCAGGTTGCCGAATCAAGCAGCGCACTTACGGGATGGATTAGTATTTCGGCGTCCCTTATTCATGGACGAGCCCGACGTCTTATTCCGCGGCCAGTTGGGTCAACGCGGCGCGCACGTCGCTGCCCGCGCCCTGGTTGTAGGGCAGCCTGGACAGGATCATGCCCATGGCGCAACTGTCGCTCACCGCCGAATAGGTCAACCCCGCCCCGACGGCGGCGGCCAGATACGTCAGGGGTTTCCAGGCGCGGAGGCCACCCAGGACGCCGAGCAGGACCAGTGATCCGGCCGCGCCACGGACCTGTCGCTCCAGCGTCCACCGCTCTCGGCCGCGCCGGACGGCCTGGCCCGCCGCCTCCCAGGCGGTGATACCACCCTCGAGGACGTGGACCTGCTGGAGGTTGGCGGCCCGCAGCACCCCCTCGGCCTGGCGCGCGCGCGCGCCGCTCCGGCACACCAAGACAGCGGGGGCGCGCAGGGCGTCGCGCAACTCGGCGCGGTGCTCGGGCAGCGCGTCCAGGGGGACATTGTAGCTGCCGGGGATGTGCACGCTCTCGAATTCGGCGGGCGTGCGCACGTCAATGATGTGTAACGGCGCGTTCTGCTCTAGGAGGGCGGCGACGGTCGGGGCATCGACGACGGCGGGAAGGCGGTGGGCTGTGGGCATGGATCTCCTCATCTCTATCTATCAAACGGTCATCTAGCGGACAGTCATCAACAAGAACGACGGCTGTGTTCTCCAGTGAAAGCGCGCGTCGTGACACGCCCTGGCGGGAGAGGACCGGCTGTCGGACGTGTGTGCGTGTGCGTCGGCCCCTCTCCGGCCTGTCGCGCGCTGGCCTAGACCGCAGCGGCGGCCGGTTCCGGCGCGGGGGCCTCAGCCCCCCGCTCCACAGGTAGGCCCGCCTGCTGCCAGGCGCCGAAGCCACCCTGTAGGTCGAGCACGGTGGGGTGGCCCTGGGCGTCGAGCAGGCCTGCGGCGATGGCCGAGCGCAGCCCGCCCTGACAATGGACCGCGATCGGCTGGTCAGGTGGGATCTCCGCGAGGCGCTGGGGCAGCGTCCCCAGCGGGACGTTCATGCTACCCGCGATGTGCCCGGCCGCGTGCTCCGCCGGCGTCCGCACATCGAGGACACGCACACCTCCCCGTGCGAGCCGCGCCTGCAGGCCCGCCGCGTCGGTGCGCCCGAGTGTCGCCCGCGCGCCTCCACTCGCCGTCCAGGTGTCGAGGATGTCGGGCGTCCAGGAGCCAGCGATACGGTCAAGCCCGATCAGGCGGAGTTGGCGCGTCGCCGCGTCGACCTGTGTTTGATCCCCGATCAGCGCGAGCGGGCGGTCATAGGGCAGGAGCCAGCCGGCCCAGGTCAGGAAGGCGGGGCCAAGCGGGAGGCTCCGCGTGCCGGGGATGTGGCCCGCCGCGTAGGCGTCGGCCGCGCGGATGTCCACGATCGGCGTCCCCGCGACCAGCGCCGCCCGCAGCGCCGTCAGGTCCAGCCGCTCCGGCGCTGGCGCGTCGGCGACGGGCGCCGGTCCCTCTTTGTTGACGCGCTTCATGTGCGCGAAGTACGGGGGCGGCTCCGGCTGATCGGTCAGCACACGCTCGACGAAGCGCTCCTCCGTCATGGGGTCGAACGCCCAGTTGGTGCGTTGCTCGTAGCCGACCGTGCTCTGGGGGACGGCGCCGAGCGCCTTGCCGCAGGCGCTGCCCGCCCCATGCCCCGGCCAGACCTGCACATACTCCGGCAGCAGCTCAAAGGACCGTAACGACCGGTAGAGCTGGCGCGCCGCCCCCTCCGTCGTGCCGGCCAGGCCCGCGGCCTTCTCCAGCAGGTCAGGGCGGCCCACGTCGCCGACGAACACAAAGTCCCCTGTGACGATGCCCATGGGCGTGGTGGCGCTGGCCGTGTCGGTCACGAGGAACGACAGGCTCTCAGGGGTGTGGCCGGGCGTGTGCTGGACATCGACGCGCACCAGGCCCACGGTGAAGGAATCGCCGTCGCCAAGCAGCGTCGCGCCCGCCTCGGCGGCGTAGGCGTACTGCCACTCCGCCGGCCCCGCGCCCGAGAGGTAGAGCCGAGCGCCGGTGCGCGCGGCGAGTTCACGCGCCCCCGAGACAAAGTCGGCGTGGATGTGCGTTTCGGTCACCGCCACAATGCGCAGGCCTTCTTTCGCGGCGAGGTCCAGGTACTGGTTCAGGTCGCGCGTGGGGTCGACGACGAGGGCCTCCCCTGTCTGCTGACAGCCGACGAGGTAGCTGGCCTGTGCCAGCTGATCGGTATAGAGTTGTCGGAAAAACATGATGTCCTCTGTGTGACTAGTCGTCGTGTGGCGGGATTGTTATCGTACCGGAGGGCCGTTACCTCAGGCCGTCGTGCCGTGGCCGAGCAGGGTACGCCCGATGATGTAGAGGGCGACGAGCACCACCATGCCGGCGAAGCCCAGGCGCAGGCGGCCCTCGTCGATCCGGCCGGAGAGCCGGCTGCCCAGGATGGAGCCGACCGTGCCGCCCACGATGAACAACGCGGTCACGCCCACGTCGACGCCGCCGTGCAGGTGCCCGAGCAGCGCGGCGGCTGAGTTGATGGCGATCACGAGCAGCGAGGTGCCCACGGCTTCACGCATGGGCAGGCCCAGCACCAGGACCAGCGCCGGCACGATCAGGAAGCCGCCGCCGACCCCAAAGAAGCCGGTGAGGACGCCGACCGCGAGGCCAGCCCCGACCACGCGCGGTGAGACGCTGGTGAGCGTCGCGCTCCCCGGCCGGTCGCCCAGGCGGACGCGCGCCATGGCCACGGCGGCGGCCAGCATCAGCACGGCGAAGCCGAGCAGGATGATCCGCCCCGAGGCCAGGTGGTTCAGGTAGGTCCCCGCGAACGCGCCAAAGATACCAGCGCCGCCGAAGATGAGCGCGGTGCGCAGGCGTACGCGACCGGCGCGGGCGTGGTCCCAGGCCCCGATGAGGGCGTTGGCCCCGACAATGGCGAGCGAGGTGCCGGTCGCCAGGTGGACGCTCTCGCCGAGCGCGTAGACCAGGATGGGTACGGTCAGGATGGAGCCGCCCCCGCCGACCAGGCCGAGCGCGAGGCCAACGACAACGCCGAAGGCCAGGGTGAGCGCGACATGATCCATCGTCGGCTACTCGACCGGCAGGCCGGCGGCGCGCCAGGCCTTGGTGCCGCCGCTCACGTTGCGGACGTCCGCGACGTTCCGCGCGGCCAGCTGTCCTTGCGCCGTTTTGCTGCGGTTGCCGCTCTGGCAGATCACCAGCACCGTCCCCGCGTCCGCCAACTCGTTGGCTCGCCCGGCGAGCTGGCCGAGCGGGATGTTGCGCGCGCCGGCGGCGTGACCCGCCGCGAACTCGTGTGGTTCCCGCACGTCGATCAGCCGTGCCCCCTGTTGCTGCAGCGCCCGCGCCTCACGCACATCCACGTCACGCGCCGGCGTCGCCGTCCGCGTCTCTCCAAAGAACTTCTTGAACATGTCCGTTTCCTTTTCCGGTATATCCGATCGCCTTTATTACAGTACCCCCGTACCGTATACTGATGCTCACAAAAGAGGCGACCGGTCGTCGCCTCATGCCCTATCGCGTGTGGTGGGTGTTTCCCAAACCGGTCACTTTCCCTCCACGTCCAGCCTCTACATCTTCGTCAACAACTCGACGCTGCGGCCAAGCACCTTGCGCGCCTGCTCCGGCGGTAGCGCCAGGCACTCGTCCAGGTTCGCCGTGACCACCGCCGCCGCCACCTTGTCGAGCGCGGCGCGGGCGGCCATGACCTGCATCAGCACCTGGTCACAGGAGCGGCGCTCCTGGATCATCTTGCTGACGCCGCGGACCTGCCCCTCGATGCGCGCCAGGCGGTCCAGCAGGTCCGGCGCTACTCCATCCTCAACATGTGAATCCATCGTACATCCTTGCGCTCTACACGTCTCTCCGTCACCATGATACCATACCCCCCCTCTGTATGCAAGGGGCGCGGCAAGAACGGGCGACGCCCCCCCCTTTCCGAGCGCCCTGCCCCCTGCCCGCTACCGGCACCGCATGAACGCCGGGCAGGGCGCCGGGCTCGGCACAATCATCGCGCCGTGTCACCGCGGACATACAGCACTCCCGCGCACTCACGCACATCCTTACCGCGCCGTGGCCGTATGGTGGGAGAAGGCCTGCCGTACCACGACGACGCCGGCGGCCAGGACGACCACGCCAACCCCGATCCACACCACTTCGTAGGGAATGTCGGCGCGGCAGGACAGAATCGAGTTGTGCGGGTCCATGGGTGAGGGGCAGACGTGCTCGTTGACCAAGTGGAGATGCAGGATGACGTGCTGCACGATCCCATCGTAGGCATTGAACCCGCCCGCGCCGACCAGGATACCGCCGAGGATCGCGCGCGCGTGGGGCCGCGTCCAGCGTGCCCGGTCGCGCCACAGCCGCCACACCCCCCACAGCAGCACCAGCGTGCTCCCAACGTGGAAGAGCCCGTCGGAGAGGATGCGCCCGCGCTCGTCGGTCGCCCAGTAGAAGTTGTGCCACTGCAGGAGTTGGTGAAAAATCGACTCGTCGATGAAGCCGGCGATGCCGATGCCCAGTAAGACGCCGGTGAACACAACCGGACCCAGCCGCCCCACGCCCCGGCCAGGGCGTGCAGGTGCGCCACCCTCAGGAGTTTGCGTACAGGCCATCTTTTGCTTCCCTTTCCCCACATTCGTCACCGTGACGATACATGAGAGCGGTACAGCGCCTGTGGACGGAGCGCGGACATGGGTCCATGCCCCGTCTTCGGTCGCGGCTCCACCCCGATGACCCCACGCACGCGCCGTGTGCCGCGGATGAGCTACGTCTGTCCAATGGTACCGCGCTGAGGGCCGTGTTGGCATCACCTTCCAGGGTGATTTTACTCCGAGACGGGGGCGCGGGCTGGTAGCGCAAGCTACCAGGTGCGATAGGCGATGGACGTGGCGCTCCGTCATGCCGCCTATCGGGCGCGTCGGCATCACGGCGCGGAGGCGGATGCTGTGTGCCGCCATTGGGCAAACGGCGCGGCGGCCGTCTCTGGCGCAACATCACCCGGGGTGCGCCACAGCAAAGTTCCCAGCACGCGTACTGCGGCCATGCTGGTTGGCTGCCACGCCGCACAAGGGAACTTTGCTGTGGCGCACCCCATCACCCGTGCGGGTGAGGACAGTGCGGACTCCGCGCGGTATGCTGGATGGAGGAACAGCGTACGCCGCCGGGGGTGAGTGTCCCGGATCGTGGCGTGGGGACGATGGAGAGGAAGGGCAGGGCGTCGACTGAGAATGAGACAGACGATTCCGGGGATCTGGGTCGGCAGATCGCTCGTTGCCCTTGCCGTGATCTTCGCCCTCGCGCCGGCGTCAGTGTCGGCGTGCGCCATCGACAACGTGGCCTCGCTCCTGGCCAACGACGTCCCGGCCATGCTGACGACGGCCACGCCCCACGGCGCTACCGTCTGGGCACCCTTCACCGTCGCCCAGGCCCTGGCGACCGGCGCGCCCGTCCGACTCGCGGAGGCGTCAGCGGATCTGGCGCGCACGTTGCCGCCGGCCACGCAGGCGGCGCCCTTTCGCTGGGCCTTCGGCGACGGGGCGACGGCGTTGGGGCATGCCGTCGCCCATCGCTACACCCGTCCGGGCCTCTATCACCTGCTGGTCTCCGGTTATGATCGGGGCGCGCGACGCTGGTTTATCTTCGACAGCGCGCTGCTGCGCGTCGTCCCGGCCGGCCAGATCCTGCGCGCCAACCTCGGCTACGACGCCCTGCGCACGGTCATCGCCCTCTCCGGCCTGACGTGGCCGGTCGACGCAGCTCTCGTTTTGGCCGTGTTAGTCTTGCTCAGGCGCAAGCTCGGCGCGGTCCACGGACACACGGGCCGGCGCGCCTGATCCTCTGCTCCGGTCAGAGCGGCCCACGCCGTGACGCTTGTGCGCGGATGGAGTGGCGACGCGCGCCTGGCGATGCCCCGATCGGGAGCGCCAGCGGGTGGGGTGTCACGGTGCATCGCGGAACGGCGGTATGAGGAATGCAACACCCGCACGCTCGTGACAGGCGACCATCTCCGCGGGCGCTGCGTTCTCGCCCTGTGCGTGAGGCGCGGGCGATAGGGGATGTCGATCATGGGGGGCTCGTGAATGGTGGAGGAGGATATGAGCCATCCCCTGCGGTTCGGGCGCCACAGACCTGTTACCCGACCCGGCGTAGCGCTGGCAAAAAATCAACGATAACAATAAGGGACAGGGTGATTATGGGCGAGCGACAGTATGGCGGCTCGGTGGAGCGGCTGCGCGCACCCGAGCGCGTGCGCCTGCTGGAGGTGGGACATGTCGTGGACCTCTGCCTCGCCGGCGAGGGCATCGCGACAGTACTGGACGTGGGCACGGGGAGCGGCCTCTTCGCCGAGGAGTTTGACCGCCGGGACCTCATGGTGAGCGGTATCGACGTGAGTCCCGCGATGGTCGCGGCCGCGCCGGTACGTGCCGCGCGGTCACTTCACGGAGGCGCCCGCGGATGCCTTGCCCTTCGACGACGGCGCCTTCAACCTGGTTTTCCTGGGTCACGTCCTGCATGAGGTGGACGACGCGCGGCGGGCGCTCGCCGAGGCGCGGCGGGTCGCGCGCGTCCGGGTCGTCGTGCTGGAATGGCCGTACCGGCGCGAGGAGGCGGGGCCACCGCTCGCGCATCGCTTGCCACCCGATGAGATCGACGGGCTCGCCCGTGCGGCTGGGTTCAGGTCCATCGAGGCGCTGCCGCTCGCGCACATGGCGCTGTATCGATTGACGTCGCCGTCGCGTCCCGCGCGTCGCCCGTCGCCCGGAGAGGTGGCGTGAACGTCACGTCGCTTCCATGCGCGAGCAAAGACGTGCGAACGGGATCGGCGTGGGATGACCTCGCCGCCGCTGACGACAACCGGACCAAGCCGCGCATCATACGGCGGCGGATGACGGACCGCGACGACGACGCGGCGGTCAGGCCATCTATGCGGCGTCATGCCATCCGCACGATGGAGCCGCTTTATCGCGTGGCGGTGGCCGCGCGGCGGTTTCATCGATATGCCATGGCGGTCGGGCCGACGACGCCGTGGGGCGTCCTCTTCGGCGTGGCCAGCGTCGTCACGCCGGCCCTGCTCGGGGCCGCGGCGGCCGTCACCGCGTCGGGGGCCATCCGCGTTTCGTCCCGCGGGGCTGTGTCGCTGTCGCCGGCCCTCCCCTGGCTCACGCCGTTCGCGCTGGACTGCGCGCTGTTGGGCCTGGCGCTCCCGGCCCAGCAGGCGGCGGTTTATCTGGCCGTCGAGGCTGACGACGCGGGCGAGCCCGCGCTGCGCCGGCATTTCCAGCGGCGCGCGCTCGTCGCATTGGGCGTCACGGCCGCCGCCGCCATAGCCGGCCTGCCCCTGGCGCGCGCCTGGGCGCCGGTCCTCGCGACCGGGCTGGTGGTCCGCGCGCTCCCGCTGCTCATTCTGGTCGCCCTCGCGGGCACCGGGTGCGCTGTCGCCCTGGCGCGCGGGCAGGTGCGGTGGGGGCGCAGGCTCGCCGTCATCGAGGCGGCGGCGATCGTATGGGCCTGGGGCGTCGCGCAGTACCCCTACCTCATCGTGCCGGACGTCACGGTGGCGAACAGCGCCGCGTCGCAGACCACGTTGATCGGCTTCATCGCCATCGCCGTTGGCGGCGGCGTCCTGCTCATCCCCGCGCTCTGGCTGCTCTTCGTCGTGTTCAAAGGCCACAACCCCGCCCAGGAGGCGACGAGTCGCACGGATCTGTCGCGACCGGGCTAACAGGGGGGCGCGGCCTGTCAGGCGCGTCGGACATGCCGGCCTCCCTCTCCCCTGGCGCACATCATGCCCCGTGACGATGGGGATACACAGGGTAAACGCGGGCAAGGAGGGTGTCGCGAGAATGACGCGCGCGATGGCACGCCGGTGGATGACGTGGGCAGCGTTGACGCTCGGCGTCTGTGCCCTGGCGGCGCTCGTCGTCCGGCCGGCGTCGGCGCCTGGGCCGGCGGCGGGCGGCCCGCCGCGCGCCGCTGCAGGTGCCCCGGCTCTCCGTCTGCCCGCTCTCGACGGGCGGTTGGTCTCCCTCGCCTCGTTCCGTGGCCATCCCGTGGCGCTGGTCTTCCTGGCCACCTGGTGCGAGGGCTGCCAGCAGGAACTGCCGGCGGTTGTGGGGGCGGCCCGCGTCCTACGGCCGCGTGGTCTCGTCGTGCTTGGCATCGATGCCGTCGCCGAGCCGCCGTCGACCGTAACCCGCTTCGCGCGCCGCTATGGCGTGCCCTTCCCGATCCTGCTCGACCCATCGTCGGACGTTATGGCGACGTTCGGCGTGCGCGCCTTGCCGACGACCGTCATCGTTGGGGCCGACGGGACCATCGTCGCTCACCTCGAATCCGCCGTCGACGCGGCGACACTCCGGCGCGTCGCGCTTGGACACCGGTAGATTGGACACCGGTAGAAAGGACTCATCCATGCCCATCATCCGTCGCCTTGCCGCCCTCCTTGCGCTCACCGCCGTCGTGGCCGTGGCCCCACCTGGCCCTCTGCCCGCGCGCGC
>JAABUJ010004224.1_pt1 | contig 15307 bp, 13 predicted proteins | sample 5559131 | NCBI WGS metagenome assembly JAABUJ01 (sample SAMN10711875, study PRJNA513366) | rock metagenome | isolation source: Antarctica rocks | place: Antarctica: Victoria Land, Mt New Zealand nord | collected 2016-01-07 | reverse complement strand
CTCGCTATCCATTTGGCGGCCATTATGCCCGCAGGAGTGCTGGCAATTCTTCAGTTCATCCCCAGACTCCGCCAGCGGTATCCTTTTTACCACCGTTGGGGCGGCCGCTTGAGCTTCGGCCTCGCCATCCCAGGGATCCTTAGCGTTCCTTTTCTCCTAGACCGAGCCTTCGGAGGAGGCCTTGACACGAGAAGCTCAGCAACTCTGCTCTGCGGACTTACAATGTGGGCAGTCACCAAAGCCTGGACGACCGCCCGGGCGCGCCAATTCGACCAGCATCGGCGCTGGGCCACGCGCGCTTGGATGTGGCTGGGATGCATCGTCACCCACCGAGCAGTCATTGGCATGTTCGCGGCGTACTCGTCTCTTGCGGGGCCGAAGCTGGCGGCGTCGATCCCTTGTCCGCAAGTGTGGGCCATGATTGAGAACGTGTATGGGACGGGCTTGGACGCGCAAGTTGCTTGGTCAGATTATCCGACGTGCGTGGGACTGACAACGGCGTCGAATGGGACAGTGGAGACGTTCGGCCTTGTGTACGGTGATTTCCTGAGCGGCAAACCGGAGGAGCAAGCGGCGGCTTTGTATCTTGCTTTTGGGCCGGCATTCTGGGTGGCGATTCTTATTCATGTTACTGCTACTGAGGTTTATCTCAAGCGGGACGGCGGCAGGAGACTGCAGGGTAAACGGCTGGCTAGTGGATTAGAAGGACCAGCTCAGTCTGTAGACGGTAAGGAAATGAAGACACGCTAGGTACCTTAGTTCGACGAACCGGTATAGTAATCGTTGTCGCGAATATCTGCATCGGAATAGAAAAAGCTTGGAAGGTATCACATGGTATAAGTACAAGAATTGACTGACGGATATGTGTCTTTGTTTAGTTGTATTGGTGGTCTGATATGTAAGAATGAGACTCGAGCGATTCGAGAGATGATACGACTGTAAAACATTTGATGCGTGTGAACCTTCGACGAAAACGAATTATAAAGAAAGAGACCCTGTTCGTAACCTACATATATTGAAGTAGGTACTGTAATCGGACTATGGCCAAATCCCTCCAAAGATCGGACAAAAGTCGAGAAACCCTTATTCACATTAGCACGAAATCCGAAAGATAGCCGGAGCACGGCCTTGGCAACGATAATCCCTTGAATATGGATCTGTAAATGTAGAATGGCAAGACGGGCCTATTCGTCAGAAATAGCTGCGTTTCCGGTCAATTATGCATGCAATCAAGCATCTAATTGAATATCCCAATACCTTGAGTTTCAAATGGAGCTCTCAAACGGTGGTCATCGGACGTATGATAGAGAGGTAGGAATACAGGGAAATTACATGCAATTTCACATCGGTGGTTTCACGGACCTGATTCGATTATTACATGTGTAAATGGGAAGTTCAATTAGAGGCCCAATTGAACAACGCTAATTACGTTGAGTTGTTCTGTTGTAGATCAGAACAATGATGGAAGGTCTGCCACTGCAACATCTTATCGGAGGAAAGCCGGCCCGCAAGCGTTAAACTCACTTAAGTACCTTATTCAACCTCTGCGCAGAGAATTTGCTACAGGTAGGATGGTGATTGTAGGGTATGGTTATTACTACAATGAAAAAACAATAGAGGTTCTCGTGAACTGTATCGAACCAGCTATTGAGCCATCTTTGGTCATTCTAGAAGGCACGAAAGAAGTCGCGATATTGATTCATCGAACCAGCTAATAGTATCTCACCACGCGTTGGTGGCACCCATGCAAAAGCAATTCCTTGTTTATGCAAACGAACAAGCTCAGGCTTCCCTCCTATTCCCACTCTTATTCTCCTCTCGTGATGTGCTGTAACATTGGACTCATGATCTTGACTTTTGGGAAGGCGCCATGGCCGATCTGAATTCACGACTCGCGCCTCTTTCTCGCAGATCATCCACCACTTCGTCCGCTAGATCTTCGTTATCCGCCCTCGACGACAAACTGAACAAAAGTAGCACGTCCATACTTTCTAAGACCAGGAAGCCTTCCATTGGTAGTACCATCGTCTATGAGGAAAGCGAGGCTCCTCAACTACCTGCCATCCCATCGGTAGCGAAAAGTCAAATCACTACAGGGGAAACGGAGCAAACCACTGACATAAGTTTTGAGACACAACGTTCAGAACTGGAGAAGAGTGGGAATCCTATAGTCTCTGTTCAAGCCCCTACACCGGACATACTGACCGCCAAAAGCGGCCCTGAAGTAGCAGAGCAACCTACAATTTCTCACGACCCTACGGTAGCCCCTTCGGAACTTGGAGGGTCTCAAATTCTCAGGCCAAGCGACCAGAGGGGCATACGTGATCAAAAATTACACTCGAATGAGCCAAAGTCACAGTCCACTGAGACCGACTACTTTGGCGGATCCCTCAAGAAGATGCCGTTTCGAAAGATATGGGTTAAGAGAGCTGGGGCCTCGCCAACGCTGGTACAGATAACTGAGGAAGATTTGGTGGACGATGTGAGGGACAGGATATTGAAGAAGTATGGCAATTCGTTGGGACGCAGCTTTGATGCGCCAGATGTTACTCTACGCATAGTCCCCAGGGAGCAGTCACAGCCACTTCGACATACTCATCCGGAGCGTACATTGGGCCCAGAAGAGCCAGTGACGAACGTCCTAGATTTGTACTTCCCTGGCGGCCAGTCTGTGGAGAATGCTCTTGTCATTGATGTGCCACGGAGAACGCCTAGACACTCGCCCAGGCCTATGCCATATTACATGGAAGATTCTTCACGTCCCGTGGAGAGTGGGAGCGACTATTTTCCGGTCATGCCAGCTGCGCAGCCGTCTCCACGTCTCCTAGCGAATCTTTCCATGCCCAGCGGGCACGCACAATCCTCACACCATCTGCCTCATTCAATGTCAATACTCAATACCGGACATGTCCCTCCTCTACCGTCGCCAGGCGCTCGCAACTTTCGACACGGCCATCGACCAAAACCAGGACGAACGCACACAACATCACCTACGGTCTTGAGCGGAGCCAGTGGCGCACTAGCTCATGGTAGGCAACTTGCCCCCAAAATTCGCGATTGAAGCCATCTCTGACCTCCTCCTTCCAGACTCCCAGAAACCACATCTAAACGGTATTCCTGCCGCTCCACCAATACCTACACCTCCCCTTCCCACTGACGTTCCCCACCGCACCGCCACGCCTCCCCTACGCACTTCCTCACCCCGACCCAAAGCCGTTCACAAGGTTTCCCGCAAACCTAAACCCGACACGCCAAAACTCCCCACTGGCCTTCTTAACGGTGCTGTCCCGCCTATCAATGTTCTGATTGTCGAAGACAATATCATCAACCTCAAGCTCCTCGAAGCCTTCATGAAGCGCCTAAAAGTCCGGTGGCACACCGCCATGAATGGCCGGGAAGCCGTTACTAAGTGGAGGGAAGGGGGCTTCCATTTGGTGTTGATGGACATACAACTGCCTGTCATGAACGGGCTGGACGCTACTAGAGAAATCAGGCGGCTGGAAAGGCTGAACAATATCGGTGTATTCAGTGGCAGTACGCCGAGTACACCGAATGCATTGAAGGGAATCGTAGGGCAAGACGGAAAGGAGGATGAACAGGTCGAGAAGGTCGAAAAGCAGGATACGCTCTTGATTACGGACCTGTTCAAGAGCCCCGTCATCATCGTCGCCTTAACAGCTAGCTCCTTGCAAAGCGACAGGCATGAAGCTCTTGCGGCCGGCTGCAACGATTTCCTGACAAAGGTATCCTCCTGCTCTGCTCCTCGATGTCAATGAGTGCTGATTATTACTTGCAAAACAGCCTGTCAGCTACATATGGCTCGAGCGCAAGATCATGGAATGGGGCTGTATGCAAGCCCTCATCGACTTCGACGGCTGGCGCAAATGGAAGGATTTCTCCTCAGGCGCCGCCAAGCCCACGAAGGGTTCGACCAATGCTAACGGTTTTTCCCCCGCGAAGGATGCCTCGAGTAAAGATGCCGCGGCTGCTATAGGCAAAGGACCATCCCCTGCAGCGAACAACAAATTGCAAAGGAGGGACAAACGACTCAGTAGTGCGACCGCGATGCATACAATAGACAGCGCGAGCGGGACGAGTGGCAGTGATGAAACAGGTATGGACAGTGGTGATGGGGGGATTACTGCTGGGGCGTGAGGGGCTGGCTCCCCACAAGGTCTCGAAGCTGGAACGGACAGGGCAAGGGGTCAGCATACATTGAAGCGATTCTTGCGCGGAGTTCTCTGGAGGACGGGGCTGAGCGAGCAACATCATTTTGCCTAGGGGCGGGCATAACGCGATGGAGTGCTAGGACATTGGCACTCATAGAGTGAGTATATACTTAATGCAGTATAAGAAACATTCAGGGGTCTTTGGTAAGCCATGGCTCCGTGGCTGATGTGTGATACTCGAGGGAGACAGTGTAAAGAGTTACTTTGAGTTTTTGATAACTTCTCATAGCGTTGCCAAAGCGTTTCTTGATTGGACCAAGCATGTTCGTTGGGGATGCCCAGAGCCGTCCAAAGTCAGTGTACTAGAAACGCGAAGACGTTGGTGTGCCTAAGTGGTTATCTTCGCCCAAAGACTTCCGTTACCAACTCATCGCTAACAAATACCCAACTTGTCGACGGAATCACGTATTGCCCAAGACGGCCACCGAATCTAATGTATCTCCCGTGCCTACTCGCTCTTTTAGAGTTAGATTCCTTCATACTCTTCCCGGCGACAAGATGTTCGTCGCGTTGACCAGATATAGTCTCCATGGAGAGCCTCTGAGGGTGCGATGTCTGCCTTCTATAGCTTCTACAATTCCTCGGTCGACATAGATGAAGAACGCCGTTTGCGAGATCGAATTGAAGCTCGAGTCGAAGCTTTGGAAGATACAACCCGGGGTTCGCGAACGCTTCAGAGAGGCAGATGAGACAGTACATCAAAATTGGTTGCTATACTAGTGATGATGTGTGTACCTCCCAGCTCCTCCTACGATCTTGTCATCGAGGAAGGTTATATGAGCTCATCAGAACATTGGGTCACCTCGCTTGTTTCGTGTAGTCGAGCGCGAACAGCGAATGCAGCGAGGATAGACGTACATCAACACTGTGGCATTCAACACTTAGGCCACGTATCTACCTTAATTATATGGGCGACAGGCATTACGTGATTCCGTTGACCTGTTGATTACAGTGAGGTACTTACGGAGCATGGATTTGCAAAGTCTTTGTCAAAATTAGGCTAAGCTTAGGCCCTAAGAATACCCTAGGTCACTTATCCTATGTCGGCTAAGCCTGGTGCAAGGAATCAAAGGACAGTTCCCGCGCCCCTGACAGCTGGTTCAAGTCAATATTCGCCAGGTCCGCCTTCGACCAGTCACTGATCTCGACTGCAATTACGAGACCATCGACTCGCAATCGTCACCCTTCGATCAAGTGTTCCAGGACGCTGTGCCAAGGTTTCAACACAAAGGGAGCCCAGCAGAGAGCTTAAGCGCTTGTTACAGGGCAAAGAAAGCACTGCAAGTCATTCGACAAATTTCAAGCGACAAGAGAAATATCTTGATCGTTGTACATGCGCTGCAGGCAGACGCATGATCGGGGATTGGGACAGGAAATATCTGGTGAACGACCTCCCCTCGAATGGTATCGCCGGTCGCGGGATCATGAAGTAGTGTAAGGAGTGGGGATACCGGTGGATCTACGTCGCAGCCATGGAGGACAAATACATCGGATTACTCCTAGCCATGGTCTCTTCGCTAGCGATCGGTTCAAGCTACGTGATCACAAAAATTGGACTGCGCGATGCGAGCAAGCGTCACGGCTTCGAAGGAGACGGACATCAATACCTTAAAAATCCCATATGGTGGGCTGGCATGCTCATGCTCGTTATCGGCGAAGCAGCCAATTTCGCCGCGTACGCCTTTGCGCCGGCGATCTTAGTGACCCCTCTGGGAGCTTTGAGCGTACTCACGGGTTCTGTGCTGGGAGCTTATTTCCTTGGGGAACGATTGGGAGTCTTGGGCAAGCTAGGGTGTGCGATGTGCTTTATTGGATCTGTCATTATTGTCTGCCATGCGCCGCCTGACAAGGAAGTCGAGACAATCAATGAAATCTTCGCCTATGCTATGCAACCTGGTAGGCCCTTGCTCAATGTCGATTGTTTCACGAATGAACGACTGACTTAGATTGACAGGATTCTTGTTATTTTGCGCGGCTGTTGCGACTTTCTCTGGTGTCATGATCTATCGCGTCTGCCCACGATATGGGACTCAAAACCCCCTGTACTACCTTTCTGTCTGTGCAGCCACTGGATCTGTCTCGGTCATGGCCGCGAAAGCCTTCGGTATTGCCTTGAAGTTGACTTCGAACGGCAATAACCAGTTCACTCACGCCTCCACATACGTCTTCATCATCGTTATGGTCGTCTGTATCCTCACACAGATGAACTACTTCAACAAAGCCCTTAATACATTCTCTCAATCAGTGTAAGTCCCCCGCAACAAGAGACACAAGCAAGCAAGCGAGGCTTTCCGGTTTTGAACTCACCTTTCCGTGCAGTGTAAGCCCCATTTACTACGTAACCTTCACGACCGCCGTCCTCCTCGCCTCCTTCATCCTCTTCAAAGGCTTCAATACCACCAACAAGGTCAACACAGTCTCCCTCCTCTGTGGATTTCTTGTCATCTTCTCAGGCGTCTTCCTTCTCAACCTCTCCGAGAAGGACCCCGATGGGCGCAACCTGCTACAAGGACGCATGGAAGGCGGCGCACCCACCGACGGGGTCACGGGGGTGGGCACGAGGATCAGCATGCAATCCCGCAGAAGTACGGATCCGCGCTCCGCGGGCCGTAATGGCAGTATCAGCTTTCCTTCGAGAGGGCCAAGAGGGGACAGGGAGCGTTTAATGCATTCACATTCTTTCGATCAAGAGGACGGCAGGTATGCATTGGCAGGTTCCGGTGGGGAAGGTGAAGGAAGCGAGGACGAGATGAAGAGAGTATCTATGCATGAGAGTGGCAAGAGTCCGGTAAATGGCAGCGCTCATAGGCTGGATTGAAGCTTGAGGGCTTTCATCACGGAAACTAACGGGGAGACAGCCAGGACTGGATTCATGATCTACACCCACAAGCATGTACAATGATATTCGATGGCGTTCGGAGCTGCAGCATAAGCGTAGGGCGTTATGACGAGGAAAAATGTTTAGATTTCTCGTCTGGAATCGCAAAACGCAACGAAGAACTTAGCTGCATGGGACGGAACATTCCTCGTAGGTCACGAGAGTTTGGGCGACGACCAGTCTCATGGATGTTATACAGACTCCGGGGGTCTGGTGAAATGGTCTTTGTACGGCAGGTAGCCTTCAGCATAAGCGTCCCGCAGTACTCCAAGAGCGAAGAAAGCCGGATGAAAGGCAGCATCTAGCATCTCGGAATCGAGATTTTCCCAATATAATCAGGTGAACGACATACTATTGCTCTCTACTGACGTTTCTCTATTTGTTTCTGATACCCCTCTACCCCTAGCTACTCCTCACGCCTCTCTTGTTCTTCCCTCTGGCCTGGCATCTTCGAATAAAACCACTCATCACCGTTCATCGTCTCTTCAACGTCCCTGGACATCCTCTTTTATGATACAGGCACTCGCGAAGCCTATTATTGGCTCCTCGCAAAGAGGCCTTTACGACTCAGCTCAGGACTATAGCTCGGTCGATGGGTCTGCGACGCTACGTCGGCTTGCAAGAGCTGGCAGCAAGTCAATTCGACCCTCTTCATATCCGACACTGCTGTCATTCGCTTTTATGCGGTCACAACCCAACCCTCTCGCAAAACCCATTTCAAGAAAATTGGACTGATCTTCCGCCGAGACATTGGCGATCTTATCACCCGGAGCAAGGCGAGCATCTCGTTCGGACGCGGTCGTAGCTCCCTGACGTGACACGCTTTGCCATGGATCAGAATACGGCAGGGTAGACTATCCAACGAGCAGTCTCTCAATAAAAAGGTCTCAATCCTCACCTTCTGGCTCGCTATCTCCCATGTACTTTTTGTGCCGTCACCGTGGGACAGCCCGCCATCAACAACCTCTCTCGAATCTTGAGCCACGGAGATCGATCTCAAGCAAGTGGGCTCCTACTACTTCCACGGATGCACCGGGCTACGGCAGCCATGTGGGGAAAACGTCCCGTGCGCCTACGATCGTCTGCCTTGACTTGGAGAACGGGAGCCGCAGGGACATCCACGACGCATGCTGCTTGCCGAACGAGCAAGAATTCGCTTCACTCGCATGAGGGGATTTGATGGCTAGACTGGGTCGTCCTACTGGCACCCTTAGACCCGTCCTAAAGGTCCTCTTGCTGGTTATCACTCTCCGCCGTCTTTACAAAACACATCCAATGACCGCCGCCTTTTCAATCGGTGGCTGAGGTCTCATCGCCTCTCCTTTCATATCCCATCCCCTTACACCCTATGCTGGCAGGAAATGGCACACCTTCTCTCGATACTTTTCGAAGAGGCGTCTTAGCATTGTGACGAGGGACTATCAACCAGTGCTAGCCCATAGCAAGAGAGGGAAAACATTGCTCAATCAGCGCACTCACAAGGATGATCCGCACAGCACACGCTATTCATCCACGGTCCTAGAATTCCATCTTCCGATATTGTGGCCGAGGAAGGGTTTTTTAAAAGCGCGGCTGCCAGTTGTGACGACTCCCCCCGTTCACAGTACCCACAAACACTCACTGCGGAGTTCCACGACCGACTGGAAATCCAAAGAGACCTCATTCGAAGAACTCGGTCTATCAGATCCACCTCCCATACATCGTCAAGCCTGCCAACCAACCTGCGGCTCACGAAGAAGCTCTCTTAGCAGGCCTTTATATCGATTGAGGATCTCTTGACGGAAATGTTGTATACCCCTGCGACTCATAGGTTCATTTCATCTGTTAGGAAACCCCACAACGCTCCGCCCAGCGACCTATTCGCCCGTTTCCAAAGACTCAAATTACAGATAGATTATAGAAGATTCTCTCTCGGCTTTTCGCTTTGATCCGCCTGCGCAACGAGGTTTGGGATGGACCAATTCGATTGATGGCGATCAACCTTCTCTCGACCTGGATGGACTAGGTGCAAAGTTATCAATAATGTGTTGTTTAAGCGAGAGTGATCCGGTTGGGAAGATTTCAAAGACATAGATAGTGGGGATGAGAGATCCTAAAGAGATGCTAATACAGCCATCCAGCTCTCAGCATCACGGGGAAAAGGGAAAAGCGAGGAGCTAGGGACAATGGTCTGAACTCTCCCAGTATGCTCATCAACACCATGAGATATGCACGAGGTACGCCGCTGCCTGAAGCAGGGCTCCCACATACTTCCAACTCCTCCCCGCACTCACACTCACCCATAAGTCACCACCTCAACCACAACCCTCCACTCCTCCCCCTCCAGCCTCTCCACCCCCACCATCTTCACCACCGGCCTCTCATGCGGCCTCAACACCCCTGAGTACATCCTAAAACTCGTCTCCACCACCCCCTCATGCTCCTTCTCCATATACCTCCGAATACACTTCCCCATCTCCAGTTCATGCTCCTCCATCCCCAGCTCCCCCTCGATGATCACACAATAAGCCTTGATCAAATACACCGTGCCCCACCCCTTGGCGCCAGCCCAGTGCAGCACGCCTTCGACGTTCTGGAAGCAGAGGTCGTATTGTCTCGCCTGAGCACAAGGTTAGACCCCGGAGTTGGGGAGTTGTAGGTGGAGGTGGAGGTTTGGATAGAGGGGTGGCTTACGAGTGAGGTGGGCACGGTGCCTTCGTCGTCGACGGGTGCTTGGCCGCCTACCTCGAAGATGTAGAGGAGGCGCACGAGCTGCGATTTGTGGTGCGTGTCGCGCTGGGTGTCGCCGGCGGTGGGGGGCGCGAAGAAGACGGGGCCTGTGAAGGGAGCGCCGGCTTTGGCGGGGGCGTGGCGGTGGAACATGGTGGTGGTGGGGTTTGTGGAGGATGACAGAATGGAAGGGGCTGGAAGTCGGGGTTGAGGGGGGGTGGGCGGGTGTGTTGGTGGTGAGGGGAAGGGGATGTGAATGAGTGGGTGGTGGCTCTTCACTGCATCTAGAGTTCTTTCGATATTGTTTATTCATATGCGGAGAGAACAAAGACTGTCGATAGGATGCATTAAGGGGAAATGTCAAAGGCTTTGCAGCAGATGAAGCTGATCTAGGGATGAAGACTTATAAGAGGTACAACTTGCACCTGTTGCATTAACCAGCCGTGCTATTCGCAGTATTCCCTTCCTCAAGTGTCTGCGAGACTCAGCTCCAACAGGAATTTTTAAAACAAACCTTACGTCGCACAAATCTTGCATCACCATTGCTATTCAGGAAGTCTTCTCTTTTTTCTAGCTGTCTCGGCATAATGTCGATGGTTGGGAGGTAATTTTCGCTCATTCTGATCCTTCTCGCGAGTACTAGGCCTAAGCAGAACCAGTATCGGGTCAGCGAACATACATTGCGAGTTGCACGCACACAATTCACTTTAATAGCATGCAAGAGAGCGTTTTAGATAAAAGGCGAGATTCTCTCGCACTTAATATTTGATCCTCCGCTGACATGACCAAGCATCCATCTAAATCTTGCAATCCATCTTATTTCATGATATTTACTTCCATGCACGCTATGATCGTACAGCAAAACCGGCATTGAAATGGCCCACCATTGGCGAATCGAATTCTTCGGATCTGCCCATGCCAGAGAGACGTCTAGCATGCCTTTCAGTTCCGGACCACTCTGAGCTTCAGGGCGGTTTCGAACTCGGCACATGTATGTGCGGGCCAGTCTATGGTGTTACTTTCACGTCCAAAGTCGTATTCCGCATCATTGCGCAACAAGTACCTAAACTGGAGCGTAGTCTTGTCATTCTGAATGATGCAAAGCGGCCCCAGCATGGCCATCAAGGTAGAGCCCACCACAGTGTGTACTATCTTCTTTCTGGTTTCTCTTCCAGCCTTGTCGAGTTGAATGTATGCAAAGCAGCTCCAACAATGTCTTCCAAGTAGAGTCCACCACAGTGTGTACCATCTTCTTTCTGGTTTCGCGACCATCTGGAATGATAACTTTCCAAGATAGACTCCGGATCACAATTCTTCGGCCCACAATGAATTTTGAGACCTTCTGTGTACATCTCTCGAAGCGCGGTAAGCGATTTGTGATTCTCGCCTTGAATTCTTGGTATCGATTTCGTATCTCTAGTCGCAGAGGAAAAATCGAAGCTCATTTGACTGCCGTAACGACAGACAAATAATTCCTTGTCGTTGTCCCATGCCAAATGTGTAGTTGCTGGAAGAGCTATAGATTTTCTATTAAGATTCAAGATAGTGTTTTGGAAGATATCTCGTAGATAGAATAGTATAGAGCATGGCTTTATAATTGATGTCAAATTGTTCCAAGAGCAGAAAGCATCTCAGACAAGCTCGGTCGAGATATTGGCACATAGGTTTGAGACGTCTGGAATTCTATTCAACGGAGATCGAGACATCAAATCTTGAACTTATTCAGAGCTCGATCGAACTCAGCGATCTTTGTTTCGAAATGCTTTAAAGATCTTTTGTGTTCTTGTCTCTGTTTGATAAGAGCAAGAAGCGGCTTGAAACAAATTCGCATCTCGAAGTCCAGACCAACGACCAAACAGTTCAACATCTTCTCAAATGGTACATTTGATTGTTGTTTTGTTGGATCAGTGAGAGTTGGTTCCGGTTTCTTCAGAAGCGGCTCAACATGTTGATGTAGTATAATTATGTAGTATAATAAGTCGAGACTTGTAGACCATAATATATTGTCCGTGTCAGGAACTAGACGTGGGTGGTAATCAGTGATGATATTGACCAGCTAGGAGGGTGTTCTAGATACAAGACAAACCACGAAGAAGAAAGAGAGACCTTGCTGTGAACTCTAGAGGGCATTAAATAGGTTTCGGGCCAGTCCGGGTAGCCTACTACCAATGAACACTACCCGTGAATACCGGGAGTTGATCAATGAATACTACTCGTGAATACCAGGAGCTGATCAATAAATACTACTCGTGAATGTAAAGAGTTGAAGAGCGGGTCGGGTAGCTGAGCATCCGGGACTGGGTCAGAATCTATGTTAGAACCGTGACAGTCGGATGTTTTTGAGAGCGCCTTCTTCTATGAGCTTATTGATTGCGTCCAAGTCAGAGACTGCATACATGTTTTGTTGCTCAAGAGTAGACTTAAACTTCAGCTTAGAGGTCAATCACCATGTGAGGTGCGGCGCGCGAGGGTCATCCAAGATATTAATATGACGGGCTGCGTCCATGCCAATAGCGTGGCTGGACCACGAACAAGAAAAGACATGAGTTGAAAGGGTATGACTTAGAGATAGGATAGGCCAATAGAGCAATTGTTGGGCTAAATTCTAATTGGCTACAAGCCTCCAATGATCGCAGTAGCTCACGTTTCGCCAGACGAAGGGATATACGTCAACGACGTATCTCAGGCCCCTTGAAATAAGTTGTGCGTATTGGACTGAACAGGAGTGGAGTATCTCACTTACAAGAAAATGTTGAATGATTAGCGCATCCGGCCATCCTGAGTTACTACTGTCTGGGGGGGGACTCGCTTAGTAAGATGGACGGAGTTGACTGTCGAGTCGACAATTTGTCGAGACGACATGGTAAACTTATGTTCAGCCCCTGCGCCGTCTTTTCGCTATCGTCCTCGATGTGAGATCCCTCCCCTGTCTCTCCTCCTAGTCCGCCTCCTCGTTCCCCTTTTCCTCCGCCACCGTTCCCTCTCCCACCCTCCCGGCGGTCAACATTATCCGGACACTGGTTACTTCGAGAGACGGGGTCAGACGCCAAAGCCAGTAGAAGAAGAATAACGTCATTGCGGAAACACGTTGGAGTTCATGCGCAGTACAAGCCCCAGATTTAAAACGTAGTGGAATCGTCTTCTCATCACGAGCAGAACAGACTAGAAAGACCATCGAGTTGAGAAGTGGTGGACAGTCGAGAAATAGAAGTGCAAAAAGTGGATGATGAAAAGTAAACACCCAGGCGGTCTTTGCAGGATTCGAACTCACGCCCTGGATGGACATAAAAGAAAAAAAAACATGCTGGCAGATATAGTCCCCCTTTTTCGGGAGGCTCCACTCTTTCGACCTTTTTGCCCGTCGCCCTCACCGATGTTGAATGGTTTAGGCTTGGAGAAGATCTGAGTACTACAGGTCCGTACGGACACCTTCAAGGGGCGGTGACCACGCATTAGCCTTGAAATGGTACTAGTAACCCAGAGAGTTATTGTCCATGGCTCGAAGCCATACACCACGGACTATCTCAGGCGATGAACTGTTGGGCCGTCCTATGTTCTCATGTTCCGCCAATACGGCTAGCGCCGAAACTGGTAAATTGCAGCGTCAATTTAATTGAACCATGGAGGATCTGCGGTTAACTTTAGTAGGGCTAATTCAGACCCATATATTGAAAAAAGAAACCCTTACTATTGTTTTGAAAAGCCCGAGAGCAGCTCTGACGTATCATTGTAACTCACAATGCAAATGAAATATGTATCTGTTGCACTCATGTTCTTCCTAATCAGCTGGATCATTGAGCTTTGCGGCAGTTGCTGGTCGCTGACCCACGGTTCCATTGGAACGCACCCCTTTCAAGCATGGTATCCCCAAAATGATCTCACTACCATACAGATTAGTAGGATTTCGACTCCTGGCAATACATACATCAGGGACCCGCACGCATCATTTATGACACTAATTGCAATGCATCTAATCTAGAAGACTGGAGCAACTGCAAGACCTACTGGAATACCCGGAGATCCAACAGATCTGGACGGCTCCCCGAAATTCCCCACTCTGCACGTTCACGATTTACTACAAGCTACATAATTGGAAGGTCAATATTAGTACAAAATCGTGATTGATGAGAGAACGCGAGTATCGCAGTCCTACTTTCTTCTAATGGACCCATTGACGCGCGCGTGGCGGCTGTTATTAGCGGCTTCATGTCGATCTAAAAAGCTTGGCACACAGAATCAACCTTCACACTCGTCCTAATCAAGCGAAAGCCCCGACGTGCCGTGAAGGAAAAGTTGGTCTTTCGAATTCTAGATAGGAATTTACATCCAAGCGCAAACACGAAGGATCCTAGGCGTACAGCTTGCATAAATGCCTCAAATCGATGGCCGGAAGACCACTTTCGTATTGGGCTGCCCGAATTCTGCACTAAAGGGGTAGAATAACAAAGCCACCCACCTCGAATGTCGGGTGGAATTTTTACTGCCAGCTACTAAGGTACTTGAACGCCTCAGACATCAATGCTAGGCCATCAGGACGTATCGGAGTCTGGCTGAAACAAAGCCTGTGAAGAGAAGAGATCAGAAGTGTGACTTCTATGTTTTGTTGAGAGGCAACTGTTACTTATCAGTAGGTAATCACTCCGGGGACTACTTTGGGTGGAGTCCACGTAAACTTTGCGTGGACTCCAAACCCCCGGGCTATTTAGGTTTCGAAATCGTTGCGAGAGTACATTAGTGATAGTTCAACTTCCTAACAGAATTTCTAGATTGCAACCGACTTCAGAAAGAAGGATAATTCTACCAATGGTGCTTTTGTGGTAGAAAGCAGTCCAAAATGGACTCAAAGAATTCGAATACTGTGCTATCATCTATATGACATAGAAGTCATCAGACGAGCCACTTGTGATGGACAAAGAAAAATGCAACGTTTTTACGAACCATAAGATCCATCTCCATGGATATCCCTGGTCTTGCTGCATGCATTAGCACCAATCCTCTCCCTCGATATTCATAAGACAGGAGGGTACAAACAGACAGCACCTCATCTCACCCCTCCTCATCTCTTCACCCCTCTCAACCACCAAAACAATGACCTATTCACTTATTTACACGTACAGACCAGCCATCGCAAAACCTCTTTAGCATGCACCCTCATGCACCACTTCCCCTCGCTCTCTGCGCACATCAAACAATACCATTCGTCTTCAAAAACGCCAGCATCTGCTCGAACGCCTTCCCCGCCGAATAATGCGAATTGACATTATGGCCACAGAGCGGCGCCAGAAAAATCTGCGACCCCTGTTTACTTGCGCTCGGGAAATACGCCGCCAGCGCTGCGACCGCCTGGTTGGTCGGGTAGCTGCAGTCGCCGCCGCAGTAGAAGTAGTCATTTTGGCCGTTAACGATGTCGACCGGGCCCGTGAAGGAGGTGGCGGGCGCGTAGGCTGGGCCCAGCGTGAAGGTTTCGCCAATGGCGTTTGTTTGTTTATTC
>JAABUJ010004222.1_pt1 | contig 15315 bp, 12 predicted proteins | sample 5559131 | NCBI WGS metagenome assembly JAABUJ01 (sample SAMN10711875, study PRJNA513366) | rock metagenome | isolation source: Antarctica rocks | place: Antarctica: Victoria Land, Mt New Zealand nord | collected 2016-01-07 | reverse complement strand
GCTTCGGCCACGAGCCAGACCCGCGCATAAACACCGTCGAGCTGTGGCTGGCCCGCGGCGCCAGCCTCGATCAGACCCTGGTGCAGGCGCGCGCCACCTCCTACGGGATCCGCGGTCTGCGCTTCGTGACCCGCGACGGCGTACGCGTCCTGCTCGACCAGGCCGCGGGGATCGTCATCGCCCTGCTGGTGGCGCTGTCGGCACTGGCGCTGATCACCGCGGGGGTGATGCTCGCCGCCGCGGCGCGAGCCGAGGTGCAGCGGCGCCTGGCCTCGATCGGCGTGCAGCGGGCCCTGGGGGCGACCCGCGGGCACGTCACCGCCGTGGCCGCCCTCGAGGCGCTGATCGTGGGCGCCCCGGCGGCGGCCGTCGGCGTGCTCGCCGGCGCACTGGTGGCCGCCGGTCCGAGCGGCTACCTGCTGGAGATCCTCAACGAGCTGTCGCCGGGCGGCGCCCTCATCCTGCCCCTGGTCGCCTGCTGGCTGGCGGCGGTGTCGATCCCCGTGGCGGCGGCGGCGTGGCCGTCCTGGCGGGTCACCGCGCGCGCGCCGGTGACGTTGCTGGCCGGAGCCGAGCTGCGCTCGGGCGCCGGCGGGCGCGGACGCCTCGGCGGGGGCCTGGTCGCGCTCGGATCGCGCCTGGTCAGCGCTCGACGCGCTCGCCTGGCCGCCACCCTGGCCGTGCTCGGAGCATCGACCGGCTTCATCCTGCTCATGCTCGCCCTGGCCTCCCAGCTGTCGGTCCTGGAGAACGACCCGGGCGCCCTGGGCAAGCGCTATCAGCTGACGGCCGCGCTGGGCGCCGAGGATGTGGCGCAGGTGAGGGCCCTGCCCGGAGTGGCGGCCGCCGCGCCGCGCTATGAGCTCACCGCGCTTGACTCCTTCTCCCTGGGAGAGACGATCGACGTCATCGCCTACCCGGTCAAGCACACGACCTTTGAGTCGCCACCCCTGGCCTCGGGCCGACGCCTGCGGGGAAGAGGGGAGGCCGAGGTCGGGGTCGGCCTGGCCCAGGTGCTCGGCCTCGGCGTCAGCTCGACATTGGCGCTGGAGCTGCCTTCGGGCAAGGAGGTGCGCTTTCGGGTGGCGGGAACAGTCAGCTCACTCGACCACGACGGTCGGGTGGCGTTCGTTCCCGCTGGGGCGCTGCTCGCCGCCGACCCCACCGCCTCTGAGCAGATCGCTGTGCGCCTGACCCCGGGAGCCAGCTCCTCGGCGGTGTCAGGCGAGCTGGCCACGCTGGGGGCGATCACGAGCACCACCCCGGGGGCCACCGGCAAGGGCCACACCCTGATCGGCGCCCTGACCGCCATCCTGCGCGCCGTGGCCCTGGTCAACGGGCTGGTGTGCCTGTACACGCTCATCCAGGCCCTGACCCTCACCGTCACCGAGCGGCGCGCGACGATCGCGGTGCTACGGGCGTGCGGCGCGGGTCCCGACGCGGTGGCGCGACTGCTGGTCGGGGTGACCGTCGCCGTGGTGGCGCCGGCCGCCGTGGTGGCGGTGGTCCTCGAGCGCCTCATCCTGGGTCCGGCTATGGCCCACATCGCCGCCAACTACGCCACCCTGGAGCTGGGGGCAAGGCTGGCTGAGATCGCCCTCGTGCTCATCGGGCTGGCCCTGGTGGCGGGCGCCGCGGTGTGGTGGGTCTCGCGCCAGGCCGCCCGCGAGCCGATTGTGGCCGGGCTGTCGGCGTGACGCGCCGTCTGACGCGGCGCGGCGCCCTCGCGGAGATGGGAGTGGGGGCCGTGGCCCTGTGGCTGGGGGCCTGCGGGAGCAGCGGTTCCCCGGTGGCGGCAGGCGGCGGCTCCACGCTGCGTAGGACGTGGGGCGACCCCGCCGGAGACGGCATGCTGTCGATCGGGCCGGGGGTCGGGCTGGTCGACCGCACCGAGCTGGCCCCGCGGGCCGCGGTGCGCCGGGAGCTCGCCCGGGTGGCCCATCTCACCGACGCCCACGTCCTCGATGCCCAGTCACCGGCCCGGGTCACCTTCCTCGATCGCTTGGGCGCGCCGTATGCCTCGACCTTTCGCCCTCAGGAGGCGCTCACCGCGGCGGTGCTGGCCGGCGCCGTGCGCGCGGTCAACGCGTTTGGCCCGCAGGCGGTGATCCAGGGGGGCGACCTGATCGACAACGCCCAGTCCGACGAGCTCGCCCAGGCGCTGCGGGTGCTGGGCGGCGGGCGAGTGGGTCCCGCCAGCGGGGCGGGAGGCTACGTCGGGGTGCAGTCCGCCGCCAACGCCGACCCCTTCTACTACCGCCCCGACGTCGACGCTCCCCGCCATCCCGGTCTGCTGGCGGCGGCCCAGGCGCCGTTTGCGAGCCCCGGACTGCGGGTCCCCTGGTACCCGGTCGCCGGTGATCACGACCTCCTGGTGGCCGGCGTCCTCCCCCCCACGCCGGCCACCCGCGCGATCGCCCTGGGCGACCGCGCGGTGTGGGCGCTACCCCGCCACCTCCGGGTACCCCGCGGCTTCTCGGCGTCAGTGGGACAGTCACCCGACGGGCTCGCCAACCCCGCGATCATCAACCGCCTGATCGGCGAGCTGCTGCACCAGTCGTCGGTCAGCGTGCCCGCCGACCCGGCCCGGCGCCAGCTCGATGTGGGCGAGGCCCTTGACCGCCTGCGCTCAGGCAGCGGTCGGGGCGGGGGGTCCGGTCCGTTGCTGGACTACGCCTTTGACGTATCGAGACGTGTGCGGTTGATCGTGCTGGATCTCGTGCGCCGTGACGGCGGGTCGGGCGGGTTGGTCCATCCCGGACAGCCCGCGTGGCTGTCCGGCCAACTGCGCGCGGCCGGGGACCGCTGGGTGCTGGTGTTCAGCCATCAGCCCCTGGATACCTCCGAGGGGGGGCCGCAGCTGCTGGCGCTGCTGGACCGCCACCCCCGCATGCTCGCAGCGTTGTGGGGACACACCCACCGCAACCGCATCGTCGCCCGTCCGGCCCCCAACGGCGGCTACTGGCTGATCGCCACCGCGTCACTGATCGACTTCCCCCAGCAGGCGCGGGCCCTGCGGGTGCTCGAGACCGCCGGCGGCGGAGCGGCGCTTGAGACCTGGATGCTCGATCACGTCTCCGACGGGCGGAGCCTGGGCGAGGTGGCACGGTCGCTGGCCTACCTCGACGCCCAGGGGGGGCGGCCGCAGGGATTTGCGGGCGCGGCCGTTGATCGCAACGTCAGGCTGTTTCGGGGGGCGCCCGGTGGTGTCTAGGGCTGCTACCGCAAGCGGGCCTGCCGGCGTCTGCCGCTGTGGACCCAGCTCAGAGTGTTGCCCGTCAGCCGTAGCGAGAACTGCTCGATATCACGTCAGCTGTCGAGCAGGACGGGTTGGCCGTGGGGCAGGGCCCGGTAGACGAAGCTGCGCGACGTGCGCGAGGGACGGACGCAGTCTTGAACTGCCTGCGCCAGGAAACGGAGAAACGTTCATATCTGACGTGCAGCTGATCCACCCCACGGCGCCCTCGGGAGCGATCCGAACACTCGAAACCTGATCGCCGTGAGCGTCAAGCGCTATCTGCGCTCTTGGGGGTTTTCTCCCCAGAAGCCGATGCGCCGGGCCTATGAGCAGTCTGATGAGGCGGTGCGCCGCTGGCTGCAGGAGAGCCTCCCCGAGATCGAAAAGCGCGCCCGCGCCGGACGTGCGGAGATCCTGTGGGCCGATGAGTCCGGGCTCAGGTCTGATCACAGCGCTGGGCGCACGTGGGCCCCGGCCGGTAAGACCCCCGTCACCAAGGGCACGGGCGAGCGCTTTAAGGCCAACATGATCGCCGCCGTCTCAAACACCGGCACCCTCAGATTCCGCGTCTTTGAGGAGCGCTTCACCGGCCCGCTGTTTTTGGACTTCCTGCGACGCCTGGTCAAAGACGCCGCCGGGCGCAAAGTCGTGCTCATCGTCGATGGTCATCCCGCCCACCGCGCCCGCATTGTCCGCGACTGGGTGACCGCCAACCCGCAGCTGATCGAGCTGCACTTCCTGCCCGGCTATGCCCCCGAGCTCAACCCCGTCGAGATGCTCAACCAAGACGTCAAGACCAACGCCCTGGGACGCCGCCGCCCAGCCGACCTCACCGAACTCAAAGGCGACGTCCGCAGCTTCCTTCGCTCCGCCCAGCGCCAACCCGCCAAGGTCGCCGCCTACTTCCAAGAACGCCACGTCACCTACGCCGCAGCGACAACTATATGACACCTAGGAGTAGTATCTCGATGCCCGGAGGGGGCGGCCGCAGGGGTTTGCCGGCGCCGCGCGGGATCGCAACGCCAGGCTGTTACGGGGCGGCGCCGCAGGCATAGGTCTGCTACGGCAGGCGGGCGTGGCGGCGCCGGCCGCTGTGGACCCAGCTGAGGGTGCCGCCGCTCAGGCGCAGCGAGAGCTGCTTGATCTCACGGCCGCTGTCGAGAAGGACGGGCCGGCCGTGGGGCGAGGCCCGGAAGACGGAGCTCCGCGACGTCCGGGCGGGTCGGACGCAGTCGCGTGTGCGGGCCCCGAATTGAGGAGTGAGAGCGTATGAGGTGCAACTTATCCACGCCACGTCCCCATCACTCCCGACCCGGACGCTCGCGACCTCTGGCCCGTCGCCAGTCATCCCTTGGAGGGGATTCGCGTCATACCGCCATCCTGTCGTGTTACGCACATCGCCGACTTCAATATAGGCGGCGCTCGTATTCTGAAAGTCGTCCTCTTCCCCGTAAGCTAGCTGGTACCCGTTGGCGCTGATTGCCGGAGGCCGATAGGCAATTTGGTCCTCACCATCGGTAAGAGCCTCAAGCCGATGCCTGCCAAGGAGGCATACCGCCAGAATGCGGTAGCTCCCCCCGGGCACACTGATTGCTACGAGGTGACGACTTCGGGCAAGGACATCTTTCGCACGAGGTTGACAACGGCGGAAGTGCTCGGAGGCCATTGCGAACGCACGTGAGTGATGGCCCCCTGCATCGCCATCTGTCTCGTGCGTCACCATCGTCGAAGCCAACGCCATGGCAATTCCGGCCGCAGTGAGTTGTCTCCTCGTGACTATGGACACGGCGGGGATGAGCGCAGAGGGGCCGTCGTTCTTTGGGTGATAGCCCATCCAAAGATCGGTTGTCCGCCTGAGGTGTCTGCGTTCCCATAGGACCAATGAACCCGATCTGCCTGCCCGCAGGGCACATTGTTATCGTCATAACCGAACGTGTCATACAAGGCAATCCCCGGGCCGTTACGAGGTACAACTCCTCTAATTAGCCATCCGGGGCCAAGAGTCGAAGTGGCCTCGCCGCTCACGTCAGACGTTGAAACAGCAATGAGGGCGAAGGCGGTCATCACGCCGGTAGCTGCCTCATCAGATTCCGGACCTTGATAGTTGGCGTACGAGTCTCCACAAGGACCCGAGCCATGCCGAGAGACGCATTGCCCACCTTAACCCGGATCGTGCATGAAGCAGCAGCGGCCCCGGGGTTCGGGGCCGCTGATCTGTCCGCCTGAGCGGGGATTCTTCTCGTTGTCGAAGCGCGAAGAACCGACTCGGGAGGATCACCTTGAGGGTGACGCACGTTGGGCGCCAAGTAACCGTAGAAGTCACGTCGGACGGAGACGGCGTGGTGTCGCATGCGGGCAGCGCGCTGCTGGCCCGGGTCGCCGACAAGACCGGGCTGACGCGGGCGCTGTCGGCCGTTCTGGGCGAGCCGGGGTTGCGGGCCGGCAGCCGCGACCGCGGCGGCGTGATCCGTGATCTCGCGGTGATGCTGGCCGACGGCGGCGACTGCTTGGCCGACTTGGGCGCGGTCGGCGATCAGGCAGCGCTGTTCGGTGCGGTGGCATCGGCGTCGACCGCGTTTCGGGTGATCGACCGGATCGCCAGCACGCCGGGCCTGCTTGACGCCCTGCGCGGCGCGCACGCCCGCGCGCGTGAGCGCGTCTGGGAGCTCGCCGGTGTGCCTGACCGGTTGACGATCGACCTGGACGCGACGCTGATCGCCAGCCATTCCGACAAGGAGGGCGCGGCCGGGAACTTCAAGGGCGGCTATGGCTTTCACCCGATGCTCGCTTACGCTGATCAGACCGGCGAGGCGCTGGCCGGCGAGCTGCGTCCCGGCAACGCCGGCGCGAACACCGCCGCTGACCAGATCATGGTGGCCGAGCAGGCGCTTGCGCAGATCCCCGCCGCGCGCATCGAGGACATCGAGATCCTGCTGCGCGTCGACTCCGCCGGCGCCTGCCACGAGTTGCTTGACTGGTGTCGCGAGGCGAGGATCGGCTACTCGGTCGGCTACGACCTAACCGAAACACTTCGCGAGGCGATCATCGAAATCGGCGAGGAAGAGTGGGTTTCGGCGCTTGACCAGGACGGCAGCGAGCGGCCCAACGGCCAGGTCTGCGAGATCACCAACAGCCTCGACCTCACGGGCTGGCCGGCCGGGTCGCGCGTGCTGGTCCGCCGCGAGCGCGCGCACCCGGGCGCGCAACTGACTTTCACCGACCACGACGGGCACCGCTTCCAAGCGATCCTCACCGACCAGGCCGGCGAGATCGCCGACATCGAACGCGATCACCGCGGCCGCGCACGAGTCGAGGACCACATCCGCAACGACAAAGACACCGGCCTGCGCAACCTGCCCTTCCGCGACTTTGAGCACAACCGCGTCTGGCTGGAGATCGTCCGCCTCGCGCACGACCTCCTCGCCTGGACGCAGAAGCTGCTGCTGACCGGCGACCTCGCCAAAGCCGAGCCCAAGAGGCTGCGCTACCGACTGCTGCACGTCGCCGCCCGACTGGCCTTCCACGCCCGTGCCGCCACCCTTCGCCTGCCACGATCCTGGCCCTGGGCCGGCGACCTCGCCGCCGCCTTCGCCAGGCTCAAGGCGCTCCCCGCGCCAGCCTGACACCGGCCAGCCCGGCCCCGCGAAGACAACCCCAGACCCCGGCGCGCCCGCCCCGCGAAGCCTGCCCACCAACGACCGCCCACAAGCGACCCGGCACCCGGCACCCCGCCGCGACGGCCTTAACCGGCCCCGGTCCCCAACGACCGCCACCCCGCACCGGTCAAGCGACGACAAACACTCACATCACGCCGCTTCATGCAAGATCCGGGTTAAGCTGAATCACTGCATGCCGACAACTCGCCGACGCCGTGACCACCACGCCCCGCGCTGGGACGGTGTCAAGCCAGGTGGTCGCCACCATCCCGGCTCTCAAGTTCAACGCCTCACCGTCCGGGGCGACGGGATCGGGCACCGTCTTCCCTCCCGCCATCAACGTCGCCTCCAAGCCCCGGTGGGCAATCCCTGCTGGATCGGCCGACGCCACCGGTGTCGCCACCAGCAGCGACACGACCCCCGCGACCAGCGCCATCCACCACCTCGCCACCAAAGTGCAATGGCCACGGCTGCCCGTTGTAGCCGTCGCGAGAACCGATAGCTCATGAGTGGGCATCAGACGAGACAGGCTAGTCCGTTCACCACACCTCATGGGCCCGCAGCCCTCTGGCCTCCTTCCATGTATTGACCGGCCGCTCGTCTCGTCTGCCGGCACTTGAACTCCCCCACCAAGGCATCGCCACGGCGTTGACAGTACGGTAGCCGCGTGTCGGGCGACTTGAGGCACGCGCTACGGGCTCGCTTGGTCCATGGGTTGTGGCTGACCCGGTTACCTGCCCCAGTAAGAGCCTTCTACGTGAAGGCCTGGCGGCTACGCGGGCGCTTGGACGATTCGTTCTCTCTAGGCGGCGCGACCAAGCCTCGCGAGCTGGCACCGCTGCTCAAGGCTGCCGGAGGCGCAGACCTCGCCGTCGAGCTCGGCACGGGCACCGGATGGACCGCAATCGCGTTGGCCGTGGCGCAGCCCCTCCGGCGCGTGATCACGATAGACCCGGTGCGTCATCCGCAGCGCGATGCATACGCTCGACTCGTTGACACAACGGTCAATGACCGTATTCAATGGCTCGACCAGGACGGGGCGCAGGTCCCTGATGACGTCAGCGACGTGGGGTTCCTGTTCATAGACTCCGCCCACGACGAAGAGTCCACCATGCGCCAGTTTCAGGCGTGGCGCCCGCGTCTGGCCTCAGACGCCGTGGTGGCCTTCCACGACTTCAATGACCCGCGCTGGCCGGGGGTCACCCGCGCGGTTCGGCGGCTCAAGCTCCGCGGCTTTGCCAGACACCGCCTCTTCGTGTGGCAATCTGGCCGATAGAGCACGCCCGTTCGCGCTATCACTGGTTGGATCGGGTCGCCGTCTGGGTATGAGGGACGATGCCCGCCTGCGCGCCTGAGACGAGTCGGGGCGTACCTTCTCGGGATGCCTGGCGGTCGGCAGATTGCGGGTAGCCCGCTCGAGGAAGACCGGCTTCGCGCTCACCGCCCACATGCGACAGCGTTGGACTACACGCGCGACGACCGCCTGAGCCCCATGTCCAGACACCAAGACCCCTCCTCTGCAGCGCTGACCCAAAGCGGTCAGGGCGCTCCGCCCACGGGAGCAGAATGAGCACGACCGCCCCCAGTGAGGCCACCGGCCTGGCGGCTGCGCACCGGCCCTGGTCAGTCGAGCGGGCTCGACGGGTGCGCACCATCCCCGTGCCTGCCTGGGGCCTACCGGTGATCGCCTGCGCGGTCTTGATGGCGATCTCAGCCGCCGTGCGCACCGTTGACTTCAAGGCGTATCTGTGGATCGACGACGCTCAGGCGCTGGACATCGCACGTCACCCTTTGGCTCAGATCCCGGGGCTCCTGCGCCTGGACGGTGCCCCGCCCCTGTACTACCTGCTGCTGCACCTGTGGACATCACTGCTGGGCAGCTCCCGCGGAACTGTCTATGGTCTGGCGCTGGTCTTCGCCCTGCTCTGCGTTCCCGGCGGGCTGTGGGCAGGGTGGAGCCTGTTCGGGCGTCGCGCCGGATTGATGTGCGCAGCGCTAGCGGCGCTGAACCCCGCCCTGAGCGTCGCCGCCGGCCAGGTTCGCATGTACTCGTTGGTGGCGCTGCTGTCGATCCTCACGACGGCGACGTTCGCTCACGGCTTCGCCATGGGACGACGCCGCTATCTGGTGGCGCTCCCTGTCTTGTTCACAGCCATGCTCTACACCCACTACTGGAGCATCTTCCTGATCGCCGGCATGGTCGGAGCGGTGCTGACTCTGCCGGCGGGCAGGGACCTTCGTCAGCGTCTCCGCGACGCGATGCTCGTCTTCGGCGCTGCCGCGGTTGCCTATGGGGCCTGGATACCCACGCTGCTCTTTCAAGGAGCCCACACGGGGGCACCGTGGGCCAACATTCCCTCCCCCGCTGAGATCCTCAACGTGCCGCGCCTGCTACTTGGTCTCCCGCTTCTGGGACCGGTGACCTTCGCGATGGTGGCCGGTCTGGCGATTCAATGGCGCGATGTCAACCCGCAACGGCGCCGGACGGTGGCCGCCCTGGCCTTGGTGAGCGTCCTGTGCTTGCTCCTAGCGTGGTTGGCTGCTCAGGGGTCGCGCAGCTGGGCCCCGCGCTATTTCGTCGTCCTGCTCGGGCCGCTCATGCTGTTGATCGGTGGCGGTCTGGCCCGTGTCGGCAAGTTGGGAGTGGTTGTCCTGATCCTGGGGGCATTGCTGTGGAGCGCAGCGGTGCCTCGCACCGTCGATTACAAGAGCAACGTTCATCGGGTGATCACCGCCCTTGCCCCGGGGCTCGCTAGGGGTGACCTGGTGCTCACCAGTGAACCCGAGCAGCTTCCCGTGTTGGTGCAGTACCTACCCCACGGCCTTCGCTACGCCAGCTCCCTCGGGGCCGTCAGCAATCCCGACATCATGGATTGGCGTGACGCGGTCACCCACCTGCGCGCGGCGACGTTTGATCGTCGCGTGCGACCTCTGCTCGACGCTCTGCCCGTCGGGCGCCGGCTGCTGTTCGTCGAGCCCATCATCGGCTCTCTCGCCGGCTGGCGATCGCCGTGGAACAGCCTCGTTTTTCAGCGCACCGAGGAGCTGCGCCGCATCCTGGCCACCGATCCCCGCATGCGACGCGTCGTGCACTCGTTGAGCTCTGCGGGACCCGTGCTCTACAGCGTCATCGAAGGGACGCTCTACCTGAAGGTGCACGCATGATCGATGTTCCGGCCGGGGACCGCCCAGCACAGGGAGTCGTCGGTGAAGGCGGACGCGCCGGCTCTGACGCTGCCGCGCGGCCCACCCGGCTGGTCATCTTCGTAGCCGCGCTGCTGGCGGTAGCCGCGATCCTGCCGATCCATTCCCAGCACCCCCTACGCACGACCGGAGCGACGGGGCTCGGCGTGGCATTCGCCATGGCGGTGGTCCTCTGGCGCTACCGCCGCCATCCAGACCCTTCTCAAAGGGTGCTCGAGGGGGCCTTGCGCCTCGCGGCCTGGTCCACCCTGGTCATCGTCGGCGTCGTCGTGGTGAGCACCGCACTGGGCGCCCTACTGACGTCTTGACTGTCGGCGACTATCAGGTGCGGACCGATCACCGGCGGCGCAGAACGATTCTCATCGCCATCCTCGCGCTCGCCCTGATCGTGCGCCTGGCGGTAATCGTCTCCACACCGCACTTCGTGCCTTACGGCGACCCGGCCGACTATGACCGCTATGCCCACACCCTGGCGGTCACCGGACGCTTCCCGCCGACCGGCTACGCCCACCCCGGAAGCCCGACTGCGTTTCGCCCCCCCGCCTATCCGACGCTCCTGGCCATCACCTATGGGCTCACCGGCTCTCGGTGGTCCGCCGGTCGTGTCCTGGGGGCGATGCTGGGCACTTTGACGGTGCTGCTTACGCTCCTCCTCGCCGAAGCGCTGTGGGGGTGGCCGACGGGGGCGTGGGCGGGTGGCCTGGCGGCAGTCTTCCTGCCGCTGGTGTGGCTCAACGGCTCGCTGCTCTCGGAATCGCTCTTTCTTCCCCTCGAGCTCGGACTCGTTCTGTGCCTGATTGCCTATCGACGCCTCCCGCGTCTCGCCGTTGCCCTCGCTGCTGGGGCCCTCTGCGGAGCCGCGGCGCTGACCCGCACCGTGGGACTCCTCCTCATCATTCCCACCATGCTGGCCCTGGTGGGCCATCGGCGCGCGGGCGGGGAAGCATCGGAGGCGACCGGACCCCGAGGCCGAGGCTCACTCGTGGTCGCACCCGCCGGCGCGGTGGTGGTCATGCTGCTGGTCCTCGTTCCCTGGACGGTGCGCAACGAGCACGAGTTCCACACGCTGGTTCCGGTCTCCACCCAGGACGGATTCACCCTGGCGGGTGAGTACAACCCCGTTGCCGGGCGTCCCGACAACTTCCAGGCCGTGTGGCAGCTGCCCTATGTGGTGCCCAGCCTGCGGGCCCTGTTCGTCACCCCAGCTGGGGCCGACGAAGCCCAGCTCGACCGCCGCCTTCGCGATCGGGCGCTGTCCTATGCCCTGGATCACCCGGGGTACGTGATGACGGCAGTGGGGCTGAACACCCTGCGCCTAATCGATCTGGGGCGGGGCCATACGTTTGTCACTGCGCTCTTTGACCGCGAGATGGGCGTTCCATCCGCCATGCAGGGCCAGGTGACCCTGGAGGCCGACTTCATCCTCTTGCTCGCGCTGGTCGGTGGCGTCACCCTGTTCGGACGCCGAAGAGCCACCGTCCCGGTTCCTACCTTCGTGTGGCTGGTTCCCGTCCTCATGCTGCTCGCCGTGGTGCCCGTGCTGGGGGCCCCCCGCTACCGCGCACCCGTCGACCCGTTCCTCGTCATGGTGGCGGCAGTTGGAGTCGTCGGCATGGGGCCGGGCATACGCCAGATAAGCGCTGCAGCTCGCCGATGCGGGCGGGGGGACTCGAACGTCCGAAGGCCCTCGCCGACCAACTCCTGATGCCTCCCACCTGGTTCTCCCCGGCCTCTGGCGCGGCGCTGGCGCCGGTGGGCCCGGTGCTGCTCGGCGAGCCCACTTGGGGGAAGCGAGCGAGCGTACCGGACCCGCGCACGCTGGAGCAATGAATGGGCCATGCCACATCGAGGTCACCGAGATGTACATAGCCTTCCGCGACCGAGCAGAAGACGCCGCGAAGGTGCCGATGCGTTCAGGGGCGCGTGATGGGTAGCGGACAGGGAAGCGCTAGCGCGCGAACCCCTTCCGACCCGGACGCAGTGACATGGCCACGTCGGTGTACACGTTGGTGCCATGCTTCACGCCATGTCGCGCAAGCCCCATGAGGTCCTCGCCACCCGGGAAGCCCGCGCCCAGCTACCGGCTCTGCTGGCCCGCTTCAGACAGGCGGGTGCCAGCGCTGAGCCGGTTGTGATCGGCGCTCGTCGTCGACCCGAGGCTGTCGTCCTCTCATACGAGCGCTACCTGGCGCTGGCTGGGGGTCGCGGGCGGGTGGCGGAAGTGCTCGATCGCCAAGTGCGTGAGATTGGCGAAAGCATCGATGGCGACAAAGCGCTCGAGCTCGCCAACGGCGAGTTACACACGGTGCGTCGGGAGCGTCGCGCGCTACGCGAGTAGCAACACGTGCGCGCAGTTCTCGATCCGAGCGTCCTTGTCTCTGCTCTCCTCTCCCCTCTCGGGCCGCCGGGTCGGATTGTCTCGGACTGGATCGAAGGGCGATTTTAGTTGGTCGTGAGCCAGGATTTGCTCAGCGAACTCGCCGAAGTGCTCGCAAGGCCGAAGTTCCGGCACTGGATCACTCATCAAGCGGGTGCCGAGTTCGTCGATGGGCTTGCCGTCGACGCACACGTGGTTGACGATCCGCCCTCCGTGCCCGGTCTCTCACCCAACCCGGACGACGATTCTCTCACAGCGCTCGCACGTGCCGCCAACGCGGACTACCTCGTCTCTGGGGACAGACATCTCACCTCCCTGGCCGTCCTGACCCGCCGGTGCTCGCCCCTTGCGCCTTCCTCGATCGAGTCGACCCTCCCTGACGCCGAGCGCACCGAGAGACCGGCAAGGCCCTCCGCCACTAGATCCCGGAGGTGTATTGGGGAATACGAGCCGCTCGAGCTCGCCGAACTGCTCGACGCCTTCGACCTCACCGTCACCTACGACGAGGCCAACCGCCGGCTTGAGCTCGCCGTCACCGTCACCCTCAAGCCGTGACAGCCCTCGAAAGAAAACGACCGCCCCCGAGAGGCGGTTGCGGAATTGTGTCATAGCGGGGGCCGCTTCAACCGCCGCAGTGACGGTCGCAGGATCGTTGGTAGCGATCACTAACAAGCACCAGCTGACGCCGGAACGGGAGGTGGACCTACCTACCCTTGCGTCGTGTCGGACTCCCTCTCTTCCGAGACGCGAAGCGCTCAGCAGCGCGAGAAACAGCACGCGGCTCAAAGCTGGCGTCGGCCGCAACCCTCCACGCCTGCTGCTCGTGGATCCGGCACGTCTGCCTCGAGGGAGCGCGCCCCGAGTCTAGGTTCAAAGCGGCGCGGGAATGGGGTATACTCGGCTAATAGGACGCGTTGGAGCTCAGTGGGCCCCGGGGCGTTTTTCGTTCTTGGGCAACAGCGCTGTTAGGAGGGGACAGGCTCGCCATGATGGCCGTCAGAAACAAGGCCCACGCCAGGGCCTCCATCCGCGTGTCTCTTGTCGTATTCGGTCTCACGGCGGCCGCTACCGTGCTCACGGTGCCAGCGGCCTCGGTGGCCGGCACCGACTGCTCCGGTCGCCTGACCCCGGCCCAGCAGAAGCGCTGTGCCCACGCGGCGTCAGCGGTGGCGCCGTCCAACAAGCTGCGCTTCGTCTCGCCCAACCCGCAGAAGACGCCCCCACTGCACGGCACCGAGCCGCACGGGCAGGGCACGGTCGCGGTGCTTCAGCTGAATCCGGACTCCGCCCGTCCCTACTCCAGCGACCCCGCCGGCGGCAAGACGCCCAACCAGGAGCTCATCGTCGTGGGTCGCTCTCGTGGCGAGCAGCGCGCGGACGGCACCTACCACGGGCATATCACGATCGCCGCGGTCGGTGGAAACGAGATCCTGGGGGTCGACACCAACCCCGGCGAGACCAAGGGCGGTCCGCTTGACGCCGTGCAGCAGCAGGTACTCAATCCGCTGTGCAACGGCACGATGCAGCAGGTCTGCCTCAGCGCCGTGGTGGCCAACTCGAGCACCACGTCGACCGGCTCGACCAACCACTTCCAGGCCGCGCGCGTGACGCTCGGCGGTGCCACCGGCATCGACGCGGGCGCCGCGTCCTCCGACGGCAACATCTCCAGCAACGGCACCTGCCAGACCGCCACCGGCGACAGCCAGGTGGCCAACGTCAAGGCCGGCGGCACCGTGCTCGCCAGCCTGGTGAAGTCAAGCACGACTTCAACCGCCTGCCAGGACCCGTCTCAGAACAAGCAGACCGACACCTCGAGCGTGATCGGCCTGGGTGGCATGGGCGCGCCGATCCCGGCGCCCGGATGCGCCGACGGGACCGCCAACACGGTAACCGGCATCCCCACGGTGGCACCGGTGGTCTGCAATGCCGACGACAGCCTGCCAGGGACGAACCCGGCCAACGGCGCCGGCGGCCAGCAGACCACGGCGCCTTACGGGGTGCGCGAGGCGCTCGACGTGTTCCTTCTGGCCACGACGGCCCCGCCCGGCTCGGCCTCCAAGGCGACCACCGCGGCGGCGGAGTCCCACGCCGTGGCACCCCCGGGGGCTGGTCAGTGCCCCGCCGGACAGACGGGCACTCCGCCCAACTGCGTGCCGAACAGCGGTCAGTGCCCCGCCGGACAGACGGGCACTCCGCCCAACTGCGTGCCGAACAGCGGTCAGTGCCCCGCCGGACAGACGGGCACTCCGCCCAACTGCGTGCCGAACAGCGGTCAGTGCCCCGCCGGACAGACGGGCACTCCGCCCAACTGCGTGCCGAACAGCGGTCGGTGCCCCGCCGGACAGACGGGCACTCCGCCGAACTGCGTGCCGTCGGGCAACGTCTGCTTCGCCAACGGTGACAACGACTGCGTCAACCCCAACGCGCAGCCGGGAGCCACGGGCCCCAGCATCAGCGAGAGCGGCGCGACCGACATGGGCCGTGACTGCGCCGCCGGAGTCAGCGACGGCGGCCTGAAGTGCCCGAGCGGCGCCAAGGCCTCTAACAACAACAGCCAGGGCGTTTGCAACACCGGGGGTGACAACGACTGCGCCAACCCCAACGCGGCGCCCGGAACGGTCGGACCGAGGATCAGTGAGAACGGTTCCATCGACATCGCCCGCGACTGTGCCGAGGGCATTCACGACGGACAGGGCACCTGCGCGGCCGGTGGCGCCGGGGCTCACACCCGAGCCAGCCTGCCGTTCACCGGCGAGGACCTGATCCCCTTCGGGATCGGAGGGCTCGCCCTGCTCGGCGGCGGCCTGGCGCTGCGTCGTCGCACGGGAAGAGGATCGCTG
>JAABUJ010004221.1_pt1 | contig 15317 bp, 7 predicted proteins | sample 5559131 | NCBI WGS metagenome assembly JAABUJ01 (sample SAMN10711875, study PRJNA513366) | rock metagenome | isolation source: Antarctica rocks | place: Antarctica: Victoria Land, Mt New Zealand nord | collected 2016-01-07 | reverse complement strand
GCCGTCGAGCCTGCAGGTATCCGTGCTCCGTGCTACATATCTCTCCGTAGGATATATACTGGCTGTAACGAGCTAGGGTCGTAACATGCAACTTCAATTTTAATTATAAAATTTGTCAAATACGAGACACTAAAGAATCTAAAACGAATCACAATTAATAAGATAATTGTAGCATTTTAACAAGTCTTCGATGCAATCTTTTATTTTCATAACAACGATTAAGCTCATCGCGACATTAAGTTTGTTAATATTCTTGTGATTTTAAAGTTATCATTATTGACAAAAATAAGCGATTTTGAATTAATAAGCGATAAGCAATTGAAAACTCGTTGTAATATAGATCTCTTTATGACGTTAAAGATTTTAAACTTTGTTATCGTGCAACTCTACGACAAAACAATAAATATATGGGCGTTTGATGTTATCATATTGAATTTTTATCTATTCGCGAGCTTTTTATCACGATTCGATAACATGTTCAACGACATTGTCGCAAGATAAACTCGAACATTGTCTTAAAATAATCGAGTTGTTCGCTTTAGCTAGAAGCGATTAACTCAAACGATTAAAGTCATGTTAATAAATAACTCTAAAGCTCGTCTCTCAACTAATTAGAGTACGACGCTAATGATCAATTGCTTCTTAATTGCGATTTTCACAAAAAAACTTGACGATAATATGAAGTTCTTACAAAATTAGCGAGACGTCAAATTGTTCGCTATGTTAATTTGAATTAAGATTGACTACATTTGCTCACTTTTTGCGATTATTAATCTTGATCGACTTGAATGTGTAAGTTAGTTAATTTATCGTAAAGCAATGCATTAGCTTCGTGTGTTAAACGTAAACTCTTATATCGACACATTAGGCGAAACATATATTAGATTAGATTTTGTCAAAGCAATTCTTAAACTAGAAGTCAAAAAATCACTTGTATATATTAAAGATTATTTGAAAACAACTTATTTCGTCATCTTTAAATATTCTATAAATAGAGAGTTATTTTGTGAAACTATTAATACAAGTTCTTGATAACAACATTACGATTACTACTTTTTTACTTCTTGTCTCGATCAAATATTTTCGCAAGTTCGCTTATACTCTAGATCGCTAAACTCTATCGCATTGCTTTAATTCGATAATCTTTTTTCGTAAAGTGACGAACTTGCGCTTTCAATACGATCGTATTCGTTTCTAGCTTTTTCATTCAAGCTTTTTCGAGATTTGGTCGTAAAACGCTATCGCATCTAAACTTGTATTCGTTTCATTTAAGAATATATAATTAGAATGTCACGTTTAATTTGTACAATAACGATGAAATGCATATGAAATTCTATTAGCAATTGTTAATGTTAAGTGTTGTCAATCGTATATAAAAGATATTAAAGTCAACTATGTTTAACATTGTGCGAAGAGTGAAAATCAAAGTTTAATATATAAGATTAATTTTTAAAGATCGAAGAGAATCGATGTTAAAGTTCAATAACTGTCACATCGTGCTTTATTGTATATTAGTTGTCTAAGAATAATATTAGCAAAATCTAAGTCTTTTCTTCGTTGTCTTTCTAGATTTCTTATTTATTTATTTTCTTTCTTTTCTCTTCACGATCTTTGACGCTTAGGCTTAGTTGCAAATTATGCGAACATTGTTTAGTAAACGCTAGTCTCACATTTTATAACAATATTAAGAATCGATCATTACGATTTTTGCTAAGCAATGAACGTAAATTGAAGAATTTGACATTTAATTAAATACGCTATATTTAATCTAAGATTTAAGCTAGCTAAGACAAAATTCATTGCTATAATCGTTCGTTCGTGACGTACTTTTCGTCGATAATATTAACGATCAATTCTTAATAAAAAAAGATCGAAAATTATGCAAGTTGTTATCAATATATCTTTGATTAACGATGTAATTGTCATTGCTTCGTTAGACAACGCCAATTTAGCGATCGCATGCTCAATGAGCTCAAAAACTCAAAAAGTGCTTAAAAGACTTTGAAAAAATTAAGATTTTCAAATTGTTATAATTAAGTCGTTAAGTGTTCAAGTCGATGCAATGATTATATTGAACTTTCGATGCGTTCAAGATGTAACGTTCAAGTAATCTAGCATTGTATTTAAAGATTGTTTAGTGCTTTCTTAACTCGTTCTAATTGCTCACATTCTTGGCGCACTTTCCTAAGCGCTTTTCATAGTTATTCTAGAGTTGTAAGTCAAGTTTATCTTAATCGATTATAACTAATACAATTTGAATTATGCTATAGTAAATGATAAGTTAAATAATGAAAGTGATACTAGCGTCATTAGGGCCCAAATTTATGATAAGACTTACGAAGACGCTCTTTTGATTAAAAGTTTCAAAGTTGATTTCATTATTACAAAGTGTCTTAGCTTAGTCTTTTATAAGTTGATTTCGCGTCTATCTTTTTAAGAATTGAGCGAAGATAACGTTCTTAATTAAGACAAAGCTTAATAAAGAAGATATAGCAACTAGAAAGAGAAGCAACAACATAATCGAAAATTAATTCAATAATGATCAATAGCGATGTGGAAAGTTGTTCGAATAAAAATTGCTTATATAATAAAATGTAAATTATAAATTTAGGATGATACTAAAGGCAAAAATCGAGTATTTGTGAGCTTTTTGATATAAATTATCTAAAAATAGTTAAGTAAAATTCGAGAACGTTTGACAAAAATCAAATAAAAAAGAAGAAAAATTTACAATCTAGACGAGTCTCTCGAGATGCTAAATTGTATTGTTGAAAACAATTTCAAAAATATTTTGATAAACGACGTCAATAAATTATCGAACAAATACAAATAAAAAGGCACGTCTTTATCATAAAATAGCATAGCAAAAGATTTAGACAACATTCGCAAATCAATTGATTCAATCTTTATTCTTTGTTTAGACAAGTCTCTTTTTTATTTTCTTGTAACACAAGACGAGCGAGCTTCTACAATGATCGAGTCAAAATTTAAGAAATCGTTTAAGAAAGTTCGAACGATACGACAAACAATAATAAATAACATATTAAAAATAAATTAAAGTAAATTCTTAATTGTCTTGCTACTTTACGACATCGAAACGACAATTAAAGCAAAAACGAAAGCTAAGATGTTACTTAATAAGCTTAATTTAATTAAATGCTTAGATATCGACGATGCGACAAAGATCGCAAAGAGTAAGAATCTTCATTCATTGCAACGATTAAGTTAATCATAATTAGAAATTGCGCAAACAAAGAAAGATCTTAATTCGTTTACAAATGACGTCGATAAAGATACGAATATAAAAGATGATGTTGTCTACGTTGTCACTAAAGTTAAGGCACAATTGTCTTCGTCTCTTCGCGTTAGATTGTATTGCTAAGTTAAATCTTGATTGAAGCAATTAATGTAAAACTCGAAGAACGCGAAGATCAAAAACGAATTAATCAAGCTTAATTAACAAATCATTGCTTAGAACAAAATTGACAAGATAAACAAAAATTAAGACATTATTGACGTTTTGTTCTTTGCGATTAATATTGTATTTGTGCGATCGTTTCGATCGAAATTAATGTAGAACTCGAATGATAAGAATGCTATAAGCAAGTTGCAAAGTTTTTTCGATTTGATCAAATAAAAGACGAAACAAGTTAACTATTCTAAGAAATGAGCGCGATTTTTGTTGTCTTTAAAGAAACGATTTAAGAGCTATGACTTGATTTCTCTTTATAACAATTCTTTTTAAGTTATTGAATCGACTCTCTTTTTTAATCATTTCGAGTCGAAGGTCGTAGACTTGACACAAAACAATTCTTTCTTTGACGTGCAAACTTCGAAAGACAAAATTGTCTCATTTAAAAAAAACGTAAAATACAAATCTAATAATAACGACGTCGACTTTGATCTCTTAAACGAAGATTACTATAATAACAACGATAGCGAAAGCGTCGTCAAGACGAACAATAACAACAACGATAACAAGAAGTTTATGACTTTGCGCAAAGTTGTGCCTAGAGATCTTGACAACAAAAAAGACGTATTTAAAGAATAATCGAAACACGAAAAAATAAAAATCATTCGCTATGAAACGAGAAACATTTCGTATTATTGATGAAAATATAATACGATTAAAGAAACGAAAAAGACGAAAGACACAATTTCGAAGATCGACAAGAAAAAAATAAGAACGATATCAAGTAAAATTGAATCGATCGTCAAGTCAAGGCGCTACAAGAAGTTTGCTAAAATTAAAATAAAAATAATTACATTAATATTGAAAAGAATTTTTACGAACTAGATCTCATTAACTACACAAAATGAGTTACGTATCAAAAGTTCTCGCATACACTTTGCAAGATTGTATAAACAAACAACATAAAAACGTGAGAAACTCAAATTATTATGAGACGTTTGTTCGAATTTAACAACAAGATTAATAACAAAAAGATTTTAAAGAACGTTAAGCTCACAATTAATTAATACGCGAAGATTGAATAAGAAGAGCGACTCGTTTTGAGCAAATCGTCAACATCGAATGTCGATATAATCTCACGTTCGAGATCATTAATCTTATCACTAAGGTCTATCGCCTTAACAAAAGTCAAAGAGTCTTAAAATGCAAGCAAAGCGCCTTTGAAAAAAAGCGTAAATTAAGACAACTTAACAAGATCTCAAAACAAAAGATTTCTAAAGCTTCAAGGCGTCAAAATGTCGTTACTTAAATTCATAAAATTAATGCAAGATGCCTTGCTAAACATTAACATCACGAAAGAGATAACGAAACTTGTCATAATCTACGAAATCTATTTAGAAGATAAGAATTTCGATAAGAAGTAATAAGAAAGCAATGTTATTAATCGATCGAACTTTTTGTTTTCTTTGATTTCTTTGCTCTTTACAATCGTTATAGTTGTACTATAATTAGCTAAGTAAAATTCTTGTTGTACAAATACTCTTATCTTATTGAACGCTCTTCACACATATTTGTACAAATTAACGTATGTCTAACACTGTTGTTTTTAACGTTACAATGACGACTTTTTGTCTAGTTCTTCATTCGATTCTTTACAATGTTAATTTCATGTTTAAGTTCATTTTATTAAGATATATTTTTGTGACGATTAAATAATGTTAAGACTCGAAAATAATTCGATGATCGTAATAGACTCGAATCAACAATTCGAACTTCTAAAAGAGATAGAAGAAACTTATCTCTTCAAAATACATTCGCGTCGCAATTAACGAATAAAGTGGCGAAATAACGATTGAACGATGTTAAGACTTAAGAATGATTTAATAATCGTAATAGACTCGAATTAATAATTAAGACTTCTAAGAGAGATAATAGAAGCTCATTTCGATTGTTGATAAATTTGTTTTTTCTTAGTTATAGCATTCGCGACGTCAAGAATAAATTTAAAAGTATAACTTAAGATGATGCTATTAATGTCAAAATTATACTCGTTTAATCGAGTAAAAGCTCTTTTGGAACTCTTGTATAAGAGCTTCTTAAACGTTAGAGAAGTCGTTCATTTTAGAATTGCGAACGATACAATTTAGTTAATGATTTCGATTTGTAGAAACAATTTATTGTAGATTCTCTTTAAAGAACAAAGTTAATTTAACAAATCATATATGTTTCGCGAATCGTTATGAAAATACGTTCGAAATGCTTGTAAAAAGTAATCGTTATTTGAAGAGAACTTGAAGTTATCGTCGTCGAAGAAATCGAAGTTTCTTAAGCTCTGAGCGAATCAAAATGACTTTAAACTCGTACATATAATTCACAAAATTAAGTTATTGAATGAAAATAATTACAAAAGTTAACAAATAACGAGAAAATTGCTTATTTGATTCTAATTTTTTTGAGTCGATCACATCTAAATCTATGATCTAAACGCTCACATAGACGAACGCATAGAAGTCGAATTAGAACATCGTGAATCACTCTTTCATTGTATGTTTGCGTTATGTATCGTATCAAATTTTTAAAACGAATTTGAGCAAATTTTGACGATGTGATGTTCACAAGAAACTTTGCAATTGTCTTATTCAACGATTAAAAAATATAATTTAGTATCTCGTCTTTTCTAACATCTTTAATCTTATCATCTTCGATATTATTATCTTCCACGTTGTTATCTTCGACGTCGTCGTTCTTGAAGTCGTCATTCTCGAAATCGTTATTCTCGAAGTCGTTATTCTCGAAGTCGTTATTCTTGAAGTCGTCATTCTCGAAGTCGTCATTCTCGAAGTCGTCATTAGAACTACTAGTGTCGTCTTTGAGCTCGCTAATGATTCTCGAGATCTTTTCGACGTGCGTTCGATCTCTAACGCTAACGTTGAGCTCGTTTAAGAAGGCGTCTATTCGCGACGAGAATTGTTTCAACAAACTTTGCTATAATAATTGCCAATTCGATCACAACTAAAAATGAAACATACGTTTAACGATTTCAAGTTATATGTTCGAAGTAATTTCTTCGTTTTTAAATCTTATCAAGCATTATCGAAATAATGAACTTAAATATTCACAAAGATCGACTAAGAACGATCTCAAACGCTATCGTTATTAAAAGTGTAACAAGACATCGAACAAACAAACAACTAATGCATGCAAGTTTTTATCAACTATTCGAAGTATCTCTTATGACAAATGTATCAATTAGAGAGAATGCACAAACGACAATAGTTTTTGCTTTTAAGAGTTAGATGTCAAAGATCTCAAACAAGTTTCTAAATAATCTCAAATCTTGATTGAGCAATGTGTATGACTTTTAACATTTTTGATATTGTTATTAAAGCTTAATTAAGCGATTAAATCTTGCACTAAGTTTTGTGTCGTTTAGTGAAAAGTTAAAATATTAAATGAAGTCAAGAAGCATAAAATAATTGATGCATAATATAATAAAAATGCATAATGTGATTGCGATACTAGAGATAACTACGACGCATAATAAGATTGTAGTGCATAATAAGACTCTACTATATATGTTACGTCAATTGCGTAAATTGCGATCAAATCTAAAAGCGAATAAGTGCCAATACGTTATCTTCTAGAATTTTCAAAACAATCTTATCATTTCATTCGCTTCATTGTGAGCACAACGTTAGCATCGTAAGATAATAATTAATAAGTCGAAATCAAAATCGAAATTCAACAAAAGAGAAGATTTAAATGCGAAACTAAAAGCAACTTTTGAATGTAATGACTAGAATTGATCTTAATAGCTTCAACAATTGCGTATAAATTGCGAGAATTCTATCTTGATTTTAAAATACAAGTTGAAGTAATAAATCTCGATTAAGCAAATAGTTTAGAACAATTTGTTTCTAGATCGAACGTAGCATAATTTTCTCAAAAATAAAATGACAAGAATTGAAGACTTTCTAAACGTTAAGCATCTTAAATTGAAAAAACTTTCGTCTTTCGATCGTCAATAGATGTTACAATAGCAATGAAAGAACTTAAGAGACAAATACACTCAAAACAACAAAATTAACAAGAATAATACATAACATAATTCTTTTTGTGAGTGTTGTTAAAAGTTAACTTCCAAGAGTATAGTGTCAAAGTCAAACGATAAGATGTTAAATTCTAATATTTAGAACTTTTAAAGAGAAAAATTTGCAAAGTCGAATATTCTTTCTAGCTACATGCGTACGTGTGGCGTAGAATAAGAGTAAGATCATGTACGTAATTAATAACATTAAGCGAACAAAGAACGCAATTAATTGCTCAAATAATAATAACGAAGTCAAGATTGAATTGAAATCAATAATATTTACGACGAACTACAATAAGAGTCGTTTAACATCGACTTTTTTAGTTGTGAGAATTGTATAAATTTCATATTGTGATAGACTTATAAGAGCAAATTCACTTGTTCTTTTTCGTGCGTTGTTAAGCTCTTTATGTAGTCAAAATTTCAAATAAAAGTTCGATGCTTATTGCTCACATTCTTTTGATAATTTAGAATAAAATTTCGTTAACTTTCAATTAAGAAAACAAAAAATAAAGCAGAGATTAACGAAATTAAACACAACACTAGCATAGTTTAATTAATTTGTGAAAAAGTTTCTTACGTTCTCTATGAAATTGTGTAGAGATTATCATTTTTGTTATGATACGTAGTCAAGTTGCGCAAGCACATCGATTATCTTGCGAATAAAACATGCGTTCTTTAGTTTAATAATTGTTTTATTAAACATTTAAATCATTTTATTTGTAGAGCGATTTTTCTAAATTCTAACGATTCGATCTTGAACATTAGATGATCAATGCTTCATAAGAGACAATGATGTGATTAATCGATATTGTTATTATACGTAAAGAAACAATCAATAATAAAAGATACGTAGTACTAGAGTTTTGTAAAAAAGATTTAGCAATTTTTTTAATACACGTTCTCAACGTCTCGATATACAAGTTAGACGAATATAAATTGCAATCTTTGTATTTCGCTTTATCAACAATCAAGAATAGCGAACTATTAATAGCTTCGTTTTGTGAAATAAAATCATCATTTCTTTAATATTGTTGTTAACTTTTTAATTCGTAACATAATTGCGTTCGATTTGATCGTTAAGATTTTACGTATAATAGAGCTCATTGTTAATTATATAGCTTCTAATCTTAACAAGTTTGCGTGTTGAAGTCGATAAAGAAATTTATAACGTAACTAATGAGTTCGACTACGAAGACGCGAATGTGTTTTTCGTCATATTTAACGTTGTTGTTGTAGCTAGACTTAGCGACTCCTTCTTTGCAAAATTATTTATTATCACATAATTAAATTAGTAAATGATAAGTATAAATCTCGCAAAGCAATAAGAACATAACATTTACATTTATCAACGACAATTAAAGTCTCAATTTGACATGAAATAATTGTCGCAATGTCTCTAATAGATTAGACAATATATAGCATTAACGATGATGTCAACTCTTGCTTAGTAATTCTAGTGATTAATAGCTAAATTGATGAGTGCGTAGTTTAACGAGTTTCACTTCAAATGACTCGATAAGTTTTTAAGCTCAACTCTCATATTTATGCGAATCGAGATATCGTTAATCACAAAGAAATATATAGACTCGTGATTGTCGCTAATGATGTCGTTAAATTAGGCGTTTAAACTATGAATCACAATTAAAATCTTATTAACAATTTGTTTGTCATCTAGGAAGAACGTCATTCTTGCAAGATCGTTTGTCGTCTAATGATAATCGAATGCTAAAAGAATTAATGTTTTTAGAAAAAATAATTAAGCGATTTTTGTGTATAAGTTACGCAACTAGAATACGACATCATCTTGAATTATGTAGAAGAAGACGATCAAAATAAAGAAGTTTAAGCAATTCTATTTTTAGAGAGACATTGTGCAATTGACGTTTAAGTCGTCGTCTCGATTTTTTTATCTCAACTCTTAATTTTATGTTTAAGATTGATTTTATTTGCACTTAAAGCGTTAGCTTTCAATAAGTTTAAATAACATTTGTCGAAGATGTCTTGCTAACGTAATGTTAACTATCGCAATTAAGAAAGCTATGAAGATCGCAATAAAGTAATAGAGAAATCTTGTCAATATAATTTTTGTTTCGCGCAATTCTCTTTCGCAATTTCTTGACAATAATTTGAAGATTAATTTACTTCACGAACATGCATTACTTGACACAAATAATTGTTGCTTTATATCTCTTCGCTCTTACATGCAATGTTACATTCTTCTTTATTATTAACAATGTTGTCGCGTTCTCTAACGAAGTAACAATGTATTGCGTTGACAAATCAAAACTTTGTACAATATTATCAAATAATAACGTTATAATTCAATTAAAGTGATTTGCAATCGCTACGACGATCTTTCTCTATCTATTTCTTTTTCGACAATAGTTTAAACAATAAGCAAGTTCTCGTAAATCGACGTAACATCTTTAACTAATAAATAAAATTATAATACGACAATTTTCGATCAATGCAATGAAAGATTTCTAATCGTTATATTAAATTAGAGATTCATTGATTTCTAATTTTAAGAGTGCTCTATTATAATTATTTGTACAAGACACAAAAGATTTTGTTTCATTGAACGACACGTTAAGTTGCTTTGCTCTCATAGATATTTTGCGATTATTTAACAATATTGATTCGACTTTTTGAACATTTTTCTTCAATAGATTTTCGTAGCGATTAGAGATTAAAATAATCTTAATTATACAAAAAGTCATAAATTAGTTTTGTTACGAAATGAATAACGTGAAGTTTTTTTCTTCTTGCATTCGACGCTTTGTGTTCAATCTTTTCATTTAGCTAATCTTGACTCTCTCGATCATGCGTTGTTTCATAGATTGCTACAAATGAAGCTAACTTTATTAACATTTAACGACCTTAAAATCAAGTAATGTTATTGACTTTAAAGATTATTGGCGATTAACATTTCAAAACGCACACTTGTCGCAAGTCTATATAAGGCACAAGAATATTCATTTAATTAAGAAATTGTTATTCTAGCTTTTTGAATTCAATTTTGTTTCAAAACGTGCAATATAAAAGAATCAATTAAGTTATCTAAGATTAATGAGACTTTCTTATATTAATGTTATAATAATTGCAAAGCGACATTGATCTAAAAAGACACAAAGACATTCTTAATTTTCGAATCTTTTAATTAATTAGCATTATGTTTTAAACAACGTTGCTAAGATTATTGCATTTGCAAAAATACGAATTAACGAAATTCTAATCGACAATTGTTTAATTATGTACATTCTAAAAGCGACGAAATACAATATTAAGAAACAAGTAATTTCGATCTTTATTTAAGAAGTTTTTTAATATATAAAATTTATTAAGCATTCTTTGTTCGAAGATCTTTTACACTATAAGATAAAGCAAATTAAGTTAATTGCATCAATCATTTTTAAAAATCAAAAAATTCTTTGATGTTATTTGCTTAACGTTTGCGATTTTACGACAATTTACGAACGAGTTATGACTACTTACGAATGAGTCATATCTTAGCTTATTATTTAATACGTATACGAGAATCAAAGAAAGCTTTTAACGCTTCTACGTAGACTTACAAAACAACGCATATTCAACGATTTGCTCGTAGCGTTTGTCAAACATTAAAAAGATTTTGTCATAAATTTTTACACAACTATTACTTAACTCAACATAAGCAATTATTAATAAATAAGAGATTAAACTAATATTATAAGAAGATAAAGTAAATTTTTCGAGATAAACATGTCGCAAAGTAGATAATCGTAAGATTTGATAATTGAGTTCTTTAACAACTTAATGTTGCAATCTATATGTTTCTTAAAGTAGAATGTTTAAAGCAAAAAATTTATTAACTTAAGAGATGCGCACGATTTAGTATGTCGTAAATTGTCAACTAATTTTGTTGCAATCTTTGTGACATTCAAGACATATCTAGTCGACTTTAGTTATTATTTATTGTGTTTAACGAATTTTAAATGCGAACACGATCTCGATAGAGCAATCGTAATCGTTCTCGTCACTTACTAGACTTATAAGAGTGTAAAAAAGAATTATCGCTTTAATTTCGATGTCTTCGTTCGACAAAATCGCTTCTAAATTTTATTTAATTTCTCTCTCGAACTTAGTAGAGTTTAGAATTCTTTATAGCGTGAATTTTACTAGTTTGAGGGCGATAAAAATGCGTTATGTTTCAAATTATAATCTATAAGTTCATACTAATTTTAGATTAAAGCCCAAGTATTGTTTTTCAATTTAAAACAAAAAGAATTAAATTGATCGCTTAAAGACGAGAGATCATTTCATGTTATCATATCTCTAACGTGTTTGTTTATCGCTTTATGTTTTCTCAAAATCTTTTTTGTCACGAATAATTATTTCTTAGATTGCAATCAATTGTCTTCGATCGATTTTCGAAAAAACATTAGAAGTTGTAAGTAATAAAGCGCTAAAAATATTGTTCACAACTAACAATCGTATCATTGCAACTTTAAATTTATAAAAGAGAGAAATTATGCTTTTATCAAAAGATGAAGAGCATTTGCCAAACATTTGAAGTTTTAATTTGTCGAACGCGCTATTAGATAGATGAAACAAAATCTTTGATCACATGTGCTAGAAGTTTGCGATTTTTCACAAAAACTAAAAAACGCGCGCAACATAAATCTTATTCTTCTTTAATATTAATTTGATAACAAGAATTAACTTAAGACGCTTTTTTACAAACTTATCGATTAAATTGTTGACAACGATTATCTTTTAATTCTTGTTCGACATTAAGAGAATTTTGCATTGTTATATTGGCGTGCAACTACTTAAAAGGTCAAACGATATGCAACGTATTAAAAAAGAAATTTAGACGCAATCATAAGGAGAAAAGTAACTACAAGTTAGTCGCTTGATGTAGTCGATTTCTATGAACGAAGAGAATAATGTTGTTAGAACTAAACATGAGCATTCGTTGTATTTTAGTCAATTACATTTATTAATTATCAATAAATTAAAAACTTGCATCTAAAACGTGTTATAATATAACTAGTTTCAAATCTTTCTCGATAGAATTTGATTCTTTGAGCAACATTCTATTGTTGTATATGTCATTTTGTCAAGTTCTATTGTTGTTTTTGAATTAATCGACGATTCGACGATGTAATCAACGATGATATAATTACTCTTAACGAAGCAAACTAGAAATCGAAAATAGATAATTTAAAAAAAGACAAAGATAGATCAAGTTTCGTAAATCGTTACTTTCATTTATAATCGTCGTTTAAATTATTGTAAATACAAATGTTAAATGTTTGTAAATCTCGAAGACGTTCAAATCTTAAATTTGTTGCATCTTAATAATAAGTGTTTTCTCGCAAACGAAGTTTACTACATATAAAAGTCTTTAAAACGCAAACTTCTAAGCTTCTTAAATTTTAGCATTCTCTTAGTTAGTCGCTTAATTGTTTTTCGAGACTACGAGCTAAGAGATAACGTTGTAGAACTAGAGTGCAAATATGCGAGAACAAATTAAAAATTAAGTTGACGAAAAATCTAATAACAATCTTTGCGTTTGCGAATTTTTATATCGTTTAACTATAGTATATTGAACGTGTCTTTAATCGAGTTTCTTTAAAGACTTCAAGAATTTCACAAATGTCATAATAATAATCGTTCGAATTTATTAAGAAAAACGAAGATAGCAAATGCTAATAAATTTTGTTTCGAATTTCGTCTAAAAACGATAAATTAATTAACAAGTATTTTAACATGACAAATCTTAAGATTTGAAAGTTTTATTGCGACGAACGAGAATTTCGTAAAAGCGAAAAACTATTTCTAAAGTAACAATTGATTGTGTCTAAAATTCGAAAAGCGAATTTATTATTTATAAAGTAATCTTCGTAATCTTAGCTAAAGCGACAATTCGTCTAAATTATTTTAGTCTCGTAATTCTAAACTAGTAAGCGAGCAATAAAGAGCTATTCATTTTTTTATTACATAATTGTTCTATGTTCTCGTAAAAGATAACTTTTTATTTTTATCAACAAGACTTAAGTTCTACAATAATGATAATCACAATAAAATAAAAACATTATTCTTTAATTTCTAATTCTTAGTTTTATGTTGTTTTGTCTTAATTTTATAAGATCGAAAAAGTGATTGTCGACGTTACATTAACTTAAGAGACATTGTTAACAACATTGTGAGTCTTAAGTTGACAATAAATTCATTATTGTCGTTATTATGAATGCTCTTCAAAGTGTTTTTAAGCATTTTTCTAAATAATGTTATTAAGCATTTCTTTTTATAAAGTTGAAGAAATCAAATTTTAGTACATGTAGTGATTAAAGAGTACGAATACACGACTTATTACATTAATTAAAAATAAACTATGTGAGCTTAAATTAACTTTCCTTAAACGCTACATTGTTATAGTAGATTTCATTTTCGCCATATCTTGCGTTAACACTTTGGTTGACGTAGTGCTTTAGATTATTCGACGTCTATCGCATTACTTGATGGCAAATTTATTAAACAATTTCTTTGCTTTCAAATTGTTAAAGACACTTATGTCTACAACATTATCGTAATCTTTTATCAAAACAACATCGAACAAATGCTAGTATATATTCGACGATAAGTTTTTGCTAATTTAAATCGTCGTTCTTTCGATTAACGAAGCTTTAATTAATTGACACAACTCGATTGCAAGTCTTTTCGTTTTAAAAATCTTCATTCTCGTTTTAACGATTAGCATCGCATCAATTTTGGCGCGAATGTCATTCGCACAAATACGTTTAATAGCGTTTTAATTTAGACTCTTCTTCTTGTACAACAAAATATTGAGTCGTAATTGATCAAAACTTAGTGTTCGTTTGTCTTGAATAAGACGACATTCGTTAACTTAATAATAAGCTAAACACAAAGAAAGAATTGAGTCTTGCAAGAGTTTTACAATTGTGAAAAATAATGCGTTACACTTATGACAACACATAAGATTTAATCGATCATAAAGATAAATCGTCGAAAATTACGATTTTTTGATTTGCATTCTTAAATTTTTTTTTTAAATTTTGAGTCTAAAGCTTTTTAACGATAGATAGCGAGAAAAGTTAATTCTTAATTCAATTCACGTTTTGCGAGTATTGACGTACAAGACGATCTTACTAAGCAAGATGATCAATATAACGATAAAAGAGACTTGTAGTGATTAACGAACATTGCTATTATAATTTCAAGACTATCGCAAAGAAACGATGCGTGAAATCTTCTATGTTAAAGATAAAGATATCGAAGACGTTTCGCATTTATTGTCTAAAGGCAAGAACTATAAAATATGTGAGCGTTAATAATCGAAGACGTCAACATCGTAATATATTTTTAAAGTTCATAAAAATGTCAACGTCGTTAAGAATTACAATCTTTTTCTTCGTTCCCAAAATATCTCTCACGATGTTCAATTGATTTTGTCAATGATTTAAAGATAAGAAGAAGAGTCACAACGAGCTTTGAGATCTAGCTTTAATTGCGAAAAGATGTTGTTCTATTTAAGTTAAGAAGACTTTGTCAAATTTAATGTGACGTTTACGAACATTCGAGACATGGCGCTTTCGCATTGCACATGAACGTAGAGTCTTCGTCATAATATTATTACACATCAAAAGTGAAAAAACTAGAAATGAGCAAACAATGACGAAACGACATGTCTCTTTATGCTATAATAGACGAATTTATAGAGACGAATAAAAATTAACTAGAAATAGAATGATGCGAGAAGCATTGTCGCGAAGTTAATAACATAACTTAGTTTTCTTTGTCAAATTT
>JAABUJ010004220.1_pt1 | contig 15322 bp, 16 predicted proteins | sample 5559131 | NCBI WGS metagenome assembly JAABUJ01 (sample SAMN10711875, study PRJNA513366) | rock metagenome | isolation source: Antarctica rocks | place: Antarctica: Victoria Land, Mt New Zealand nord | collected 2016-01-07 | reverse complement strand
GGCTGCCGGTGCTGTCGTTGGTGGGCAAGTCCTACGACGACCCGATGGCGGTCGCGGTGGCTGGCACGATCATCTGCCTGCTCGGCGCCATCGACGACCGCTGGCCGCTGGACGCGCTGACCAAGCTCGCCGGGCAGATCGTCGCCGCGGGCACGATGACCCTGCTCGGCGTACGGCTGTCCTCGTTGTCGATCCCGGGGGTGCACACCTCGATCTCGCTGACGCCGGACGTGTCGGTGCCGCTGACGGTGCTGCTCGCGGTCGTGCTCATCAACGCCGTGAACTTCATCGACGGCCTCGACGGGCTCGCTGCTGGCGTGGTCGCCATCGCGGCCACCGCCAACTTCGTCTTCTCGTACTCGCTGTCGGCGGAGCAGGGCTACCTGCGTGCGCAGCCCGCGACGCTGCTCTCGGCGGTCTGCATCGGCGTGTGCGTGGGCTTCCTGCCGCACAACTTCAACCCCGCCAAGGTCATCATGGGGGACAGCGGCTCGATGCTGATCGGCCTGCTGCTGGCGGCCTCGGCGACCTCGATCACCGGGGAGTTCGACTTCGCCAGCGCGTCCTCCACGCTGTCGCAGAGCTACCCGCTGCTGGTCCCGCTGCTCATCCCCGCCCTCGTCCTGGCGGTGCCGATCGTCGACCTCGTGCTCGCCGTCCTGCGTCGTACGAAGGCCAGGCGCTCCCCCTTCGCGCCCGACAAGCAGCACCTGCACCACCGGCTGCTGGAGATCGGGCACTCCCACCGCCGGGCCGTGCTGCTGATGTACGCATGGTCGGCCATCATCGGCGTGGGCGGCGTCGTGGTCAGCTCCAGCCGCGGGCCGGCCGTACCCGTCGCGGTCCTGGGGGGCCTGGCCATCATCGTGCTCGTCGTCTCCAGCCTGCCGCGCTTGCGGGCGCACCGGAGCCCGTGACCGGGTCGCTCGCCGCGTCTGCGCCGGCGGCCGGAGGAGGGCTGGGTGCGGACCTGGCCGGGCTCGCGGTGCGGGCCGGGCGCCCGGGGTTGCTGCTGCTCCCGCTGCCCGCGGGGCTCGGCGCCGTCGGCGGCGGCTGGGCGGGGCTCATCGGCGCGACCCTGGGCTGGGCGGTGCCGCTGGCCTTCTTCTCCACCACCGCGCTGGTCGTGGTGCTCGCCGGGCGGATGGCCCGCCCGCTCGTCGTCCCGTACGCGATGACGGCCTACACCCTCAAGGCGGTGCTGCTCGGCATCGGCGTGGTCACGCTGCCCGGTGTGACGTGGCTGGCCCCGCTGGCCGTCGCCTGGGCGGCGCTGGCCGGCACTGTGCTGTGGGTGGCGGCCCTGGTGCGGGCGGCGTTGGCCCCGCACGCGCCGTTGCTCGACCCCTGACCTGCCCGTACCCCGCGCCCGCCCTTCGGTGATCCACACATGGGCGGTCTGGGGCGCCCGACCCGCCGGCGTGTCGCTCCTCAACAGACTCCACTGTGTGGATCACGGGCAGGGGCTGCGGGTGGATGACGGGCAGGGGCTGCGGGTGGATCACCGGCAGGGGCTCCGGGTCGATCTCGGGGGCCTACGCTCGAGGCGTGAGCCTGCTGGTGCCCGGCAAGCCGACGGCGCGGAGCCGGCGGCGCACCACGGTGCCGCAGCGCGAGTCGCAGATGCCCGACCCGAGTGGTGCGGCCTGGAGCTCGATCGGCACCATGATCTCCGGCCTGCTCGTGTGGGGCGGCGTGGGCGCGCTCGTGGACGCCTTCGTCGTCCACCGCGGCCACGTGGGCCTCGCGGTCGGCATCCTCGTCGGGATGGCCGGGTCGCTGTACCTCACCTGGGTGAAGCTGGTCGGCACCTCACCGCGCTTCACCACGGCCGACCTGCCGGCCCCACCCGCGGTCCCCGCCCATGACGTCGCGGGTCGTGCCGGGGTGCGGGGAGTCACCCCTCCCTCCTGATACTGTGCGCCCGCGCTGGGCTGCTGGACGTGCGGCCCGGCGCCTGGACGGATCACGGCGATGCGGCCGGCCCTTCGAGGCGCCCCGCGACGATGCCGCGGCCCCCCGGTGCCCGCAGGTCCCGCTCAGCGCAGGAGGTCGCACGTGCTCGCGACGGCCCTGCCCGCGCTGCTGCCCCTGGTCGACAAGACCGAGCCCTACCCGGCGCCGGGTCCGCAGGACTTCCGCTTCGGCGTGCTCTACCACCTCACCGTCGGCGGCCACGATCTCGTCGTCATCAACAAGACGACGCTGCTCGTGGCCTTCGCCGGGCTGCTCGCGTGCGGGATCTTCCTGGTCGGTTTCCGCAAGCCCCAGCTCGTACCGCGCGGCGCCCAGAACGTCGCGGAGAGCCTCTATGACTTCGTCGACCAGCAGATCGCGCGGGAGGTGATCGGCAAGGAGGGGTACAAGTACGCGCCGTACCTCACGCTGCTCTTCGTCTTCGTGCTGATCAACAACCTCTTCGGGGTGCTGCCGGTGGCGCAGTTCCCCACCAACAGCCGCATCGCCTTCCCGCTGATCCTTGCGGTCATCTCCTGGATCATGTTCAACCTGGTGGGCATCCGCAAGCACGGGGCGGGGGCGTACTTCCACGAGATGGCGGCGCCCGCGCCCACCGCGCCGCTCCCCATCAAGATGATCCTGGCGCCGATCGAGATCCTCTCTACGCTGATCGTGCGCCCCTTCACGCTGGCGGTCCGGCTCTTCGCCAACATGTTCGCCGGGCACCTGCTGATCCTCGTCTTCACGCTCGGCGTGACCTACAACCTGCCTCGCGGCCCGATCCAGGTGGGCGTGGGCGCGGTCAGCTTCGTCGTCACCGCGGCGCTGACCGTCTTCGAGCTGGCCATCGAGGCCATCCAGGCCTACATCTTCACCATCCTCACGGCGGCGTACATCGCCGGCGCGATGGAGCACTAGCCCCGTCCCACCCGCCACACCGACCCAGAGGGAACCGCATGTACACCGAGCTCCTGTTCGCCGCCAAGAACAACGTCAGCGGCAACGTCGGCGCGGTCGGCTACGGCCTCGCCGCGATCGGCCCCGGCATCGGCATCGGTCTGATCTTCGGACTCGGCGTGCAGGCCATCGCGCGCCAGCCGGAGGCCGAGCGACTGGCCTTCCGTTACATGCTGATCGGGTTCGCGCTCGCCGAGGCGCTCGCGCTCATCGGCTTCGTGGTCCCCTTCGTCTTCGCCTGATCCAGCGCTCGTCGAGGGAGGGCACGCCGTGATCGCAGCAATGACGCCGCAGGTCCTGTGGGCGGCGACGCCAGAGGGCGGCAGCACCAACGTGCTGCTCCCGCAGACCGGTGAGCTGATCGTCGGCATCATCGTCTTCGCGCTGATCGTCGCGGCCTTCTACAGCCGGGCAGTGCCGGCGATCCGCAAGATCTACGCCGAGCGCACCGACACGATTGAGGGCGGCATCCGCCGGGCCGAGCAAGCCCAGGCGGAGGCGCAGCGCACTCTCGAGGCCTACCGCGCCCAGCTCGCCGAGGCGCGCGCCGAGAGCGGTCGCATCGTCGAGGAGGCCAACCGCCAGGGGGCGGCCATCCGGGCCGAGGCCGAGCGGGGGGCGCGCGAGTCCGCCGACCGCATCGTCGCCGCTGCGCACGCCCAGGCCGAGACCGACCGCCAGTCGGTCGTGACCCAGCTGCGCCGCGAGCTCGGCGAGCTCGGGCTCGGGCTGGCCGAGCGCATCGTCGGGGTGAGCCTCGCGTCCGACGACACCCAGCGCCGGGTGATCGACGACTTCATCGCCGGGGTCGAGCGCAGCGCCGACGCCGAGCGCGCCGGGGCGGTCGCCGCGGGTACGGCGGTCTAGCGGTGGAGGGCTCCAGCCGGGCCGCGCTCGCCGCAGCCCGCGAGCGGCTCGACGCGCTGACCACCAGCGCCGAGGCCAGCGAGCGCCTCGCCGCCGACCTCACCGCGGTCGCGGCGCTGCTCGTCGCTGAGGGAGCGCTCCGTCGCGCGCTCGCCGAGCCGTCGCTGCCAGGGGAGCAGCGGGCGGCCGTTGCTGCTCGGGTGCTGCAGGGCAGGATCGGTCAGCAGAACCTCGACCTCCTCTCCGTCGTCGTTGCCGACCGCTGGTCCTCGGCCGCCGATCTCGTCGACGGCGTGGGCGAGCTCGCGGCGGAGGCGACCTTGGCCCGCGCCGACGCGGAGGGGCAGCTGGACCAGGTCGAGGACGACCTCTTCCGCTTCGCCCGCACCCTGGACCGTTCACCCGAGCTGGCCCTCGCCCTGTCGGACACCGCCCTGCCGATGGAGCGCAAGCGGGCTGTCCTCGAGCGCCTGCTGGGCGACCGGCTCGGCGCCGCCGGGATGACCCTGGTCATGCAGGCGCTCACCGTCACCGGCGGTCGTGCCCTGGACCGGCGCCTCGACGCGCTGACCCGGCTGGCTGCCGCCCGCCGGCAGCGCCTCGTCGCGGTCGTCCGGGTCGCCCGGCCGATGGACCCCGAGCAGCAGGAGCGGCTGCGCGCTGCACTGTCACGCGCCTACGCACGCGAGGTGCAGCTGCAGGTGGACCTGGACCCGGAGGTGCTCGGAGGAGTGCAGGTGGTCATCGGCGAGGAACTGCTGGACGGCACCGTCGCCCGCCGGCTCGGCGAGGTGCGCCGCCGGGTGCGCGGGCGCTAGGGCGCCGGGCCTCCCGTACCTCCAGGAGGCGTCGTGTCGCACCCAGCCCGCAGACTGGGTCGCAGCACCGCATGCCGACAGACCGCACGACACAGCACACCCGTGACGAGATGAGAGGTAGGCCCCGGCGATGACCGAGCTGGCCATCAACCCGGACGACATCCGCGCAGCGCTGCGCGACCTCGTCGAGGGCTACGAGGGAGACGCCTCCCGCGATGAGGTCGGCCGGGTCACCGAGACCGGTGACGGCATCGCGCGGGTCGAGGGGCTGCACTCGGCCATGACCAACGAGCTGCTGGAGTTCGTCGGCGGCGTCCGCGGGCTGGCGCTCAACCTCGACGAGCGGGAGATCGGCGTCGTGCTGCTCGGCGACGGCCAGCACATCGAGGAGGGCAGCGAGGTCCGCCGCACCGGCGAGGTGCTCTCCGCCCCCGTGGGTGACAACTTCCTGGGCCGGGTCGTCAACGCCATTGGCGAGCCGATCGACGGCAAGGGCCCGATCGAGTCCACCGAGACCCGGATCCTCGAGCTGCAGGCGCCGACCGTGGTGCAGCGCCAGCCGGTCAAGGAGCCGCTGCTCACCGGCATCAAGGCCGTCGACGCCATGACCGCCATCGGCCGTGGGCAGCGCCAGCTGATCATCGGCGACCGGCAGACCGGCAAGACCGCGGTGGCGATCGACGCGATCATCAACCAGAAGGCCAACTGGGCCAGCGGCGACCCCAAGAAGCAGGTCCGCTGCGTCTACGTGGCCATCGGGCAGAAGGGCACCACCGTGGCCGGTCTGGTCGACCGGCTGCGCGAGACCGGCGCGTTGGAGTACACGGTCGTCGTCGCCGCCGACGCCAGCGAGCCGGCCGGCCTGAAGTACCTCGCCCCGTACACCGGCTCGGCCATCGGCCAGCACTGGATGTACGACGGCAAGCACGTGCTCATCGTCTTCGACGACCTGTCCAAGCAGGCCGAGGCCTACCGCACCGTGTCCCTCCTGCTGCGTCGGCCGCCGGGCCGCGAGGCCTACCCCGGCGACGTCTTCTACCTGCACTCGCGGCTGCTGGAGCGGTGCGCCAAGCTCTCCGACGAGCTGGGTGCGGGCTCGATGACCGGCCTGCCGATCATCGAGACGCGCGGCAACGACGTGTCGGCCTACATCCCCACCAACGTCATCTCCATCACCGACGGCCAGTGCTTCCTCGAGACCGACCTCTTCAACGCCGGCGTGCGCCCGGCCATCAACGTCGGCATCTCGGTGTCGCGCGTGGGTGGCTCTGCCCAGACCAAGGCGATGAAGAAGGTGGCGGGCTCGCTGCGTCTGGACCTCGCGCAGTTCCGCGAGCTGGAGGCCTTCAGCGCATTCGCCTCCGACCTCGACAAGACCTCTCGCGACCAGCTGGAGCGGGGCCAGCGCCTGGTCGAGCTGCTCAAGCAGCCGCAGTACCAGCCCTACGCCAACGAACGTGCCGTCGTCAGCCTCTGGGGAGCCATCAACGGGTACCTCGACCCGGTGCCGGTCAGCGACGTGCGGCGCTTCGAGGCGGAGCTGCTCGACTACGTCGCGCGCACGCACCAGGGGATCTACGACGCCATCGTCAGCAGCGGTGACCTGGCCGACTCGACTGTCGACCAGCTCAAGGCGGCGCTGGGCGAGTTCAGCCAGCAGTTCACCAAGGGCGACGGCGGGTCCCTGGTCGGCGACGAGGGCGCCGCCGAGCCGATGGCCAAGGGCGAGGAGGGCCAGGAGTCGGTCACCCGCTACCGCGACGCGCCCGGCACGGAGGCTGCCGCGGCTGACGGTGACAGCGCCGACGGCGCGGGCGAGACCGACGGCCCTGCGCGCACCGACAGCACCGCCACCTGAGGCGGCTGAGCCCTCGTGCCCGAGTCCCTGCGGGTCTACCGCCGGCGCATCCGCTCCGTGCAGTCGACCAAGAAGATCACCAAGGCGATGGAGCTCATCGCCGCCTCCCGGATCGCGCGCGCCCAGGCGCGGACGGCGGCGGCGAAGCCTTACGCCGAGGAGATCACCCGGGTGATCACCGCGGTGGCGTCGCAGTCCTCACTGACCCACCCGCTCACCACCGAGCGCGAGTCCCCGCGGGATGTCGCCGTCCTCGTCGTCACCAGCGACCGCGGGCTGGCCGGGGCCTACAGCGCCAGCGCCCTGCGCACCGCGGAGTCGCTGATCGCCCGGCTGCGGGAGGAGGGCAAGACGCCCCGGCTCTACGCCATCGGCCGCAAGGCGCTGGGTTACTACAGCTTCCGCGGCCGCGAGATCGCCGAGTCCTACACGGGGTTCAGCGAGCAGCCCTCGTACGCCGACGCCAAGCGCGCGGCGGGCGACCTCATCGAGGCCTTCACCAAGGGCAGCGCCGACGGCGGCGTCGATGAGATCCACATGGTCTACACGGACTTCGTCTCGATGCTCACCCAGCGCCCTCGGGCGGTGCGGGTACTGCCGCTCGAGGTCACGGAGTCGGACGAGCCCTCGCCCGACGGCCCGCTGCCGCTGTACGAGTTCGAGCCCTCCGCGGAGGCCGTGCTCGACGCGCTGCTGCCCCGCTACGTCGAGAGCCGCATCTACGCAGCCCTGCTGGAGAGCGCAACCAGCGAGTCGGCCGCCCGGCGGCGGTCGATGAAGAGCGCGAGCGACAACGCGGACGACCTGATCCGCACGCTGACCCGGTCGGCCAACCAGGCCCGCCAGGCTCAGATCACCCAGGAGATCAGCGAGATCGTCGGCGGGGCAGAAGCCCTCGCCGGCGCCTAGACGGAAGGCACTGCCATGACGAACACCGTTGACCTGGGGATCGCGGACCGCCCCGACACCGAGACGCCGACGCCCGGCGCCACCGGCCGTGTCGTCCGCGTGATCGGGCCGGTCGTCGACGTGGAGTTCGCCCCCGACGGGCTGCCCGAGCTCTTCAACGCCTTGGAGGTCGAGCGCACGCTCGCCGGTGAGGTGGCCACCCTGACGCTGGAGGTGGCCCAGCACATCGGGGAGAACAAGGTGCGCGCCATCTCGCTGCAGCCGACCGACGGCCTGGTGCGCGGCGCCCCTGTCCACGACACTGGAGCGGCTATCAGCGTCCCGGTCGGGGACGTCACGAAGGGGCACGTGTGGAACGCGCTCGGCATCCCGCTCGACGTCAAGGCCGACACCTTGGAGATCAAGGAGCGCTGGCCGATCCACCGCCCGTCGCCGCCCTTCGACCAGCTCGAGTCCAAGACCGAGATCTTCGAGACCGGGATCAAGGTCATCGACCTGCTCACCCCGTACATCACCGGCGGCAAGATCGGTCTCTTCGGCGGCGCCGGCGTCGGCAAGACCGTGCTCATCCAGGAGATGATCACGCGCATCGCCGAGCAGTTCGGTGGTGTGTCGGTGTTCGCCGGGGTGGGGGAGCGTACGCGTGAGGGCAACGACCTCTTCCTCGAGATGGACGAGATGGGCGTGCTCGACAAGACCGCCCTCGTCTTCGGTCAGATGGACGAGCCGCCGGGCACCCGGCTGCGGGTGGCGCTGTCCGCGCTGACGATGGCTGAGTACTTCCGCGACGTGCAGAAGCAGGACGTCCTGCTCTTCATCGACAACATCTTCCGCTTCACGCAGGCGGGCTCCGAGGTCTCGACGCTGCTCGGGCGGATGCCGTCGGCGGTCGGTTACCAGCCGACCCTGGCCGACGAGATGGGGGAGCTGCAGGAGCGCATCACCTCCACCCGTGGCCACTCGATCACCTCGTTGCAGGCGGTCTACGTCCCGGCCGACGACATCACCGACCCTGCACCGCACACCGTCTTCGCCCACCTCGACGCGACGACCTCGTTGAGCCGGCCGATCTCCGAGCTGGGCATCTACCCCGCGGTCGACCCGCTGGACTCCACCTCGCGAGCGCTCGACCCGGCGGTCGTCGGCGAGGAGCACTACCGCGTCGCGAACCGGGTCAAGGCCGTGCTCCAGCGGTACAAGGAGCTGCAGGACATCATCGCGATCCTCGGCATCGACGAGCTCTCCGAGGAGGACAAGGTCCTCGTCGGGCGCGCCCGGCGCATCCAGCGCTTCCTCGGCCAGAACTTCTTCGTGGCGGAGAAGTTCACCGGGCAGCCCGGCTCCTTCGTCAAGCGCGACGACACCATCGAGGCCTTCGACAAGATCTGCGACGGCGACTACGACAGCTACCCCGAGCAGGCCTTCTTCTCCACCGGCGGCCTGGACGGCGTCGAGGAGAACGCCAAGCGGCTGCAGGGCTGACATGGCCGACATGCGGGTGGCGCTGGTGAGCCCCGAGCGGGTGGTCTGGCAGGGAGAGGCCGACTTCGTCCTCGCCCGCAGCGTGGAGGGCGACATCGGTGTCCTGCCGCGCCATGCCCCGCTGCTGGCGGCACTGGTCCCTGGCGTCGTCCGGATCCGGGCCGAGGGTGAGGAGATCGTCGCCGCGGTCGAGGGCGGCTTCCTCTCGGTCAGCGACGACGGCATGAGCATCCTCGCCGAGGGTGCGCAGCTGGCCGACGAGATCGACGTCAGCGCTGCCCAGAGCGAGCTCTCCGAGGCGCAGGCGGCCCTCACCTCCGCCGACGACAGTGCCGGTGCCGTCCGCGTCCGCATCGCCGAGGCCAAGCTCCGGGCGGCCGGCCAGACCGTCTGATCGGGTGGCTCGACGAGCGGTACGGCGACTTCGGCCTCGGGCTGACCGACGCCTCCCTCATCGTGCTCGCCGACCGCCACCACACCACGGACCTGCTCACGCTCGAGGAGTGGCACATCCGCGCGGTGTCCCCGCTCGCCGGCGGGTCTCTCCGGTTGCTGCCCGCCGACGCCTGAGCACGCCGGGAGCGCCTCGGCAGAGCTGTCACACCTGGCCCCTAGCGTCCGGAGGGTGAGGCGGTCAGGGCAGGTGCGCGTGGCGGCGACGGTCGTCGCGGGCGTCGCGGCATACCTGCTCTCCGCCGAGAGCGGCACCGCCCACGGCACCGCGCACGTGGTGCTGGTGGTGCTCGGTGCGGCGGCGACGGCCGTCACCGCCGCCATCCCCGCCGAGGCGGCGGTGCGCCAGGCCCGCGAGCGGCGCAGCGCCGAGCAGCTGGCCGAGCAGGCGCAGGCGAGCCTGCGGATCGCGGTCGCCGACGGTCTGGAGCCGGTGACCGGGTTGCTCGCCGAGCTCGTGCGGCTGCGCGGCCGGCGCAAGAGCGAGCGTCGCGGTGAGGCCGTGCAGGCGACGCTCACCTGCGCGGCCGGCCTGGTCGGCGTCGACCGTGCCCGGGTCAGCCTTTACCAGTTGCGGGACGGGCCACCGCGCGGGCTGGCCCCGGTCGCCCACGCCGGGCGGTCCGGGGCTCCTCGGGTGCCCTTCACCGCCGGCACACCGGACGGTGATGCGGTGCTGCAGATGGTCACCGACCAGGGGCGCCGCTACAGCGCCGACGTCCGCCGTTCTCCGCCGCCGGGGTGGGCCGGCTCCGACGGGTCGTACCGCACCTTCGTCGCCGTCTCGGTGGCCTCGGGCGCCACGGCACTGGGGATGCTCACCATCGACGCGCTCCAGCCCGGGGAGCTCGCCGTGGAGGAGTCGGCCGGGCTGGTCGACGTCTTCGCCCACCTGCTGGCCGCGATCCTGTCGGCGTGACGGGGCACACTGATGACGACGAGGGAGAGGACCGCACCATGAGGGACAGCGTGACCGCAGGCCCGAGCACCGCCGAGGCACGCGAGCAGCGCCTGCAGCACATGCTCAGCGACCCCGGCGGCTACTTCGCGCAGGCCCGCGCCCGCGCCGAGCAGGCCGCCCGCGAGTCCGTGCGCGCGCAGGTGCACGCGGCCGGGCGCTGGCGCGGGGCCGCCTGAGCCTGCAGAGGTCAGACCGGTGGGGCCGGGTCGTACTGGATGGCCCGCCGGACCTCCATGGCACGGTGGCGGCCCGCCAGCCGGGCGACCAGGTGCAGGGCCATGTCGATGCCGGCGCTGACGCCGGCCGACGTGATCACCTGGCCGTCGTCGACGTAGCGGTCGTCGGGGCGCAGCTCGATCGTCGGGTCGAGCGCGGCCAGCTCGCCGAGGGCACGCCAGTGGGTGGTCGCCGGCCGGCCGGCGAGCAGGCCGGAGGCGGCGAAGACGAGGGCGCCGGTGCACACGCTGGTCATCAACGCCCCGCCCTCGGCCTGCCCGCGGACCCAGTCGAGGTGCTCCTCGTCGGCCAGCAACCGACGGGTGCCCCGCCCGCCCGGGTGCACGAGCACGTCGAGCTGGCCGAGCCGCTCGGGCATCTCGGCCGCGCTCATCCGCAGGTCCTTGGCGCCGTCGACATCGGGCGAGCTGTCCACCGGCACGGTGGTGACCACCCGCCAGCCGTCCTCCGGGTGGGCCAGGGTCCACGACGCGAGCACCTCGTACGGGCCGACCGCGTCGAGCTCCTCGACGTCATCGAAGAGCAGGACCGCGATGGTCTGGCGTGGGTCGGGCTTGCCGATGTCGGCGACCAGCTGCTCGACCTGCGCCCGCTGCTCCGGGGTCACGCGTTCGCCCCAGGGGTCCAGGTGACGTCGGCCGTGCCGTCGTCGTTGGCGACCCGGGCGAGGATGAAGAGCAGGTCCGACAGCCGGTTGAGGTAGGTCGCCGGCAGGGCGTGGGTCGAGCCGGGCTCGGCGGCGACCAGCGCCCAGGTGGAGCGCTCGGCCCGGCGCACCACCGTGCGGGCGAGGTGGAGCGCCGCTGCGACCGGCGCACCGCCCGGCAGGATGAACGACGTCAGCGGGCTGAGCCGCTCGTTGAAGCTGTCGCAGGCGGCCTCCAGCCGGTCGACGTAGGCCTGGGTGATGCGCAGCCGGCCCTCGGTCTCGGGCGTCACCGGCACGCAGAGGTCGGCGCCGACGTCGAAGAGGTCGTTCTGCGCCTGCCGCAGCGCCGCCACCAGCCCGGCGTCGACCCTCTGCCCGCCTAGCGCCACGGCGAGCCCGATGGCGCTGTTGGCCTCGTCGGTGTCGGCGTAGGCGACGAGGCGCACGTCGGTCTTGGCGACCCGGCTGAAGTCGCCGAGCGCGCTCGTGCCGTCGTCTCCGGTACGGGTGTAGATGCGGGTGAGGTGCACGGCCATGGCCGCCAACCTACGAGGCTTCGGGCGGGCCGCCCGGTCCGCCAGCCGTCGGCTCCCTGGCCGGTGCCGGGGTGGGCGGGTAGACCCTGGGGAAGTCCTCCGGTGCGCCGAGGATGCCCTGAGCGGTCGGCGCTGCCGTCACCGCGCACCTGCGACGGGGCCGCGACGCTGCTGTCGAAGGTCACCCCGGCGGGGCAGCGTCAGGACCGCCACGCCGTCGTCGAGCCGAGGCCGCAGGACCGAGCGGGTCGTGGCGTCGAGGCGGACCGACTCGTACGCGGCCCCGTCGTCGCCTGGGCGGCGAGGATCAGCAACCGGTCACCAGGCAGAGCCACTCCGAGGGCGGGGTAGGGCGCCCCGACGGTGGACGCAGCCACCAGGCGCGGGGTGCCGCCGTCAGCGACCAGGCCGCGCCGGGTGCTCCCGGGCCGGGCCGGGGAGGTGCCGCGGACGACCAGCACGCGCTCGCCACCCGACACGCCGGCCCACCGCGGCGCGTAGCTCCGGCCGGCGCCACGGGTGAGCAGGTGTCGAGGCCGACGCCCGGCGCACCGGTGGGGGTCGGCCCCGGCCGGTTGCAGGGTCGCCCCCGTCCGCTTGTCAGCTCACTGGCGTGGAGCGCGCCGGGCTGCGCACGCCACCAGGCGATCGCCCGCGGCGCGCCGCGCGCGACATCGATGAGCACCGTGGTGTCGACGACGGCGTTCAGTGCCTCACCGCTCGTCCAGCTCTGCCCACCGGCGCAGCTCCCCGCGCGGAGCTCCTCGACGTGGTCCACACCCGCTCGGGCCGGACCCGGGGGTCGGTCGGCCCAGCGGGCCAGCCATGCCTCGCGGTCGTGCCGCCACCGTGCGTCGTCGTCCGCCGGCTCGGCGGTCAGGGCGTCGACGGCTTCGCGGATCAGGTCCGACTTCGTCCGCCCCTGGGCGACCGCACGCGCGGCCAACTGTCGCTGCTCCTCGTCCTCCAGGTAGACCTGGGTCCGCTGCACGATGGAGGAGCATGCATCGCGGGCCGTCGGGCGGAGCGGCGTCGCGCGGCCGTAGCGTGGCCGCGTGCCCGAGCGCTTCCTCGTCACCGGCGGCAGCCGGCTCGCCGGCGAGGTCGTGGTGCAGGGCGCCAAGAACAGCGTGCTGCCCCTGCTCGCGGCGACCCTGCTGGCGCCCGGTCGCAGCCAGCTGACCGGCGTGCCGGCGATCAGCGACGTGCAGACCATGGGCGCGATCCTGGGCGGTCTCGGCGCGACGGTGGGGTACGACGAGCCAGGTCGGGCGGTCGCGGTCGACGTCCCCGAGCAGACCGGCAGCGAGGCGCCCTACGACCTCGTCCGCCGCATCCGCGGCTCGATCTGCGTGCTCGGGCCGCTCGTGGCCCGTACCGGTGAGGCGCGGGTGCCCCTGCCCGGCGGCGACGCGATCGGGTCCCGCGGCGTCGACATGCACGTGGCGGGGCTGCAGCGGCTCGGCGCCGAGGTGGAGGTCGAGCACGGCACTCTGGTCGCGCGCTCGGGCGGTCTGGTCGGGGCCGGCATCTACCTCGACTTCCCCAGCGTGACGGGTACGGAGAACCTCGTCATGGCCGCCGTGCTCGCCAAGGGCACCACCGTCATCGACAACGCCGCGCGCGAGCCCGAGGTCGTCGACCTGTGCACCATGCTCACCGCGATGGGGGCCAGGATCGACGGCGCCGGCACCTCCACGCTGACGGTCGAGGGCGTCGACGGGCTCGCGCCGGTCAGCCACGAGATCATCCCCGACCGCATCGTGGCCGGCACCTTCGCCTACGCCGCAGCGATGACCGCGGGCGACATCACGGTGCACCGGGGCCGGGTGGCGCACCTGGAGATCGCTCTGGAGAAGCTGGTCACGGCCGGCGCCGAGGTCACCGAGGTCGCCGACGGCTTCCGGGTCCGCCTCGACCGGCGGGCTCGCTGCGTCGACGTCGCCACCCTGCCGCACCCGGGCTTCCCGACCGACCTGCAGCCGATGGCCATCGCGCTCAACGCCGTCGCCGACGGCGCGGCCATCGTCACCGAGAACCTCTACGAGGGCCGCTTCACCTTCGTCGACGAGCTCCGCCGCCTCGGTGCCGACGTGCGCACCGACGGCCACCACTGCATGGTGCACGGCCGGGCCCGGCTCTCCGCAGCACCCGTCCGGGCCACCGACGTGCGCGCCGGCGCCGGTCTGGTGATGGCCGGCCTGGTCGCTGACGGGGTCACCGAGGTGTACGAGGTCAGCCACATCGACCGCGGGTACGCCGGCTTCCTCGACCAGCTGAGCGCCCTGGGCGCGAGCGTCGAGCGGGTCGGCTGAGCGCGAGCCCTCGCGGTGGTGCGCTTCGGTGCCGCACGGACGCGAGCAGGGCGGCTCAGTCGAGGTCGAAGCAACCGTCGAAGGCCGCGAGCGGGTTCTCGACGAGGGTCCCTGCGGCGGTGCGCAGCGTGGCGGGCCCCACGGTGCCGGCCGGCCCGCTCGCGGCGTAACAGCCGTCGGGCCGCGCAGGGACGGCGAAGGTCGCGGCCGCCGGCGCCCGGCCCGTCGCGGTGAAGCGCACGGTGCACACCCAGTCCTGGCCCGCGCCGCGCAGCGGGGTCCGGGAGGAGGTCCGCCGGCAGGTCGCGGCCGACCCGAGGCCGGCGGGGGAGAAGCCGGCGAGGCCGATGACATGTTGCTGCAGGGCGTAGCGGTGCAGGACGCTCGTGGCGAGCGACGCCTCGAGCCGCGGCGCGGTCACCTCACCGCCGCAGCCACCCAGCACCACGACCGCCAGCGCCAGCGCGGCCAGGCGGCGCACCTCAGCGCACCTCTCGGCGCCGCAGCACCACGGCCGCAACACCAACCGTGAGCGCCAGCCACCCCGCGCTCGTCAGCACGCCGTCCCACACCGCCGTCGTCGACGTCGGGTCCTCGAAGAGGCCGTGCCAGGCCTCGAAGGGGACCGTCGGCAGCAGCGGTCGCAGGGGGGCGGCCCCGCCGGCCAGGGAGAGCAGCACGAGCGCCAGCCCGAGGCCCACCGGCCCGACCACGCCGACCCAGCTGCGCCGACCGAGCACGGACAGGACGACCGCGATCCCGGCGAAGGCGAGCACCGGCGCCAGCGTCGCGGCGTAGGCAGCGAGGACGAGCACGGTCGCGCGCCAGGGGCCCACCAGCGTCCCCGACAGGCTGACCAGCGGTTGCGTCCCGGTGCCGAGCGCCCCGGCGACCAGCGCGCTGAGCGCCAGCGCCACGAGGAGGAGTGCGCTGGCGGTGAGCGCCGCGAGCACCTTGCCGGCGACCAGCTCCCCGCGGCTGCGCGACCGGGTGAGCAGCAACGGCCAGGTACCCGCCGCGTCCTCGCCGGAGAAGAGGTCGCCGGCGACCAGGCCGACCAGCAGGGGCAGCACCCAGGTCCCGGCGAAGCCGAGCACGACCAGCGGGGTGGCGAAGCCGGAGGCGTGCAGCTCCCTGCCGTAGACGGTGTCCACCGGCAGCGCGTCCTGCGCGCTCAGCACCAGGCTGAAGATGAGCGGACCGGCCAGGCAGCCGGCCAGGGCGGCGCGTGCGCGCAACGACCCGGCGAGGCGGACCAGCTCGAGCCGGCAGACCGTGCCGCTGCTCCGCACGGGCCGACGACCGGCGTACGGGGGCGCCA
>JAABUJ010004217.1_pt1 | contig 15327 bp, 12 predicted proteins | sample 5559131 | NCBI WGS metagenome assembly JAABUJ01 (sample SAMN10711875, study PRJNA513366) | rock metagenome | isolation source: Antarctica rocks | place: Antarctica: Victoria Land, Mt New Zealand nord | collected 2016-01-07 | reverse complement strand
CCGACAGCCGTTCGCCGGTCGCGCGACTGTCGAGCAGCGAGGCGGCCGTCCTGGACAACGAGCCGAGCGCTTCGACCTGGCTCGGGGAGAGCTCTCGCGGGCGGGTGTCGAGGACGCACACCATCCCGACCGTGCTGCCGTCCTCCACCTCGACCGGGGCACCCTGGTAGAAGCGCACGTGGTCAGGCCCGGTGACGAGCGGGTTGTCCACGAAGGTCGGGTCGAGCAACGCGTCGGGGACGACCATGCCGCCCGGGCGGTCGATCCCGTGCGTGCAGAAGGAGATGTCCCGCGGCATCTCGGCCGGCAGCGGCCCCACCCGCGAGGCGAGCAGCTGCCGGTCACCGCCGATGAGCGTGACGGCCGCCATCGGCGTGCCGCAGATCTCCGCGGCGATCTTGACGATGTCGTCGAGCAGCAGCTGCACGGCAGGGTCGCGCGCGGCCTGCGCTTCGAGCTCGTCGAGGCGGCGGAGCTCGACCGCGCTCTCCGTGTCACGGGGCAAGGCACGTACCGTCGTCGGGGCCGGGGTGCATCTGCGTCGCACAGTGGAGGCTCGGGTCCCCAGCCTGCGACCTTGAGCCAGCAGCGTCCTGGCAGGGCTGACAGGGTCAGCGGGTGGCCCGTGACCGCACCACCCGCGCCCGCAGGGTCGTCGACCGGCACCTGCTCTCCGGCGAGCTCGTCGAGGCAGCCGTCTACGGCGCCTTCCGCGACCCGGTCCGTCGGCTGTCGCCGCTGCAACGGCTCGAGGGGTTCTTCGGCGTGCTGCTCGGCAAGGCCGGTGTCCTCGTCCTCACCGATCGGCGGCTGCTCGTCCTGCCCGCCCGGGCCAGGGAACGCCCGGGGGACCGGTGGCTCACGGCGCAGCTCAACCGGCGCGGGGTGCTCGCCACCGCGGTGGAGGAGCTCGGGGGTCTGCTGGAGGTGACGCTCATGACCGGCGTCGGCGCCCGCCGGCTGCTCTTCCGCCGCCGCGAGATGGCCCTGGGCAAGGACCTCGCCCGGCGGCTGGGCGGCCGGCCCTGACGCAGGGCTCGGTCGGGGCCCAGCGGTCCTCGAAGCCGAAGCTCCGGAACCTGAGCGTGCGACCGTTCTCCGACACCGCTCAGCTGGGCTCCCTCGACTGCTGGCAGCTGCTGGAGGATCGAGGACACGATCTGCGTCAGGTCGCGGGCGTAGAAGTCGGAGCTGGTCTCCACCGAGCCGGAGAACCTCGTCGGGGCCCGTGCCTCTGGCCGGGCATCGGGAGTCACCGGCGGCGGCTCGGCCCCATCGTCAGGCGGCGGCGACAGCGGTGAGGGAGCGGGACGCTCGTCGATGGCGACGTTCGGCTGGACCAGCAGGGCCGAGTCCATTCACCAGGTCGGCTTGGCCGACCGCTCCGACGTCGGTCCGCAAGCGCTCCATGGTGTCGAGGGCGCGGTAGGTGTCATCGGCGCTGAAGGGCGCCTGGTGCGCCGCCTTGTTGCGGATGTCACGGAGCTCGCTGGCACAGGACTGGTCGAGGCGCGACAGGGAGCCACCGAAGGCGCGCCACTCCTCGGTGAGGCGGCGCAGCAGCAGCGCCGGACCGTCCTTGCTCACCGCCGCCGCGCGGCCGTTCCGCTGGTCGTCCCTTGCCTTGAGCAGGTCGAGCCAGTCGGTGCCGGTGGGGGCAGCCTGCGTCATGTCCCGGTCGACATAAGGCCCGAGACCGACGGCGAGGAGATCAAGGCCCTTGCGGACGCGGTCGAGGTGCGTGACAGCCACCCGTCGATCCGCACCGATGAGGCTCGACGCGAGGGGCGGCAGGCGTCAGCGCTGGAGCACGAGCCGCACGCGCTCAGGGAGGGAAAGATCGTAATCAGGCGATGTGCCGTTGTAGGCCTGCATGCCGGCCACGATCTTGCGCGGCACGCCGAGCCCGAGGTGCTCGGCATAGTCGTAGTCGCGCAGCACATCCTTGATCAGCTCGTTGCGGGCGACCCGCACGCCGGCGAGCATGCCCTCCACCGTCAGCCCGTTGGGCAGCCGACCGGGGCTGATGATCTCGATGCGGTCCGGGTAGACGCCGAGCTCGACGTCGGAGCCCACCAGCGTGTAGTCGCGGTGCATCACCGCGTTGACCACGGCTTCGCGCAACGGCTCGGGGGGGAAGCCGGGCGTGTCGACGCGGCGGGCGCCGGACAGCTCGGCGCAGACGCCGACGGCGCTGCGTACGAAGCCCAGGGCCGCGTCGATGACGCCCGACTCGATGACCTCACCTGCGCCGTCGCGCAGCGGGACGAGCGGGCCCGAGAGGGACCGCCGGTCAAGGGCGGCGTACCCCTTCTCCGGCGTCGGGTGGATCGTGGCGTCGATGCGCGAGATGGGCAGTGAGCGGGCGGACGGCTCACCGAAGAGGACGAAGCCGGCGAGCGTGCACACCGGGCCACGGTCGCCGTCGACCATGATCTCGGTCAGCCGCAACAACCGCTCCCACGCCTCGACGTCCGCCAGGGAAGGGGTCTCCTGGCCGCGGACGCGGCCGAAGTAGTCCTGCAGCCGCCGGAGGTCGAGCGAGGCCAGCCCGGCCGCTCCCAGGGCGCGCAGCTCACCGCGGAGGCCGCCGCGTTGCTGTTGCAGCCGAGGCATCTCCTCCGGGCTCACCTCCCGGCTCTGCTTCCCGGCGCGGACGTAGAAGGTGAAGTGGTTGTGGTGCCAGACCGCGTGGACGGCGTATCCGCGCTCGACGCGGAGGGCGACGACCCGCTGCCCGGTCGCGGGGTCGAGGACGGACTCGACGCTGGGGATGAGCGGCGGCCGGACCTTGTCGCGGGCGATCGTCATGACCCACTCGTCGACATCCTCGCGCGTGACACCGGAGATCGCGCCGTCGTCCTCGACACCGAGCAGGATGACGCCCCCGTTGAGGTTGGCGAGCGCCACCAGCTCCTTGGCGAGCATCTCGGGGTTGATGTCGTCGCGCTTGAACTCGACGACCGAGTCCTCACCGCCGAGGAGCAGGCCGCTGAGCTCGAAAGGCGTCACGGTCAGAAGCCGTAGAGGTAGCGGCGCTCGTCGAAGGCGCGCTTGCCGCCCTCGAGCAGCTGCTCGATGTGGCCACGGACCGAGGGGTCGTCGATCGACCCAAGCCCGCCCGTCGCGATCTCGCCGTGGTCGGGTGTGCCCTCCAGGGTGACCACGAGGTCGGCGTCCCCCAGGACCGGGATGTTGGCGTTGTGGGTTGCGAGGATCAACTGGCGGTGACCCTTGAGGGCACGAAGCCGCGGGACGACGCCGTTGACGATGAAGCGGTTGTCGAGGTCGTCCTCGGGCTGATCGATGATCAGCGGCCCGCTGCCGCTGGACAGGAGCAACAGCAGGAGCGCGGTCGCGCGCTGGCCCTTGGAGAGACGCTCGAGCTCTCGCCACTCGGTCCGACCGGCGCCGCCGACGTTGAGCGACGTCTCCACGGCCTGGGCGACGACCTGCTCCTCCATCTTCAGCGCGAGCTCCTCGCCGGCCGCGACGATGGCCTGGCTCTGTGCTGGGGAGAAGCCGAAGGCGGCGCTCAGCGCATCGGCACCGTGCCGAGCGGTCTCGGCGAGCCGACCAGGGTTGCAGTCAGCGGACATGATCGCGGCCTTGAGCTGCTTCTGGCTGCCCCGCACCGTGTCGGCAAGCGCCAGCAGGGTCGATCGGTCCTCGCTGGCGAGGGGCCGGAGCCTGACCGTGCCGTCGAGCCGGTTGTTGGCCTCTGTGGTCCCTGCGGCGAGTGCCTGTCGGGTCCGTGCTGCGGCAGCGCTCAACGCGGACAGTAGCCCGCGCCGCTCCTGATCGAGCGAGGCGCGGCGGTCGGCCAGCTGCCCGGCAAGCCCCTCGACCGGCGCCAGCGCGGTGAGCGCGCTGCGGACGGCGAGGTACTGGTCGGGCTTCAGACCGGCAGCGGCGAGCTCGCGCTTGACGGCGTCGAAGCCGGCTCGGTCGGGGGCTGAGAGCTCGGCCCAATGCTCGGCGGCGGCATCGACGCGGGCTCGTGCCTGCGGCACGGCGGCCGAGACAGCGGCCGCGGCGTCGGTCAGCGCTTCGTCCACCGCCGACAGCGCGGCGGTGAGCTCGGCCAACGCTGCCGCACGCGCGGACGTCTCATCCGTCGAGCCCGCTGCCGTTGACGGCGTCACCGTCAGCGCGAGCAGCTCCGCCGCGCTGCTCGCGACGTCATAGAGCCGCTCATGAGCAGCCGGGAAGCGCTGCTGCTCGGCCGTCAGCGCCGTCTCCGCGTCCAAGCGGGTCACGTCCGCTTGGTTGTACGCCTGCAGCTGTGCCTCCAGTCGGGGGCGATCCGCCAGCCGCTCGGCTGCCAAGTGCTGCTGGCCCATGACCGCCACCAGCTGCTCGCGGTTGCGGGCGAGCTCTTGCTGCACGTTGGTGACCCGGGCGAGGGCGTCGACGTAGTCAGGGGTGAGGCCGCCGACCAGGCGGGCGAGGTGGTCGCGGTCGTCGGCCAGCTCGGCTAGCTCGTGCTGGCTGTAGATCTGCACGTCGGGCAGCACGTCGGCCGGGCGCAGCTGCTCGGTGCGGCCAGTGTCCGCGCGATGGACCACCGGTCGATCTCGGTCGTTGCGCGTGATCACGTACTCGCTCGGCAGGGGGCCGCCGTCGACCACGAGCGCGATCTCGGTGCCGCTGCGGAGCCGGTCGCGGACGATCGACGCGTGGTCGGCGGCGGCGTGCTGGCCGAGAGCGGCCAGCCCGAGGGCGTGCCGCAGGCTTTCGATGAAGACCGACTTGCCGGCTCCCCGCGGCCCGATCACCGTGGTGAGCGACTCGCTGAGCCGCACGCCGAGCCCGTCGAGGAAGCCGCCGGTCCAGGTGGCCGAGACGATCCGGGGGACACGCTCCTCGGCCGGGTCGGTGAGGGCGACGCGGGTCTCGGGCGTACGGAAGGCCGTGGCGAGGCCCTCCCAGCCCACGTCGTGCATCTTCACCCAGGTGACGGCGTCCGTGTCGGCAAGGCGGCTCGGGTTGCAGACGTCAGCAGCGTGCAGCAGCGCCGGGAGGTGCTCGCGCGGGTAGTCGGGTAGCCGCCCGTGAAGGATCTTGTCCTGAAGCTCGCTGATGTCGGGCTGCACGGCGACAGCGGTGAGCAGCGGGTTGGCCCAGAAGTGCGCCGTTGAGCTCCCCGCATCGAGGGACGTGAGCAGGCCGTTGGGTCCGTTGACGTGGGCGGCGACGAGGAGACCACCGCAGGCGGTCAGCTCCACCAGCATGTCGTCCAAGTCGTGACCCTCTTGCTTCGCCCCCTTGCAGGGCTGTGCTCCCGCCGAGCTGATGGCGTGATGGATGTCGTCGATCGAGTCGCGATCACTGAAGAGGACCACGATGTGGATACCCTCACGGCTCTTCGCCTCGAAGCCGAGCAGTGCTCGCACGCCGGCATCGCGCGCCTCCTCGGCCAGCGCCTGACCGCTCCTGGCACACCAGTGATCCGTGATGCCGATCAGCGCGATGTGCTGCTCGACGCAGGCGTCGACGATGGCCCGGTTGTACTCCGCCTCCGAGGTGTACCGGGTGCTCGGCGCTCCCTTGCCGACGTAGCCGAACGGGTTCACCTGCAGAGCGACCTTGCGCCACCGGGCGTCGGCACCACGGGCCTGCGCTGTCGCCACAGGCCCCGAGTAGGTCACTCCACGAGCATGCCGCGCGGCTGCGACAGTCCTGCCATCGCCACCCGGCTCACCCGCGTCCGCGTCGAAGTCCAGCGCCGTCTGCCCGCTCACGTGCACGGGGGCGTGCCCGGCGAGGTCCTCCCAGCTCGTGACCAGCGTGTTGAAGCGCAGCGCCTCCTTGGCCCACTTCTTGCGCTCGCAGATGACAGCGACGTGGCCGGTTCGCACGGAGCGCAGCGCCCGTCCGCGGGGGTCTCCGCCGAGCTGGTGGTGCAGGGCGCCGACGCCACGGACGCGCTGCGCATCGCGCGCTCGCTCACTCCGGCCGACCCGGGCGACCCGCGCTTCACCGACCCGGCCGGGCCCACTCCCAGCGCTTCCGCGGCCGGCTGAGCGCTCGACGGGGGGAGCGGCAACCCCGACACACCGGCTCACTAGGCTCCGCGGGATGGAGATCCCCTTCACGTCCTCGGCGCGGGCGAGCCTCGGGGTGGAGTGGGAGCTGCAGCTCGTGGACGTCGAGACCCGCCAGCTGCGCAGCGGTGCGACCCGCATCCTCGGCGCCATGCGGCCGCCGGGAGCGCCGGAGGGCTGGGAGCACCCGCACGCCAAGCACGAGCTGCTCGAGTCCTGCATCGAGATCGTGACCGGGGTGTGCGCCGACGTCAGCGAGGCCGAGGCCGACCTGGCGACGAGCGTGGCGACCATCACCCGGGAGGCGGCGGCCATCGGCCTCGCCCCGCTCGGCGCGGGCAGCCACCCGATGACCGACTGGGCGACCCAGGAGATCAGCCCGAACCCGCGGTACGCCAAGCTCATCGAGGATATGCAGTGGCTGGCGCGGCGGCTGCAGATCTTCGGGGTGCACGTCCACGTCGGCGTCCGCTCACCGGCCAAGGCGATCCCCATCGTCAACGCGCTCACCGCCTACGTCCCGCACCTCCTCGCCCTGTCGGCGAGCTCCCCCTACTGGATCGGTACGGACACCGGCCTCGCCTCCTGCCGCAGCAAGGTCTTCGAGGGCCTGCCGACCGCGGGCCTGCCGTACCAGCTGTCCGGGTGGGACCAGTTCGAGGGCTTGATGGGCACCCTCATCGAGAGCCGCACCATCTCCTCGATCAAGGAGATCTGGTGGGACATCCGCCCGCACCCGACCTACGGCACGGTCGAGCTGCGGATCTGCGACGGGCTGCCCTCGCTGCACGAGGTCGGGATGATCGCGGCGCTCTCGCAGTGCCTCGTGCAGCGCCTCGACGCGCAGCTCGACCAGGGGTACACGCTGCCCAGCCCGGCCGGCTGGATCACCCGCGAGAACAAGTGGCGCGCGGCGAGGCACGGCCTCGACTGCGACATCATCGTCGACGATCGCGGTACGACCAGGCCGCTGCGCGACGAGGTCGCCGACCTGGCGGCCGAGCTGGCCCCGGTGGCGCGGCGGCTGGGCTGCGAGGAGCAGCTGGGCCGCGTCGAGGGACTGGTCGCCCGCGGCCCGAGCTACGCCCGCCAGCGGCAGGTGGCCGCGGCGTCGGGCGGTGACCTCACCGCGGTCGTCGACGCGCTGCTGGCAGAGATGGCCTCTGGGGTCCCGCTGGCGGCCCCTGCGCTCACGCTGCTGGCGCCCGTACCCGTTGCGGTGCAGCAGGTCACGCTCTCGTGACGGCGCTGAGCACGCCGCTCGACGTCGCCGCGTCGTGGCTGGCGGTGCACGGTGCCGACCTCGTCGCGCTGCGTCGCGACCTGCATGCCCACCCTGAGCTGGGCCGCGAGGAGGTGCGCACCACCGCGGTGCTCACCGAGCGGCTGCACGCCGGGGGAGTGCCCACGCAGCCGCTGCCCGGCGGCACCGGGCTCTGGTGCGAGGTGGGGACGGCCGGCGGCCCCGTCGTCCTGCTCCGGGCCGACATCGACGCGTTGCCCCTCGACGACGAGAAGGACGTGCCCTACCGCTCCACCCTGCCGGGCGTGTGCCACGCGTGCGGTCACGACGTGCACGCCAGCATCGCGGTCGGGGCGGCACTGGCGCTGGCGGCCGCCCACGAGCGTCTCCCCTTGCCGGGCCTGGTGCGGATCGTCTTCCAGCCGGCCGAGGAGCTCATGCCGGGCGGCGCGACCGACGTGGTGGCGGCCGGGTTGTGCGCTGACGCCTCGGTGGCGCTGGCGCTGCACTGCGACCCGACGTTGGACGTCGGCCGGCTCGGGGTCAAGGTGGGGGCCATCACCTCGGCTGCCGACCGGGTCGAGGTGCTGCTGCGCGGGCCCGGTGGGCACACCTCCCGCCCGTACCGCACCGTCGACATGGTGTCGGCCCTCGCCGCCGTGGCCACCGAGGTGCCGGCCACCCTGGCGCGCCGGCTCGATGCGCGCGCCGGCGTCTCCCTGGTCTGGGGCAGCGTGCACTCCGGCGTGGCCAGCAACGCGATCCCTGACCGGGGTGCGCTGGCGGGCACCGTGCGCATGCTCGACATCGGCCTCTGGCGGGAGGTGCCCGGCGTGGTCGAGGAGCTCGTGCACCAGGTGGCCGTGCGCTTCGGCGCCGAGGTGTCGGTGACCTACACCAGGGGCGTGCCGCCGGTGGTGAACGACCGCCGCGCCTCCGGGCTGCTCTCCCACGCCGCCGATGCCGTCCTCGGCCCCGGCAGCGCGGTGCCCACGCAGCAGTCGCTCGGCGGCGAGGACTTCTCCTGGATCCTCGAGGCGGTGCCCGGTGCGATGGCCCGGCTGGGGGTGCGCCCACTCGGGTGGGTCGGCCGTGACCTCGACCTGCACCAGGGCCGCTTCGACGTCGACGAGGCCGCCATCGGCATCGGCGCGCGGGTGCTCACCCGGGCCGCGCTCGACGCCCTCGACGTCGACTGATGCTGACCGCGGCACAGGTGCGCGGCCTGGCGCCCCTGCCGGCCGACCTGGTGCTGCCCGCGCCGACGCCCGAGCCGCCGTGGCACTGCCGGGTGACCGCGGTGGTGTGGTGGCACCGCGCGACACCCGCTGCGGTGCAGCGGCTCTCGCCGGCCCTGCGGGACGTCCGCCGGGTGCCGTTGACGGTGGTCGGCCTGCTGCGCTACCTCGACTCGCCGGTGGGCGGGTACGCCGAGCTCCTCGCCTCCCCCGTGCTCCTCTCGGTGCGGGGCCCTCGGGCCGTCATCACCGACATCGCCGTGGACGACCTCGTCAGCCTGGCCGGCGGCCGCGCCCACTGGGCGCTGCCCAAGGTGCTCGCCCGCTTCACCGGCGAGCCGGCAGCGCCGCCACGCTCGGTGGTGGGTGACGGCTGGTCCATCACCGCCGACGGGCTGCCCGGCCGGCTCCCCCCGCTGCCCGTCGGGCTCCCGCTCGGCGCGGTGCACCCCTGGCCCGACGGCCGCGTGCTGCGCAGCGTGACCCGGCTGAGCGGGTGGGCCCGACCGGCTCGGGTGGAGGTGGCGTCGACCGGGGTGCTCGCCGGGTGGGTGCGGCCCGGTCGGCACAGCGGCGTCGTGCTGCGCGACGCCCGCCTGGTCGTGGGGCGGCCGCGGGGCTGACCCGGCTCAGGGTCCCAACAGCTCAAGGTAATCACCGCTCGCGTGCACCGAGCACCCCAGCACCAGCAGGATGCTGCTCAGGCTGAGCGACAGGCACAGCCGACCGCGCCACCCGCCGAGGGCAGGGGCCAGCAGAGCCTCGACACGCGGGGCGACCGAGGCCCCGGTGAAGGCGGCGGCCGCCGGCGCGGGCGCCGCGGGCAACGAGAAGAGGGCGGCCCTGGCGACGGCGCTGGCGACGACCGAGCGGGCACCGGCGACGGCTGCGGCGCGCTCGTCCGCAGCGCGCTCGCAGCAGGTGTCCAGCAGGGCCGGCAGCCGCCACAGTGCGGGGTGCAGCCGCGCGCAGACCGTCACGACCGCCCGCAGCAGCGCGTGGCGGCCCTGCAGGTGGGCTCGTTCGTGCGCGAGCAGGGCTCGTCGCTCCGCCAACGGCAGGGCGGCGAGCAGGGGGCGGCTGACCTGCACCTGCCCCCGGCGCAGGCCGCCGAGGGCGTGGGCTGTGCGGCCGCTGTCCAGCAGCAGGGTCCGCGGACCGGCGCCGACCGCGCGGTCCACCGCCCGCAGGCCGGCGAGCTGCCCGAACGCCGCGGGGCCTCCGCGGCCCAGCGCGATCAGCAGGCCGGCAGCGGCGAGGCCGCCGACCACCCACGGCACCGGGTCGGCGGCTCCGCTCACCGCCCGAGCGGCGGGGAGGACGAGCGTGGCCGCCAGCAGGGCCAGGCTCCACAGGCCGCACCCGGCAGCCGCCACCGCGAGACCGCTCACCAGCGCGACGGCGCGGCCGGGAGGTGCACTCCGGAGGGCCATCGGCACCCCGAGGGGCAGCAGCACGGACAGGAGTAGGGGCACCCACACCCCGTAGGTCACGGGGCGGAGTCCGAGGAGCGCCGCAGCAGATCGGTCAGCAGCTGCTCCTCGTCGGGGGAGAGGCCGTCGACGAAGCGGCTGAGGACAGCGTCGCGCCGGCCCCCCGTGCCGAGCAGCGCCCGCATGCGCCACGCTGCGGCATCCGCGGAACCGGCCGTCGGGCGGTAGCCGCCACGCGGGCCGGGCAGCCGCTCCACGTGGCCCTTGCGATGCAGGCGCGCCAGCGTCGTGGCCACGGTGGTGTACGCCACGTCGATGCCGGTCTGCGCCAGTGCCGCCTGCACGTCGGCGGACCCGAGCGGCTCGTCGGCGGCGCCGAGCGCGTCGAGCGCCGCATCCTCCAACGAGCCGGCGCCGTCGTCTTGGCCTGCCGCACAGGTTATCCGAAGGCGACTGAAAGACTACTCCGGTCGTCGGGTGGAAGGCAGCACGGGACTCGTACCCACTCCTGGTGGACCTCTCGTGACGACCGTGACCCGCTCCGCCGCCCGCCGTGACGACGCCCCGGCTGTCGGCGCCGCCCGTGCCTCCCGTGCCTACGCCCCGCTCGTCGGCCTGACCTCGCTGGCCATCCTGGCTCAGTCGCTGATGGCGGGTGTCTTCCTGCAGAGCGACCACCGCGACGACCACCAGTCCTGGATCGACGCCCACGGCATCGGCGCCGACGTCACCACGCTGGTGGCGCTGGCCAGCGCGGTCGTCGCCTTCCGCCACCGCACCGACCTCGTCGCCGGCTCGGCGGCGCTCTTCGTGCTGCTGCTGGCGGAGACCGGCCTGGGCCATCTCATCAACGGCTCGATCGGCAGCAGCGAGCACCCCGGCCTCACCGTCGTGCACATCCCGTTGGGCATGGCGCTGCTCGGCCTCACCGTCTGGCTGGCCGTCCGCGTCGCCTCGGGCCGCCGGGCCGGCAACCTCTAGCCGGCTCGCGGCCAGGACGGCGTGGGTCGACCTGGACGCGCCGGCACCGCGCTCAGACGCCCAGCAGCTCGCGCTCCCGATCGGTGGTCTCGAGGTCGGGCTGCAGCGGAGAGGGTGCCACGCGCAGCGGCCGGGCCACCGACTGCGGCAGCGCCCAGTTCCACCGACCGAGCAAGGCCACGAGGGCGGGTACCAGCAGTGCGCGCACCACGGTCGCGTCGAGCAGGATGCCCGCCCCGAGGCCGGTCGCGAAGATCTTGATGTCGGTGTCCGGCCCCTGCGAGAGTGCCAGGAAGGCCAGGAAGAGGATGAGGGCAGCCGAGGTGACCAGCCGCCCCGTACGGCCCACGCCCTGGACGATCGCAGCGGTCGTGCTGCGGCTCTCGTCGTACTCCTCCCGCATCCGGGCGAGGATGAAGACCTCGTAGTCCATCGACAGGCCGAAGAGAAAGGCGAAGACCATCAGCGGTACGAAGCTGGTGATGGCCCCGGTCGCGGGGATGCCCCAGATGGCTTGTGAGCCGTGCCCCTCCTGCCAGACCAGCACCAGCACGCCGTAGGTCGCGCCGACACTGATCAGGTTGAGCAGGACGGCCTTGAGCGGCAGGACCAGGGACCGGAAGGCCCTGGCCAGCAGCACGTACGTCACGATCACGATGATCAGGATCATGATGGGGAAGCTGCCGTAGACCGCACTGTTGAAGTCGCGGTTGCTGGCCCCGACGCCACCCACCTCCGCGCCCAGCGGCTCCAGAGCGCGGCGCAGCGGCGTGACCACATCCACCGCGGTGGTCTCGCGCACCGGGATGACGTCGACGACGGCGGCCCCCGGCCGCGTGCCGCTGACCGCGGCGCCTCGGACGCCGGGAACGGCGCGGGCGGCGGCGAGCACCGGCCGCGTGTCGCCGCTGGGGACGAGGACCTCCAGCGGGGTCAGGGCACCGCTGCCGATGCCGCTGCGCTCGAGGGTGTGCAACGCGGTCGCTGCCGGACCGCCCTTGGACAGCGACGCGGCGTCGGGGTCGCCCACCTTGATGTTTAACGCCGCGGTGCCCAGGGCGATGAGGATCGCCAGAGCGGCGGCGGTCGCCAGCCAGCGGTTGCGCACCACGAAGCGCGCCCACGCTGCCCAGGGGCGGCTCACGCCGGGGTTGCGGCGCAGGCGGGGGCGGTCGAGGAAGGGTCCGGCCTTGCTCAGCAGCACGGGCAACAGGGTCGTTGCGACGGCGACGCTCACCAGCGGGATGATCATGCCGCCGTACCCGACCGAGCGGAGGAAGGGCACCGGCAGGAAGACCAGCGCGAGCAGCCCGACGGCCACCGTCACACCGGAGAAGACCACCGAGTGGCCGGCCGTCCGCATCGCCGTGACGACCGCCTCCTCGTTGCTGGACCCGGTCAGCCGCTCCTCGCGCCAGCGGGTGACCACCAGCAGCGCGTAGTCGATGGCGACCCCGAGGCCGATCAGCGCGATGAGGAACTGCACGATGAAGCTCACGCTCACCACGGTGGTCAGCAGCGTGACGATCGCGAAGCAGGTCATGATCGCGACCACGGCCATGAGCAGCGGTAACAGCGCGACGAAGGAGCCGAAGACGAAGGCGAGCACGATGAGCGCACCGGCGCCGCCGAGCAGCGCCTCGGTGAGCACGCCGGCGCCGCCGCCCTTGCCGGCTGCGCTGTCCTCGCGCAGCGCGGCCAACCCGGTGGTGCCGACGGTGCTGTCCGGCGGGAGGAGCGCGGCCTTGGTGAAGGCGGCGTTGATGGCGGGGACCGGGTTGTCGGCGCTGAAGCCGACCGGGCGCGGGACGAAGACCAGCGCGAAGGTCGTGTGCCGGTCGGCCGACACGAAGGCCGGATCCCGGGCGGAGGGGTAACCGACGACGCGGTAGGGCGGCAGCGTCCGCTTCGCCAGCGTGGCCTGCGCCGCAGCCGATGCCGCCTTGATCAGACCTGGGTCGGAGACGGCGGCCATGCCGCGCGCCACCGCGGCGACCACGGTCGGGTCGTCCGTCGTGGTGCCCGCGGGTAGGTGGACCACGACCACCTGGGCGTCGGCGTCACCGCCGGTCCCGTAGGCCGCCAGGATCTTGAGGTTGGTCTCGTACCCCTTCTGGCCCGGGAGCGAGAAGGTCTTGTCGAGGCGGTCGGCGAGCCCGCTGGAGGTCGCCAGCCCGCCGAGGGTGAGCAGCAGCCACAAGGCACCCACGATCCGCTTGTGCGCGAGGCACCAGCGCGTCACCTGCTCCACGGTTTCCTTCCTCGCCAGCACGCCAGCCGTGCCGTCTGCGGGAGCATCGCCGGTCGGTCCTGTGCCTGTCCTGAGACGGGAGCAGCCCGCGGCGCGTGCTCAGTCACCGATCGAGCGCGACGGGCGCACCCGGAGGTCGGCAAGGTAGTCCGTCGGAGCTCCGGCGCGCTCAGCGGCATCGGCCATCACGCCGAGGTAGCGCGCCGAGGGGAGGCCGCCTTCGTACCCGTTGAGGACGTAGGTCCAGGCCAGCGTGCCGGTGATGCCGCTCGCCAGGGTCTGCACCCGCACTCTGATCTTGGTGTAGAGGCCGGCATCGGCGCTCTCCCACGCGTCGAGCGCGTCGGCGTCGGCATCGAGCACGTCGTAGAGCAGCACGAAGACGTGCGACCCCGCCTCCTCGACCACGGTCGCGAGCGCGCCCTCCCACCCGAGGTCCTCGGCGCCGAAGGCGATGCGCCACCCCTCGAGCCACCCCGTGCCGACCGCAGGGCTGTGGGGGCAGCGGCTGTGCATCTGCTCCGGGTCGAGGTTGCTCCCGTAGGCGGCGTAGAGGGCCATCGTGGGAGATTGTGGCGTACGGCCGCGACGACCCTGCGCGGCTGGCTGCTCGAGCCGGAGGTCCTGTGCCGCGCATCGTCATCGTCGGCGGCGGACCCGGCGGGTACGAAGCAGCCCTCGTCGCCGTCGAGCTCGGCGCGGAGGTGACCCTGGTCGACCGCGACGGGCTGGGCGGCGCCTGCGTGCTCACCGACTGCGTGCCGAGCAAGGCGCTCATCGCGACGAGCGACGTGCTGACCGGGTTGAGCGTGGCCGGCGAGCTCGGGCTGCACCTGCCGACGGGCGGCGGCATCGAGGTCGACACCGCGACCGTCTTCGGCCGGGTGAAGGCCCTCGCGCTGTCGCAGTCCCTCGACATCGCGCAGCGGCTGGCCCGCGAGGGCGTGGACGTGGTGCAGGGCACCGGTCGACTCGTCGGTGCCGCCGGCGTCCGGGCGCCGCACCGGGTCCTGGTGCAGCGCGGGGGTTTCGACGGGGAGGGGCGCGACTCGGCCGGGCGGGTCGAGCTCGCGGCTGACGTCGTCCTGCTCGCCACGGGATCGACGCCTCGCGTGCTGCCGGGCAGCGAGCCGGACGGGGAGCGCATCCTCACCTGGCGCGAGCTCTACGACCTCCCGGCCCTGCCCGAGCGGCTCGTCGTCGTGGGGTCAGGTGTGACCGGTGCCGAGTTCGCCAGCGGCTTCCGGGCGCTCGGCTCGGCGGTGACGTTGGTCTCCTCCCGCGACCGCGTGCTGCCCGGGGAGGACAGCGACGCGGCGACGGTCATCGACGAAGTCTTCCGCCGCCGGGGGATCACGCTGCTCGACCGCTCGCGGGCGGCCACGGTCGCGCGGAGCGCAGGCGGTGTCCTCGTCACGCTGACCGACGGCCGCGAGGTGCACGGCTCGCACGCGCTCATCGCCGTCGGGTCGGTGCCGCAGACCGCTGGTCTCGGGCTGGAGGAGGCCGGGGTCGACGTGGACGCAGGCGGTTTCGTGCAGGTCGACCGGGTGTCGCGGACCTCGGTGCCCGGCATCTACGCCGCGGGTGACTGCACGGGCGTGCTGGCGCTCGCCTCGGTGGCGGCCATGCAGGGGCGCATCGCGATGTGGCACGCGCTGGGGGAGGCGGTCGCCCCGCTGCGCCTCGGCGCGGTCGCCTCCAACGTCTTCACCGACCCGGAGATCGCAACGGTGGGCGTGAGCCAGGCCGACGTCGAGAGCGGCGCGGTGGCCGCGATCTCCGTCCGTCTGCCGCTGGCCACCAACGCGCGCGCCAAGATGCAGGGCCTCTCCGACGGCTTCGTGAAGCTCTTCTGCCGCAAGGGGTCCGGGACGGTCCTCGGCGGGGTGGTGTGCGCCCCCCGGGCCAGCGAGCTGGTGCTGCCGCTCTCGCTCGCCGTGCAGAACGGCCTGCACGCCGACCAGCTGGCCTACAGCTTCAGCGTCTACCCCTCGCTGTCCGGCTCGCTCACCGAGGCGGCCCGTCAGGCCATGCAGGCCAGCGCCGGCTAGCCACCCCGACCGCCCGCTTCCGTCGAGGCCCCCACGCGCCGCTCCCGCCCACCTCCCCGCTGCGCCCGCCCACCCTCCCG